>Ga0255338_1004036_pt1 | contig 16104 bp, 12 predicted proteins | sample MeOH1_35cm_T4_19_FD_203715 | JGI IMG/M metagenome (GOLD analysis project Ga0255338, IMG submission 203715) | Sandy soil microbial communities from University of British Columbia, Vancouver, Canada - MeOH1_35cm_T4_195 | ecosystem: Engineered > Artificial ecosystem > Sand microcosm > Unclassified ...
CAGATCCAGGACACCTCCAAGCGCATCAAGCGCCTGGGCGAATCGTCGCAGGAGATCGGCGAAATCGTCGAACTGATTTCCGACATTACCGAGCAGACCAACGTGCTGGCGCTCAACGCCGCCATCCAGGCCGCATCGGCAGGCGAAGCCGGGCGCGGCTTCTCGGTGGTTGCCGAGGAAGTGCAGCGCCTGGCCGAGCGCTCCGGCGAGGCAACCAAGCAGATCGGCGCGCTGATCCGCACCATCCAGACCGATACGCAGGATGCGGTGCACGCCATGGAGCGCAGCACGCAAGGCGTGGTGGAAGGGGCCAAGCTGTCCGACAACGCCGGCGCCGCGCTGGTGGAGATCGGCCGCGTGTCGCGCCAGCTCGCCGAGCTGATCGAGCAGATTTCGCAGACCACCTCGCACGAGGCGGGGCTCGCCACCGCGGTGGCTCGCAATATCGAAGGCATCTTGCATGTGACCGAGCAGACTTCCTCGGGCACGCGGCAGACCGCACTGTCGGTGCGCCAGCTGACTCTGCTGACCGAAGAGCTGCGCAACTCCGTGCTGCGATTCAAGATCGCCTGACGGGTTACGCAAGGGCCGCGCGAGCGGGCCACGGGCCGGCGCCACCGCATTGGACGCATTGGAAGCAGTCATGTCATTGAATTTCCCTGTCTCGCGCGAGGCCGCCGGCTCCGATCCGGCCGTGCAGGATCCACTGGCGCCGATGCCCTTTGCGGCACGGGACCTGTCCGTCGCCCCGCCCGCCGCCCCGGTAGCGCGCGACCTTTCCGTGCTGGCCTGGCTGGCGCCGAGCCTGCGCGCCGCGCTGGACGATGCCGCGGCCGAACTGGGTCATTACGTCGATGAAGTGCAGCAGGCGCCAGAAGCGCTGGGCGCGCGCGACACCACCTCGCTGCGCCTGGCGGGCCAGCATCTGCACCAGGCCGCGGGCGCCGTGCATATCGTTGGCCTGCGCGGTGTCGATCCGTATTGCCAGGCGTTGCGCCGGCTGCTGGAAGGCATCGACGGCGGGGCAGTCGCCGCCGACGCCCAGACCCTGGCCGCCTTCCGCCTTGGCGTGCAGGCGCTGGCCGAGTACGTCGATGACCTGATGGTCGGCGACGACGAAGATCCGGTGCGGCTGTTTTGCTCCTATGCCGACGTGCTGGGCCGGCTTGGCGAGGACCGCGTGCACCCTGCCGACCTGTGGGTCGACGAACTGCAGATGCTGCCCGGCATCCTGCTGCCGACGCGCATGGCCTCCACCGTGACGCGCGCGCGCCAGCGTTTCGAGGGCGCCTTGCTCAAGGCGCTGCGCCTGCCGGTGCCATGCTTCGAACCCAGCCTGCTGCGCGAAGCGTATCTGCCGCTGGAGTCGGCGCTGGAAGACGTGCGCGCGAGCGAACAGGAGCTGCGCCGCGCCACCGATCACCCGGACCGCGGCGTGTGGCACGTGCTGGCGCTGGTGTTTGGCGCGCTGGCCCACGGCCTGCTGCCGTCGGACCTGCTGGCCAAGCGGCTGGCGGGGCGTGCCCACCTGCTGCTGCGCCAGTACCTGCAGGGCCAGGTGCGGGTGCCGCAGGCGCTGCTCAACGATGCCGTGTATTTGCTGGTCACCACGGGCAGGATGCCGGCCGCCAGCGAGCCGGAGAGCGCGGCCGTGCTGGTGCTGCGCTCCGCCATCCGCGAGTGCCTGCAAGCCTTCCGCATCGACGCGGCGCACGCGTCGGCGCATGCCGATTTCCGCGTGCGCTACTACGGCTGGCTCGATCCGATCGATACGCACAACCTGCAGCAGGCGGCCGCCGCGCTCGAACGGGCGGCGGGTGCTGGCGCGGAACACAGTGAATGGCAAAACGCGCTGGCGGTGCTGGCCGAAGCCGCGCAGCCGCTGGCCCAGCCGGCCTTGCAGCGCTGCCTGGATGCCGCCGCGCACCCTGCGCTGGAGGTCCGTTCCGGCGATGACAATCTTGGCGGCATCGGCGCCATCGCGCTGTTCCTGGGGCGTGCGCTTGCCTTGCCGTGGCGTGTGCATGGCAGCACCGGCCATGCCACGGCGGCTGAATTTGCGCACCGTTGCGATGAACTGGCCTCGCATCTCGGCGAGCGCCAGCTCGTGGACCCGGCGACGCCGCCCCCGCGCTGGCTCGCACAGATGGTGGAGCAGGCGCGCGCGCAACGCTTGCGCGAGGCCGCAGTCGCGCAGTTGCGCGGCCATCTCGACAGCGGCGAATCGTGGCTCGATGCCTATGACCGCGACGCCGCCCGCGCCGAGGCCGGCGCACACCTGCGCAATGCCGAGCGCGCGTTCGTGGCGCTGGCCGGCACGCTGGAGCAATTGCGCGACGCCGGCGCGCTGCCCGATGCGCTGCGCGCCGACGCGCAGGCGGTAGCGGTGGCATTGGAGCGCGTGATGCCAGCCCTGGAGTGGCTCGCTGGCGCCCGCGCCACGCAAGTCCCGGGCGATGCCGCTACCGGTGCGGGCAACGAGGCTGGCGCCGCGAGCGAGCGCGCCGCCCGGCTTGCCGCGATCGCCGGCGAACTCGGCGCCGTGCATGCCTTTATCGATGCGCTGGCCTTTGGCCGGAGCCCGGCGGCGGTGCGGGATGAGGCCGCCGAGGCTGACGGCCAGGCCGTGCAAAGCGGCGCCGTCTCCCACGCGGCCCTGCTTGCCAGGGCGCGCGCGGCTGCCAGCGATGCCGTGCGCCACCCGGCCGCCGCCGACGCGCCCGAGGTGAAGACGCTGCGCACGGCGCTGCAGGCCATGAATGAACAGGCCGCCATCGACGATGCTGCCGGTTTGCGCCGCCAGGCCACCGAAGCCACCACCCAGCTCAATGCCTGGCTGGCCGGTTCCCACGGCGCGGCGGAGCGGCTGGTGGTGGCGCTGGCCGATGCGCTGCCGGCCGGTGCACCGGGCGCGCCCGCGCTGCCGGCTGCGGCCGGGGATGCGCAGAAGAGCGAGAAGCCCGAGAAGTCCGAGAAGGCAGAGGCGGCCGGCATCGATGCCGAACTGCTCGACATTTTCCTCAGCGAAGCCGTCGAGGTGCTGGGCGAGGTCGCCAGCGATCTCGGCGGCGGTCTGCCGGCGCTGCAGGATGCCGATACCATCAGCCGCCTGCGGCGCGCTTTCCATACGCTGAAGGGTTCCAGCCGGATGGTGGGCCTGCACCGCTATGGCGAGGTGGCCTGGGCCATCGAGCAGGTGATGAATCTGTGGATTGCCGAGGCACGCGCCCCGGCGCAGGCCCTGCTGGACCTGTTGTTGCGCGCCCATCAGGAGCTTGCCGGCTGGGTCCAGGCGCTGCGCGGCGATGCCCAGGCGGTGCACGATGCCTCCGGCCTGCTGGCCGTGGCACAGTCCGTGCGCGCGGGCGAACAGCCGGAGCCGGCATCGGTCCTCGAACCGGTGGCGCCACAGTCCCTGGATGAGCAGGGCGGGCAGGCGCGGCAAGGGCAGGCGGAAACGGAGCCGGAACAGGAGGCGCAGGCCGGTCTTGCCGGGGCCGGCGAAGATGCCAGCGCCGGCGCGGACGCCAAAGTCATTCCCTTCCGTTTCGCCAGCACGCCCGCGGAGCAAAACGATCACTACAAGCTGATCGGCCCGGTGCGTATCAGCCTGCCGCTCTACAACGTCTACCTGCAGGAAGCCGACGACCTGATCCGCCAGTTCGCCACCGATGTTTCCGAGTGGCGCCACGAAGGCCGGCCCTGCCCGAGCGAGCTGGCATTGCGCGTGGCGCACACCTTGCAAGGCAGCGCGTCCACGGTCGGACTGGAGCCGGTGCGCGCGATTGCCGAGGTGCTGGAGCGCCTGATGCTGCAACTCGGCGCGCACCCGGTGGCGATGCACCCTGGCGACTTCCGCCTGCTGGAGCAGGCGGTCGAGCGCGTGCGCGGCATGTTGCACCAGTTTGCCGCCGGCATCTGGCCGGCCGCCGACGAAGCGCTCTGCCGCAGTCTCGCCGAGTTGGGCGAGCGTGCCATGGTGCGGCCGCGGCTGGCGATGCCGGCGGCGCCGGAGTTGCCGCCCGAGGCGGAGGACGCGCCGGTTGCGCTGTTGTTCGGCAAGCTGGCGCCCGCGGCCAATGCCGGCGCGCTGTACGATGCCGCCATCACGGTATTGGATACGGCGGGCGTGGATGCCGGTCATGCCGATGCGGCCAACACGGGCGAAGCTTCTTTTTTCGCGCATGCCGACACCGGCAGGATCCCGCCGGCGCCCGGCGCCGCGGATGCGCGTGAGACTGCGGGCGCTGCGCACCCGCTGGCCGATGAGGTGGCTGCGGAAGAATCCCTCGATCCGGCGCTCGTCGAGATTTTCCTGGAAGAGGCGCACGGCAGCCTCCCCGAACTGGGCAAGCTGCTGCGCGGCTGGGAGACGGCGTCCGGCGATGGCCAGCACGCCAGCCACGCTGGCCTGATCCTGCGCGCCTTGCACACGCTCAAGGGCAGTGCGCGCATGGCCGGTGCGATGGCGCTGGGCCAGGCAGCCCACGAAATGGAAACCCTGCTCGATGCCGCCGTGCGCGCGGATCGCGTCGGGCCGGTCTTGTTCGTGCGCCTGTATGCCTGGTACGACCGCATCCTCGCGCATAGCGAGGCGCTGCAGGCTGGCCGCCTGCTGCCGGTGGACGATGCCGACCTGATCAACGCCATGACCGGGCTGAACGGCGCGCCGGCGGAGTCGGCCGCGCGCGCCCCGGCGGACATGGCCGGCACGCCGGTACCCGCCCAAGATGCACCTCAGGATGCCCCGCAAGGTGGTGGCGAGCGCAGCCCGGCGCCGTTGGCGCGTTCCGCCGTACAGCCCTGGCTGCAAGCCGGGCCCGTGCGCCCCGTGGTGCCTGCGCCGGGCGACGCGCTGGCGCCGGCAGCGGACGCCGGCGAGCGCCAGCGCGCGCTGGTGCGAGTCCAGGCCCGCACGCTGGATACGCTGATCACCGACGCCGGCGAAGTCGGCGCAACGCGCGCGCGGCTGGAAAGCGAACTGGATGCGATGCGCAGCTACCTGGGCGAACTCAACGACAACGTGGCGCGCTTGCGCGGCCAGTTGCGCGAGATCGAGATCCAGGCGGAGTCGCAGATGGCCTCGCGCATCGCCGACGCCCAGCACAAGCAGGAATTCGATCCGCTCGAGTTCGACCGCTTCACGCGCTTCCAGGAACTGACGCGGATGATGGCCGAGTCGGTCAACGACGTGGCCACCGTCGAGCAGAACCTGCAGCGGGGCTTTGACCGCGCCACTGGCGACCTCGATACGCAGGCCCGCCTCACGCGCGGCTTGCAGCGCAGCCTGATGCAGGCGCGCATGGTGCAGTTCGACGCGCTGGCCGAACGCCTGTACCGCGTGGCGCGGCAGGCCTCCAGCGAGACTGGCAAGGACGTGCGCCTGCTGATCAAGGGCGGCACCGTGGAAGTCGACCGCTCGGTGCTGGACCGCATGGCCGGCCCGATCGAACACCTGATCCGCAATGCGGTGGTGCATGGCATCGAGGCCGCCGAGGTCCGCCGCGCCGCGGGCAAGCCGGCCGCCGGCGCGCTGACGCTGGAAGTGCAGCAGGAAGGCAACGAGGTGGTGCTGCATTTCGTCGACGATGGCGGCGGTCTTGACCTCGCCCGCATCCGTGCGCGGGCCATCGAGCGGGAACTGCTGTCCCCGGACGACGAGGCGGGCGATGCGCGGCTCACGGAACTGATCTTCGCCCCCGGCTTCAGCACGGCCGATAGCGTCTCGGAACTTGCCGGGCGCGGCGTCGGCATGGACGTGGTGCGCGCCGAGACCGTGGCGCTGGGCGGGCGCATCGCGCTGGCCACGCAATCCGGACAAGGCACCCGCTTTACCGTGCACCTGCCGCTGACAACCGCCATCACGCAGGTGCTGCTGGTCACGCTGGGCGGCCGGCCGTTTGCCATCCCGAGCGGCATGATCGACCAGGTCCAGCAATTGCGCTCGCAAGGGCTGCTCGAAGCCTACAACCAGGGCAGCCTCGACGTGCCCGGCGGCGCGGTGCCGTTCCATTACCTCGGGACGTTGCTGGAGGAAACGCCCGCGATTGCCGCGGGCAAGAAGTATTCGCCGGTGGTGGTGGTGCGCAGCGGCGCCGAACGCATCGCCGTGCACGTGGACGAAGTGATCGGCAACCGTGAAGTGGTGGTCAAGCACATCGGCCCGCACCTGGCGCGCCTGGAAGGCATTGCCGGCGCGACCACGCTGGGCGATGGCGAGATCGTGCTGATCTACAACCCGGTGGTGCTGGCGCAGCGCTTCGTGCGCGAACGCGGCGAAGCGGCGCGTCCGCGGATCGCCGATCTCACCTGCCTGGCGCAACAACCGGCGCAACCGGCGCTGCTGGGCGCGGTGGCTGAACTCTCACAGGGCGAAGCCGCGCCGGTGCAGGGCCTGGGCACGCAGCCTACCGTCATGGTGGTGGACGATTCGCTGACCGTGCGCAAGGTCACGCATCGCTTGCTGACACGCGCGGGTTATCAGGTGGCGCTCGCGCGGGACGGCGTGGATGCATTGCGGCAGTTGCAGGAGGTGATGCCGGATGCCATGTTGGTCGATATCGAGATGCCGCATATGGATGGCTTCGACCTGACTCGCAATGTGCGGGCGGATAGCCGTACCGCGCATATGCCGCTGGTGATGATTACCTCGCGCACGGCGGAGAAGCATCGCCGCTATGCTGCGGAGATTGGTGTCAATGTCTACCTGGGCAAGCCGTATAACGAGGATGAGCTGCTCACTACGTTGCATCAGTTGCTGGGTGAGCGTGCGGCGGGGACGGCGGGGTCGGTGGCGCAGATGTTGGGGGAGGATGCGGGGAATTGAGGTGGGGCTTGGGGTTAAAGACTTGAAAGCCTGAAAGCCTGAAAGCCCTAAAGTCAAAGGCGGTTTCACCACCCCTGCGGGGCGGCGACCTACTTTCTTGTCTTGCCAAGAAAGTAGGCAAAGAAGGCGCGCCGGATGGGGCGACCCCCTCCTCGTCGGCAGGTGAAAAGAGCGGCCGGGGGCCAAACTCGCATCGCTTTAAGGCGATACTCAAACATGGCCCCGTCTTTTCCGCTCTTTTCACCTGCCGACGAGGACGCCCCATACGGCCAGGTACACCTTGACGGCTCGCTTCGCATCGCGCTGGGGTGCGGCCCGCCCTTGGGGGCGCTCCGCGCGGCTACACCGAATCGTTGACCTGGCGGCAGCGCTCTTGTCTTGGTCCTCGGATATCGGGCGTTTTAGCTTTCGCGCGTGGTGGCATCGGCAGGTTCGTCGGTTTGCTCCCCTCTCCCGCCTGCGGGAGAGGGGGCGGGGGAGAGGGCGGCGCTCGATGTGTGTAGCACCCACTCTCGAATTCCTACTTGTATTCCTACTTGTTCACCATCCGCGCCGGCACCGACAGCGTCAGCGCCGCGCCTGCCACCAGGCACACCGCCAGCAGATACATCCCGGAATCCGTGCTTTGCGTCAGGTCCTTCAGCCAGCCTACCGCGTATGGGCTGATAAAGCCTGCCAGGTTGCCCAGCGAGTTGATCAGCGCAATGCCGGCCGCGGCGCCGGTGCCCGCGAGAAATGCCGTGGGCAGACTCCAGAACAGCGGCAGCGTGGTCAGGATGCCGATGGTGGCCAGCGTCAGTCCGAGCAGTGCCAGCACTGTGTTGCTGTGCCATTGCACCGACAGCACCAGCCCAAGCGCGCCCGCCAGCGCGGGAAGGGCGATATGCCAGCGGCGTTCGCGCGTGCGGTCGGCGCTGTAGGCCACCAGTATCATGCCGACCACCGCGCAGCCATAGGGAATGGCGGTGAGCAGGCCGATGTCCAGCGGGCTCTTCACGCCGGTCTGCTTGATGATCGTGGGCAGCCAGAAGCTGACGCCGTACAGGCCCATCACGAAGCAGAAGTAGATCGAGCTCATCAGCCAGACACGCGGGCTGGTCAGCACCTGGCTGACCGGTGCGTCTTCCTTGTGCATGTCCTCGTTGGCGATATTGCGCTGGAGCAGGGCCTTCTCTTCATCGTTCAGCCACTTGGCGTGGACGATGCGGTCGTCGAGGTAGGCCAGCACCACCAGCCCCACCAGCACCGACGGGATGCCTTCGAGCAGGAACATCCATTGCCAGCCGGACCAGCCGTTGTGGCCGTCGAAGGATTGCATCACCCAGCCCGACAGCGGCCCGCCGATCACGCCGGCAAGCGCAACCGCGGTCATGAAATAGGTGGTGGTGCGACCGCGCCGGTGCGACGGGTACCAGTACGTCAGGTAGAGGATGATGCCGGGGAAGAAACCAGCCTCGGCGATACCGAGCAGGAAACGCAGCACGTAGAACATCGTCGGCGTGGTGACGAACATCATCGCCGCCGAGATCAGCCCCCAGGTGATCATGATCCGGGCGATCCAGATGCGTGCGCCCACCTTGTGCAGGATCACGTTGCTGGGCACCTCGAACAGGAAGTAGCCGATGAAGAAGATGCCCGCGCCCAGCCCGTAGACGGTCTCGCTGAACTGCAGGTCGTTAAGCATCTGCAGCTTGGCAAAGCCTACGTTGACCCGGTCCAGGTAGGCCACTACGTAGCAAAGCAGCAGGAAGGGAACGAGACGCCAGCTCACCTTGCGGTAGGTGGCATCCTCGAAGGTGGGGTCGGCCGCGCCGCTTTGTACTGCGGTTGTTGTCATGCTGTCTCCTCTGGGATTTACTCTCTCTGATTGCACGATACCGCTGGATGAGGGGCGCCGCCTGCTACATGCGGCCCCCCGCGTTGAATGCGATGGCCGCACCGGTGTCGCCTTGCGGGGGCAGGGCTGACGGCAAGCATGCCGGCCGCGGCAACGGTGCCGGACTCATGTTGGCGCGTCCTCCTAGTGCGCGAACGGGCCGCGGCCGCGCAGCGCGTTGGCGACCATCATCAGCGCGAGCAGGAAGGGCAGGGCCACATAGAGGCACCAGTGCACGCGGTCGCCCACGGTGTCGCCCCACTTGCGCTTGAAGACCTGCAGGCGCGGCATGGCCGAGGGGTTGGTGGCGCGTTTGTTTCTGACGTGCCATGCCATCCAGAAGAAGAAAATGGCGAACGCGACCGACAGGAAGTTGATATTACCCATGTTGTATTGCGATGGTTTTCAGTGTGGTGAATCCGTACAGGGCTTCGAAGCCCTTCTCGCGGCCGTGGCCGGACTGCCCGCTGCCGCCGAAAGGCAGTTCCACCCCGCCGCCGGCACCGTAGTTGTTGATAAAGACCTGGCCCGCGCGCAGCTTGTGCGCCAGCCGCAGTTGCCGTGCGCCGTCGCGGGTCCAGACGCCGGCGACCAGCCCGTAGGGGGTGCCGTTGGCGAGCGCGATGGCTTCGGCCTCGGTGTCGAAGGGCGTTGCCGCCAGCAGCGGTCCAAAGACTTCTTCCTGCGCCAGCCGGTGCGCCGGCGGCACGTCGCGGAACAGCATCGGCACCTGGTAGTAGCCGGATTCCGGCGCTTCCGCCACGATCTGTCCTTGCGCCATCGCGGTAATGCCGGCGTGCTGCGCGTCGGAAACGAAGTCCCATACACGCTGTTGCTGCTTGCGGTTGATCAGCGGGCCGCATTCAAGGTCCAGCTCCGACGGACCCACGCGCAGGGACTCGAACACCGTGGCAAGGCGGTCTAGCACGGCATTGTAGAGCGGGCGTTCCACCAGCACGCGGCTGCCCGCCGAGCAGGTCTGGCCGGCGTTCTGCACGATGCCGTTGACGATGACCGGCACCAGCGCATCGACATCGGCGTCGGCGAATACGATCTGGGGCGACTTGCCGCCCAGTTCCAGCGTGACCGGCACGTGGTTCTCGGCTGCCATCTGCGCGATCAGCTTGCCGGTCTGCGGCGAACCGGTGAAGGAGATGTGGTTGATGCCGGGGTGGCGCGCCAGTGCGGCGCCGGCTTCGTGGCCATAGCCGGTGACGATATTGAGCGCGCCCTCGGGCAGTCCGGCCTCGGCCGCCAGCTCCGCCACCCGCAGCAGCGACAGGCAGGCGTCCTCGGCGGGCTTGACCACGCAGGCATTGCCCGTGGCCAGCGCCGCGCCGACGCTGCGCCCGAAGATCTGCAGCGGGTAGTTCACGGGATGATCTGGCCGGTCACGCCATGCGGCTCGCGCACGGTCAGCACGGTGAAGCCCGGCTGGTAGGGAATGGTCTGCCCGTGCAGCTTGTCGGCCGCGCCGGCGTAGAACTCAAAGTAGCGCGCCACGGCGCGCGCGTCGGCGGCAGCCTGGCGCAAAGGCTTGCCGGTGTCGCGCGCTTCCAGCGCGGCGAGTTCGGCTTCATGCTCGATCAGCGTCAGCGCCACGCGGTTGAGCAGGCGTGCGCGCTCGGCGGGCGCCATGGCGCCCCAGGCGCCTTCGGCGGCCTGGCGGGCGGCGTGGACGGCCACATTGATGTCGACCGCGTTGCCGCGGGCGATTTCGGCGAAGGGCTCGCCGCTGGAAGGGTCGAATACCTTGATGCGCATGCCGGAATCCGGCGCGATCAGGCGGTTGGCAACGAAGTGCTGGGCGTGCATTGGAATGGCTCCGGCTGGATGCGACCGTCAGCCTGTGGCTGTTAGTGCGCCTGTCGATGCGTCATTGGGACAATTCAGCATTATCACTCACCGCGCGAGGCGCGCAAGGCACGTGGCGTCAGGCCCGGGTCAGCTTCGAACCGCTATAATGCCCGCCATCCTCAAACACAGGCATCTGGAGAGCAAGCATGAGCTTCAACCTCGTTTCCCCCGGCAAGGACATCCCGAACGATTTCAACGTCATCATTGAAATCTCCGCCCAGAGCGATCCGGTGAAGTATGAAGCCGACAAGGAAACCGGCCTGCTCTTCGTCGACCGTTTCATCGGCACCGGCATGCGCTATCCCGCCAACTACGGTTTTGTTCCGCAGACCCTGTCGGGCGACGGCGACCCCGTCGACGTGCTGGTGCTCTCGCCGTTCCCGATCCTGGCCGGCGCCGTCGTGCGTTGCCGCGCGCTGGGCATGCTCAAGATGACCGACGAGTCGGGTGTGGATGCCAAGCTGATCGCCGTGCCCCTGGACAAGCTGTCGCCGGCCACCGCCTTCATGAAGGGCCTGTCCGACGTGCCGCAGAACCTGCTGGACCAGATAAAGCACTTCTTTGAGAACTACAAGGCACTCGAGGCGGGCAAGTGGGTCAAGGTGGAAGGCTGGGCCGGCATCGAGGAAGCCCACAAGGAAATCACCGACGGCGTGGCCAACTACACGAAGTAAGAGTAAGCCTTCGCCGCAGGGTCGGTCATGGCCATTTCCGCGCCTGGCTGAACCGCAGGTGAACGAACCCCGCCACGGCGGGGTTTTTTGTTGCGTCGGACTTGATGGAGGCCAAAGACACCATGAAGCCTGTGGGTTAAGCTCCAATCACAGAACAACTCGGCAGAAAGACTGCCAATCCCCATGTACGTTACCTCTTCGAAGCCATCCGCCGCGGTTCGCTATTCCGGTCTGGCGGTCTTCTTCCACTGGGCGGTGTTCCTGCTGATTGCCACCGCGTACGCCGCGATCGAACTCAAGGGCTTTACCGCAAAAGGCAGCGCCGCCCGAGCCCTGTCGATGTCGCTCCACGAGTGGGCTGGCGCGCTGGTGATTGTGCTGGCGGTACCGCGCCTGCTGTGGCGCCTGTTGGGCGGGGCGCCGGCGCTCGTGCCCGGCCCGCGCTGGATGCATCTGCTGGGCGGCGCCATGCACCTTGTGCTTTATCTGTTTATCTTCATGCAGCCCGTGCTGGGCCTGCTGGCCCTCAACGCGGGTGGCCACCTGATGACGCTGCCGGGGCTCGGCATCGAACTGCCCTCGCTGGTGGCGCAGAACGCGGACCTGAAGGATACCCTGAAGGAAATCCATGAAACGCTCGGTACCGCCTTCTACACGGTGATCGGGCTGCATGCGGTGGCCGCGCTGTTCCACCACTACATGCTGGGCGACGACACGCTGCGGCGCATGTGGCGCTGAAGCGGCAAGCCGGCCAGCCATGGCCGGCTTCAGCTGCGGGCAAACGGCGTGCGGTCGTTGAGTTCGTCCAGGTAGGCGTCGATGCCCTGGCGCTCGCGTACGAGGAAGCGCTCGACGGCATCGGCGAAGGACGGATGCGCCAGCCAGTGGGCGGAGCGGGTCGCGACCGGCAGGAATCCGCGCGCCATCTTGTGTTCGCCCTGCGCGCCGCCTTCGAAGGTGCGGATACCCTGCGCGATGCAGAATTCCAGCGGCTGGTAGTAGGCGGTCTCGAAGTGCAGGCAAGGGTGGTGCTCAACCGCCCCCCAGTAGCGCCCGAACAAGGTGCTGCGTGCGGGGTCGCCGTCGTAGACCACCAGGGAGGCGGCGATCGGCTGGCCGGCACGCACGGCCACCACCAGCAGCAGGTTCTCCGGCATGGCGGCGCCGATGCGCCGGAAGAAGTCCAGGTTCAGGTAGGGCGTGGAATGATGCTCGCGGTAGGTCTGGCGATAGCAGCGATGGAAGAAGCGCCATTCGTCGTCGCCAATCTCCGCACCCCGCAACTGGCGGAAGCTGATGCCAGCTTCCGCCACGCGGCGCCGTTCGGCGCGGATGTTCTTGCGCTTCTTTTGCGAGAGCGTGGCCAGGAACGCCTCGAAGCTCTCGTAACCCGGGTTGGTCCAGTGGAACTGCACGCCATGCCGCATCAGCATGCCGGCGTCTGCCATCAACGCGGCCTCATGCTCGTCCGGGAAGAGCACATGCAGGGATGACAACTGGCTTTGCTCCGCCACCGCCAGCGCGGTTTGCAGCAGGACACGGCGCGCGCCCGCGTCCGCGGCCAGCAGCCTCGCGCCCTGGACGGGCGTGAAGGGGATCGCGGACAGCAGCTTTGGGTAGTAGGGAAGGTGGTGCTGCGCATAGGCGTCGGCCCAGGCCCAGTCGAACACGTATTCGCCATACGAGTGCGATTTCGCGTACAGCGGCATGGCCGCCACCAGGCGCTCGCCGCCGCCTTCGTGCGGAGCCCAAAGGGTCAGGTAGCGCGGGCTCCAGCCGGTTTCGTCGCAGGCGCTGCCGCTGGTGTGCAGGGCGTGCAGGAAGGCGTGGCGCAGGAACGGCGTGGCGCCGGGCTGCGCCGCCACCAGGGCATCCCATGTGGCCGCCGGCAGCTCGGACAGATCGAAAACGATCTGCGTGCGATAATTCTCCATCCGCTCGTGTTCCTGTCCGCCTTGTGCCGCAGCCGCCTCTGGGGGGCTCGCGTCAGGGTGGTCCGGTCCCGGCTTGCAAGATTCAGACTGCATTGCGCTAGATCCGCTCATCATTTGCCTGCTGCCGACGCCTCGGTGGCGCCGGCCAGGGCCTTGTTCCGCCATGGTTGTCCGCGCCGCGCGAGCTTTGCGCGGGCGGCAGGGCCGGTTGAGTCTACCGGAAATGGCGCGGTGCGGCAGGCAACATCCGGCAACCCGCCGGGCAGGCTAAACTCTCTCACTAACCAACGACTATACAAGGGGCCAAAATGAAGCAGATTACCGCCATCATCAAACCGTTCAAGCTGGACGAAGTGCGCGAGGCGCTGGCTGACGTCGGCGTGACCGGGTTGACGGTAACCGAGGTGAAGGGCTTTGGCCGCCAGAAAGGGCATACCGAGCTGTACCGCGGCGCCGAGTACGTGGTCGATTTCCTGCCCAAGATCAAGATCGAGGTCGTGGTTGCCGAGAACCAGCTCGATACCGTGCTCGACGCCATCGTCAAGGCGGCGCACACCGGCAAGATCGGCGACGGCAAGATCTTCGTCACGGAGATCGAGCGAGTGATCCGCATCCGCACCGGCGAGCAGGACGAGGCCGCCGTCTAAGCGCTCCGCGCAGGCAATTCCGCGCCGGCGGGCAATCCTCGCGGTCCCGGGGAGGGGCGCCCGGTTTGCCCGGCTAGCTCGGCAGTTTCCAGCCGAAGCGCACGCATAGCAGGCGCGCCGCCGTGATGGTGATCGCGCCCGCGAGCAGGGCCAGTTCCTGCTCGGCCCGCATCCAGGTCAGGCCGACATAGACCCAGCAACCGACAAAGGCACAGGTGGCATAAGGCGACCTGTCGCGCAGGATCATCGGCACCTCGTTGCACAGCACATCGCGCACCACGCCGCCGAACACCGAGGAAATGATGCCCATCATGACCGCCACGGTAGGCGTCATCTGCGCCACCAGCGCGAGCGACGTGCCGGTGACGGAAAACAGCCCGAGGCCGATCGCATCGGCCGTGATCATGGTGCGCTCGGACGCCACCCGGCTGACTACCCGCAGCACGAACGAGGCGCCGAGCGACATGACGAAGATCAGGGTCACATAGCCTTCGTGGTCGACCCAGTAGAAGGGCCGGCGGTCCAGCAGCACGTCGCGCACCGTGCCGCCGCCGAAGGCGGTGGCGAACGCCACCACGAACGTGCCCACGGCATCGAAGCGCTGCTTGCGCGCGTCAACCACGCCGGAAACGGCGAAGGCGAGCACGCCCACCACTTCCATGACGTGCAGGATCAGGGGCAGCCGCCCCATCAGGAGATCGAGCGGCAAATGCATCGCGCGCGCGGTCTCAGGCGTGCGGCTGGCGCAGCAGCACCATCAGCGCGCCCGCGCCACCCTCGGCGCCGCGCGCCTGCACGAAGGCCAGCACTTCTTCCTTCTGTACCAGCCAGCTGCGCACCTTGCCCTTGAGCACCGGCGTCTTGTCCGGCGAGCCGTTGCCCTTGCCGTGGATCACGCGCACGCAGCGCACGCCGCGCTTGACCGAGCGCCGCACGAACTCGGCCAGCGCCTCGCGCGCTTCGTCGCTGCGCAGGCCGTGCAGGTCGATCTTGTCCTGGGGCACCCATTCGCCGCGGCGCAGCTTCTTGACTACATCCATGCCGATGCCCGGCCGGCGGAACGACAGGGTTTCATCGGTATCCAGCAGGTTTTCGACGTCGAATTCGTCGGAAAGCGATGCGGCCAGCACGGCCTTGTCGTCCAGCTGGGTTTGTACCGGTACCGGCGCGGGGTGGCGCGGCGTGGGCGTGATGCGGTTACGGTCGCGCAGGGCGCTGACGTTGCCCACGCTGCTGCGGAAGACGTCGGCCTCCTCGCGTGCGCGCTGGGCGGCCGCTTCCGCCTCGCGGCGTTCGGCTTCGCGCCGCTCGGTGTCGGCCTTGAGGGATTCGCGCAGGCCAGCCAGGTCGGTCAGGCCGAAGCGCTTGGGCGGGCTGGCGGGTTTCTTTGCGCCGTGCGTCATGGAATTCTCCGGGGTGCTCGGCGTGATTATAAAGTGGGGGGAGGTAGTGCAGGCGGGCGGGACTGGCGTCGCGCCCAAGGGCTCGCGCGGCCATTTGTCCGGGCGCCCGCGGCACGGTGATCGCTGTGCGCAGCGAATCACAGTGCGGCAGGTGCCGGGGGCAGGCGCTTACTGCAGCGCTTCCACGTAACGCTGGGCGTCCAGCGCTGCCATGCAGCCCGTGCCGGCGCTGGTGATGGCCTGGCGGTAGATGTGGTCCTGCACGTCGCCGGCGGCGAACACGCCGGGGATGCTGGTAGCCGTGGCATCGCCTGCCAGGCCGGTCTTGGTCACGATATAGCCGTTGCGCATGTCGAGCTGGCCCTCGAACAGGTCGGTATTGGGCTTGTGGCCGATGGCGATGAACACGCCCGCCAGCTTGAGTTCTTCGGTCTTGTCGCCCTGGGCATCGCGCAGCTTGATGCCGGTCACGCCGGATTCGTCGCCCACCACCTCATCCAGCACGGTGTTGTAGCGGATTTCGATACGGCCTTCCTTCTCGCGCTGGAGCAGGCGGTCGACCAGGATCGGCTCGGCGCGGAATTTGTCGCGGCGGTGGATCAGGGTGACCTTGCTGGCGATATGCGACAGGTAGAGCGCTTCTTCCACCGCGGTATTGCCGCCGCCGACAACCGCGACTTCCTGGTTCTTGTAGAAGAATCCGTCGCAAGTGGCGCAGGCCGACACGCCGCGGCCCATGAACAGTTCTTCCGAGGGCAGGCCGAGGTACTGGGCCGAGGCGCCGGTGGCGATGATCAGCGAATCGCAGGTGTATTCACCGGCATCGCCGACCAGGCGGATCGGGCGTTCGGTGAGCTTGGCGGTATGGATGTGATCGAAGATGATTT
>Ga0255338_1004037_pt1 | contig 16102 bp, 14 predicted proteins | sample MeOH1_35cm_T4_19_FD_203715 | JGI IMG/M metagenome (GOLD analysis project Ga0255338, IMG submission 203715) | Sandy soil microbial communities from University of British Columbia, Vancouver, Canada - MeOH1_35cm_T4_195 | ecosystem: Engineered > Artificial ecosystem > Sand microcosm > Unclassified ...
GACCGTGGACGTGGCCATCTCGGCCGGCGAAACCGTTTCCGACCTGCTCCTGCAGATGAAGGAAAAGGCCCTGGCCGCCGCCGATGCGTCGCTCGACACCAACAGCCGCACCGCACTGAACGAAGACTTCAAGGCGCTGCGCGACCAAGTTGGCAAGGCCGTGAGCAATGCCGAATTCAACGGCATCAACATGGTCAAGAACGGCGGCACCACGATCGCCGCCCTGGCGAACTCCGACGCCTCCTCGAAGATCACGGTTGCGGCCCGGGACCTGTCCCTGGGCGGCGCGACGCTCGGCGCTTCGCTGAGCGCCACCGCTTCGATCGGCACCCAGTCGGCGGCGACCTCGATGATCGCGACGGTCAACACCGCGATCACCAACGTTTCGACCGCGCTGAGCCAACTCGGCACCGGTTCGAAGTCGCTGGGTTCGCACCTGGAGTTCGTCGGTAAGCTCCAAGACTCGATCGACGCCGGGGTGGGCAACCTCGTCGACGCCGATCTGGCCAAGGAAAGCGCCAAGCTTCAGGCTCTGCAGACCAAGCAACAGCTCGGGGTCCAGGCGCTCGGTATCGCCAACCAGTCGTCCTCGATCCTGCTCGGCCTGTTCCGATAGGCCGGCGCCGCGGAGCCGTTCGCGGCTCCGCGGTCCATCGATGCGTCGGCGGGCGAGGGCGACCTCGTCCGCCGCACGTCTTAGCTTGGAGCGCTGCACCACGGTTCAGCGAAGGGAGACATGGAAAGAAAGGTCGCGGCCATCGCGCCCGCGCCCGACCCCGCCAGCCCTCAGTTCCAGACCGCCCCGCCGCCCGCCAAGAGCGAGCCCGAGGCGCCTAAGGGCCCGGATCCGGTCGACGTGCGACTGGTCATCGAAATGGATCAAGCCAGCGGTTCGTTCATCTACAAGACCATCAACCGGCGCACCGGCGAGGTCGTCCTCCAGCTTCCCAGGGCCGAGATCCTGAAGATGCGAGAGGGCCCTCAGTACGAAGCCGGCTCGGTCATCCGAACCAAGGCCTGAATTTACGCACGCGCGGCCCGCCGCGCGCGCCTAGGACAAATTGTCCCAACCGCCCCAGGGAGCCCTGGCGGCGGCGATCGTCGTTAATCTTGTTAACCATATGCACACCAGGCCTTCCTAGCTTGGGCTCACGTCCTGGTCGCGAGTCGCGGCAAAGGGGCGTCCCGCCGCTAGGAGAGCGTCATGACGATCAGCGTCAACACGAACAAGTCCGCGCTGACCGCGCTGCAGAACCTTAACCGGACCAACGACGAGCTGGCGGCGGTGCAGGGCCGGGTCAACACGGGTCTGAAGATCGCGAACGCGAAGGACAACGCCGCGGTCTGGGCCATCGCCCAGGGACAGCGGGCCGATATCGGCGCCCTGGGCGCCGTGCGGATGAGCCTGGATCGCGCGCAGTCGATCGCCGAAGTGACGATGACCGCGGGCGAGACCATCTCGGACCTGCTGGTGGACCTGAAGTCCAAGGTCGTCGCGGCCATGGACACCTCGCTCGACACCGCCTCGCGGACGGCGCTGAATTCCGACTTCCGCTCGCTTCTCCGCCAGATCACTCAGGTGACCGGAAACGCCTCGTTCGACGGGGCGAACCTGCTGGACGGCTCGGTCGGCGCGAACATTCAATTCCTCGCGAACGCCGAGGCTACCTCGCGGATCACACTCTCCACCCAGAACATGTCCCTGGGCGGCGCCATCCTCACGTTGGCCTCGACGGCGTCGATCAGCACCGTGACCAACGCCACCGGCATCCTGACCTCGCTGAACACCTCGATCAGCCAGGTGAATCAGGCGCTGGGCAATCTCGGCTCGCAGGCCAAGCAGATCGAGGCCCACCTGGGCTTCGTCTCCAAGCTGACCGACGTGCTGGAAGCCGGCGTCGGCAACCTGGTGGACGCCGACCTCGCCAAGGAAAGCGCCCGACTGCAGGGCCTTCAGGTCCAGCAGCAGCTCGGCGCCCAGGCCCTTTCCATCGCCAACCAGGCGCCGCAGATCGTCTTGCAGCTCTTCCGCGGCGGTTAAGTTTCGAGTTTCCGTTGGGGCGTATGAGAGAGCTCGGGCGCAGGTCGCCCGGGCTCTTTTACTTTCAGGTCTTAGCGACCCGTAAACGATCCTGGCCATACGGTGCCAGGAGGCGGACTAGCTAGCCGCCGAAGAGCGCCATGGTCACACCCATCGATCCCAATCTGCTGCTCGGCTACTACAGCGCCCGCTCGGGCGCGAGCAGCGGCGTGGGGCTCGGAGGCGGGTTCACTTCGCGGGCCAAGGTCGCCCCGACCGCGCCCTGGATCAACACGCCCACGCCCGCCGAGACCACGGCGGCGGTGAAGGCGGCGCTCGCCGGCCGCAAGTTCATAAACGAGAGCGCCGCCCAGCTCGACCTGCCGGGCGCCAGTCAGGACTACCGGAAGCTCTTCGCCCTCTATCAGGGCCTGTCGACCCTGAACGAGCTGGTGGGACAGGTGCAGAAGAAGGGCCTGACCAGCATCGAGAAGACGCGGATCCAGACGACCTTCGCCAAGGGCCTGGAAGAGGTCATGGCCTATTCCAAGGCGGCCGACCTGGACAGGGTGCGCCTGACATCCGGCGAGGTCGGCACGACGACGAAGACCACCGTCCCCGTGCAGGCCAACAAGCAGGAATACGTGACCACGCCGCTGTATGCGGGGACCAGCGCCGACGCGGTCCCGCAGTTCGCGGGGAACGTGAAATTCTCCATCGCGGTCAAGCGCTCCGGCGTGACTTATAATGTCGATGTCGACCTGAACGATGTGGTCGGCACCCGCTCGATGGCCAATGTCGTGAACTTCATCAACGGCAAGCTGCAGGCCGCGGGCGTCGATACCCGGTTCGCCACCCAGCGCCTGCCAGGCGCGGAGCGGACCATCACCGCCGGCGGCCAGACCATCAAGCTTGGGCCGGGGCCCGATCAGTGGGCTTTCAAGGTCAAGCCGGGCGGCGAGACGGTTTCGTTCAGCGCCGCCGACACCGCGCCCGCGGTCTATATGGCCCAAGGGGTCGGCGACCCGAATCCCGACGGCAAGGCCGACACCAAGGACGGTGTCATCACCCAGCAGCTGCTGAAGTTCCAGACCGACACGACGACCGTCGACGGTCCGATCGCGGCCTCGAACGAAACCAACTGGGTGGATGGCCGCGCCTTCGCCAAGTCCCTGGGCTCCGAGGTGAAGGCCGTCCGCGCCACCAAGGTCGGGCCGGACGGCTCGGTCTACATGCTGGCGGACGTGGACAAGAAGACCGGCGGTCAGGAGATCAAGGGCGCGCAGGACGTGGCCCTGTTGAAGTACGATCCGGCCGGCAACCTGGTCTACACCCGCACCCTCGGGGCGTCCGACACGGCTTCGGGCCTGGGACTCACCGTCGCGGCGGACGGCCGGGTGGCCATCGCCGGCTCCATCGTCGGCGGCCTGAACGGCGCGCAGGAAGGCCCGATGAATTCGGGCTCCGCCTTCGCCAAGGAGACCGACAGCTTCGTCACGGTGTTCAACGCCGAGGGCGAGGAGATGTGGACTCAGCGGCGCGGCGCCCGCCTGGCCGACGAGGCCAGCCAGATCGTCTTCGGCGACAACAACATGGTCTATGTGGCGGGCCGCTCGAAGTCGGCGCTGCCGGGAACGACCGCGCTGGGGGACTGGGACAGCTACATCGAGGGCTTCGGCCCGCCGTCCACCAATCCTCTGACCAAGGGCAAGGTGCCGGCGACCTTCACCCAAAGCTTCGGCACGGCCGGCGCCGACCGGCCGGCGGGCATGGTCTTGGATGGGACGAACCTGATCACCGCCAGCGTCGAGAACGGCCGCGCGGTCGTACGCCGCTTCGATATCTCTTCGGGAACCCCGGTCCTGAGTTCCACCCGCGACATGGGCGACCTGCAGGGCGGCGACATCGTGGGCTTGGCGCTGGACGGCGGCGACATCGTCATCGCGGGCTCAACGGGGAACCCCGCGCTGGCGGGCGGGACCACCACGCGCGCCCACTCCGGCGGCGTCGACGCCTTCGCCGCCCGGATGTCCAAGGATCTCTCGCCCGGCGGCTCGATCGCCTATTACGGCGGCGCTGGGGACGACCGGGCCACCGGCCTTTCGGTCTCCAACGGCCAGGTGTTCATCGCCGGCTCGGTCGGAACGACCCTGGATGGTCAGGATGGCGACCCGGACCTGGCCGCCGTGGGCAAGAAGGACGGCTTCCTCGCCAGGCTGGACATCGCGGCCGGGTCCGTCGGCTGGGCGCGCCGCTTCACCGGCAAGGACGGCTACACCACGCCCGGCGCCATCGCGGTGGACGCCACCGGCGCCAGCTCGCTGGACCGTCTGGGCCTGCCCAAGGGCACGTTCGACTCGACCGATTCGCAACGGATCACCGCCGCCAGCAGCATCCGGGCCGGTGAGCAGTTCACCGTTCGCATGGGAACGGGCCGCGCCCAGACCATCACGATCGACGCCGAAGAGACGCTCCAGACCCTGGCCGCCAAGATCAAGCGGGCCACCGGCTTCCAGGCCAAGGTGGCGCTGGGGACCGCGAGCGGCGCACGCAAGCTGACGATCACGCCGCTGAACGACCGCACGATCATCGAGTTCGGCGCGGGCAAGGACGGCAAGGACGCCCTGGAGTTCCTGGGCATTCCCGAAGGGATCGTGCGCAACACCACCATCGACAAGAAGGGCGCGAGCACCTCCGCCGACGGCAAGGGGCAAATCTTCGGGCTGGGTCTCGAGGCCGACCTCCGGCTGGACAGCGCCCTCGAGATCGCCCACTCGCAGGCGGACATCGCCACGGCTATGGGCGTGGTCCGCAAGGCCTACAAGGACCTGGTCGCCCAGTTCACGCCGCAGTCCAACCTGCCGGCGGCCGCCGCCGCATCAGCGAGCGGCCCGGTCCCGCAATATCTGCAGAATCAGCTCGCCAACTATCAGGCCGCCCTGGCCCGCCTGGGCGGTTGACGCGCCACGCCGCTTGAAAGCCGCGGTGCGGGGGGCTAGCCAGACCTCATGGTGACAACCCCCCCGGCCGACGATCCGAAACCGCCGCGCAAAGGCCCGCCGCTCATCGTGCTGGGCGGGCTGGGCGCCCTCGTCGCCGGCGGAGCGATCGCGTGGGTTCTGGTGGCGGGGGACCGCGCCTCGCCGCCGCCGCCGGCCGCGGAGGGCGGCCTGGTCATCGATTCCAGCGCCGAGGACAGTCGGATCGATCCCGGCAAGCCGCTGCGCTGCTTCGTCCAGGGCCAGTTCGTGGGCGAGCTCACCCTGACGGACTGCGCCCAGCGGAACGGCGTGGCCACCGATGCGCTGGACGTGGGCCTGGACGAGACAGGCGCCCTGGCGGCCGCGCAAGCGGCCGGCGCCCAGCTGATCCCGCTCCCGCCGGCGGAGGCGGAGAGCGAACCGTCCGCCACGGAGGAGTCGTCGCTGCCCCCTGCCGAGACCGAATATGACGCCGCCGACGCCGCGCCCGCGGGAACCTGCCTGCGCCATGGAGGCGGGCGCTGGCGGCGCGTGCCCGAGGCGACGGACCTGAACGCCTGTGTCCAGGCCCTGTTCGCCGGACGCTGCGAGCGGCCCGGCGGGGCCGCCTACGGCCGCTTCGGCCAGCAGACCCTCCGGCTGGTGGCCGGCAAGGTCGAAATCTCGGACGACAATCGCTCGTTCCGCACGCTTGCCCCGCAGGCGCCGGATTGCAGTCTCCCGCCCGTGGGATAGGTTCGGGCCATGTCGCTGAAGCCCATCCTCGTCCTCGCCGCCGCCCTGGCGCTCTCCGCCTGCGCCAAGAAGACCACGCCGCCCGGCGACGCCGGCGTCTGCTACCACGTGGTGCCGCAGAAGGACGGGTCGATGAAGTACAATCGCCTGGTCAAGGCCGCGAGCCTGGAGATCTGCGCCGCCAACCTCGAGGCCATGCGCATCAAGTTCCTGACGCTGGGCGGCAACCAGCAGGAGATCTACGGCGCCTACCAGGCCAATTTCCTCTTCCTGGAGAAGGAGGGGGTGCTGACCTCCACGTCGCTTGAAGGCCCGCGCTACGTGGCCCTGGTCCGCACGGGCGACGGGCGGCTGGCGATCCCAGGGGCGATGCCGCAGCAGTAGCGCGGATTCATCTGTGGACGGGTTCCGGCGGACCGGAACATAATGCGAACATTTGGCTTGCTGGCGTTTCCGTGACGCGCTAGCGTCGCCCGCTGCGGGCCGTGGTGGCCCGCATCTCTATGGCTGAAGGGCCTCTGGCCCGCTTCCTACGGAAACCAAAGGACACATCGACATGGCGGGCAGCGTCAACAAAGTCATCCTGGTGGGCAATCTCGGGGCCGACCCCGAGATCCGTTCCCTGGGCTCCGGCGACCGCGTCGCCAATCTCCGCATCGCCACCTCCGAGACCTGGCGCGACCGCAATTCGGGCGAGCGCAAGGAAAAGACCGAGTGGCATCGCGTGGTGGTCTTCAACGAGAACATCGTGAAGGTCTGCGAGAACTACCTGAAGAAGGGCGCCAAGGTGTACGTCGAGGGCGCGATCCAGACCCGGAAGTGGACCGACCAGTCGGGCGTGGAGAAGTTCTCCACCGAGATCGTGCTGCAGAAGTTCCGCGGCGAGCTGACCATGCTGGACGGCCGCGGCGACAACGCCGGCGACAGCGAAGGCGGCGGCTATGCCAGCGGCGGCTTCTCCTCCGGCCCGCGCCAGTCCAGCTCGGCCCCGCGCGAGGACTTCTCCGCCAACCTGGACGACGAAATCCCGTTCTAGAGCCGAAGCAGGCTAGAGACGTAAATAGACGGCCGGTTCTCCTCGGAGCCGGCCGTTTTCTTATTGCCCCGCGAACTGGTCGCGGAGCGCGGCGCCGACGTCGGCCATGACCTTGGGCCAGTCGTACGACCGCTCACCGGCGAAGGCGCGGGCTTGCGGATACCAGGGGAAGGCCTCCGTCCCGAGGCGGGGCCAGGCGTCCGGCGTCGTGATGAACCACGTGGGCGCGCCGACCGCGGCGGCGACGTTGGTGGTGGCCGTCGCCGGGCCGACGACCAGATCCAGCGCCTGGCTGAGCGCGGCGATCTCGTCGAGGTCCAGCTTCAGGTCGATGCCCGGCAGCGTGCGGATGTCCGCGCCGAACGCCTTGGCGATGGCGCGCAGCTCGTCCTCGCAATCTCCGACCTGCAGGTTGATGAACTTGACGCCTGGCGCGCTGAACACCGGTCCCCAGAGGTTCACAGGCGGATAGAATTTCTGCCGCTGCGATGTCATCACCAGGCTGCGCCAGATCACGCCGACCTTGGGGCCGGGGCCCATGTCGGCAAGCACGGCGCGCCAGCGGTCGACCGCACGCGGATCGGCCCTGAGGAAGCCCGATGGCCGCTTCGGGAAGGCGTCGATGCTCCGGCGATGGCTGCCCAGCAAATCGCCCATGCGCGCCCAGGTCTCGTAGGCGTCGGCGGCGACGCCCGGGGCGTCGCGGACCGTCCTGTGGCCCTCACGCCGGGTGTCGTGGGCGACCACCTCGGCCTCTTCGAACGATCGCTGGAACAGCGTGACTAGGCGCGGTTCGACGGCGACGAGCATCCGGCCCGACCTCCCGATCTCCCCCGCCGCGTCGGCGAGGAGGTTGGCGAAGAGGACTTCGTCCCCCAGCCCCTGTTCGCCGACGACCAGGACACGCCGTCCCGCGAGCGGCTCGCCCGGCGCCCATGCCGGCCCCGCGAACGCGTGGTGCACATGGTCCGGATAGGCCTCTTCGTTGCGCACCGCGTAGGCGTCCCACCCGGGGCCAATCTCACCCGCCGTGAGCAGCAGGAGCGAGCGCGCGTAGCGATACATGGCGTTCCGGGCCGGGCTCTCCGCGCCGAGCGCGATCGCCCGCTCGCAATCGGCGAAGGCGCCCCGCACGTCGGCCACCGCCTTCCTCGCATTGGCCCGGTTGAAATAGGCGCTGTGCAGGTCGCCCTGCAGCCGGATGGCCTCGTCGAAGAAGGCCAACGATTGCGTGGCGTCGCCCGATTCGAACAGGACACAGCCCAGGGTGTTCCAGAGCAGCGCCGCACCGGGATTTTCGGTCAGGCTTGCGCGCAGGAGCTCGATGGCGTCAGCGAAACGGGACTGTTCGCAGTAGGCATAGGCGAGGTCGTTGACGGTTTCCAGCGACGCTGGATCCTGTCGCCGCGCCCGCAGCAGAAACCGCTCGGCGAGCGCCGGCAGTTTGAGCAGGCTCGCCAGGCGGGCGATGTCGCGGGCCAGACCCGGCTCGTCCGGAAACAGGGCCAACGCCCGCTCGTAGGCGTCAAGGGAGGCTGGGTAGTCACCGAGCTTTTCCTGGAAGACGGCGGCGAGGCGCCAGGCCTGTCCGTTCGCCGGCTCCGCCACGGTCGCTTCCGTGGCGAGCTGGGCCGCCTCAGCGAAGTTCCTCTTCCGGTCGGCCTCGACGGCGCGGCGGAGCAGTTCCGCGGCGCTCCGACCGCGGGCGGATCCGGGGCCGGGCATCGTCATGCCTCTATCGACCTGAGGCCGCGCCTAGAGCCTGGTCCTGAGCGACCAGAGCTCCGGGAAGCAGCGGCGCTGCAGGGTGCGCTGGAGGTAGGATGCGCCGTCGCTGCCGCCGGTGCCGCGCTTGCCGCCGATGATCCGCTCGACGGTCAGCACATGCTTGTGCCGCCAGGTGAGCAGGGCGTCGTCCAGGTCCACCAGCTTCTCGGCGAGCTGGTAGAGCTCCCAGTAGCGCTTGGTGTCGCGGTAGACCGCCAGCCAGGCGTCCTCGACCGCCGCGGACGGCTCGTAGGGCTGGGTGACGTCGCGCTGAAGCACTTCGGCGGGCACATGCAGGTCGTGGGCGGCCAGGCGCTGGATGGCGTCGTCGTAGAGGCTGGGCGCCTCGAGCGCGGCCTTCAGCGTCGCCAGGGCCTCGCTGCCCTCGTCCTGGAAGGCGAGGAAGGAGGCGTCCTTCAGGCCCAGCATGTACTCCAGGGTCCGGAACTGCCACGACTGGAAGCCGGAGCTCGTTCCCAGCCCGCCGCGGAAGCTGAGGTAGTCGGCCGGGGTCATGGTGGCCAGCACGTCCCACGACAGGGTCATGATCGTCTGGATGCGAGAGACGCGGGCCAGCGCCTTGTACGCCGGTTCCACCTCCTCGCTGCGGATCAGGCGCTTGGCCAGCCGCACCTCGTGGATGATCTCCTTGAGCCACAGCTCCTTCGTCTGGTGGATGACGATGAACAGCATCTCGTCGTGGCGATCGCTGGTGGGGTGCTGGGCGGTGAGCAGCCGGTCCAGGCCCAGGTAGCTGGCGTAGGTGGTGGTGTCGGTCACTGGAAATCCATCCGTTTGGAGGGCCCGAGGGACGCGCCTGGCCGGCTCAAGTCAAGCGTGCGGAGAGCCGTTCCGCCAGCCACTCGCCGGCCGGCGGCAGGCGTCGCCGCCCGAGCCGCAGGCGCACGCTGAGGTCCGGTAGGGCAGGGAACCCCTCCCTTGGCGTCAGCTCGCGGAGGCCCGCGACCATGCGGGATTCGGGGAGCAGGCCCACCACGGCGCCCGACAGGATCGCGGCGCGGATCACAGGCTCGGAGTTGGACGCCAGGGCCACGCGGTAGGGGCGGGACTCCTGCCGAAGCAGATCCTGCGCTAGCCGGCGGTAGACGGATCCTTCCAACGCCAGCGCCAGCGGGAGGGGCGAGGTCTCCAGCGCCGCGCAATCCTCCGCGCAGGCCCATAGGCCGCGCTCGCGATGGACCAACACGCCGCGTTCGTCGCCGACCTGGAACTCGGTGAGCAGCGCAAGGTCGAGAGCGCCGTCCTCGAGCTGGCGGCGCAGGGCCGCCGAGCCGTCGACGACGACGCGAAGGTTGGTGTCCGGGAAGCCGGCGGCCAGGTCCCCCAGGAGCGGCTCCAGGACTGGACCCACGTGGGCGTCGGGCGTTCCGATGCTGAGCGAGCGCGCGGCCCGCTCGTGCATCATGGCGTCGAAGGCCGCGGCGTGCGCATCCAGGATTTGGCGCGCATGCACCAGCAGCACCTCGCCGTCGGCAGTCAGGCGCACGCCGTGCGCGCCCCGTGTGAGGAGCCGGCGGCCGACCGTCTCCTCAAGTCGCTTGATCTGCATGCTCACCGCCGATGGCGTCCGGCCTACCGCTTCGGCGGCCGTCGAGAAGCTCCCCGCCTCGACGATGGCGACAAAGGTGCGAAGGAGGTCGGCGTCCAGCATGGTTCAATTTTCTTGAAGTGCGATTTCAAGTCAATTCGCTCGTTCGTCCGCGGCGATCGAGGGAAACAGCGGCCAGCCAAGTCGAGGGGTTGAAGCCATGGCCTATCTGCTGCCGCGCCGCGCCGCCGCGTCGAACCTGCCGGCGTTCCGGGCGCTTCAATGCGCCGCGATGCGCGGCCTGGCCGCGCGCCACTACACGACCGCGCAGGTCGAGGCCTTTCTGGCGCACGCCACGCCGACCGAGGAGCTTGTCCGGCACGGCGAGGTCTGGATCATCGCCAGCGGAATCGAGGTGGTGGCGTCCGCCGCCTGGCATCCGCTAGGCGCCATGGACACGCTGGGTCGCGCTGCGGCCGCCGACCGATCATGCGCCGTGATCCGCGCCGTCTACATCCATCCGCACTGGGCGCGCCGCGGGTTGGCCGCACGGCTCATGGCGCACGTCGAGGTCAGGGCCCAGGCGTCCGGCGCGACGGTCGCCAGCCTGCACGCCATGCGCGGCGCCGAGGGCTTTTACCGCGCGCTCGGCTACGCCGATGGGGAGGAGACGGCGTTCGACCTGGATGGCGTCGCCTTTCCGGGCCGGGCGATGAGCAAGCGGCTGGCGCGCGTCATCCAGGCGGGGGCGGCGTGGTGAGCGAGGTCGCGGCGCGTCCCATGTGGTCCTCCCGGCTGGCCTTCTTCGCCGCGGCGGTCGGTTCCGCGGTTGGCCTGGGGAGCATCTGGAAGTTCCCGTACATCGTCGGCGCGAACGGCGGCGGCGCCTTCGTGCTGGTCTATCTGGCCTTCGTCGGGGCGGTGGGTGTTCCGCTCATGACGGCGGAACTGGCCCTGGGCCGTCGCGGCGGACCCAGCGTGATCCGTAGCCTCGGACTGGCGGCCGGCCGCCTGCGGACCGGCTGGAACGCGCTCGGGCGGCTGGCGGTCGCGGCCGCCTTCGTGATCCTGTCCTTCTATAGCGTCGTGGCCGGCTGGGCCCTGGCCTATGCGGTGAAGGCCGCGGCCGGGGGCCTGGAGGGCATGACCGCCGCCGCGAGCGCCGCGGCGTTCGAGGGGCTGTTGGCCGATCCCGTCGGGATGATCGGCTGGCACAGCCTGTTCCTGGGGGCGACGGCGCTGATCGTCGCGCGGGGCGTGGGCGCCGGCATCGAGCGCATGGTGCGCTGGCTGATGCCGATCTTCGCCCTGCTGCTGCTGGGCCTGGCAGCCTATGCGGTGGCGGTGGGCGACGTCGGCCGCACCCTGGATTTCTTGTTCGCGCCGGACTTCGGCGCCCTGACGCCCGCCGCCACGATGTCGGCCGCTGGCCACGCCTTCTTCACCCTGTCGCTCGGGATGGGCGCGATGATCGCCTACGGCGGTTATCTGGCGTCGGATGTCTCGATCCCGAAGACCGCGTTCTGGGTCGCGGTCTGCGACACGATCTGCTCGCTGGCCGCCGGCTTCGCCATCTTTCCGATCGTCTTCGCCTTCGGACTCGATCCGGCGGAAGGGCCAGGCCTCGTGTTCGTGACCCTGCCGGTGGCGTTCGCAGCCATGCCGGGCGGAATACTGGTGGCTACGGCGTTCTTCGCCCTGCTGGTCATCGCGGCGCTGGCCTCGGCGGTGTCGGTGCTGGAACCCCTTGTCGCGGCGGCGGGCGCATCGGACGCCGGCCCCGGACGGCGCCTTTGGACCGGGGCGATCGCGGCTGCGGCCTGGATGCTGGGGCTCGCGTCGGTCTTCTCGTTCAACCTGTGGTCCGAGGTGCGCGTCCCCGGTCTCAAGGGCAGCTTGTTCGACAATCTGAACGTGGTGACGGCCGAGATCGGCCTGCCGCTGGTGGGGGTGGGCGTGGCGCTGTTCGTCGGGTGGGCCGCGCCACACGCCCTGCCAGCGACCGAGTTCCGGACCGTGGCCGGACATCGAATCTGGCGGTTCCTGGTGCGCTTCGTGGCCCCGGCGGTGGTCCTGGCCGTGCTGTTCGACGCGATTACCTGACCTGGTTCTTCTCGTCCGGCTTGGGCTCCGGCGGCGGGCAGGTGTCGGCGATCCGCCGGGCTTCGGTCGAGGCCTTGCCGGCGATGTCCAGGCCCAGGAACTCCGTGGCGATCTCGGCGGTGAGGTCGAAGCTGGTGGGCGTGTAGGCGCCCGTGCCCTGCACGGCGACCTTGTGGCCTTTTTTGCTCACGCAGGTGCCCTTCAGCGTGATCCGGCCGCCGGAGAACACCTTCGTCGGGTAGGTGCAGGCGTAGTGGCGGTTGGACGGCCCGCCCATGAACTTCTCGACGTCCGCCGGCGTGATGCAGCGCTTCTCGGTCTTGGTCTGCCGGATCGGCGACAGCAGGCGGTTCGTGGACTCCCAGTAGCCGGGTTGGATCAAAGGCGCGGCGGCGGCGGGCGTGGCGGCGGCGAGCGCGATCAGGGCGAAGGGCAGGGCTCTCATCTGACGGCGGACTCTCAAGACTGATTCCGGCGTCAGCGTGACGCACGGCGGATGAACCTGGGCTTACCCGCCCTGAGCGGCTTCCGGCGACGCGGGTTGCACGAACGCGAGATTGGCCTCGCGCGTGCGATGGCCCGCCTCGTCGTAGAAGAACGGCAGGAACGCATAGCGCCGGCCGCGGGTCACTGGGGTCGCCTCGTGCAGCAGGTTGCAGGCGAACACCACGGCCCCGCCGGTGGGCGGCCGGTAGGTGCGCGGGCCGAACTCGGGGAAGCGCAGGTCGCCACCCTCGAACGCCTCGGCGTTGAGGTTGATCGAGCAGGCGAAGCGGCGATGCGCGGTGCCCAGCGTCTCGTCGTCGCGATGCGGGCGGAAGTAGCCCCCTTCGGCGGCGTCGTAGCAGGCGACGATGTAGCGCTCGATGCGCGTGGGCCGGAACTGATAGGCCCGGACCATCATCGGGATCACCGTGCGCTCGATGCGCCGGTTGATCTCCTGACTGAGCTCCCGGTCCTCCTCGAGGTTCACGTCGCGCCGGCTCTTCATGCCGTCGAAGACGCCGACGGTGCGGCCGCCTATGTCACGCATCACGCCGCTGGGAGCGCCGCCCCGGGCCTCATAGATGTCGATAAGGCGGCGGCAGAACTCGGGCTCGAAGACCCGCGGCACGACCAGCGCCGGGGCCACCAGCGGCGTTCCCGCGTGCGCCGAAAGCGGCGGCAGGCCCTCGGCGATGCGGGCGAACAGCGGCTGTGGCGCTTCGAGGGCGGCGGCCTGCAAGAGGCGCTGCGCCGGATCGAACAGGAACCAGCCGCCCTCGTCGTCGGCTAGGTGGTAGAGGCGCGCGACCTCGCCGCCGGGATCGAACAGCCAGCGCTGACCCGGGATCTGGTCGGCGGGGATGTCGGGGCCGTCCGGGCGGCTGGCGACGAAGAACGCGGCGAGGAAGTGATCGCTGAGGTGAGGCCGGATCGCCTCGACGGCCGCCAGCGCCGTCTGCCGGCGCGCCGGGTCGGAAGGCATGAACGCCAGCAGGATGTAGCGGCCGGCCACGGTGCTGAAGTGGTACTTGGGATTGAGGCGGCTGGCGGCGCTGAACTCGGGTGCGAGCTCGCCCACGGTCAGCGGCGGCAGGGTCCAGCGGCCGCTCACGCCGGCGCCCCCGGCGCGGTGGCGCCGTGCTCGGTCCTGGGGGCGGTGGTCCGCTCGCGATAGGCCTGCAGCGTGGCCTCGCCCGACTCGTCGTGGAAGAACGGCAGGAAGGCGTAGCGGCGGCCCGCGGTGATGGGCGTGGCCTCGTGCATGAGGGCGCAGGAGAACACCACCGCGCCGCCCGGCGGCGGCCGGTAGGTGGCGGGGCCGTACTCCGCGAAGCGAAGGTCGCCGCCGGAGAACCCGTCGTTGAGGTTCAGCGAGCAGGCGAACCGGCGGTGCGCCGTGCCCTGGGTGGTGTTGTCGCGGTGCGGATGGAAGACGCCGCCGTCGTCCGCGTCGTAACAGCTGACCAGGAACCGCTCGATGCGCGTCACCTGGAAGCCCAGGCCGCGACGGATCATCGGAAAGAGTCGCCGTTCCAGTCGTTCGCGGATGGCTTGCTGCAGTTCCGGATCCGCGATCCAGATGTCGCGGCGCTTCTTCAGCTCGTCCATCACCGCCACCGTGCGGTCGCCGGCGTCACGCATCACGCCGGTGAACTTGCCTCCGTCGGTCTGGTGGCGCGCGATCAGCGCCTCGCAGAGCTCGGGTTCGAAGACGTTCGACACGGTGAGCACGGGGGCATGCAGCGGGACGCCCGCATGGTCGCCGGGGGCGGGCAGGGCGGCGATCCTGGCGAACATCGCCTCCGATCCCTCGATGGGAGCTGACGCCATCACCCGCAGCGTCGGGTCCAGCAGCAGCCAGTGCGGCTCGGGCCCGTATCGCTGAGTGATGGCCCCGGAGGCGTCGAACATCCACCGCAGGCCGCGGACGTCGCGCAGACCGCCGGTGAGGCTGGGATCGCGGTAGACCACCAGCGCCAGAGCCTTCACCTCGTCGAACAGCCCCTGGCGCATCGCCAGCGCCCGGATCGCCGCCAGGCGAGCCTCGGGCTCGGTGGGCAGGAGCAGGAGCAGCACGTAGCGGCCCGCGACCGTGTCGAAGACGAATTCGGGGTTGGAGGGCGTCCGGGCGGTGAACCAGGGCGCGTTCTGGCCAAACAGAAGCGGCATGCGCGGCAACCTAGAGCGTATGCCGGCGCGCGTCACGGGCCGGCCTGTCGCACTCCGCACGCGCACGCGCATACGTACGTGCGTACGCGCGAAGTGGCGCTGGGGCCTTCCGGGTGGTAACTGGAACACCCATCTAACAGTTCGATTCGAACGGCGATTTCCTTCCCTTGACCGACAGCACCGACCACCTCCCTCCCGAACACGGGCCCGGGGGCATCGCCCCTATCGCGATCGAGGACGAGCTGAAGCGCTCGTACCTCGACTATGCGATGAGCGTCATCGTCAGCCGCGCCTTGCCGGACGTGCGCGATGGCCTCAAGCCGGTGCACCGGCGGATCCTGTTCTCGATGGGCGAGCAGGGGCACACGCCCGACCGCTCGTACGTGAAGTCCGCCCGCGTGGTCGGTGACGTGATGGGTAAGTACCACCCGCACGGCGACGTCGCGATCTACGACACCATGGTGCGGATGGCGCAGCCGTTCTCCATGAGCCTGCTGCTCATCGACGGCCAGGGCAACTTCGGCTCGGTGGACAACGATCCGCCCGCGGCCATGCGCTACACCGAGAGCCGAATGACCAAGGCCGCCATGGCCATCCTGGCGGACCTCGATAAGGACACGGTCGACTTCAAGGACAACTACGACGGCTCCGAGAGCGAGCCGGTGGTGCTGCCGTCACGCATCCCCAACCTGCTGGTGAACGGCGCGGGCGGCATCGCCGTCGGCATGGCCACCAACATCCCGCCGCATAACCTGGGCGAAGTCGTCGACGCCTGCCTGGCCTATATCGACGATCCGGAGATCGGCCTCGACGCCCTGCTGGACATCGTCCCGGGCCCGGACTTCCCCACCGGCGGCCAGATCGTCGGCCGCACCGGCCCGCGCACGGCGCTGATGACCGGCCGCGGCTCGGTGATCATGCGCGGCATCGCCAACGTCGAGGAGATCCGCAAGGATCGCGAGGCGATCATCATCACGGCGATACCCTTCCAGCTGAACAAGGCCGCGCTAGTCGAGCGCATCGCCGAGCTGGTCCGTGAGAAGCGGATCGAGGGCGTGTCCGACCTGCGCGACGAGTCCGACCGCCAGGGCATGCGCATCGTCATCGAGATGAAGCGCGACGCCTCGGCCGACGTGCTGCTGAACCAGCTCTACCGCTTCACGCCGCTGCAGAGCTCGTTCGGCGTCAACATGCTGGCGCTGAACCGCGGGCGGCCCGAGCAGATGGGCCTGCGCGACATGATCACCGCCTTCGTG
>Ga0255338_1004038_pt1 | contig 16099 bp, 16 predicted proteins | sample MeOH1_35cm_T4_19_FD_203715 | JGI IMG/M metagenome (GOLD analysis project Ga0255338, IMG submission 203715) | Sandy soil microbial communities from University of British Columbia, Vancouver, Canada - MeOH1_35cm_T4_195 | ecosystem: Engineered > Artificial ecosystem > Sand microcosm > Unclassified ...
TTGATGCCGTAAATGCGAGGCCCCAACTCTTCCCACACTCGTGAGGGGTGGGAGGCGTCCATACCATTTCGCTACGCGCCTTCGGCTCTTCGCTCAAACAAGTACGGCGAGTCAGTTACGAAGCGCTTCGCGCCCGTCCCCAGGCCAAGCCGCTTCGCCGCCACAGAAATCGCCGCCGCCGGGTACCGCCCGCCGCGCCGCGAGAGTGGTGGTATTCCACCGGGGGCGTGCCAACATTGTCTCGGCAAATCCGCAGGTTCAGTCGGCCCATAGGGCCGACCGCCTCGTCGCGCGGCACAGCACACCCGCACGCGGATTTGCCCGCGAGGTAGAGGCGTGTGATTCACCGCGCGCCACACTCCCAGCCACAGCATCAGGCCCGCGCGGGGCGAATGGTGGGCGTATTCGCAGCCTCGGCCTTGCGCGGCCACACCAGCGCCGCAGCGCCGAGCGCCAGAGCCGCGTCGATGCACCACAACAGCTGATCGCTGCCGGTCACTTCGGCGGCCCAGCCGCCCAGCCAGATGCCCGCGAAGCTGCCGATCTGGTGCACCAGCATCACGACACCGAACAAGGTGCCCAGGCGGTGCACGCCGTGCTGACGCGAAATGAGTTGCGCCGTGGGCGGCAACGTGCCCATGTGGCTGGCGCCCATCAACAGGCCGAAGCCGAGCATCACCAAAGGCGTGACCGGCAACACCAGCAGGCCCGCGATGCCGAGCGCGCGCGTGACATACAGGCCCACCAGCAACGCGCCCGCCGGGTAGCGCTTGAGGGCCAGCCCGATGACGATGCTGCCTGCGATGTTGGCCGCACCCGCCAGGGCGATCCAGGTGCCGGAAAGCGAGGCCGGCAGGCCGCAACGCTCAATCACACCCGGCATGTGGACGCCCAGGAAGCCGACATGGAAACCGCAGACGCCGAAGCTCGCGGCCACGCGCCAGAACCGCCATTCGCGCAGCACCTCGCGAACCGATCCCGACGGGGCCGATGCATTGGGTGCCACTGCCCCGGCCCTGCGGCGAAATGCGAGCGACAGCGGCAACGCCACCAGGCTGAGCGCCGCCATAACCAGCAACGCGACTGCCCAGCCCCGATGGTCGATGGACCATTGCATGACCGGCCCCAGGACGAGCTGGCCGGCCGAGCCTCCGGCGCCGATGACGCCAACGGCCAGTCCGGCGCGCGCGGGCGACACCGCGCGCCCCACTTCGCCCAGCAGCAGGCCGTTGCTTCCCACGGCGCTGGACGCAACGGCGCTGGCGACCAGCATCAGCGCGAGCACTGAGGAAATGGGCCACAGGGCCAACGCGGAGATCGTCACGGCCAGCAGCAGTCCGCCGGTGACGATCACGCGCGCCGGGCCGTAGCGGTCAGCCATGGCGCCAACCGCGGGCTGCGCCAGCCCGACCCCGAGCTGCCCCAGGGCCAGTGCGAAACTGATCGATGCCAGGCCCATGCCCGAAGCAGTGTTCAGCGGCGACACGAACAGGCCGAAGGCCGAGCGCCCTCCCATGGCCAAGCCCATCAGGACCGATGCGGCCAGGGTCAATCTCCAGGCGGCCGCGTTCATGGCCACTGCTTTTCGATGATGTGCCCGGGCACGCGCTTGCGCGTGCGTTCGGCCATCCCATGGGTCTCGGCCCAGTACGAGTCCCACTCCGAGCGGCGCATGCCCAGGTCGCGCAGCGTCGCGTCATCGAGCGAGTTGAACTCGCGGCGCGCCGCGGCATAACGCCATGAGTCGGCGAGCTCACGAAGAACGGACCGCAGCGGCTTCTGAATACGGGAACGGATCGAATCGGACATCATGGGAATCTCCTCGGGGTAAAGGCGCGGCCGCAATCGGCCGCTTCAAGTCACGCCGCGATCGGCATGGGCTCATCCGGCTGCTCGGGCACGGCGTAGGTCAGGGGCGCCAGCGCGTTCTTCACGCGCGTCGCCTGCGTCTCGTTGAGCAGGCCGAACAGCACCTTCTGGAACCGCGGCTCCATCACGCCGGACACGATGTATTGCCAGCGGTAGGCCTTGAGCACCTTGTCGTGGATCTGGCCGAGCTGCTCCGAGGTGAAGAACGAACCGGACGCGGTGGTGAAGTAATCCGCGTCCGCACTGGCCTGGGCCTGCAGGATGCCGTCCACGGCGCCGACCAGGGCAATCAGGTCGTTGACGGCGGCGTCCCGCTGCTCGGGCGTGATACGCGAGTCCTCGCGAAGCAGCTCCAGCTCGTCAAGCTGAGCATGCTGCGACTCTTCCTTCCAGTGGAACAGGAAGACGTCCTTCCACAGCTCAGACAGGTTGTCCTGCGGCTCGATGCTGGCGCGGTAGTGCGCCTGGGTGAATAGCTCGATGTCCAGCGTCAGCGCCAGCACGGACCACGTGCTCTTGCCGAGCACGACCTGCGCCACCGCATTCGCGTCGGCCGTCTGCACGTAACCGTGCGGCATGTCGGCCGCCATCATTTCCTCCAGGCGGCGGAAGAGCTCCTGGTGCTTGAGCTCTTCGTCAGTCATGCGAACCAGCGCCTCCAGGGCGATCTGGTCGCCCAGCCAGTGCTCGCGGCTGATCTCCAGCACCTTCGCGCCGATGAAGCGCTCGACCAGGCCGAAGACGTAGGCGTACGTGCGGCCCTGCACCTGGCTCAGCAGCCGCTTGTCGGCGGCGTCCAGGAAAGTTAGCTCATTGACCAGCGACAGGCTGGTGGGCATGAAGCTCTTCGTGTAGTCGAAGCGCCGGCCGCGGATCAGGTCGCGCTCGATCTCCCATCGCACGCGCTTGGACACTTCAATGACCTTGGCATAGCGCTGAGTGGTGGTTAGGGTCGTCATGGCTTTCCTTTCGATGGTTGAAAAAGCGCCGTCTCGCAACAGCGGATGCGGCGAAGGGAAGTGTGGAAAGCGCGGGTATCGCGCATGCGTCCAGCGCGGCCGCAGATGTAGCGGTTGGGTATCGGCCTGCGGGCACTCGGCGTGGACGCGGGCGATTTGTTGCCGGTTTGTATTCAGCACTCGTCAGGCGGGCGTCGCTGCTGCAAAATTGCCGCCATGATTTCCAGAACGCGCCTGCTCATCGTCGACGACGATCCGTCGGTGCGGGAGATGCTGCGCGAATACCTCGAAGGCCACGGCTTCGAGGTGGCCGAAGCGGGCAGCGGCGCGCAAATGCGTGAGCAGTTCGAGCGCGAACTGCCCGATGCGGTGCTGCTGGATGTGCGGCTACCCGGCGAGGACGGCCTGGTGCTGGCACGCTACCTGCGCGAACACTACGACGTGGGGATCATCATGGTCACCGCATCCGGCGATGTGGTCGATCGCGTGGTGGGCCTGGAGATCGGCGCGGACGATTACATCGCCAAGCCGTTCGATCCGCGCGAGTTGCTCGCTCGCCTGAAAAGCCTGCTGCGCCGGCTGCAAGCCAGGCCGGCGGCCGAGCACACGCCCGCCGCCGCGGGGGCGATCTCGCCCATCATGACGGGCCGCAAGCGCGTGGGGCGATGCGAGCTCGACCTGGAGGCACGGCGACTGTTCGAGATCGAAGGCAGCGAGATCACCATCACCGCGATGGAATACGACCTGCTCAAGACCTTCCTGGCCAACCCCAACCGCGTGCTCTCGCGCGACCAGCTGCTGATGCACACGCGCAACCGCGAGTGGGAGCCGTTCGACCGCTCGATCGACATCCGCATCGGCCGGCTGCGCCGCAAGATCGAACCCGACCCCGCCGGCGAGCCGCGATGCATCCGCACCGTGCGCAACGCAGGCTACATGTTCGTGCCCGACGCGGGCTGAGCATCCAGCCCCAGCAGCCGCACCGCGTTGCCCTTCAGAATGCCGGGCATCACCTCGGACTTGAACCCCGCGTCTTCAAAATCCTTCATCCACCGCTCGGGCGTGATCAGCGGGTAGTCGCTGCCAAAAAGCACGCGGTCTTTCAGCAGCGTGTTGGCGTACTGCACCAGTTGCTTCGGGAAGTACTTGGGGCTCCAGCCCGAGAGGTCGATCCACACGTTCGGCTTGTGCGTGGCGACGGACAGCGCCTCGTCCTGCCAGGGGAAGCTCGGGTGCGCCATCACGATCTGCATATCGGGGAAGTCGATCGCCACGTCGTCCAGGTGCATGGGGTTGCTGTATTCCAGCCGCAGGCCGCCGCCGCAGCGCATGCCCGAGCCTATGCCGCTGTGGCCGGTGTGGAAGATCGCCGGCATCTTGTGCGCGTTGATCACTTCGTAGATGGGCCAGGCCATCTTGTCGTAGGGGTGGTAGCCCTGCACCGTGGGATGGAACTTGAAGCCCTTGACGCCGTGCTCCTTGATGAGACGCTCGGCCTCGCGCGCGCCCATCTTGCCCTTGTGCGGGTCGATGCTCGCGAAGCACATCATCATGTCGCTGTTGTCTTTCGCGGCCTGGGCTATCTCCTCGTTCGGGATGCGGCGGCGCCCCAGGTTCGATTCGCTGTCGACGGTGAACATCACGAGGCCGATCTTCATTTCGCGGTAATGCGCGATGGTCTCGGCGATGGTCGGCCTGCGGTTGGAGCGAAAGTACTTGTCCGCCGCTCGGTCGTATTCCTCGCCGTAGTTGTCGAAAGGGTTCCAGCAACTGACTTCCGCATGCGTGTGGACGTCGATGGCGATGAGGTTGGCGTGGTCCATGAAGTCTCCGTGTTTCGATGCCAACCTAGGGAAAGCCCTAGCCGGCGCGGCTTGAATTGGTTATGTTTTATAACAATAATCCGCCAACTTCGCAAACCTTGATGAAACACAAAGACATCCACTTGGAGTTCCGCCGCGACATCGCCATCGTTCGGCTGAGCCGCCCCGCCAAGCGCAACGCGCTGAGCGACGAGCTCATAAACGCCGTGCGCACCGTCTTCGAAACCCTGCCCGACACCGTGCGCGCCGCCGTGCTCGACGGCGAGGGCGAGCACTTCTGCGCCGGCCTGGACTTGTCCGAGCTGAAGGAGCGCGATGCCGGCCAGGGCATGCACCATTCGCGCATGTGGCACGCCGCGCTGGAGTGCGTGCAGTATGGCCCGGTGCCGGTGATCGCCGCGCTGCACGGTGCGGTGGTGGGCGGCGGGCTGGAACTAGCCAGCGCATGCCACATCCGCGTGGCCGACGAAACAGCCTTCTACGCGTTGCCCGAGGGCTCGCGCGGCATCTTCGTGGGCGGCGGCGGCGCGGTGCGCATCCCGCGGCTGATCGGCGCCGCACGCATGGCAGACATGATGCTCACGGGCCGTGTGTACAACGCGCAAGACGGCGAGCGCATCGGGTTCGCGCAATACCTCGTGCCCGCCGGCAAGGCCACCGAGAAGGCGCTGGAGCTGGCCGAGCGCGTCGCGCAGAACGCGCCCCTGACCAACTTCGCGCTGATGCACGCCCTGCCCCGCATCGCCGAGCAGCCGGCCGACCAGGGCTTCCTGACCGAATCGCTGATGGCCGCCATTGCCCAGAGCGACCCGGAGGCGAAGACACGCGTGCGCGCGTTCCTCGACGGGAAAGCCGCGAAGGTCAAGCGCGGCTGAACCGCATCGCCACGCCCGGAAGAAAGCCCCATGGAGACAAGCCCCAAGTACCGCGCGCTGACGTTCGGCGTCAAGCGCGTGACGCTGCGCGACGGCGCCCCCGGCGTGCATTACCTTCACGCCGATCAACCGCTGCGCGACTATCCCGCGCGGTTGGCCGACCGCCTGCGCCATTGGGCCGAGACCGCGCCGGACCGCACCTTCATGGCACGCCGCGTGCAGCGCGCGGACGGCACCCTGGGCGACTGGCGCCATGTCAGCTACTCCGAAGCCTGGAGCAGCGCGCGCAGCATCGCGCAGGCCCTGATCGACCGTGGCCTCGGCGCCGAGCGCCCGGTCGCCATCCTGAGCGAAAACGGGCTGGAACACGCGCTGATGGCGCTCGGGTGCCTGGTGGCGGGCGTGCCGTGCGTGCCAACGTCGCCGCCCTACTCGCTGATCAGCACCGACTATTCCAAGCTGCGCCATGTACTGGCCACGACCACACCGGGCCTGGTCTTCGCAGCCGATGGCACGCGCTACGGCAAGGCCATCGCGGCCGCCGTGCCGCCGGGAACCGAGATCTCCATCGCCAGCGGCGCCGTTCCCGGCCGCAAGGCCACGCCGTTTGCCGACCTCGTCGCCACGCCGGCCACCACCGCCGTCGACGCGGCGATGCTGGCCACCGGCCCCGACACGATCGTCAAGTTCCTCTTCACCAGCGGCTCGACCAAGCTGCCCAAGGCGGTGATCAACACCAACCGCATGTGGTGCGCCAACCAGCAGCAGATGACGCAGTCGATGCCTGTGTTGGCCGAGGAGCCGCTGGTGCTCGTGGACTGGCTTCCCTGGAACCACACTTTCGGCGGCAACCATAACTTCGGCATGATCGTCTTTCACGGCGGCACGATGTACATCGACGACGGCAAGCCTACGCCGGCGCTGGTGCATGAGACGCTGCGCAACCTGCGCGAGATCGCGCCGACGGTTTATTTCAACGTGCCCACCGGCTTCGAGGCGATCGCCCAGGCGATGAAGACCGACGACGCGTTGCGCAAGAACCTGTTGTCGCGCGTGAAGATGTTTTTCTACGCCGGCGCCGCGCTGGCCCAGCCGGTGTGGGACGCGCTGCACGAGGTGCAGGAGCGGGAGATCGGCGAGCGCATCGTCATGGGCACGGGCCTGGGCATGACGGAGTCGTCGCCCTTCGCGATCTTCGTGACCAACCCGAACGTCCGCGCGGGCGACCTGGGCGTGCCCACGCCGGGCATGGAGTTGAAGCTGGTGGACATGCAGGGCAAGACCGAGGTGCGCTACAAGGGCCCGAACATCACGCCGGGCTATTGGCGCGCGCCGAAGGAAACCGCCGAAGCTTTCGACGAGGAGGGGTTCTTCTGCACCGGCGACGCGGTGAAGTGGATCGACGAGACCGACATCCACCTGGGCCTGAAATTCGACGGGCGCATCGCGGAAGATTTCAAGCTGGCCACCGGCACCTTCGTGAGCGTGGGGCCGCTGCGCGCGAAGATCATCGCCGCCGGCGCGCCGTACATCCAGGATGCCGTACTGACGGGCATCAACCTGAATGAGATCGGCGCGATGGTGTTCCCGACGCCTGCCGTGCGCTCGCTCAGCGGGCTGCCCGCCGATGCGCCGCTAGCCGATGTGCTTGCGAGCCCCGCCGTCATCGCGCAGTTCCAGAAGATCATCGATACGCTGGCCGAAACGGCGACGGGAAGCGCCACGCGCATCGCGCGGATGTGCCTTCTGTCGGAGCCTCCCACCATCGACCGCGGCGAGATCACCGACAAGGGATCGATCAACCAGCGCGCGGTGCTGACCTATCGCGCCGACACCGCGGCGGCCCTGCACGAGGGCACGCTGCATTCGATCATCACGCCGCGCGCGGCCTGAGCCCAGCGCGACCGACAACCCGACACAAGGACAAAGCCATGGACATCAAGGGACACGCCGCACTCGTCACCGGGGGCGCTTCCGGCCTGGGCGAAGCCACCGCGCGAGAACTCGCGAGGCTGGGCGCCAAGGTGGCAGTGCTCGACATCAACCTGGCGCAGGCCGAAAAGGTCGCCTCCGAAATAGGTGGCGTTGCCTGCCAGTGCGACATCACCAACACTGACAGCCTCGCCGCGGCTCTGGCAAAGGCGTCGGCCGCCCACGGCCCGGCCCGCATCCTGATGAACATCGCCGGCATCGGCAGCGCCAAACGCGTTGTGCAGAAGGACGGCAGCGCCGCGCCGCTCGAGGATTTCGCGAAGGTCATCAACGTGAACCTCATCGGCACCTACAACGCCAGCCGCCTGTTCGCCGCCGAATGCGCGAAGCTGGCACCGCTGGAGGACGGCGAGCGCGGCGTGATGATGTTCACCGCTTCGGTCGCCGCGTTCGACGGGCAGGTCGGCCAGCAGGCCTATAGCGCGTCCAAGGGCGGCCTGGTCGGCATGACGCTGCCGATGGCGCGCGACCTCGCGCAGCACGGCATCCGCGTGTGCACCATTGCCCCCGGCCTGTTCTCCACGCCGCTGATGCGCCAATTGCCCGAGCCTGTGCAGCAATCGCTGGCCGCTTCCATCCCCTTCCCGCCGCGCCTGGGTAAGCCCGAGGAGTTCGCACAGCTGGCCGCGCATATAGTTACCAACACCCACCTGAACGGAGAGGTGATTCGCCTCGACGGCGCCTTGCGCATGGCGCCGCGCTGATTCTTTTCACTCAAGAGCAACCCACAGGAGACATGGCATGAATTTCAAGAAGACACTGGTCGCGATGGCGACGCTGGTCGCGTCGGCGGCGGCGCTCGCCGACATCAACATCGGCGTGAGCCTGGCGCTCACGGGCCCAGGCTCCGGCCTGGGCATCCCGATGAACAACTACTACAAGCTCTTCCCGCAGACGATCGCCGGCGAGAAGGTCAACCTCATCATCCTCGACGACGCGAGCGACCCGGGCAAGGGTGCGCAGAACGCCCGCCGCTTCGTGACGGACGACAAGGTGGACTTGATCATCGGCTCGTGCATCACGCCGGTGGCCGCCGCCATCGCGGAGATCGCCGCCGAATCCGGCACGGTGCAGCTCGCGGCCTCCCCCGTCGGCTTGCCCCCGGGCAAGGACAGCTGGACATTCCGCCTGCCGCAGTCCAACACCGTGATGGGCCACGCGATGGTCAATCACATGGTCAAGCAAGGCGTGAAGACCGTGGGCTTCCTCGGCTACACCGACGCGTACGGCGAACAATGGCTCAAGGAGTTCACGCCCCTGGCCGAGAAGGCCGGCATCAAGGTGATCGCCGCCGAGCGCTTCGCCCGTTCTGACACGAGCGTCACGCCCCAGGCCCTGAAGCTGGTCAGCGCGAATCCGGACGCGATGCTGGTCGTCGCCTCGGGCAGCGGCGCGGCGATGCCCGAGATGGCCATCGTCGAACGCGGCTACAAGGGAAAGATCTACCAGACCCATGCGGCCGCCACCCGTGACCTGATGCGTGTGGGCGGCAAGGCCGTCGAGGGCACGTTCGTCGTGTCCGGCCCCGCCGTGATCGCAGAGCAGCTGCCGGACAGCCACCCCTCCAAGAAGCTCGCCATCGACTTCGTGCAAAAGTACGAGAAGGGCGTGGGCCCCGGCACGCGCAACCAGTTCGCCGGCCACGCCTATGACTCGCAAGTCGTGCTCGAGAAAATCCTGCCCGGCGCGCTCAAGAAGGCCAAGCCCGGCACCAAGGAATTCCGCGCCGCCCTGAAGGAAGGCATCGAGACCATGGGCCGCACCATCTTCGCCCACGGCGTGATGAACTGGACAAAGGACGACCACTGGGGCTTCACCAACGAAACCGGTGTGATGCTCAAGGTCGTGAACGGCGAGTTCAAGGTCGAATAAGGCGTCTTTCCGCCGTCAGCGTGCGCGCGCCGCGGCCCTCGAGCCGCGGCGTGAGAGTCTCTTCGCGTTCAACCAGGGCCTTTCATGGATTTTTCGATCGCCAGCATCCTGCTGCTCGACGGCGTCACCAACGGCGCCGTGTATGCGCTGCTGGGGCTGGCCACGGTGCTGGTCTTCACCGTCACGCGGGTGATCTTCATTCCGCAGGGTGAGTTCGTCGCATACGGCGCGCTGACACTGGCGATCCTGCAAACCGGCAAGATTCCCGGCACGGTGTGGCTGCTGCTGATCCTGGCCGGGGTCGCCGCATTGATGGACACGGCCGGTGAATGGCGGCGCCATGGAAGCGCGGGCGGTGCACTCAAGGCCGGCTTGCGCACCCTTGCATTTCCGGTCCTGGCCGCCGCCCTGACGGCTTTGGCGGCGCCGCGCCAGTTGCCGCTGGCGGTGCAGGCGCTACTGAGCGTCGCCATCGTCACAGCCTACGGGCCGCTGGTGTACCGGGTGGCCTACCAATCGCTGGCCGACGCCAGCTCGCTCGTGCTGCTGATCGTGTCGGTCGGCGTGCACTTCGCGATGACCGGGCTCGGGTTGCTGTTCTTCGGCGCGGAGGGGTATCGCAACCCGGCGTTCTGGGATTTTCGTCTTTCGCTCGGGCCGATCACGGTGAGTGGCCAGGCGATCATCATCGCCGTGGCCTCGTTGGCCCTGATCACCATGCTGTGGCTCTTCTTCGAGCGCACGTTACGCGGCAAATCATTGCGCGCCACCGCCGTGAACCGGCTGGGCGCGCGGCTGATGGGCATTTCCTCGCAGTCGGCGGGGCAGCTGACGTTCGCCATGGCGGCACTGATTGGCGCGCTCTCGGGCCTGCTGATCGGCCCCACCACCACCGTGTTCTATGACTCGGGCTTCCTGATCGGCCTGAAAGGCTTCGTCGCCGCCGTGGTGGCCGGGTTGGCCAGCTACCCCGGCGCGTTGCTCGGCGCGCTGTTCGTCGGCGTGATCGAATCGTTCGGCTCCTTCTGGGCCAGCGCATTCAAGGAAGTGATCGTGTTCACGTTGATCCTTCCGGTGCTCTTGGTGCGGTCGCTCACCAGCGCACATTCTGACGAGGACCACTGATGGCCAGCCTCGATCCTCGCCGGTACGGGCTTGCCGCACTCGCGGCCGCAGTCCCCCTGGCTGCCGTGCTGCCGCTGCCCGATTTCTGGATCAGCCAGCTTAGCTACATCGGCTTGTACAGCCTCACCTGCCTGGGGCTGGTGCTGCTGACGGGCGTGGGCGGTCTTACCTCTTTCGGGCAGGCCGCCTTCGTGGGCATCGGCGCCTACACCACCGCATGGCTCACGGTGAACATGGGCGTGGCTCCCTGGATCACCCTTCTCATCGGCCTGGCAATCACCGCCGTGAGTGCGCTGGTGATCGGCGTCATCACGCTGCGCATGTCGGGGCACTACCTGCCGCTGGCCACCATCGCGTGGGGGCTGTCGTTGTATTACCTGATGGGCAACATCGACGCGCTCGGCAAATATGACGGCATCCTGGGCATTCGCAGCCTGTCCCTTTTCGGCGTGGACCTCGGGCAGGGGCGCGGGTTCTTCCTGCTCACCTGGGCCTTCGTGCTGGCTGCGGCCATCGCCCTGCTGCACCTGCTGGATTCGCGCAGCGGCCGCGCGATTCGCGCCCTGCGCAGCGGCGCCCTGATGGCCGAATCCATGGGTATCAGCACCTTCCGCTACAAGGTGACGATCTTCGTGATCGCGGCGCTCTTCGCCTGCATCTCCGGCTGGCTTTTCGCGCACTTCCAGCGCACGGTCAATCCGTCGGCGTTCGGCCTGAAGATGGGCATCGAGTACCTGTTCATGACGGTGGTGGGCGGCGTCGGCCATGTCTGGGGGGCGCTCACGGGCGCGGCCCTCACCAAGTTGCTCGACGACCAGCTGCAGGTGCTGCTGCCGCGCCTGATCGGCACCAGCGGAAGCTACGAAGTGATTGTCTTCGGCATCGCCCTCGTGTTGATGCTCAAGTACCAGCCGGACGGCCTCTGGGATTTCGTCGAGCGCCGCCTGCCGCGCGCGAACCGTGCCGTGGACTGGGCCGACGCGCCCGCCCTGGCCGAGCGCGCCAAGCCGGCGCACGGGGAGCTGGTGCTGGACGTGAAGAAAGTGCGAAAGGTGTTCGGCGGACTCGTCGCGGTAAACGACATCAGCTTCCAGATCCGCGCCGGCGAACTCGTCGGCCTGATCGGGCCGAACGGCGCGGGCAAATCCACGACGTTCAACCTGATCACGGGCGTGCTCGCGCCCACCCGCGGCTCCGTGCTTTTTCGCGGCGAGGAAATGGCCGGACTCGCGTCACGCGACATCGCCCGCAAGGGGATGGCCCGTACCTTCCAGCACGTGAAGATGATTCCCGACATGACGGTGCTGGAGAACGTCGCCCTCGGCGCGCACACGCGCGGGCACAAGGGGGTGCTCAGCGCCATGGCCTGGCTCGACACCGCCGAGGAGCGCGCGCTGTTCAAGGAAGCACAGCGCCAGCTCGAGCGCATCGGCATGGCGCCGCACCTGCACGAGCTCGCGGGCAACCTCGCCATGGGCCAGCAGCGCCTGCTGGAGATCGCGCGCGCGCTGTGCGCCGATCCTGCCCTGCTGCTGCTGGACGAGCCTGCCGCCGGCTTGCGCCACAAGGAGAAGAAGGCGCTGGCCGAAGTGCTGCGCCAGCTGCAGCGGGAGGGTGTGAGCATCCTGCTCGTGGAGCACGACATGGACCTCGTGATGGAAGTGTGCGACCGGCTGGTGGTGATGGAGTTCGGCACGCTACTCATGGAAGGCACACCGGCGCAGGTGCAGCAAAGCCCGGAGGTGCGCGCTGCGTATCTGGGCACGGAGCATTAGATGCGAACGTACCAGTTAGTGCGGGGCGGGATCAGGGCGACGGGGCACTCTACTCCGCGGATGTCCCCCGCCGCCCTGGTCCTTCCACCGTTGTGGGCTTTCGATGCGTCGAGCGATCCAACGCTGCCTCAGGGCCGTGGATGGTGGGTGGCCGGTGTAGCGAAGTCAAGGAGGAGCCGCCCTCCCGGCGGCGGGGGACATGAGCGGAATCGGCCACCCGCCGTCCACGGCCCGTCGCCCGCACTCTCCGCTTGCTCTCTGCGCGGGGCGCAATCACCTGAGGGACCGCGATGACCACCCCCATGCTTCGCATCAACGACCTTCGCGCCGGCTACGGCCGCGCCGAAGTGCTTCACGGCATTAGCCTGGAGGCCGCACCGGGCAGCGTTGTGACGGTGATCGGGCCGAACGGCGCGGGCAAGTCCACGCTGCTGAACACGCTGATGGGCGTGATCCCGTCGCGCGGCGTGCTGCAGTTCGATGGGCAGGACGTCGGCGCGCTGCCGCTGGAGGAGCGCGTAATGCTTGGCATGGCGCTGGTGCCGGAAAAGCGCGAGCTGTTCGGCTCGATGCCGGTCGAGGACAACCTGCTTTTGGGCGGCTACCGCCAGATGCGGCTGCGCAACCGGCTGTGGCGCCTGCGTCTGAACGAGGTGTACGCGATCTTCCCGCGCCTGGAGGAGCGCCGAATGCAACTGGCCGGCACCCTGTCGGGCGGCGAGCGCCAGATGCTGGCCGTGGGCCGCGCCCTGATGTCGAGCCCGCGCCTGCTGATGCTCGACGAGCCCAGCCTGGGCCTGGCGCCGCTGGTGGTGCGGGACATCTTCCGCACGATTGAATCGCTGCGGCAAACGGGCGTCACGATCCTGCTCGTGGAGCAAAATGCCCGCGCCGCGCTGGAAGTGGCGGACCACGGCTACGTGCTGGAGATGGGCGAGATCGCGCTGCAGGGTGCGGCGCAAGAACTGGCCGGCGATTCACGCGTGATCGACACTTACCTGGGCGCGGCGGCGAAGCAAGCGCCTGCCGAGGCCGAGCCGTCATGACCGCCGCAAACACCCGGCGCGTCCCGGCCTCAGCCCCGGCGGTGGACAAGGTCGACACCAGCTACCTCGAAAGCCTGCTCGGGTACAACGCGCGGCGCGCGGCGCTCGCCGTGATCGAAGTGTTCCTCGAACGGATGGCCGTGTACGACCTGCGGCCCGTCGACTTCTCGGTACTGTCACTCATCACGCACAACCCCGGCATCACCTCGCGACAGCTGTGCACCACGCTCGGCATCCTGCCACCCAACCTGGTGGGCATGATCAACGCCCTCGAAAAGCGCGAGCTGATCGTGCGCCGGCCTCATCCGCGGGACGGCCGCGCCATGGGTCTGCACCTGACGCAGTCCGGCCAGAAACTCATGCGCGACGCGGAGCGAACGGCCGCGGGACTGGAAACCGAAGTCGCCGGCCGCCTGTCGCCCTCCGAAGCGAAGACGTTGATTCGCCTGCTCAAGAAAATCTACCTCTGAAGCATTAAGGGTTCATCCCGACCCATGATGCGGCGCAACAGCGTTGCGGTTTGGTGACGATGCTATTGTTTGTATAGCAGTAACTGCGTACACTCGCTTCCCCGCCATCAAAAAATAAAACAGGCTCGAGGAGCACCCTAATGAGTTCGAAGGAAAACGCCGCGATCAACCAGCTGCTGGGGTTGCTGGAGTCGCGTTACGCGATCCGTGTGCTCTGGGCGCTGCGGGACGGCCATGCGCAGACCTTCCGGCTCCTGCAAGACAGTGTGGGCGGCATCACCCCGAACACGCTGAACACACGCATCAAGGAACTGCGCGAAGCAGGCCTGCTCAATCATGGCGGCGACGGCTACGTTGTCACGCCCGCGGGCTCCGACCTGCTCAAGCGCCTCAACGAGCTGCCGGCCTTCGCGGCCAAATGGGTCGCGAGCCAGGCCAAGAAGAAGTCATCCATCTAGAATTTGCCCATGAAATCCCATCTCGACATTTCGGCGGCGCTGCCCGCTGACGCGGCCGACGCCGTACTCATCGGCCGCGCACACGTGGCCGGCACCGGCCCGGTTCTGGTGCAAGTGCGCCCCGACGGCGTCTTCGACCTATCGCAGGTAGCCGCGACTTGCAGCGAACTGCTCGAGCTGCCCGACCCCGCGGCTGCCGTGCGCGCCGCAAGCGGAGATCGCATTGGCGGAACGGCCGAACTCCTCGCCAACAGCGCCTTCGATGCGCGTGATCCCGCCCTGCCCTGGTTCCTCGCGCCCTGCGACCTGCAGGCCATCAAAGCGGCGGGCGTGACCTTTGTCGCATCCATGCTGGAGCGCGTTATCGAGGAACAGGCCCGCGGTGACGCATCGCGCGCCGAGGACGTGCGTGCCGCCGTCGTCGCCGTCATCGGCGACAACCTCGGCGCCGTACGCCCCGGCTCGCCCGAGGCGATGCGCCTGAAGGAGGTGCTGCTCGAGCAAGGCATGTGGTCGCAATACCTTGAAGTGGGCATCGGCCCGGACGCCGAGATCTTCACCAAGTCGCAGCCGATGAGCGCCGTCGGCACGGGCGCCGAGGTGGGCATCCATCCGGGCAGCGCATGGAACAACCCCGAGCCCGAGATCGTGCTTGCGGTCAACAGCCGTGGCGAAGCCTGCGGCGCGGCCCTGGGCAACGACGTGAACCTGCGCGATTTCGAGGGCCGCAGCGCGTTGCTGCTGGGCAAGGCCAAGGACAACAACGCAAGCTGCGCGATCGGCCCGTTCATCCGCCTCTTCGACGCGCAGTTCGACATCGGCGACGTGCGCCGCTGCGACCTCTCCATGCAGGTCACAGGGCCGGAGGGCTTCGTGATGCAGGGCGCGAGTTCCCTCTCGAAGATCAGCCGCGATCCGCTCGATCTCGTCGGCCAGGCTATCGGCGCGAACCACCAGTACCCTGACGGTTTCCTGCTTTTCCTGGGCACCATGTTCGCGCCCACGCAAGACCGTCACGGCCCCGGTCAGGGCTTCACGCATGTGGTCGGGGATATCGTTACCGTGTCCACGCCGCAGCTCGGTACACTCGCCAATCGCGTCAACACCAGCGACAACGTGCCGCCCTGGACTTACGGCACCGTGGCGCTCATGCGCGACCTGGCCCGGCGCGGCCTGCTGCGCTGAGCAGCGCTTGCGCTCAACAACCCAAAGCAAAGGACATCCCATGATCACGACCCCCTCCGGCCTGCAATACGAAGACACAACGTTGGGCGGCGGCGCCGAGGCCCAGCCCGGCCAGCACGTGCACGTGCATTACACCGGCTGGCTGTTCAACGACGGCCAGCAGGGCGCGAAGTTCGACTCCAGCGTCGACCGCAAGGACCCCTTTGCCTTCTCGCTGGGCGCCGGCATGGTGATCAAGGGCTGGGACGAAGGCGTGGCCGGCATGAAGATCGGCGGCAAGCGCACGTTGATCATCCCGCCGCAGCTGGGCTACGGCGCGCGCGGCGCCGGTGGAGTCATCCCGCCGAATGCGACTCTCAAGTTCGACGTCGAGCTGCTCGACGCGCATTGAGCCATTCACACGGCGCGCGAGGGGTGGGGTACCCTTCACTCGATGACCTCGCGTGCAAATCCGCGTGCGGGTGGGCCATGCCGCGCGCGGATCTGCAGCCAACACTGTGGGCACGCCACCGGTGGAATACCAACCACTCTCGCGGCGCGGCGGGCGGTACCCGGCGGCGGCGATTTCTGTGGCGGCGAAGCGGCTTGGCCTGGGGACGGGCGCGAAGCGCTTCGTAACTGACTCGCCGTACCTGTTTGAGCGAAGAGCC
>Ga0255338_1004039_pt1 | contig 16088 bp, 13 predicted proteins | sample MeOH1_35cm_T4_19_FD_203715 | JGI IMG/M metagenome (GOLD analysis project Ga0255338, IMG submission 203715) | Sandy soil microbial communities from University of British Columbia, Vancouver, Canada - MeOH1_35cm_T4_195 | ecosystem: Engineered > Artificial ecosystem > Sand microcosm > Unclassified ...
CGGCCTATGTTGGCCGCTCCATTACGTCAGGCGCCCGTTCGATGAAACAAGACACTCACCCCGACTACCACTTCATCACCGTCGTGATGACGGACGGCACCAGCTATCAGACGCGTTCCACCTACGGTAAGGCCGGCGACACGCTGAACCTGGACATCGATCCGAAGACCCACCCGGCGTGGACCGGCGGCGGTCACCAGATGCTCGACCGCGGCGGCCGCGTGTCGCGCTTCAACGCCAAGTTCGGCGCCTTCACGCGCAAGTAAGTCCGGCCGAGCCGGACTCATCCCCGCGCAGGCGGGGATCCCGGGCAAGAATTTCGAACGCCGCGAGGGGCAACCTTCGCGGCGTTTTTTATTCCTCCCCTTCGGGGGAGGTGGCGCGTAGCGCCGGAGGGGGTTTCCGCTCAGAATGCGGAACCTTACCTGGCCCCGTGAAAGAGGAGCTGGCCCTTCTGAGCGGAAGCCCCCTCAGTCGGCATTCGCCGACAGCTCCCCCGAAGGGGAGCAATTGATACGCCTCAGCCCCCGAAGGCGCTCTTCAGGCGGTCCATCTGGCCCAGAACGGGATTGGACGGCTCGGCGGTCTGGCTTTCCAGGTACATGCGCTTGTCCAGGTGGCGGACGCGCTCATAGAGACGCTCGGCGCGGTCGGCTAGGCCCGTGAGGCCGCGCGGCAGCTCGCCGCGGGCGGTGTCGGTTTCGCGGGACACATCCTCGGCGTTGAGGCGGTAGCGGTCCTCGCAGGCGGAGGCCGGGGCCATGTCGCCCTCGCGCACGGCGCGCTGAACCAGCAGCCACGAGGCCACCTGCATCAGGCGCGTCGTCAGGCGCATGCTCTCGGCCGCATAGGCCAGCGCCGCGTTGCGGGACAGCAGCTTGGATTCCTGGCGGCCTTCGCCGTCCAGGTAGCTGGCGGTCTCCTCCACCAGCTCCATGCCTTCCTGGAAGGTCCGCTCGAACAGCTCGGAGCGAGCGAAGTCCTGGATGACGTCATCGCGCCAGTCGGGGCTTTGGATATCCTGCATCAAGCGAACTCTACACCGGTTAGGGTTTCCAGGCGCTGAACGAAACGTCGCAACGCGGCGTCGCCGTGCAACCGCCATGCCATCCCGGTCAGGCTGGGGCGCCGGGCGAAAAGAGGGCGTCGGCCGCGGCGCGGCCGGACAGCTTCTTGTCGATCTGGGCCCGGACCCGGCGGGCCTCGGCGTCCAGCACCTCCAGCCGCTCCTCGAGCTCGGAGACTCCGTACAGATCGAGATCCTCGCGGACCGCCTCCAGAAGGCGCTGACCGCGCGCAACCCGGACTTCAGCAGGTTCTTCCATTCTCGAACCCTCCTTTGCGTCCCCCGACTGGGGGGCTATCTGAACGCGCAAGCTCGATTTGCGCAAGTTTCAGGACGAATCATGACCAGCCCGCTCGAAGCCGAGACCATGACCGCCATCGCCATCGAGGGCGGCAAGGGGCCGGCGTCGGCGCTGAAGCCGGAGCGTCTGCCGATCCCGGAACCGGGTCCGGGCCAGATCCTGATCCAGGTGAAGGCCGCCGGCGTGAACCGGCCCGACATCGCGCAGCGGATCGGCGTCTACCCCCCGCCGCCCGGCGCGCCGACGACCCTGGGCCTTGAGGTCGCCGGCGTGGTGGCCAGGGCCGCCGGGCGCTGGAAGGTGGGCGACAAGGTCTGCGCCCTGCTGGGCGGTGGCGGCTACGCCGAATACGCCGTGGTCGACGCCCGCCACGCCTTGCCGATCCCCGAAGGTCTGAGCTTCGAACAGGCCGCGGGCCTGCCCGAGACCGTCTTCACCGTCTTCGCCAATGTGTTCGAGCACGGCGGGCTGAAAGCGGGCGAGACCCTGTTGCTCCACGGGGCGACCTCCGGCATCGGCGTCACGGCGATCCAGATGGCCAAGGCGGCCGGCGCCAAGGTGATCGCCACGGGCCGCGGCGCCGACAAGGCCAGGACCGCGCTTGGCCTTGGCGCGGATGTGGCCGTGGACGTCACCGTCGAGGACTTCGCCGAGGTCGCCAAGCGCGAGGGCGGCGTGGACGTGGTGCTGGACATGGTGGGCGGCGACTATCCGCCCAAGGACCTCGACGCCCTGAAGACCGGCGGCCGGATCGTCTTCATCGCCGCCCAGGCCGGCGGCCAGCTCAACCTCCCGATCTTCGCCATCATGCTGAAGCGGGCGGTGATCACGGGCTCGACGCTCCGGCCCCGCAGCGCCGACGCGAAGGCCCGGCTGGCGGCCGAGATCGAGCGGATCGTCTGGCCATGGGTCGCGGCGGGACAGGTGAAACCGCAGATCGACGCCACCTTCCCGCTGGAAGAAGCGGCGGCGGCGCACGCCCACCTGGAAGGCGGCGCCCACGTCGGCAAGGTAATCCTGGTGACGTCCCTCCCTTAACGGGCAGGGAAGCTACTTCTCAAAAATGCCCATCAACAGGGGCCGCACGAACACCGAGGCCGCCGCCTTGGGCCGTACGTCGGGGACCAGGTAGCCCAGCTCGGCGCAGGCGTTGAGCGTGGCGTTCAGCATCTGCGAGGCGATGAACGGGTCCACCGGCCGGATCGAGCCCTCGGCGATGCCGTCCGAGATCATCGAGGCGAACCGGTCCGAGACGCGGTTGGAATGCTCGACCATCACCTGGCGGATCGATTCGGGCAGCGCCGTCAGGGCGTTGGTGCGCAGCAGCGGGCCGTGATCGGAGAGCTGGAATTCCGCAAGCGCCGCGGCGCAGGCCGAGACCTTGGCCCACTGGTCGCCCGGCAGCTCCATCGCCAGCCGCTGCGCGCGGGTCATCACCTCGAAGCTGCGCTCGAAGCAGGTGACCACCAGGTCGTCCTTGGCCTCGTTGTGGTGGTAGAAGCTGCCCTTGGTGACGTTCAGTTCGGCCGAGATCTTGTCCACCGAAGCGCCGCGATAGCCGCGCCGGTTGATCAGCCGGGTGGCCGCCAGCAGGAAGGTCTCGCGCGCCAACTCCGGGCCGTCGCCGGCCAGGTCGTCCATCGCGATCGCGGCCGGTTCCCACGCGGCGCCCTCAGGCGCCACGCCGTGCAGGAAGATGTCGACCATCCGGTCGCGGATGCGCGGATAGTCCTCGGCGTCGTACTTGGCCAGCCACGCGCCGCCCCAGAAGACCTGCTCCAGCAGCATGCGGGTGCGCGCGGTGCGCCGACCGCGAGACATCCAGGCCAGATCCGGATGGTCGAAGATCTGGCGCGCCTTGCGGAACAGCCGGCCGTAGGCCGTGGCCACCTCCTCGCGCCGTGGCGAGGTGAGCGCGCGCAGCTCCGAGATGATCGGCAGCGGCGGGGCCGTCCCGGCGATCGTCTGGGCCAGGGTGTCGAGATAGCGGGTGAAGAAGGCGTGCAGCCGCTCGGGCGGCGTAGCCTCGCGCACCGCCTGGTCGGCCAGGTCGTGGAGGGTCTCGATCCCGCGGGTGATCGAGGCGGCCGCGAGGTCGTCCTTGCGCTTGAAATAGTAGGTGACGCTGGTGGTCGAGAGGTCCACCGCCGCGGCGGTGTCGCCCAGCGTCAGGCCCTTGATTCCCTTGCGATTCAGGATGCGCGTCGCCGCGTCCAGGATCGCTTCACGCTTGCGTTCGAACCGGTCCGTGGACTTCGCCGCGGAGCTTCGTGGAGCCATTGACCCGTCATTCCCCGACCAGAGCGTGATAGCCGAAAGTGTATGCGGTTTCGGCGACCATCACGCTCTAACTTTTTGATTTAGGGCCCTTTTATCCCGTTCAGATGAGTCCATCTGAACGGAAAAGGCTCTAGCACCCTTTTGACCGCGAAAGCGGGGCCGCGCCAAGGGGTTACGTTACTCATGGTGACGCTACGTCGCGGCCATCTGCTCAGCTGTCGGAGAACCCGAACGGCGCGCTGGTCCGGCGGATGTCGTCGGGCAGGATCTGGCGGCCGATCGGCGGCGCGGAGCGGGCGGTGCATTCGGTGCGGTGGCAGAGCCGGCAGGTGACGCCGATCGGCGTAGCCGCCTCGGCGCCGTTCGGCTGGTCCTGGGTATAGATCAGCCGGCCCGCGTGCTCGGCCGCGCAGCCCAGGGCGATGGCCCGCTCGACCCGGGGCTTGCCATAACCGCCGCCGCCGGCGGTGACCGTCCGGGCGATGGAGAAGAACCGCTGGCCGTCGGGCAGTTCCAGCCACTGGGTGACGATCTGGCGCGGCGTCCGGAAGGCCTGGTGGACGTTCCACAGCGGGCAGCCGCCGCCGTGCCGCGCGAAGGGGAAGCCCGCGCCGTCCAGGCGCTTGGAGATGTTTCCGGCTTCGTCGACGCGGATGAAGAAGAACGGCACCCGCTCCTGCCCGGGCTTCTGCAGGGTCGTCAGGCGGTGAGCGATCTGTTCGAAACTGGCTCCGAACTGGCGCCCCAGGGCCTCCAGGTCGTAGCGACGGGTCTCCACGGCCCGGGCGAAGGCGGTGTAGGGCATCAGCAAAGCCGCGGCCGCGTAGCTGGCCAGCGCCCGCCGCGTCAGCCGCTCGCCGCTGTCGGTCGCGAAGCTGCCCAGGGCCACCACCGCGTCCACGTCGCCGGCCAGTTCCAGATAGGCGAGCTGCAGGGCGAGCTGGAAAGTCTGGCTGGCGTTGTCCAACTCGTCGCTGAGCAGGATCTCGCGGCGGTGGTGGTCCAGGCGGCGGGTGGAGCCCACCATGACTTCCGGCGGCAACCGCCGGACCTTCAGGTTGTGGCGGGCCTTGAAGTAGCCGGCGAACCCCTCGTGCTGCGCCACCTGCTGGGCCAGCCGCTCGGCCGCGTCGTCCAGGCTGGGGAAGCTGTTACGCCGCGCCTCCAGGAACCGGCGCGACTCGGCAACCGGGTCGGAGGCATCGGTCCCGGCGCCTGGCGCGTCGGCGGCCACGCCGCGATCGGCCAGGGCCAGTTGCTCCTCGCGGTAGGCCGTATAGAGCCGCAGCAGGGCTTCGGTGATGCCGGGGAAGTTGGTGGTGACGTCGGCGCTCTCCAGCGATGGCAGGTCGATGTCGGCGAACATCGGATCCTTCAGCACGGCTTGCAGCCTTGCGGCGTCGTCGTTGGCTCCACTTCCGGCCAGGGAGGCCATGTCCAGCTTGTAGGTCTGGGCCAGGCGCAGCAGCACCTCGGCGCTCAGCGGCCGGTGATTGCGCTCCAGGAGCGCGATGTACGACGCCGACACGTCCAGGTCGGCGGCCATGTCGGCCTGGGTCAGGCCCCGGTCGCGGCGCAGGCGACGGAGGCTCGGACCCACGTAGAGGCGGCGGTCTGCGGGCATGTGATGTCTCGGCTTGTCACTCATTACAACATTACAGAGAAATCTTGTAAAGTTTGACAGCTAGACCGCGCAGCGACTCCACAGCGCGGCTCCCGGCCCGTACGCCAACGTCAATCGAACTCCGGCTGACCAGGGATTTCCGGCTATGGCGTACCAGGACCACATCATCGAGATGAGCCAGCTCATCAAGAGCAAGGGCGGCACGTGGGATGGCATCGGCGCCGAATCCGTGGCCCGCATGCGCCTGCAGAACCGGTTCAAGACCGGCCTCGAAATCGCCAAGTACACCGCGGGCATCATGCGCGAGGACATGGCGGCCTATGACGCCGATCCGGCCAACTACACCCAGTCGCTGGGCTGCTGGCACGGCTTCATCGCCCAGCAGAAGCTGATCTCGATCAAGAAGCACTTCGGCACCACCAAGCAGCGCTACATCTACCTGTCGGGCTGGATGGTCGCCGCGCTCCGTTCAGACTTCGGCCCGCTGCCGGACCAGTCCATGCACGAAAAGACCTCGGTGCCGGCGCTGATCGAAGAGATCTACACCTTCCTGAAGCAGGCCGACGCCCGCGAACTGGGCGGCCTGTTCCGCGACCTGGACGCCGCCCGCGCGGCCGGCGACAGGGCCAAGGAACAGAAGCTGATCGACGCGATCGACAACTACGAGACCCACGTCGTTCCGATCATCGCCGACATCGACGCCGGCTTCGGCAACGCGGAAGCCACCTACCTGCTGGCCAAGAAGATGATCGAGGCGGGCGCCTGCGCCCTGCAGATCGAGAACCAGGTCTCCGACGAGAAGCAGTGCGGCCACCAGGACGGCAAGGTCACGGTCCCGCACGAGGATTTCCTCGCGAAGGTCCGCGCCTGCCGCTACGCCTTCCTTGAGATGGGCGTCGACAACGGCATCATCGTCACCCGCACCGACAGCCTGGGCGCCGGCCTGACCAAGCAGATCGCCGTCAGCCACACCCCGGGCGACATCGGCGACCAGTACAACAGCTTCCTGGACTGCGAAGAGATCTCGCCCGCCGACATGAAGAACGGCGACGTGGTCCTGAACCGCGGCGGCAAGCTGCTGCGGCCCAAGCGCCTGCCGTCCAACCTGTTCCAGTTCCGCGCCGGCTCGGGCGAGGACCGCTGCGTCCTCGACTGCATCACCTCGCTGCAGAACGGCGCCGACCTGCTGTGGATCGAGACCGAGAAGCCGCACATCGAGCAGATCGCCGGCATGGTCGACCGCATCCGCGAGGTCATCCCGAACGCCAAGCTTGCCTACAACAACAGCCCGTCGTTCAACTGGACGCTCAACTTCCGCCAGCAGGTCTATGACGCCTGGCAATCGGCCGGGAAGGACGTCTCGTCCTACGACCGGGCCGGTCTGATGAGCGTGGACTACGACACCACCGAACTGGCGGCCGAGGCCGACGAACGCATCCGCACCTTCCAGGCGGACAGCGCCAAGCGGGCCGGCATCTTCCACCACCTGATCACCCTGCCGACCTACCACACGGCCGCCCTCAGCACGGACAACCTGGCCAAGGAGTACTTCGGCAAGCAGGGCATGCTGGGCTACGTCGCCGGCGTGCAGCGCCAGGAGATCCGCCAGGGCATCGCCTGCGTCCGCCACCAGAACATGTCGGGTTCCGACATCGGCGACGACCACAAGGAATACTTCGCCGGCGAGGCGGCCCTGAAGGCCGGCGGCGTGCACAACACGATGAACCAGTTCGCCTAAACCGCGCTCAGGTTCACGCGTCGAAAGGGCGGCCTGGGATGTCTCGGGCCGCCCTCTTTTTTTCCTGCTATGGCGTCCCTCGCGCCTGATCGCGCGATGCCGGCCGCCACGACTTCTGAGAGCCCAAGCGCATGGACATCTCCAACACTCTTTCCGTCGACGACCTTCTGCACGCCTTCGTGGAGACCGAGCTGCTGCCGGGCACGGGCGTGGACCCGCGGGCCTTCTGGGCGGCGCTGGACGCGATCCTCGCCGACTTCACCCCGAAGAACCTGGAGCTGCTGCGCCGCCGCGACGAACTCCAGGTCCTGATCGACGGCTACTGGCGCGAGCGTCGCGGCAAGCCGGTGGATGTGGCCGAGGAGATCGCCTTCCTGCGCGAGATCGGCTACCTGCTGCCCGAGCCCGAGGCCTTCCAGATCGGCACTCAGGGCGTCGACCCCGAGATCGCCCGGCTGGCCGGCCCGCAACTGGTCGTGCCGGTGTCGAACGGCCGCTATGCGCTGAACGCGGCCAACGCCCGCTGGGGCAGCCTCTACGACGCGCTCTACGGCACCGACGCCCTCGAACCGCCGACCGGAACCAAAGGCTACGATCCGTCCCGCGGCGCCAAGGTCATCGCCTTCGCCCGCGCCCTGCTGGACCGTGTCGCCCCGCTGTCCAGAGGCTCGCACGCCGACGCCACGAGCTATGCCGTTGTGGGCGACGACCTGGTGGTCACCCTGAAGAACGGCCAGGACTCGTGCCTCGCCGACCCCGCCCAGTTCGCCGGCTACCGGGGCGCCGGCCTGGCGCCCGACGGCGTGCTGATCCGCCACAACGGCCTCCACCTGGAGATCCAGGTCGATCACGAGCACTCCATCGGCAAGGACGACCCGGCGGGGGTGTCCGACGTGCTGGTCGAGGCGGCGCTGACCGCCATCCAGGACTGCGAGGACTCGGTCGCCGCCGTCGACGCCGAGGACAAGGTCAGCGTCTATCGCAACTGGCTTGGCCTGATGCGGGGCGACCTCTCGGCCAGCTTCGCCAAGGGCGGCAAGACCGAGACGCGCCGGCTGGACGAAGACCGCGCCTACGCCGCCCCCGACGGCGGGACGCTGAGCCTGCGCGGCCGGTCCCTGATGCTGGTCCGCAACGTCGGCCACCATATGACCACCGACATGGTCCGCTTCGGCGGCGAGCCAGTGTTCGAGACCGCCGTCGACGCCCTGATCACCGTGACCGCCGCCCTGCACGACCTGAGGGGCGCGCGGAAGAACAGCCCGGCCGGCTCGGTCTACGTCGTGAAGCCCAAGATGCACGGGCCGGACGAGGTCGCCCTGGCCGTGCGCCTGTTCGACCTGGTCGAGGACGCGCTGGGCCTCGCCCGCAACACCGTCAAGATCGGCATCATGGACGAGGAGCGCCGCACCAGCGCCAACCTCAAGGCCTGCATCGCCGCCGCCAGGGACCGGGTGGTGTTCATCAACACCGGCTTCCTGGATCGCACCGGCGACGAGATCCACACCGCCATGGAGGCCGGCCCGGTGGCCCGCAAGGACGCCATCAAGGCCGAGCCCTGGCTGCCGGCCTACGAGAAGCGCAACGTCGAGATCGGCCTGGCGACCGGCTTCCAGGGCCGCGCCCAGATCGGCAAGGGCATGTGGGCCGCACCCGACATGATGAAGGACATGCTGGCCGCCAAGGTCGGCCATCCGAAGGCCGGCGCGAACACCGCCTGGGTGCCGTCGCCGACCGCGGCCGTCCTGCACGCCCTGCACTATCACGAGGTCGATGTGCCGGCCCTGCAGACCCAGATGGGCACGGCGGGCGCCACGGGCCTGACCGAGCTGCTGACCCCGCCCCTGGCCAAGTCCAACTGGAGCCCCGCCGACGTGCAGCAGGAGCTGGACAACAACGCCCAGGGCATCCTGGGCTACGTGGTCCGTTGGATCGACCAGGGCGTCGGCTGCTCGAAGGTCCCGGACATCCATGACGTGGGCCTGATGGAAGACCGCGCCACCCTGCGGATCTCCAGCCAGCACATCGCCAACTGGCTGCATCACGGCGTCTGCACCGAGGCCCAGGTGCGCGAGACCATGGCGCGGATGGCCAAGGTGGTGGACGGCCAGAACGCCGGCGATCCGCTCTACACGCCGATGGCGGGGAACCCCGACAGCGTCGCCTATCAGGCCGCCCTGGAATTGGTGTTCAAGGGCCGCGAACAACCCAACGGCTACACCGAGCACATCCTCACGCGCCGCCGCCGCGAGCGGAAGGCGCAGGCGGCCCTGGTGACCGCCTGAGGTCCTAAGCCGCCCGGGCGCGAGGTTCGCCCGCCACCTGGAAGCGGTCGAGCAGCGTCGTCAGCTCGGCCATGTCGGTGCGCAGGGCGCGGACGGCGGCGGACGAACGCTCGGCCATGGTGGCGTTCTGCTGGGTCACCTGGTCCATCTGGCTGATGGCGGCGCTGACCTCGCCCACGGCGGTGGTCTGCTCGCGGGCCGAACCGGCCATCTCGGAGAGCAGGGCCTCCATGCCGGTGACGCGGCCGACGATGCGCTCCAGCGCCTCGCTGGTCTCGCCCACCAGGCGGACGCCACCGCTGACCTGGTCCGCGCTGGCCTGGATGAGCGCCTTGATCTCCCTGGCCGCTTCCGCGGAGTGCTGGGCGAGCGCCCGCACCTCGGCGGCCACCACCGCGAAGCCCCGGCCGGACTCGCCGGCCCGGGCCGCCTCCACGCCCGCGTTCAGCGCCAGCAGGTTGGTCTGGAAGGCGATCTCGTCGATGGTCCCGATGATCCGGGCGATCTGGGCGGACGAGGCCTCGATCTCGGCCATCGCATGGCGGGCCTTCTCCATGATCTCGCTGCCCGCCTGGGCCTCGGCCCGGGCCGCGGAGACACTTTCGGACGCCTCCTGCGCGCCGGCGGCGCTGCGGCCGACAGTGGCGGTGATCTGGTCGAGGGCCGCAGCGGTCTCCTCCAGGCCCGCGGCCTGCCGCTCGGTCCGCTCGGCCAGCTGGTCGGAGGCCTGGGCCATCTCGCCCGAGTTCGACAGCACGCCCGACGCCTTGCCCGCCACCGCCTGCAAGGTCTCCTGCAGCCGCTCGGCCGTGGCGTTGAAGTCGTCGCGAAGCGGCTCGTAGTCGGCCGCCAGCGGGGTCGGGATGCGGGCGGTCAGGTCGCCCTGGGCCAGGTCGGCCAGCCCCCGGGTGAGCGCGGCCAGGGCGGCGGCCTGGTCCCGGCCGGCGTCGGTGAACGCAGCCTCGACGTCGCGCAGCTTCACGGCGTTCAGCTCGTGGGCCACGGCGGCTTCGTTCTGCAGGCGGTTGCGCTCGAGGATGCCGTCCCGGAACACCGCGAGCGCCTTGGCGATACGACCGGTCTCGTTGCGATCCTGCAGGCAGGGGATCTCCACCTCGGTGTCGTCGGCGCTGAGGCGCGCCATCGCCGCCAGCAGGGCGCCCAGCCGCGCCGAGAGGCCGCGCGCGATCAGGAACGAGAGCGCGCCGGCGACCGCGAGCGCCGCCGCCGTCAGCGCCAAGTTCAGCACCAGCTGGCGCTGAAAGCCGTCGATCCGCACCACCAGCAGGCGCGAGAGCTCCTGGTTCGAGGCCCGCCAGGTCGCGTCCAGCTCGGCGTCCAGGCGCTCGAAGCCCGGCCGCGCGATCGACGCGCCGGACAGGAAGGCCTGGCTCTCGCGCGACACCTGGTCTGCGGCGGCGGTGAAGGCCTGCACGCGCTGCTGCATCGCGGCGCGGGTCCGGCCGGGGGCGTTGTTCTTCATGGCGGCCGCGAGAGAGCCGCTGGACTGGCTGGCCGCCATGGACAGGTGCTCGGCGGCCAGGACCATGCGGTCGTGATCGCCCCCGGCGAGCGCAGCTTCGAGCTCTCGCGCGGCCTTGTGGACGGCCGGCAACCGGAAGGCCGCAGCGTCCATCATGTAGTAGCTGTCGAGATCGGGATCGAGCGTGAGGTTCGAGCCGTCGCTGACCGCGGTGATCAGGTCGGCGGCGGCCGCGGCTCGCGCATAGGGCGTGGCGGCGTTCCGGAGCGCCGCGAGCGCATCGCCTTCGCCGAAACGGTTGTCCGCCGACGGTGGCTGCTCGCCCTTCACCACGGCGGGCCAGGCCCGGTCGAGATAGCGGGCGCCGTCCAGCTCCTTGCTGGAGAATCCAATCTGCGCCGCGCTCGCCTGGATGAACAGGAACAGCAGCAGCGCCACGGGCGCGCAGAACAGGCCGGAGATCAGCGCCAGGCGGGCGCCGAACGACCAGCGGCTGTCGAGGCGTCCCAGGACGCCGATTGGCCTCGATTGGGACATTCCCGCTCCCCGTCAAACACACGCACCGCGTGCATTCGACGAGAATGCCCGATTTTAGCTAAATTTCCGCTAACACGTTCCGCCAATGGCGGTGCGCTCCGGGCTGCGACCTACTTCCGGACCCAGCCGCCGCCAGCCGGCTTGTAGAACTCGCCCGGCTTGATGCGGCCCTGGACCACGGTCGTGTAGGCTGAGGCGCCGGCCGCGGCCGGGGTTACGCCGTTCTTGGCCGCCGCCTCGCGGTAGAGCGCGGCGCGGCCGGTGTTGATGTCGTCCACGGCGGCCTTCAGAGCGGGGTCCGACGAGGGCTTCACGAAGCCCAGGAAGCCGTCGGCCTGTTCGCCCACGACGCCCGCGGTCTTGGCGGCGTCGACGGCGGCCTTGGAATCCATCGCCTGGGCGACGGCGGGGGTCACGGCCAGCGCGGCCATCACGGCGGCGCCGACGTTGAAGAAGTCACGGTTTTGCATGGTGCTTTCCCCTCTTAGAAGAGGTTCGGGTTCTTCTGGATCAAGGCCTTCACGTCCTCGTCCAGCTGCAGCCGGACGTTGGCGTCCAGCTTGGCGTAGATGGTGATCGGCGCGACCTCCACCCTCACGGTCGGCGTGCAGGCGCCCAGGGCCATCATGGCCAAGGCGCCGAACGCTGCCAGCGATAGTCTCCGATCGATCATTCGGTCGTCTCCGTCATGACGCCACCTTAGCAGCCCTACGGCTGAACCGGGGCTGAATGGTGAAGGCTCTGATAGTTCGCGTAGTCGGCCAACAGGTCGTCCAGGTTGAGGGTGGTGTCCAGGGTCAGGTTCACCCCCGTCCCCGAGGGCAGCGGCAGCGGCTTGCCCAGGAACTTCTTCTGGATCAGGTCCATCAGGCTGAGCCGGATCTGCTGCTTCTGGGGCGGGTCGTGCTTGCCGACGATGTGGAACAGCACGCCCAGCCGGCCGTCCTCCAGGCTCCCGATGGTCGCCTCCAGGGTGTCGAAGGCCAGGTTCTCCATGGCCTGGTAGGCGAAGTCGCTGAAGGTGTCGCTGGGATTGGCCGCCGTTGGCGCCGCGGTGGCCAGCGGACTGTCGGCCGTAACGCCGGTGAGCGCCGAGCGGTCGATCGAGATGCGGCCGGGCTGGACGGCTTTCAGGGTCCCACCCGAGATTCGCACCTTGTTCCCGGTCATCTCGAACGGGATCGTCCCGCTGACCTTGGCGTCCAGGTCGACCTTGTCACCGAACGGCGAGGCTTCGACGAGGTCGTGGAGCTGCACGCCCTCCAGGCGCAGGACGCCGCGGGTGGGCGCGCCGGGAACCAGCGGGATCTCCAGGGTTTCAACGGTCACCTTGCCGCCGCCGACCTCGGCCTCGCCGCCTTCCACCTTCAGCAGGTTGTCGGCGACCGCGAACTTCGCCCGCAGGTGCTCCAGGAGCACGAAGCCCTGCACCTGGTCGATCGAGAGTCGCTGGCCCGGCGCGGCCGTCAGGGGCGCCAGGCTGGAGAAGGCGAGTTCGCCCTTCAGGCCCTTCACCGGCCCGGCGGGGCTCTGGAAATCGAGGCTCGGGATGGAGATCGCCCCGGTGCTGGTCGAGCCGTCCGGCGTCCAGTCGAAGCGGCCCTTGAACTTCGCCGAGCCCGCCACCGGAGAGCCCACAGCCGAGGCCAGGGGCGAGAGCTGGGCCGGCTGCAGCCCCCCCTCCGCGAACGCCAGCATCCCGGTCTCGATGACCACCACGCCCAGGCCCAGGCGACCATCCTGGGTGACCAGGGCGTTGCCCAGTGGGGCGCCGTTCGGAAGCTTGAAGTCCAGGTCGGCGCGCCAGATGAATTCGCTGAGGCTCGCCTCGCCCGTCATCAGGAACGGGTTGAAGCGGGTCTCGGCGGCGGTGTCTTCCTGGCGCGCCGTGTCGATGTGCGCCCGCACCGTCACCTGCCCCCGCCGGCTCTCGGCGACAACGCGCCCGGCCCCGTCGACCACGCGGCCCTGGATGAACGGCGCGGTCGCGGCGACCGCCTCCGCGCGGCCGGCGATCCGCCAATCCCCGCCGGCCATCCGGAACAGCGGCCCGCCCGCAGGGCACAACCGGCCGGACAGGCGCTCGATGTCGTTGGCGCCGAAGTCCAGGCGGTCGGCCCGGATCGCCACGCAGCGCCCGGCGGCGAAGGTCAGGCCGCCATTCGCGACCTGCAGCCGGCCCGTGGCGTCCAGGTCGGCGTTCCGCGCGAAGCCGACCGACGCGCGAGCATGCACGCGACCCGAGGCGATAGCGCCGCCCTCGGTCAGGGCGAGCCTGGCGACGTCGGCCTCCAGAGCCGGCAGGCCGCCGCCTTTCACAGCCAGCTTGAAGGCGCCGCCCGAGGGTCCGAACACCGGCGCGCCCGCGCGGCTCGAGAGTTCGAGGGTTCCGCCGCCCGGTGTCGCGATGCGCAGGGGCTTCGGCAGGCTGACCGTGGCCGCACCATCCTTGAGCCGGCCCGAGAGGCCGGGGGCTGCGATGCGGAAGCTGCGCGCCGCGCGCTTGATCGCGGCCACTTCGGGCGTGTCCTGCGCGGTGACCGCGCCCAGGCCCGTCCAACCGCCCTCGCCCACCGCCGCGCCGTCGAGGGCCGCCTCGACCGCGGTCGCGCTGGCCGCAACAGGTCCGCCGGCCGTCACCGTGAAGGCGCTCAGGCGGAGTTCGCCTGCGGTGAGGCCCTCCACCCCGCCGTTCAGCTTCACGGTCCCGGCCACCCGGTCGCCGCCTTTGCGGGTCCAGCGCAGATCGTCGGAGGCCGCGGCGAGGCGGATGGCCCTGGCCTCGGTGGCGCCGAAGCGGCCGGCCGTAGCTGTGACGCTCGCGCTGGACTTCCCCGACACGGCGAGGTCCGGGATCCAGCCGACCGCTTGGCCGCTGTGGCCGGCCTTCAGCTCGGCGCCGTCGAGCACCTGGCCCGCGATCGTGATGCGTCGGCCGCTCAGGCCCAGCGCGGCCACCACCACCCCCTCGCCGCGCCGCTTCTGGAAGTCCGGATAGGGCAGCTGGGCGACGAAGCTGAGACGCCCGTCGCCCACCTCGGCCGCCCCCGCCCTGGCCGAGACGATCGGCGCGGTCAGCGCCACGTCGATCCGACCCCCGCGAGTGACCGTCTTCAGCGCCCCCGCGCCGAGGCCGACCTCGAACCCTTGGCCCCGGAGCTTGGCCGGCGCGGAGGTGGCCGCCAGCGTCTGCAGCTTGCCATCCTCCACACGGGCGTCGGCAGCGACCCGAACGGGGCCATAGTCGGTGGCCAGCACCAGCACGCCATCTTCGATCTGGATGCGCGGCTGCTTCGCGTCCGGCCGCGGCGGGCGGCGCAGGAACTCCTGGACCAGAGGATCCAGGGCGCCGACCTTGAGCTGGCCCTGGCGGAGCTGGGCGCGGAGCACCGGCTTGCGCAGGGTCACCGACACCACCTCCAGCCCGGTGATCCGGGCCCGGTAGCGGACCTCGACCCGTTCGGCCGCGAAGTCGGGATTGTTGGGGTCGCCGATCCGCAGCCGGGCGGTGAAGATGTTGGGCCCGAAGGCCTCGACCTGGGCGTCGGCGGCGACGCCCTTGGAGCGCAGCCAGCCGGTCAGAGCCTCTCGCGCCAGGGCCTTGCGGTTCAGCCAGACCAGGCCCGCCATGATCACGAGCGCTACGCCAACCAGCGCGATGATGACGCGCAGGGGCCGGGACTTGGCGGGCGTGGGATCGGTCAAAGGCTGGGGACTCGGCGCTAAGCTCCGCCCTTGATAGCGCAGAATGCGGCGGATCGATGCGAGGTGTTGCGCCAGCCCTCCTGCGCCACGGCTTCGAAGGGCATCCGCTTCGCGCCGGGGCCTGGGCCCAGTCCTGCGAAGCGCGGACGCGCGAAGCAGGATGGTGGAGGGGGTGAGATCAGGCTCGGAGCATAGACCCGTTGCGCTCCACCGATCGCCTCGCGGCGACCGATCCCCCTCCGCCGAGGATTACGCGGCGGAGGGGGCCGCGGACGCAGCTACAGGCCGCCCAGGGTGGCCAGGGCCACGCCGCCGTCGACCGCGATGGTCTCGCCGACCACATAGTCGCCGGCCCGGCTGGCCAGATAGATGGCGACGCCCTGCATGTCCTCGTCCGTGCCGATCCGGCGCGACGGGATGCGCTTGGCCACGGCCTCGCTCTGGTCGCGGGCGACCTTGTTCATCTCCGAGGCGAAGGCCCCCGGCGCGATGGCGCTCATGACGATGTTGTCCTGGATCAGCCGCGCCGCCATCCGGCGGGTCAGGTAGATCAGGCCGGCCTTGGAGGCGTGATAGGAGTAGGTCTCCTGCGGGTTCAGCCGGATGCCGTCGATCGAGGCGATGTTGATCACCTTGGACGGCCGCTCGTGCGTGCCGGCGGCCTTCAGCGCCCCGTGCAGCGCCTGGGTCAGGAAGAAGGGTGACTTGAGATTCAGGTTCATCACCTTGTCCCATCCGCTCTCGGGGAATTCGTCGAACTCCGCCCCCCATGCCGCGCCGGCGTTGTTGAGCAGGATGTCGAGCTTGCTCTCCTTGGCGAGGTAGGCCGCGGTCAGCGCCTTGCAGCCTTCGACCGTCGAGACGTCCATCGGCAGCGGCACGCACTGCGGACCCAGTTCCTCGGCGGTCTCGATGCAGGCCGGGGCCTTGCGCGAGGAGATGTAGACCTTGGCCGCGCCGGCTTCGAGGAAGCCCTTGGCGATCATCTTGCCGATGCCGCGCGAGCCGCCGGTGACCAGGGCGACCTTGCCGTCGAGTGAGAACAGATTCGAGGCCATGCAGGCCCTCC
>Ga0255338_1004041_pt1 | contig 16084 bp, 15 predicted proteins | sample MeOH1_35cm_T4_19_FD_203715 | JGI IMG/M metagenome (GOLD analysis project Ga0255338, IMG submission 203715) | Sandy soil microbial communities from University of British Columbia, Vancouver, Canada - MeOH1_35cm_T4_195 | ecosystem: Engineered > Artificial ecosystem > Sand microcosm > Unclassified ...
GGAATCTCTTCAAGGTTTTCAGCACCTCTCAACGGAATAATGTTTCCGTAACGGATCGTGGAAAAGTAAATTTTCTGGTAAGCTTCAGGCGTCAACTCCTTCATGATCCGCTTTCGTTCCAACGGAGAAAACATTTCAGGTGTTTTGGTAACGATGATGATATCAGCCCGCCTTGCGCCTTTTCTTCCTTCGCGAAGATTGCCGGTGGGCATAATGTAATCTTCGAAATACATTTGCGAATAATCGGTCAGCAGGATCTGTAATCCCGGTTTGATTCTCCGGTGCTGAAACGCATCATCGAGCAGAATTATTTCGCGGTCCGGAAATTTTTCCCGCAGCTTTTTCACGCCGCGCACCCGGTTTCCATCCACTGCAACAATCACATCTTCGGGAAAACGATGACGGAATTGTTTCGGCTCATCGCCGATTTCCAACGTAGTCATTGAATTTTCAGCTACCAGAAATCCGGAGGTGTTTCTTCCATATCCACGGCTCAGCGTTGCGAGCCGGTACTTATCGTGCAGCGTTTTCACGAGGTACTCAACATGGGGTGTTTTACCGGTACCGCCAACCGTAAGATTTCCGACGCCGATCAGCGGTATGTCCCGGAATTCCGTTACCGGAAAAATGCCGAGATCGAACAGCTTGTTTCGGAGCCACATCAGGAATCCGTACAGGAGGGCGAATGGAAAAGCAAGTATGCGGAGGAGTTTCACGGCGTGAAGATAGCGGTTAGACGGGAGTTAGGGGACGGGAGACGGGAGTGATCTTGACTCCTCCGTGTGAAGTCGCACGCTAAATCTTAAAGGTTTTAAAAACCTTTAAGGTTTGCCGGACGCCCGTCTCCGATCTCCCGTCTCCGAACTATCTTTGAGCATGAAAATCTCCGAAGTAATTTCCCATCTCGAATCATTCGCTCCCCCGGCCTTGCAGGAATCGTACGACAACTGCGGACTGCTCGTTGGCAATCCTTTGACGGATATCACCGGCGTGCTGGTTTCACTCGATTGCACAGAAGCCATTATTGACGAAGCGGTGAAAACAGGTTGCAATCTTGTGGTCTCTCATCACCCGATTGTATTCTCCGGACTGAAGAAATTCACCGGGAAAACATACATCGAACGCACAGTGATTTCTGCAATCAAAAACAACATTGCCATTTACGCTGTTCATACCAACCTTGATAATGTCAGCCATGGAGTCAACAGCAGAATCGCAGCTGTACTCGGGTTACAGAACACGAAAATTCTTTCTCCGAAATCGGGTTTGCTCAAGAAATTTGTAACGTTCTGTCCTGCTGATTCTGCTGAGAAAGTGCGGGAAGCTTTGTGGTCTGCCGGTGCCGGTTACATCGGAAATTACGACCGCGTGAGTTACAATCTCGAAGGACACGGTACCTATCGCGGGAATGAAAATTCCAATCCGGTGATCGGAGAAAAAGGTAAAATGATGCGTGAACCCGAAGAGCGGATTGAAATCATTTACCCGGTGCACATCGAGGGAAAACTGCTTCAGGCCCTGCGCGCTTCCCATCCATACGAAGAAGTGGCATATGACCTCTACCCGATGACCAACGAATGGCAGCAGGTAGGTTCGGGAATGATCGGTGAATTGGCGGTTCCGCTCGGACAGAATGAATTTCTCGGCCTGGTAAAAAATATGCTGAAAGCGCCGGTGATCCGTTATACACCGGTTGCGGGAAAACAGATCAAAAGGGTCGCAATTTGCGGCGGATCGGGTAGCTTTCTTTTGGGTGATGCGATCCGGGCCGGGGCCGACGCTTTTGTGACTGCGGACTTCAAATACCACCAGTTCTTCGATGCGGAGGGAAAAATCCTCATTGCGGACGTTGGACACTTTGAAAGTGAGCAGTTTACGATTGATCTGCTCAGTGACAAGCTAAAGGAAATTATCCTTACATTTGCAGTCCGTAAAACGGAAATTGTCACGAATCCGATAAATTATCACGTATGAACATGAAAGCGAAAAAGGCCGATGAGAAATCGGACATCCCGGTAGAAGAGAAACTCAAAGCACTTTACGAATTACAGCAGATCGATTCCCAGATCGACCGTATCCGTACCGTACGTGGTGAGCTTCCCCTGGAAGTTCGTGATCTCGAGGACGAAGTAGCAGGCTTGCAGACGCGCGCGAATAACCTCAACGACGAAATCAAAGCGTTGGAAGATGCTATCAACGAAAAGAAAAATGTCGCGAAGGACGCAGTAGCAGCCATTAAGAAATATGAGGGTCAGCAAGGGAAAGTCCGCAACAACCGCGAATTTGATTCCTTGAGCAAAGAGATCGAGTTTCAGAACCTCGAAATCCAGCTTGCTGAAAAACGCACGAAAGAGTTCAAAGCTCAGATCGCTGCAAAGCAGGAGATCATCAACGGTTCACAGGCGGCGCTTGATGAACGTAAAGAAGATCTCCGCCTGAAGAAAGAAGAACTCGAAGACATCGTTGCTGAAACACGTAAGGAAGAAGAAGAGTTGCTCGTGAGATCAAAAGTTGCAGAAGCGAAGATTGAAGATCGCTTGCTGAATGCTTACCACCGCGTGCGCCAGAACGTTCGTAACGGTCTTGCAGTAGTACACGTGCAGCGTGATGCCTGCGGCGGTTGCTTCAACAAAATCCCGCCACAGCGCCAGCTTGATATCCGTACTCACAAAAAGATCATCGTTTGCGAACACTGCGGACGTATCCTGGTAGATGCTGATTTCCTTCTTGGAAACGGCCGCCCGGTAGAGCCTGTTGTGGAGAAGAAAGTTGCTCGTACAAGAGCGACGAAGTCGTAGTCATCCTTCGGCTCGCGCTCAGGATGACACCGGACATGAACAAGCACTGATAGAATAATAAATAACAAAAAACGGATCTCAATTTGGGATCCGTTTTTGTTTTCAGTGAGGTGAATTTGAACCTCGATCCTTGTCAGACTGAGCCCTTCGACGTAGTCAATGTTGAGCAGAGTCGAAATGCCCGGGATGAACTCCGTCAAAGACTGACAAGAGCGAATCTGAAATTATTTTGATTTCACCATTTGCTTCGTGTCAATTACTTGTCCGTCTGCAACCAGAGCGTACGAGTAAATTCCGTTGCTGAGATCATCTGCAAAAACATTGAGTTGACCTTGACCGCGACCATCCAGATCAACAACCTGAATGAGTTTTCCGTTTACGTCGTAAAACATCATTTGCGCTTTGATGTAGATAAATTAATCCGTTGACCAGCGAAATCATTGCTGATTTCTAATGAGTCGGCTTCATGTATAACCAGAAATATGGGGTTACTCCTGCGGTGGTTCATCCCCAAACCGCAACCCAAAGGTCAGCAACACATTGATCGACTTCCACTTGTTCTCGACCGGCTTCACAAGCGATTGATCATAGAAATAATAATTCTCCGTGAAGCGCTGTGATACAAATCCAAGATCAACGTAGAACACGTCATCGGGGTCGCGGTAACCGACCCCGCCGCAGATGTAGAGTCGGGCTGCCTCGTTATTCACTGCCGGATTGTACGGGCTTCCGTAATAACCGATTCCGCCGCGTATGCTGAACGGAACAAATTTCATTTCAATTCCCGCACGGATGTTGCTCGCACCCTTGTATTTCGCTTTCACCTGTTGATTCTCGTCGAAGAAATTGTAGTCGGTCGATTTCAGTTTGCCGTCAGAGTAATCCACGAATTCGTAATCGGCAGTAAGCAACGCAAACTTATAGATGATGAACGCGAGACTTCCTGTGACCCGCATCGGTGTGCGGATGGAGTACCGGTAATTTCCATTGGGGGATTCGAACGAGCGGAGTGTGTCACCCAGAATGGAGGTCATCTTCGAAAAATACGTGTCGCTTAATTTCAGATTTGTTGGCGATGAGAATGCCAATCCGACACGCATCCAGTCAAATGGACGGAAAATCACTCCTGCTTTGAAATTGATCCCACGACCTTTCGTTTCAAGAAATTGTTCGAACTGCAGGTAATCGAAATTCGACACGGTATCGTACACTTCCTTTTCAGTGTAATAAGTTGTTTCCTCGTATTTCACGGTCGGAATTCCGATACTGGCTCCGACGTAAATCCGGTTATCGTAATTCGCGGCTCCGCCAAATGTCCACTCACCCATTCCGCCGCGCATCTCAACCTGCTTGAACTGGCGAACCAGATCTCCGTCCGGAACACGATCAATGTAATGCGAAGTATCCTGGTAAGGGTCGAGCAGATAGGTTTCCCATGCTAATCCTTCGTTGAACGGATCAAGACTGGAGTAGCCTGTTCCTGCTGCACTCCGCACCCAGCTGTCCATCATAGAGGTAGTGGAATTCCCAACCATCATCAGGTTTGCCTGGAATGCATTTGTGCGGCTGTAATTTACTCCCATACTCAACATCTGCCAGCCATGATCTGTACGGATTTCCGGTCGGGTTGCAATCACAAATCCGATCTGATCGACTTTCATGTTAAAGCGCTCGTCGCTGCTCGTGGTATCGCTGTACGACGATTTCACACTCATATTATAGAAGGAAGGTGTAAAAGAGAAATCGCTCTTGCGGAAAACTCCGAGGCCGGCAGGATTAACCGACATGCAGGAAATATCTCCGCCCAATGCCCCGTACGCTCCGCCGGTGCTCATATAACGTGCTGTTCCGCCGAATCCAATCCTGGAATAACGCAGAACATCCTGTTCATTCTGTCCAAAGGCAAAAAGGGAAATGAGTACGCATACTCCGCAGCAAAGAATTCTATTCATCACTCAAAATCTTTTAGCGCGGACGATTCGAAGTTCCGCCGCTATTCGTGTTGCGTGGAGCCGGTGCGTTTCCTCCACCATTGTTCGACGGAGAATTATTATCGCGCGAAGGTATAATTACAGGCTCGGGTGCAGGTTGCGTCGTGTTATTAGAACGGTTGTAATCAGGTGCCGCCGGAGTATTACCCGGCTGCTGTGCAGGTACAGGCGTATTCGTAAATACAGGTGGCGGCGGAGTGTCATTGCCCTGTTGCGTTGTGGTATTGCCATTCGCATTGGCGGGCGCATTTGTATTCACATTTGTATTCGAAGCAGGCGGTGGCGGAACATTGGATCCGTTATCGCGTGTAACGTTTGGCGCAGGAACATTTGTTCCGTTGGCAGCATAGTTATCGCGCGTAATCCGGTTGACGTCATGAATATTTGCATTGTCGATTCCGCTTTCCGCTGCAACACCTGAAGCATAACGCTCTCCGAATGCAGGTCCGCCGGAACCAGCTACACGTCCGTCACTTGAAGATGCACTGTGACGTGGTCCGTAATAATCACTATTCTCGTCGAAGCTGTTGTAGTAATAATTGTTGTTGCCCGCACCATAGTTGTTATTGTTGCCGTAACCGTTGCCCCATCCGTTTCCATACCCATAAGGGTTGCAACCGTATCCGCCATAGTAATTCCATCCCGGGTAATAGCTGTAATAAGGATTGTATCCCCATCCCTGGTTCGCCCATGGATCGTAGTAGCCCATTCCGTAAGGACTTGCATATGGATTCCCGTAATACAATCCGGTACCCCATGCCCATCCGCTGTTGTAATAGAAGTACGAAGAAGGACAATAGTTGTAAGCGTAAGCAGAAGGTCCCCAGAAACTGTAGCTGTTATAAACGCTTGCTCCGTAATAATTCGGATTCTGGTTGTAATAGTAGGAATTGGTGTAGTAGTTATCGTAATAACCGGATCCCGGGATCGGATCGTTGAAACGTCTCAGCCGGGCAGCGTATTCATAATCGTAATAATCATCATAATCGAAAGGCTGATCGTAATAGTCTGTTCCCGGAGAGGTAGCCATTGCTTTGGCATTGTTCTCCTGGACCTGCTTTTGCTTCGCCTCCTCGGCTTTGCGCTTTTCTTCCTCTTCCTTGCGTTTCTTCTCGGCAGCGCGCTCTTTCTTCGCGTCTTTCATCGAGTAGTAAACATCGTCACCATCCTTCTGTTTGGAAAGGTCCTTGAACGTTTTGCAGGAACTGTATCCCACCAGCAGAGCAGAGGCTACTAGCAATTTCAGGGCAGTTTTACTCATGATATTAAATTTTATGTTTTCGAATTCGTGAATCCTGACCGTAAACGTCAGGATTTCATTGCCATCGGATTAACCTTTGAAATTCTACAAATTCGCACAGGGGATGATAATGTGCTATTTTTGCAATCTAAGTATAGTAAAGTTACAAAAATCATTCCAAAAACGCCCTGGATTTTATGTCCAAATTACTCACAAGCCGCAGTGCAGATTACAGTCAATGGTACAACGATATTGTCATGAAAGCCGACCTGGCCGACCATTCTGCGGTCCGCGGATGCATGGTGATTAAACCGAGCGGCTATGCTATCTGGGAAATGATGCAGGCCGCCCTTGACAAGATGTTTAAAGAAACCGGTCACGTGAATGCGTATTTTCCTCTGCTCATTCCGAAATCATTTCTGAGTAAAGAAGCGAAACACGTTGCAGGGTTTGCACAGGAATGCGCTGTGGTCACCCATCACCGGTTGAAGACAATCGGTGACACGCCTGAAACACGACAGGTTGTGGTCGATGAGAAAGCGAAACTCGAAGAAGAGCTCATCATACGTCCTACTTCCGAAACGATTATCTGGAACACCTATCGCGACTGGATCAAAAGTCACCGCGATCTTCCTTTGCTGATCAATCAATGGGCTAACGTAGTGCGCTGGGAAATGCGTACGCGATTATTTCTCCGCACAGCCGAATTTCTGTGGCAGGAAGGTCATACCGCACACGCAACCAAACAGGAAGCGATTGAAGAAACGGAGCGCATGCTGGATGTGTACGCCGACTTTGCAGAGAACTTCATGGCGGTGCCGGTTCTGAGGGGAATCAAGACTGCGAACGAGCGTTTTGCCGGCGCAGAAGAAACCTACTGCATTGAAGGACTCATGCAGGATGGGAAAGCCCTGCAGTGCGGCACTTCGCATTTTCTCGGACAGAATTTCGCGAAAGCATTTGATGTGAAGTATGCAACCACAGAAAATAAAATGGAATACGTGTGGGCAACTTCATGGGGCGTATCCACGCGATTGATGGGGGCGCTGATCATGAGTCACAGTGATGATAACGGACTGGTATTGCCACCGAAGCTCGCTCCTACGCAGGTGGTGATTGTTCCGATTTTCAAAACCGATGAAGAAAACGCGGCCATCAAAGAAGCAGCTGATGGATTGATGAAAGAATTGCGTGCGAAGAATATTACGGTAAAGTACGACGGTCGCGACAAAGAGCGTCCGGGTTACAAGTTTGCAGAGCATGAACTGCGTGGAATTCCTGTGCGTCTTGGCATTGGTCCGAAAGATCTCGCCAATAAGAGCGTGGAAATGGCGCGCCGCGATCTGCTTACGAAAGAAGTTGTTCCCATGGAAGGACTGGTTGACCGTATTGCTGCAACCCTGGAAGATATTCAGTCGTCTCTGTTTAAGAAGGCGCTGGAACGTCGCGAAGCGATGAGTCACTACGTGAATACCTGGGCTGAATTCGAGGCTGCGCTGGACAAGGGTGGTTTCGTTTATGCACATTGGGACGGTACATCTGAAACAGAAACACAAATCAAAGAGAAAACCAAAGCGACGATCCGCTGCATTCCGGTGAACAACAAGCAGGAGGACGGCAAGTGTATACTTACCGGCGCGCCGTCGAAAGAACGTGTGGTCTTTGCAAGAGCATATTAATAGCTGGCAGGGAGGAGTCGGGAGGGAGGAGCGTAGTCCTTGCCTCCCTCCCGACTCCTCCCTCCTCCCTAAACTCAGCTCTCATGAGTACAACAAATGAAATGATACTTCAGGTTCTGAAGGAGAAAGCCTCTCTGAAGCAGGATGTTTTCTATAAGAACATTGCCCTCTTCAGTCAGCTGAAAGATGTATGTAAAGAGATCAGCAAAGAGCTGAGACCACGGGCCGCAGAGATTGACAAACGTCTCCTGGTTGAGTTCCGGGAGAAAGGGGAATTCGAATTCGAAATGCGTGTTGCGGGCGACGTGCTGGTATTCAGTATGCATACCAACGTATTTGAGTTTGATACCAGTCACAATATCTGGAAATCATCCTATGTACGCGACAATGAGAAGGCTTCGTATTGCGGAATGATCAACATCTACAATTTCCTGGCAGATTCTTTCAAGTATAACCGCAACAACGACCTGGGTTACCTGGTAGCGCGCATCTTCGTGAATTTCGAAGACCATTTCTTCGTGGAGGGAAAACGACAGCTGGGTTTCCTGTACAACGATTTCGCTAACAGCATAATCAGTAAGGAGCAGCTCCGGAATATTGTGGAATCTGCAATTTTATACTGCCTTGATTTCGACCTGTTCACCCCCCCGTTTGATGAGGTGAAAGTGATCAGCCTCGCGCAGGCTCAGGAGGCCAGCACCATGATCTCCGTAAAGACCGGTAAACGCCTCGGGTTTCGCTTCCAGGCCGACACGGATATGGAATAACCACCCGAACCGTCAAATCGTTTTGAGGGCGTTTCTGAAAGTCATGCAATTTAATGGGCAACTCCGGAGTCGATTTTTTGGTAGAATTAAAAAAACCCATACATTTGCGCTCCCTAATTAAAAAAGGGGAGACGTTCTTTAGAAAAATGGCCCGTTCGTCTAGGGGTTAGGACAGCAGATTTTCATTCTGTAAACAGGGGTTCGATTCCCCTACGGGCTACCAGCGAAGCCACTCATTTCTGAGTGGCTTTTTTCATTTTTGCCCGTTTATTTTCCATTGACGCAAACCTCCGGAGCCCTTGCAGGCAAAGGGTTTCAGCCGGTCATCCCGTTTTCTCCAGTGAAATTTTCCGCAATGCGCCGGGTGAAGAAAATTCTTCATTGGAGAACACATAATTTCTATTGGAGAACATCAGAAGAGGTGGTCAGAACCGCCGCGTTTTCCGCTTGTAAACTCCGGTTTTTCATTGGAGGTACAAAACCCCGGAAAGTGTTTCCCAAGCGAAAAATGACCCCGCGAGACGATTTTCAGAGGAGAAAAATCAAAAAAGTTTTCCATACTCAGAGAGCGCAAACGGTTGAAAACATTCTGTGTACCACTATTGTTCGCTATAGAGTAGCGACTATTTTTGACTCAACACTTAACTAATCAATCTCAATTAACCATGGCTAAAAAAGCTAAGAAGAAAGCAGCTCCTAAGAAAGCAGCTAAGAAAAAGGTTGCTAAGAAAGCAGCTCCAAAGAAAAAATCGGCACGGAAACCAAACCCTGCCTTCATGAAGCCTTTGACTGCTAGCCCGGCTCTTGCTGAGGTTATCGGAAGCAAGCCGATGCCACGTACTGAGATCGTATCTCAGATCTGGAAGTACATCAAAAAGAACAACCTTCAGGACAAGAAGAATCGCCGCATGATCAATGCTGACGCGAAACTGAAGCCGGTGTTCGGCAGCAAGTCGCAGATCTCTATGTTCGAGCTCGCGAAAGTTGTTTCTAAGCACGTGAAGTAAGCCGTAACAGGTTAATAAGAAAAGCCTCTCCGCAAGGAGGGGCTTTTTTGTTGTCCTCCTTCGGCTACGCTCAGGACGACAACGTCTCCGAACAAGAGACGTGGACATAGAACATAGAACCTTATCTTCGTTATATGATTTGGCTGTCCATCGCCCTTTCCGTTTTATGTCTGCTTGCCTTGATCGTCCTCTTGGTCCGCAAGAATAATTCCTCTTCCGAAGGAATCGCTTCCTTATTAAAGGATAACCGCCTGGAAGTGATGCAGCAGCTCAAGGAAAACCGGACCGAACTCAATCAGACCATCAGCGATTTCCGGAAAGAACTTTCTGAATCCATGGGCGGATTGTCCAGGCAACAGCGGGAATCACTCGACAAGCTCGAGGAGAAATTCAAAATCCTCACTGATAAAAACGACGCCCAACTCGAGAAAGTCAACGTGAAGCTCGAAGAGAAACTCGCCCAGGTGAGTGAACAGACCAAATCGGAGAACCGTTCATTAAAGGAAAGCCAGGAGAAATCCCTCAGGGAATTCCAGGACCGCTTTGATAAAAACGTGCAGTCCTTCAATGATCTCCAGCGCGAGAAATTCGGACAGATGGAAAGCCAGCAGAAAGAAATGGTGGAGTTGACCGGGAAGAAGCTGGAAGAAATGCGCCTGACGGTTGATGAGAAATTGCAGAAGACCTTGAATGAACGCATCAGTCAGTCGTTCGAACAGGTGAGCAAGCATCTTGAGAATGTGCAGAAAGGATTGGGTGAAATGCAGACGCTTGCGCAGGATGTCGGCGGACTGAAAAAAGTACTGAGTAACGTGAAAATGCGGGGAGGAATCGGAGAAGTTCAGCTGGCCATGCTGCTGGAACAGATTCTTGCACCTGAACAATATGAAGCAAACGTAAAGACGAAGAAAGGTTCGTCCGATCTTGTTGAGTTTGCGATCAAGCTTCCCGGCAAAGAAGAAGACGGTTCCCAGGTCTGGCTTCCGGTAGATGCAAAATTCCCGCAGGACATGTATGCGAAACTGCAGGAAGCGTACGACGTTGGCGATGTCGCTATTATCGAGCGCGAAGGAAAAGCCCTGGAGAATACAGTGAGAGTAATGGCGAAAGATATCCGTGATAAATATCTCGATCCGCCGGCGACAACCGATTTTGCCATCATGTTTTTGCCGTTCGAAGGAATTTATGCTGAGATTATCCGTCGATCAGGATTCGTTGACATGCTCATGCGTGATTATAAAGTGGTCATCACCGGTCCCACAACTTTCGCAGCAATATTGAACAGCCTGCAGATGGGCTTCCGCACGCTCGCAATTCAGAAACGTAGCGGTGAAGTATGGGAAGTGCTCAAAGCGGTGAAAACCGAATTCGGAAACTTCAGCACCGTTCTTCAGAAGGCACAGAAGAATATCCAGGATGCAAACGACGAAATCGAAAAACTCGTCACAACTCGCACGCGTAAAATTCAGTTGCGATTGCAGGATGTGGAGAAGCTCAGCAACGAAGACGCCACCAAAGTCATCGGCGAAAGCGATCCCGAATGATGATGGGATGATAGGATTATTGGATGATAGGATTATATTCGTAGTGCTAACTCAATCCTGTCATCTAATCATCCAATCATCATGAGCAAACTCATTCTCACCGCCGACGACTACGGCGCCTGCGACTACATCGACTCCGGCATCATCAAAGCGCTTAAAGAACGCCGGTTGAATTCCGTTGCGGCGTTTGTTTGTTTTCCGGATTCTCACGAACGTATTGAGAAGCTCATCAGATTCCGCAAGGATGAAGGTGTAGAGTTTTCCATCGGACTTCACTTTTCGGCAACGGCGGGATATCCGCTAACGGCAGCGAAATCATTGCGCTCCAACGGAAATGACCCGAAATCTCCGTTCAAAGGCCCCGAAAAATTCTTCGACGGAACGAAATACGACCGCAAAGAATTGGGTCTTGAAATCGAAGCGCAGATTCATGCAATGGAAGCCATTCTCCACGATGCGGGTTATGATAAAGTGACGAAGCAGATCGACAGCTTGTCCAATCACCATGGTGTGGTGTACATCGATAATTTTCTTTTCCGCGATTACATACGCATGGCAGAATTTTTCGGCATACCCATTCGTAGTCCGCAACCCTGGAGCACTTCGAAACTGCAGAAGCTGAATCTCGATCGCAAGTTGTTTAATCCTGCTGTTCGTGAAGGAATGAAACTCGGATTTCTCCAGCGGTTTTGGTCGGCACCGGGATCAAAAACCCGTGTGAAGCTCGCCGACGAACGCGGTCTAATTTTTCCCTATGCGCTGCTCGATGAATTTTACGGTCAGCCCAGCGCGGGATATCTCCAGTTTCTGCTGAACAATTACAACTCGAAAACTTTCGCGGCGGAATTCATGTTTCACCTCGGCGATAAAACATTGCGCTCAACTGCGAAGCAGGAAAATCTTCCCGGTATCAATTTCGCATACTTCGATTATCGCGAGAAAGAACTGGAGGAGATCATCAAGAATCCTTTGCCGAGCCTGGTGAAGAACAATAAAATTAAGCTGAGCTCTTTCCGGGATTTGGATGTGAGTGATTCACTGGAACCGAGATAGAGGTGGTCGCGGACGCTCCTGCTTTACCACGGAGGCACGGCGAGCACGGCGAAAGTCATCCGCCCGTAAACCCGATTCCTTCTATGTCCTGCGTAGAGCGATGCTGCTCTGTATAATAGAAATGTACCGAGAGGATAATTGCGATAAATATTACAAACGTTCGTAAAGACCTGCGATAAACTGTTGTGTTTTCAGACAGCGTAAACTTCCACTGAATCAGGAAAAATCCTATTCCGCACAGGAGTTGTGCTAAATCTTCCAATAAGTAGATAGATACCGCGTGCTCGTAGTTTTCGTCCGCTTCGTACCCATAATCCATAATGATTGCCTTCCTGATTGAAATGCCGCTGGGCGCTGAAAAATACATCAGAACAAAAAATACAAGCGTGATTGCCAGGTTTCCCAGAAGCACTTTTTTATCCGAAGGACTAAATTCTCCCTTCCACAATTCGATCAATAGCTTCAGTAAGAAAATAATACCAGCAAGCCGACATTCCGGCAACAAGAGCCACCATCCGTCGATATGCAGAAAACCCGTGTCATGAACTCGCGGAAACAAAATGATCGCTACAGCAATGACAGAAACAACGACAATCCTAAGTCTATGCTCAGTTTGATTGACAATTGCCATTGGCAGCTCGCTTACAGTTCAGCAAGAAATAAAAAAACAATTTTCGCCGTGCTCGCCGTGCCGCCGTGGTAAAGCCAGCCTCGATCAGATATGCTTCTCGGCGTGATATGAACTTCTCACCAGCGGTCCACTCTCCACATAACGTATCCCCATATCCTGCCCCACTTTTTTGTAGAGCGCGAATTTTTCCGGGTGAACGAATTCCTTCACGTGCAAATGTTTTTTCGTTGGCTGCAGGTATTGTCCGATCGTGATGATTTCCACACCCACATTTTTCATATCGCGCATGGTTTCGAAAACTTCTTCATCGGTTTCTCCGAGACCCACCATGATTCCGGATTTGGTTTTGCAACCACCATCGTGCAAAAATTTCAGAACGGCAAGACTGCGGTCGTATTTTGCCTGTATGCGAACCTGTTTTGTTAAGCGCCGGACCGTTTCCATGTTGTGCGAAACAATCTCCGGCATTACATCAATGATGCGCTGAACGTTGTGCATTTCTCCCTTGAAATCGGGAATCAATGTTTCTAAAGTCGTACCCGGACTTACTCTCCGCACAGCACGGATGGTCTCTGCCCAGATTTCTGATCCGCCATCTTTGAGATCATCACGGTCAACTGAAGTAATCACGCAATGTTTTACTTCCATCAGCTTCACTGATTCTGCAACACGTTCCGGTTCGCGTGTATCTGCAGCAAGCGGACGACCGGTAGCAACTGCACAGAATCCACATGAACGCGTGCAGATGTTTCCCAGAATCATGAACGTTGCCGTGCCTGCGCCCCAGCATTCGCCCATGTTCGGACAATTTCCGCTCTCACAAATTGTATGAAGCTTATGGTCGTCGACAAGCTTGCGAACCTTGAGATATTCTTCTCCGGTCGGCAATTTTACTCTTAACCAATCTGGTTTTTTGATTCTCGATTCTGACACCTCAGCCATATCTCTTACCGCTTTCAATTAGTGCCTCGAGTCATCCCGAGCGGAGCTGAGGGGTGACGGAGTAAAAGTTTCGTTAAAACCACTTCCTCCCCATACTGAACTGCAGGTACAAGGAAAGCAATACCATCTGTTCTTTTTCCTGCGCCATAATTTTCAACGGCGTTACATAAACATCTGTAATAAATCCAACTTCCACTGAGCGAATCTCAGTATCCATCGGACCGTATTCGAAGTTCAGTCCGATTTTTGCGTAGCCACCGGGACGGATTCCGATTTCACTTATCCCCCGGACAAATGGTGCACGGCCGTAAATGTTATCAGGGAAATGCTGGTCCGGATCGTATCGTTCCGTCACCACGAGTTTTGTTCCCGGCACCTGGTTGTCGTAAAGTATTTCAAGATAAATCGGTTTTGCCAATGCGAGAGATCCGCCGATGAAACCTACGTAGCGGATTTCAACGCCATTCTTATCCGGCTTTGTGTAAATCGTATTCTGAAATCCGATTCCCGTTCTGAAAATGAAAATGCTGTTGAGTTTGCCGTAGTAATAACCTTTCGCGTTATCGTAGAAAGGATTTGTCACTTTCACTTCCTTCGGGTGACGGTAATTTACGAGATCAAACTCCCATACTCCTTTTTTCGCAGCAGTAATGTGCTTGCAGCGACGGTAATTCAGACCGAAGCCATGCGAGTTGACGATGATGCCGCCATTCGCTTCATTGCGGTATAATAATCCGATATCATCGTAGAGATTGGCGTTCGTTTGCACAATTTGTGTGTCAACCTGCGCAAAAAGCGCTGGCGACAAGGTGATCATCAACAAAATGAGGAGCCGAATTCTCATACAAATGCGCAACTTTGCCTTACAAACAAAGTTAGCAAGAAAATTCATCGATTTTACAGCCATATACCATGTCTAAAATTGCCGATACCGAATACCTGGGAGGCCTCAGAACATCTTCCGTGCACCTGCGTTCAGGACAAGTTGTGATTACAGATGCTCCACCCGACAATAACGGTCGCGGTGAAGCATTTTCACCTACCGATTTACTGTCGACCTCTCTGGCGTGCTGCATGATTACTATAATGGGGATAGTGGCGAACAGGCACAACATCAATATCGACGGTACCAGGGCCGAAGTTGTGAAGGTCATGGGTACTGATCCAAGACGCGTGATTGAAATCGGGGTTGCCTTGACGGTTCCGGGGAAAGATCTCGCTGATAAAGACAAGCAATTGCTCGAGAACGCGGCGAACACCTGTCCGGTTGCTAAAAGTCTGCATCCTGATCTCAAACAGACCGTGAGTTTTGTGTGGATTTAATTTTTACCACACAGAAATATTTGAAGTTTGTTGCTTGGTGAGTGGTTTCGCGAAAAGCGAAAGCCCCGCATAGCGCACATAGAGACGCGGTTCAATTTAAGTTTGCACTTGTTTATGTGTTCTCTGTGGGAAAGCGGCTTGGCGTGCCTTTCAGAAAACAACGCCACATGAAAACTATGTGGTAAAAGAAAAAGCCCTCCAATCCGGAAGGCTTCTCAACGACTCAGCGTTCGTTTAATAACTTTTCTTTTCAACCTTAGCAGCCTGGGAACTGTACGCTTCACACTTCTCCTTGCTCTTACATGATGAAATAGAAACAGCAATCACGAAAAGAGCAAGTGCTGTGATGAATACATTTTTCATTTTCCTCTGGTTTATGTGTTTCGTATGTGTTTGCAAATACCGTGCAAATTTAGACGGAATCGTGTAAGTACACCATTTGTCCCCCTTCTATTTTTTATTAACACGGGGAAAAATTACATTTACTTCCCTTTTTGGGCAATTTCATATACAGGCATTTAAGAATTTTAGAATTTTAGATTATGAGTACGACAGTTTCCACCGGGCCGCAGATCCATGAATCATGGAGAGCAGCCTTGAATGCAGAGTTTGAGAAGCCATATTTCGCCGACCTGAAACAGTTTCTCCTGGAAGAAAAACAGCAGTATCCGGTGTATCCTCCGGGGCCGCTCATTTTTAACGCGTTTAATCACACACCTTTCGAGGAAGTGAAAGTGGTGATTCTTGGGCAGGATCCTTATCACGGAGCCGGACAGGCAAACGGACTATGCTTTTCAGTCTCACAGGGAATCAAACATCCACCTTCACTCGTGAACATTTTCAAGGAAATGCAGAAGGATCTGAATGTTCCTTACCCGAAAACGGGAGATCTTACGGGATGGGCAAAGCAAGGTGTGCTTCTGATGAACACCACGTTAACTGTGCGTGAAGGATCTCCTGCATCGCACCAGGGAAAAGGGTGGGAAGAATTTACTGACTCCGTGATCCGCAATCTTTCTGAGAAACGAAGCGGAATCGTGTTCATTCTATGGGGGCGACATGCGCAGAATAAAAAACCGCTGATCGATCTCAGCAAACATTTTGTACTG
>Ga0255338_1004043_pt1 | contig 16079 bp, 14 predicted proteins | sample MeOH1_35cm_T4_19_FD_203715 | JGI IMG/M metagenome (GOLD analysis project Ga0255338, IMG submission 203715) | Sandy soil microbial communities from University of British Columbia, Vancouver, Canada - MeOH1_35cm_T4_195 | ecosystem: Engineered > Artificial ecosystem > Sand microcosm > Unclassified ...
CGATGCGCTTCTACAAGCTCGATGTCGGTGACGTGACCGTCTTCCATGACGAGCTCGATCTCGCCCCGTTCAAGGTGAAGGTGAAGACCGGGGGCGGCACCGCCGGCCATAACGGCCTGCGCTCGACCGAGGCGCATATCGGCAACGCCTTTCGTCGCGTCCGGATCGGCATCGGCCATCCCGGCCACAAGGACAAGGTGAGCCCCTATGTCCTCGGCAACTACACCAAGGCCGAGATGGAACCGCTGGCCGACCTGCTCGGCGCGGTGGCGGCCGAGGCGAAATGGCTCGCCGAGGGCAATGATGCGCGCTTCATGAGCGATGTCGCGCTGCGACTGGGAGAGACGAAGTGACGATACGCAGCCTGTTCGCGACGCGGCTCTACGAAGGCGCGCTCGCCGATCCCGATTTCGTCGCGGAGCTCGAGCATTCCTGCCGCTCGCTTGCCGAGGACGACCGTGCCGGCCGTGCCTGGTCGAAGGCGCATGGCTATCGCGGCTATACCAGCTACGCCTCGCTCGACGACCTGCCCCAGCGCGATCCCGTATTCGGCGAACTGGCGCGACGGCTGAACCGGCATGTCGCTGCCTTTGCCGCCGCCTGCGCCTTCGATCTCGGCGGCAGCAAGCTGAAGCTGGACAGCTTCTGGGTCAACATCCTGAAGCCGGGCGGCACGCATTCGGGCCATATCCACCCGCACAGCGTCGTTTCCGGGACGGTCTATGTCGCCGTCCCGCCGGGCGCCGGGCCGTTGAAGCTCGAGGATCCCCGGCTGCCGCTGATGATGGCCGCCCCGACCAGGACCGGCGACGCGCCCGAGGATCTGCAAAGCTTCGTCTATGTCGCGCCGGCCGAGGGCACCGTCCTGCTGTGGGAAAGCTGGCTGCGCCACGAGGTGCCGCCGGGCACGGCGAAGGACGAGCGGATCAGCGTCAGCTTCAACTATCGCTGGTGAGGCGCAGCGCCGCCGCCGGGACAAATGTTTGGCGGATCGTCGCTGCTCGAAATGCCGGTGCGCCAGGCGGGCGCGTCCGATCGGGGCGCGCCGTCCGGCATCAAACGGCGCGCAAGGGCTGTGTCGGCTCGAGCCGGGCAACCGTCGGGCCTCCTCCATTACATATGTTGCGATACTGCACACCATCCCCGATCAAGGACTAGCCGGCCCTGTTGCCCTATCCCGGGCACGGAACGCCGGGAACGACTTTCGCATGAAGCCGCCATCCGCTTCCGATTGGGGGAAGCTGATGGCCGACGGTGAAGCGATCCTGACGGCTTTCGCGAAGCGCCTCGAAAGGCGCTTCCCCCTCACCGTCGACGATTTCCAGGCGATCGTCGCGCTGCCCTGCAGCAGGCGCGACATCGAGCCCAACCAATATCTGATGCGCGAGGGCGACCGGCCGAAATTCTGCTCGTTCCTGATCTCCGGCCTGCTCTTCCGCCACAAGATCGTCGCCGATGGCGGCCGCCAGATCGTCTCCGTCCACACGCCGGGCGACCTGGTCGACCTGCAGAACATCCTGCTCGGCGAGGCCGATCACAACGTCCAGGCGCTGACCGCCGCCGGGGTCGCGCAGATTCCGCACGAGCTGGTGATGGATCTCGCTTTCTCCCATCCCAATATCGGCAAGGCCCTGTGGCGCGAATCGATGATCGAGGCATCGGTCTTCCGCGAATGGGTCGCCAATGTCGGCCGCCGCGACGCCCGCGCCCGCACGGCGCACATGATGTGCGAGCTGGCGACCCGGCGCGAGGCAGCGGGGCTCGGGCGACGCGAAACCTATGAGCTGCCGATGACCCAGGAGCAGATCGGCGACGCGCTCGGGCTCACGGCGGTCCATGTCAACCGCACGCTCAAGTCGCTTCAGGATGAAGGCCTGATCGTGCGGAGCAAGCGCTCGGTCGCGATCTCGGACTGGGAACGGCTGCGCGTCGTCGGGGACTTCACCAGTAACTATCTGCATCTCGGCCGCGGATAGGCCCGGGCCGCCGGGAGACGCGGCTGGTCTTTGCGCGCCGCACTGTCTATCGGGCGGCGCATGTCCGCGCGATCGCGCACCAGCCAGGGATCGAGAGTTAGATGGGTTTCCGTTGTGGTATCGTGGGCTTGCCCAATGTCGGCAAGTCGACGCTGTTCAACGCGCTGACGGAGACGGCGGCCGCGCAGGCCGCCAATTATCCGTTCTGCACGATCGAGCCGAATGTCGGCAATGTCGCGGTGCCGGACAAGCGGCTCGATCAGCTCGCCGCGATCGCCGGCTCGGGCAAGATCATCGAGACCCAGCTCGGCTTCGTCGACATCGCCGGCCTGGTGCGCGGCGCCTCGAAGGGCGAGGGCCTGGGCAACCAGTTCCTCGGCAATATCCGCGAGGTCGATGCGATCGTGCATGTGCTGCGCTGCTTCGAGAATGGCGACGTCACCCATGTCGAGGGCAAGGTCGATCCGATCGCCGATGCCGAGACGGTCGAGACCGAACTGATGCTGTCCGATCTCGAAAGCCTCGAAAAGCGCGTCCCCAATTATGCCAAGAAGGCGGCGCAGGGCGACAAGGAGGCGAAGATCGCCGCCTCGGTGCTCGGCCAGGCGCTCGAACTGCTGCGCGAGGGCAAGCCGGCGCGCCTGACCAGGCCGAAGGACGAGGAAGAGGCCCGGGTCTTCGCCCAGGCGCAGCTGCTGACCTCCAAGCCCGTCCTCTATGTCTGCAATGTCGATGAGGGCGATGCGGCGCACGGCAACGCGCTGTCCGCCCGGGTGTTCGAAAAGGCCAAGGCCGAAGGCGCCGAAGCCGTCGTCGTCTCCGCGGCGATCGAGGCCGAGATCGCGACCATGGCACCCGAGGAGCGCGGCGAATTCCTCTCCGAGCTCGGCCTGGAGGAAACCGGCCTCGCCCGGGTGATCACCGCCGGCTACAAGCTGCTGCACCTCATCACCTTCTTCACCGTCGGCCCGAAGGAAGCGCGCGCCTGGACCGTCCATGTCGGCGCGAAGGCGCCCCAGGCGGCGGGCGAGATCCACACCGATTTCGAACGCGGCTTCATCCGTGCCGAGACGATCGCCTTTGACGACTATATCACCTTCAAGGGCGAGTCCGGCGCGCGCGACGCGGGCAAGCTCCGTGCCGAGGGCAAGGAATATGTCGTGCAGGACGGCGACGTGATGCTGTTCCGCTTCAACGTCTGAAGGCGCGGCTAACGTACACGCTGTTCGCCTCGCCCTCGCTCGGGCATGAGGCGAAACGCGAATCCCACCGTCACCCCGGCCCCGGCCGGAGGACCACCGGGCGGCGGGCGCGGGAGTTCGAGATGAACCAGGATGCCAGGTCACGCCGTGGAGCCGGAAAAGGGTCGGGCATGCCGGCCTGGATGCTGGCGCTGGCGCCGCTTGCCCTGTCGGCCTGTGCCGCGACCATGCCCCCCGCCCCGATCGCGGCGGCGCCCAACGCTGCCGCGCAGGACGAAGCGCGCGCGCCGGTCACCATCCTCGTGTCGATCGATGGCTTTCGCGCCGATTATCTCGATCGCGGGGTAACGCCCAACCTCAACGCGCTCGCGGCGAAGGGCGTGCGCGCCGCGATGCGGCCGTCCTACCCCTCCAAGACCTTCCCGAACCACTGGACGCTCGTCACCGGCCTGCGCCCGGATCGCAGCGGGATCGTCGCCAACACGATGGAGGACAGCCAGCGCCCGGGCGAAACCTTCACGATGGAGACGGACGACCCCTTCTGGTGGAACGGGTCCGAGCCGCTCTGGGTCACCGCCGAAAAGGCCGGCATCCGCACCGCGACGATGTTCTGGCCCGGCTCGAACGTCGCGGTCGGCGGCGTACGGGCGAAGGACTGGCCCCATGACATCTCGGGCGGCACCCGGCCCGAGGACTGGCAGCAGTTCAACATGGCGGTGAACAATAGCCAGCGCGTCAATGCAGTGCTCGACTGGGTCCGCCGCCCGGCGGCGATCCGCCCGAAATTCGTCACCCTCTATTTCGACACGATCGATACCGCCGGCCACACCTATGGGCCAGGCGACCCGCGGATCACCGCCGCGGTCGCCGATATCGACCGCACGATCGGCGATCTGGTCCAGGGCCTCGATGCGATGCGGCAGCCGGCCAACCTCGTGATCGTCGCCGATCACGGCATGGCCGAGGTCAGCAAGGACCGCACCGTCGCCCTCGACCAGCTTGCCAATCCGGCGGATTATCGCGTGGTCGAAGCCTCCACCTTTGCCTCGCTCGCCGCGGTGCCGGGCCATGAAGCCGCGCTCGAGGCAGCGTTGCTCAAGCCGCACGACCATATCACCTGCTGGCGCAAGGCGGACATCCCGGCCCGGCTCCATTATGGTACCAATCCCCGCATCCCGCCCTATTTCTGCATGATGGAAACCGGCTGGCTCGCGGTGAAATCGGCGGGCGCCAAGATCAGCGACCATGGCAATCACGGCTATGACAATGCCGCGCCGGAGATGGCGGCGCTGTTCGTCGCGAGCGGCCCGGCCTTCCGCGCCGGCGGCACGCTGCCCGGCTTCGACAATGTCGACGTCGCCCCGCTGGTGCGCGACCTGCTCGGCCTGCCGCCGGGCACCGGACTGGACGGCGACGACGCGCCGTTCCGCGGCGTGTTGCGCCCCGCGCAGTCGCATCCCGACTGACCCTCGCGGTTAGCGCACCCTGACTCGATGTGCCCCGGCGCCGCCATCCCGGGATGGTGGCGCCGCGCCCGGGTCAGAAACTCGACCACTCGTCCGCTGCCGGCATGGCCGAATGCCCGTTCGCTGCCGGCGTCGAGGCACGGCGCGCGACCGTCGGCGACGGCCGCTGCCGCACCCGCTCGTCGCGAACCGGCCGCGCTGCCGGCTTCTGTGCGGCCCCGCCGGGTGCGGTCTTGAAGCGGGCGGCGCGGCTCGAGAGACCTTCGACCTCGTTCGCGAGGTTGCGGGCGGCGGCCGAGGTCTGCTCGACCATGGCCGCATTCTGCTGCGTCGCCTGATCCATGCTGCCGACCGCTGCGGTGATCTGGCCGATCGTGTCGGACTGCGCCCGATTGTCCTCGGCCATGGTCTCGACGAGCTGGTGCACCTGTTCCACCCCGCCGGTGATGTCGGCCAGCGCATTGTCGACCCGCTGCACCGCGCCCACCGCGGTCACGATATCGGCCTGGGTGGTGGTGAGCTGCTCGCCGGCGCGCTTGGCCTCCTCCTCCGATCGCATCGCGAGCGCACTGACGAGATCGGCGACGACCGCGAAGCCCCGCCCGGCCTCGCCGGCGCGGCCGGCCTCGACTGCCGCGTTCATCGCGAGCACCCGGGTCTGGAAGGCGATCTTGTCCAGGCCTTCGATCACTGAATCGATCCCCTTGGCGCTGTCGGCCACGCGCCCCATTGCCGCCACTGCCTCGTCGGCGATGGCACGCCCGGTATCGACGGTCGCCATCGCCTCGCTGGCCTGCGCCGCGGTGCGGCCGGCGGAGGCCGCTGTCGACCGGAGCCGGCCCTCCATCTGCGTAAGCGCGGCCGATGTCTGTTCGAGGCTCGCGGCATTGGCTTCGGTGCGCCGCGCCAGGTCATCCGACGCATGGGCGATCTCGCCCGAGCCGGTGCGGATCGTCTCGGCCGATTGCGACAGGCTGGTGATCAACTCGCGCAGCCCGCCGATCGCGCCGTTATAATTGCCCCTGAGCGCGACATAGGAGGCGGGGAACGCAACCTCGATCTCAGCGGTGAGGTCACCATCGGAGACCCGTGCCAGCCGGTCGGAAAGCGTTTCGACCACAAAGGCCTGCTCGGCGTCCGCTGCCGCCTTGGCCGCCTCGACCTCGGCCTTGGCGATCGCCGCGTCCCGGAAGACGCCCAGCGCCACCGCCATTTCGCCGAGTTCGTCGCCCCGCTCGATTCCCGGTATTCCGGCCGCCGTGTCGCCGGCGGCGAGGGCTCTCATCCGCGCGGTCAGCGCGACGATGGGCCGTGCGATCGATCGGCTGATCGCCCAGTTGAGGCCGCCGACGACGAGGATGATCGCGAACACGATCAGGCCCTGCGCAATCGCGGCGGCCATTACCGCATCGCGCACATCGTCGACATAGACGCCCGACCCGATGATCCACCCCCAGGGCGCGAAGCCCTTCACATAGGAAATCTTGGGCTGGGCCTCGCTATGGTTGGGCTTGGGCCAGCGATAGCTGACGAACCCCTCGCCATGCGCGCGAACGACGTCGACCATCTTGCGGTAGAGGTGAACGCCGTCCGGATCCGCCAGCGCGCCCACGTCCGTGCCGTTCAGCTCGGGCTTGAACGGGTGCATGATCACGCGCGGCTGCATGTCGTTCACCCAGAAATAATCGTTGCTGCCATATCGCAGCGCCTTGATCGCGCCCAGCGCGGCGCCCTGCGCATCGGCGCGCGACAGCTTTCCCGCGCTTTCGAGCTGCTGGTAATAGACCATGACGCCCCGGGCGGTTTCCACGGTCTTGCGGGTGCGGTCAGCGATATCGTCGCGCATCACGCTGTCGAGCCGGAACAGCGAGAAGCCCAGCACCAGGATCAATCCCCCCAGCGCCGCGAGGCTCACCAGGGTAAGGCGCCCGCCGATTTTCAAATGTCGCACCGCAAGATCTCCACGTCCACTCCTGCCATTATAGGAGGTACGGAGATGACGCCTCGTTGCGCCCGTCGTTTTGTTGCCTTTTCAAGCATCGGGTATGCGGCCCTACCGGTCGCCAGACCAGGTTAGCCCTTGCCAAGACGCGATTTCCTGTCGAAACTGGCCGGCATGCAATATTTCGAGGATATCCAGGTCGGCGCGAAAGCGAGCTTCGGCCGCTACGAGGTGACGCGCGAGGAAGTGGTCGCCTTCGCGTCCAAGTTCGATCCCCAGCCCTTCCACCTCTCCGACGAGGCAGCCGCAGCGACGCATTTCGGACGCCTGTCGGCGAGCGGCTGGCACACCTGCGCCATGACGATGGCGATGGTCGTGGAGAATCTGAAGGCGAACCGGCAGGCAGGCCTCGGCTCGCCCGGCGTGGACGAACTGCGCTGGCTCAAGCCGGTCTGTCCGGGCGACGTGCTGCGCTGCGAGACGGAGATCCTCGACAAGCGCCCGTCGCAGAGCCGCCCGGAAATGGGCAGCTTCCGCAGCCGCATGACGGTGCTCAACCAGGACGACGTGCCGGTGATGACCTTCACCTCGATCGGCCTGGTGCAGACCCGCCCGAAGGCCTGAGCACCGCCTGATCAGCGGCGGTGGCGACCGCCATGGTCACGATTGACGCCATAGTCGCGCCACATCGGTCGCATGTCGCGATGTGCGTTGTGCCAGGTCTGGGAGCGCCCCTGCCAATAGCCGCGCTGCGCATCGTTCCAGCGGTGCCGGCGGTTCTCGCGGTCATAGACATAATAGCCGGTGCCCGGATAATAATAGTCGCCGTACCAGCCCCAATAGGGATCGGCGGTGAAGCCGCCATAATAGGGGTCCCAGCCGCCGCTGTTATAGCCGACCGAGACGCCGGAATAGCCATAGCCGTCGCTGCAGGCGGACAGGCCGAGCCCGGCGACGAGCGCGAGGCCGGCAACGGAAAGCTTGATCGGGGACATGACGCAACTCCCATGACGGGGGCGCCGGGGCGCGGATGGCGGCGGCGCTTCTATCCCCCGTCAACGGCGGAACGGGCGGCACGGTTCCACCCCTGCGCGCCGTCCGGTCCGCGATAGCGCAGCGCGTCGAGCAGCAGCGCGAAGGCGGGCGAGGTCTGGCGCCGGCTCGGATAATAGAGGTGGTAGCCGGGAAAGGGCGGGCACCAGTCGTCCAGGACGCGCACCAGCCGCCCGGCGGCGAGCGCCGTCGTCACATAATCCTCGGGCAGGAAGGCCAGGCCGAAGCCCGCGACCGCCGCATCGACGATGAAGGACGCATCGTTGAAGGTCAGTTGCCCGTCGACGCGCACCTTCAGCTCGCGGCCGTCCTTGCCGAACTCCCAGGCATAGAGCCCGCCCTGCGTCGCGAAGCGCAGGTTGATGCAGCGATGGCCCGCCAGGTCCTGCGGCACGACGGGCGCCGCGTGCCGCGCAAGATAGGACGGCGCGCCGACACAGGCCATGCGCAGGTCGGGCCCGACCCGGACCGCGATCATGTCCTTGGCGATCTGCTCGCCGAGGCGGATGCCCGCATCGAACCGCTCGGCCACGATGTCGGCGAGCCCCGAATCGATGCTGAGCTCGACGCTGATGTCGGGATAGTCCGGCAGCAGCTTCTCGACCGCCGGCCAGAGGATCGTCCTCGCCGCATGCTCCGCAGCGGTGATGCGCAGGGCGCCCGCCGGACGATCGCGCAGCTCGCCCAGCGCGACGAGGGCGGTATCGATATCGTCGAGCGCGGGCCCGAGCGTGCCCAGCAGTCGCTCGCCCGCCTCGGTCGGCGCGACGCTGCGCGTGGTCCGGGTCAGCAGGCGAACGCCGAGCCGCTCCTCCAGCACCCGCAGGCTGTGGCTCAGCGCCGACTGCGACACGCCCAGCCTGGCCGCCGCCCTGGTGAAGCTCCGCTCCCGCGCCACGGCGGAGAAGGCCAGCAGGTCGTTCAGGTTGTCACGCAGCATTGATGAACGTCCCTCATAGGCTCATGCCGATCCTACCATCTAATCAACTGGATCCGCACCCCTACATTCCAGCCTGAACGGCCCCGCGCGCCCGCGCCCCCGGCCGCCCCAGGAAGAGAGCAGCGATGGACATCACACGGTGCGGCACAGTGCCGTCGGCCTCCGGCCCGGCGACCTATTTCACGGGCAACGTGCGGATCGACATGCCCTTCCAGGCGGCCGCGCCCGCCCGTGTCGGCGGCGCCACCGTGACCTTCGCGCCCGGCGCGCGCACAGCCTGGCATACTCATCCGCTCGGCCAGACCCTGATCGTCACGGCCGGCAGCGGGCTGGTCCAGAAGGAAGGACAGCCGGTCGAACGGATCCGTCCCGGCGATATGGTCTGGATCGCGCCCGGCGAGCGCCACTGGCACGGCGCGAGCCCCACCACCGGCATGACCCATATCGCCATCGCCGAATCCCTCGACGGCCGGGCCGTCGACTGGCTGGAGCAGGTGAGCGACGAACAATATCAGGCCACTTCAGCGGCATGAGCCCCTGCCCGCGACGGCCGCCACAGCATCCCCAACTCCCACCACCATTGGAAGCATGACATGAAAACCACCGGCTATGCCGCCCGCGCCGCGGACACTCCCCTCGCCCCCTTCGCCTTCGAACGGCGCGACCTGCGCCCCGAGGATGTCGCGATCGAGATCCTCTATTGCGGCGTCTGCCACTCCGATCTGCATCAGGCGCGCAACGACTGGGGCGGCTCGGAATATCCGCTGGTCCCCGGCCACGAGATCGTCGGCCGCGTGACGGCGGTGGGCGACACGGTCACGCGCCACAAGGTGGGCGATGCGGTGGCGGTCGGCTGCATGGTCGACAGCTGCCTGCACTGCGATCAATGCCACAAGGGCGAGGAGCAACTCTGCCGCCACGGCTTCACCGGCACCTATAACAGCCATGACCGGATCACCGGCGAAGCGACCCAGGGCGGCTATTCGGGTCATGTCGTGGTGCGGGAGGAATTCGTCCTGCGCGTGCCCGCCGCACTCGATCTCGCCCGCGCCGCGCCGCTGCTCTGTGCCGGCATCACCACCTGGTCGCCGCTGCGCACCTGGAATGTCGGGCCCGGCAGCCGCGTCGGTGTGATCGGCCTGGGTGGACTCGGCCATATGGCGGTCAAGCTGGCGGCCGGCCTCGGCGCGCATGTCACCGTGCTGAGCCGCACGACCGACAAGCAGGCCGACGCGATCGCGCTGGGTGCCGATCGCCTGCTCGCCTCGACTGACGCAGAAGCGATGGCGGCGGCTGCCTCGAGCTTCGACCTGATCATCGATACCATCCCCGTCCGGCACGATGTCTCGCCCTACATCCCGCTGCTCGACAATGATGCCACGCTGGTGATCGTCGGCCAGCTCGGCCTGATCGAGGAGCAGTCGACTATCCCGCTGCTGATGGGCCGGCGCCGGCTGTCCGGCTCGCCGATCGGCGGGATCGCCGAGACGCAGGAAATGCTCGATTTCTGCGCCCGCATGAACATCCTGCCCGAATGCGAGATGATCCGCATGGACGAGATCAACCACGCGTTCGACCGGATGGAGCGCGCCGATGTGCGTTATCGCTTCGTCATCGACATGGCGACGCTCGCCGGCTGAGCCGCGCCGCCGCGGCGCGCGTCGATTCAACCGGCGGCGGGGGCCTGCGACGCTCGGGCCATGCATCCTCCAGCCATCGGCAACGGCGATCACCGGCCTCGGCGCGCGCCGCACAGCAATTCCCTGTTACCCGGCGAGGATTTCCCTGTTCTTCGGGAACAGGGAAATCCTCACTATCTCGCTCTTTTCAAATCGGAATTTCCGGGCAATTCCGGAACTGAGGCCCGGAAAAACAGGAATTTCCCTGTTACCTCCCCGGAACAGGGAAATTCCGCGCCCGCGCCCGCGCGATCACGATCCGTCGGCGCGGACACCCCCGCGCCCGCGCTCTTCCGGCGCGCCGCGGCGCGTCAGCCGGAAAAAGGCGAGGCCGCCATAGAGCGCCGCCAGCCCGACCAGTCCGAATGCGCTGCCGGCCACCTCGCCGAGACTCGCGCCCATTTCGTTGAGCGGCACGAACAAATGCACCCCGAGCGTCGACGGCGCGAGGTGCGACACCGCAGCGAGCCACCACGGCATCTGGTCGAGCGGCCAGGCGGCGCCGGTCAGGAAGAACAGCGGCACCGAGGTCGGCGCCAGCACCTGCACGGCGCGCGCCGCCTGATCGAACAGGCTGCCGAGCCACAATCCCAGCGCGGCGACGGCCGCGGCGAAGAACGGCACCGTCACCAGCAACGCAGGGATATTCCCGCCGCGCGGCACGTCCTGGATCCAGAACACCAGGCCGAAATAGAACAGCGCGGCCAGCACGCCGATCAGCGTCATCGCCCCCCAGGCTCCGGCGAACTCGGCCCGGCCCGTGCGCCAATGGCCGCGCTCGTGCCGGCTCGCCATGAAGGTCGCCGCGCCGAACAGCAGCGTCTGCTGCAGGATCACGCTCGCGACCGCCGGAAAGACATAGTCCTTGTAGCCCGCCCCGGGGTTGAACAGCGGCTCGCGGATGATCCGCACCGGCCGGCGCAGGCCGAGGGCGCGCGCCGCCGGCCCGATCCGGCGCTCGGCGACTCCCTCGATCGCCGCGCTCACGCCCTCGCCGATCGCGCTCGCGCGCAGGAGATAGGTGGCATTGACCCACACCCCGATCCCGCCGCCCGGCGCGCCGGTCAGCAGGCCCCGGGCAAGGCCGCGCGGCAGCAGGATGATCCCGTCCGCCGCGCCGCGCCGCAGCCGGTCGGTCGCCTCATGCATCGTCGCGACGCGCTCGACGATCCGCACCGCGCGCGTCGCCGCAACCGCGCGAACCAGTTCGCGGGTCAGCGCGCTGTCCTCCTCGTCGACCAGCACCACCGGCAGGCGCTGCGCGGTCTCGTGCGCATAGGGCGCCGGATAATAGAAGGCGTAGAGCACCACCGCGAGCAGCATCGTGCTCACCAGCGTGCGCGAGGTGAGCACCACCCGCCAGGTCTGTTCGAAGCCGGCCCGAAAGGTCATGCCGCCCGCCGCGCGCTTCGGCCGATGAGCAGCGCCGCCCCGCCGCCCGCGATCACGACATAGGCGGCCAGGCATGCCAGCGGCGCCAGCGCGGCCGCGGCATAGGCCCCGCTGAACTGCCCCATCTGGAGCGCGATATAATGGGTCAGCGGCAAGATGGCGCTCCAGACCCGGGCGAACAGGCTGCCGCCTTCGAGCGGCAGCGTCGCCCCGGAAAAGGCCAGCGCCGATCCGGCATAGACCGCGCTGGCCGACAGGCCGGTGGCCGTCTCGCGCGTGATCGCGACGAGCAGGGTCGAGATGCAGGCGGTCGCGGCGTAGAACAGCGACTGGCCCGCCACGATCAGCGCCATGCTCCCGTCGACGCGCCAGCCGCGCCCGAGCGTCAGGTAGAGCAGCCACGCCATGCCCCAGAGCGAGCACGCCGCGACATAGGGCAGCAGCTTGCCCGCCAGGGCCGGCACGACGCCACCGCTCGCCCGCGCCCAGGCCGCCAGCGACTTGCCACGCAGTTCGCGCCCGACCGCCATCACCGTAACGCAGGCGGTCAGCAGGTGCAGCACCGCGGGATCGACCAGCGCAGTCAGATACCATTCGAAGCTCGTCGCCGCATTGTAGAGCGCGGTCGCCTGCACCGTCAGCGGCGTGGTGCGGATCGGCGGCAGGCCATGGCCCGACAGCTGCCCGCCGAGCAGGCCCGCGGTCGCGGCGGTGATCGCATCCCCGATGCCGCGCAGCGCCTGGGTGCCGGTCGACAGGAAGCCCGCCTGGTAGAGGATCCGGATCGCCGGCGTCTGCCCGCGCGCCAGGCCCGCGCCGACGCCGCGCGGAATCTGCAGGATCGCCCAGGCCTGTTCGCGGCGGATGCGCTGCATCGCCTGAGCCATGTCGCTGCTGGTGCCCTGCACGCGCACGGCGGGCGATGCATCCACCGCGCGGATGATCGCGCGGCTCGCGCTGCTGCCGTCCTCGTCGACCACGGCGATCGGCAGGTCGCGCGCCACCCCGCCGGACAGCATCGCCGCCATCACGAACAACAGGATCGCGGGCATCAGCGTCAGCATCGCGAGGTCCCAGCGATCGTGCCGCAAATGCCGCAGCTCGGCCGACAGGGCCCGCCGGAAGGCGCTCATTGCGGCCAGTCGAACAACACGCTCATGCCCGGGCGCAGCGCCGGGATCGGCCGCACCGGCCGCAGCCTGATCTCGAACGAGCGCACGTCGTAGCCCGATGCCTGCCGCGTCGCGCGCCATGTCGCGAAATCGGCCTGCGGCGCGATCCGCGACACCTGGAACGCAGCGGTTGTGCCCAGCGCCGGAATCGATCCGGTCAGCACCTTGCCCATCGCCAGCCCGCGATACTGGTCCTCGCGCAGGTTCACCGAGACCCAGGGATGGTCGATGTCGATCACCTGATAGGCCGGCACGATCGGGCTCACCACCTCGCCCGGCTGGACCAGCTTGCGCGACACCTCGCCGCCGATCGGCGACACCAGCCGGGTCTCGCTGCCCAGCGCCTGCGCCGTGGTCAGCGCGGCCTGGGCGATGCGCACCTGCGCGTCCGCCACGGCCTTGTTCTGCGGCCGCGCACCGGCGAGCGCCTTCAGATATTGCTGGCGCGCCGCCTCCGCGTTGCGCGCGCTGCTGTCGCGGGCCGCCACGGCCTCGTCGCGCCGCTGCGCCGCCACCACGCCCTGCGCATAGAGGTTCTGCAGCCGCCGGCTCGTCACCTGCGCCAGGTCCGCCGCGGCCTGGGCCGCAAGCCAGGTCGATTTCACCGTCGCGATATCCTCCGCCCGCGCGCCCTCATGGGTCTCGGACTGCACCGCCTGCGCGCTCTGCAGCGCCCCGGCGGCCTGCGCCTGCCCGCCGGCGATCTCCGGGCTGGACAGCTGCGCCAGCACCTGGCCCGGCCGCACCCGGTCGCCGTCCTCCGCGAGCAGCCGGTCGACCCGCGCCAGCGCCTTGGTCGCGACATTCACCTCATCGGCGTCGACCATGCCCTCGAGCTGGACGGGCGCAGGCCGGCTGGCCAGCCACAGCCCGATCGCGACGACGATCGCGGCGACCAGCAGGCCGGTATAGAGCAGGAGCCGCGCCGTGCGCGGCGGACGGGGCGGAGGATCGGCGTCGGTCATGGGGTGGGCGCCAGGCGGTGCTCGGCGCGCTGCAGATAGCCGCCGAACGAGTCGAGCTGGTTGCTCGAGACGAGCAGCCCGGCAAGCGCGAGATCATATTCATAGGCGGCGGCGATCCGCTGGGTCCGCGCGGTCGCGAGCGCCGCCTGCGCGTCGATCACCGCCGCCGAGCTCGCCTCGCCTTCGCGGAACGACACTTCCTGCACGCGCAGATTCTCCGTCGCCGCGGCGATGCTGCTGTCGAGCGAGAGAAACGAGCGCCGCGCGATCTCGACCAGGTCATAGGCCCGGACCGTCTCGCCCGCGATCGTCTTGCGGATCTCGGCCGCGGCATCGGCGGCGGCGCGCTCATGTTCGTGCGCTGCGTCGAGCGTCCGGCGCCGGTCGACATTGGACAGCAGCGTATAGCGCACCGCGACGCCGGCGATCCAGTCGGGCTCGGTCGGCAGCGCATCGTTGCGGTTCGCGTTGTACTCGCCAAACGCAAAGGCCTGCGGGCGGTAGCGCGACCGGGCGAGATCGACCCCGGCCGAGGCCACGCCTCGCGCCGCGTCGGCGCCCCGCGCCCGCGGATGATCGTCGATCGTGGCGAGGAAGGTCGTGACGGGCGGCAGGGGCGCTGCGTTCACGAACAGCGCGGTGGTCGGCCGCACCCCGGTCTCGACCTCGAGCAGCCGCGCCAGCGTGTCGCGCGCGGTGGCATATTCGAGATCGGCCCGCTCGAACGCGCGCTGCGCCGCATCCCGCGCGACCTGCACCTGCAGCACGTTCGCCCGGGCAAGGATGCCCTGCTGCTCCAGCTTGCGCGCATCGGCAAAGTGCCGGTCGAGCCCGTCGCGCGTCTGCCGCGCCGATCCGGCGAGCTGTTCCGCCACCTGCTGCCCGAAATAGGCACGCACCAGGTTCAGCCGCGCGACGTTCAGCTCTTCGGCCTGGGTCGCGCGCGCGATGCCGACCGCCGCCTGCGCCCCGCCCTGGATCGCCGGGATCGCGCCGCCGGTATAGAGCGGCATCGCCGCGGTCAGCGTCGGGCGAAAGGCCGAATCCCGCGTCTGGAACTGGAGCGAGTCGGGAATGGCGGAGAGCAGGCCGGGCAGCGCCGTGCCGATCCGCTGGGTCACCTCGGCGACGATCTGCTGATAGCCGGCCGGGAACTGGCCGGGCAGGCCGGCGAGAAAATCCGTCGTGGCGGTGCCGAGTTCGCTCTTCGTCGCCGAAAGGTCGATCGACAGCGTCTTCTGATATTCGATGAAGCTGGCCGAGGCGCTCACCACCGGGCGGCGCAGCGCCTTCAGCGCGTCGGCCGTCGCCTGGCTCGCGCGCACCTCATGGTCGGCGCCGCTCAATCCGGGCGACGTGCGGTCGAGCGTCTGCACGGCCGCATCGAAGCTCATCGCCACCGGCACGCCGTCCGCGACCTGCGCGGCGGCGGGCGCCCCCGTGATCAGGATGGCCAAAGCAAGGGGAATGCGCACGCATGCCATTACCCCTGTTGATCGATTTTGTTCCGGCAGCGCAAGGGTCTGCGGGGCGCCGCGCCGCGTTTCGCTACGCGTGTTCCTGCGCCTCGACGATCGGCGCCCCGCTCCGCCGCATCGCGACGACGAGCACCCCGGCCAGCGCCAGCACCGATCCCAGGATCATGCGCGCGTCCAGCCGGTCGCCGGTGATCGCCACGCCGAGCGCGATCGTGGAAAGCGGCGTCATCAGCGTCAGCGGCGCCAGCAGATTGGCCTCGTATCGCGCGATCAGCCAGTAATAGGCGGTATGCGCGCAGACCGAGACGACCAGCGCGGAAAACAGGATGGCGGCGAGGAACGGCCAGCCCGCGGCGATCGACGCCTGCCATTGATGATCCTCGAAGACCGCTGACGCGGTCCCGAGCGGCACGACGGCGGTCAGCCCCACCCACGCCTGGAAGCGCAGCGGCGCGACTGCGCCCATCTGCTTCATCATGATCGCGCCGAGCGACCCGGCGAAGGCCGCCCCGAGCACGAACAGCAGCCCGTGCGAGATCACCAGCCCGGGGCGCCACACGACAAGGAGGACGCCCGCCAGCGTGAGCGCGATCCCGGCGCCGCGCCGCCAGTGGATACGCTCGCCGAGGATCACCACCGACAACAGGGTCGTGATCGGAACGCCCGCCTGGATCACCACCGCGGCCATCGAGGGTGACGCCGTCTGCAACCCGATGAACAGCAGCGCGAAGTTGCCGGCGCCCATCAGCACGCCGACCAGCACGATCCGCCAGACCGGGCGCGGCACGGGCAGCAGCCACGGGATCGTCACCGC
>Ga0255338_1004044_pt1 | contig 16079 bp, 4 predicted proteins | sample MeOH1_35cm_T4_19_FD_203715 | JGI IMG/M metagenome (GOLD analysis project Ga0255338, IMG submission 203715) | Sandy soil microbial communities from University of British Columbia, Vancouver, Canada - MeOH1_35cm_T4_195 | ecosystem: Engineered > Artificial ecosystem > Sand microcosm > Unclassified ...
GACCAGCATCAGAACTAACGGCACTGATCGATTAACCGTAAGTGCAACCGGCGCAGTAACGATCCCATCGCTTACTCCCGCTGGTGTGGTGCACAATAATGCATCAGGACTTCTTTCAACATCGTTGATTGTGAATGCTGATGTTGATCCAGCGGCAGGAATCGTCGACACAAAACTTGCGACCATTTCAACTGCTGGCAAAGTGGCAAACTCAGCAACGAGCGCAACCTCATCAAACGTACCCAGCACGATTGTCATGCGTGATGCTTCAGGCAATTTTAGCGCGGGCACCATCACTGCAAATTTGAACGGTACGGCAACTAACTTCTCAGGATCATTATCAGGAGATGTGACCGGTACGCAGAGCGCAACAGTTGTATCGTTTGTTGGCGGTCAATCTGCTGCCAACGTTGCCAGCGCAACTACGAGTGTACTTGCTGCTACGCCAAACGACGTGGGCAATCGCCTGGTACTACGTGATGCTTCCGGCAACTTCTCAGGATCTGCTATTGGTGCAACAAGCTTGCTACTCAATGCTTCAGGCAGCGGAACACTCACTCAAAAAGCGAATGCTTCAACTACATCATATTCAATCACCTGGCCCGGCGCAGTTGCTGCAAGCAATGGTCAAGCATTGACCTCTGACACCTCAGGTAATTTGAGCTGGACAACCATTCCAAGCACGGCAAATGCAATCGTCAATGGTGGCAACACCTTCGGCACTGCAATCAGCATCGGTTCAAACGACAACTTCTCGACCAGCATCAGAACTAACGGCACTGATCGATTGACCGTGAGCGCAACAGGCGGCGTAACAATAAACACTAATCTTGATATGCCAAATACCACCTCGTCAGTAGGATTGATAAGCAAAGCAGGAAGTCCCTTTATTCACAACTTTGGTACCAGTAACACCTTTATGGGTGTCAACGCGGGTAATTTAACCCTGTCGGGCACTAATAATGCGTCATTTGGTACCAGTACCTTGCAAAACCTGACCAGCGGTGCCAATAACGTAGCAATGGGCTCTCAAACATTGCTTGCAGCAACCACTGCGAGCGATAACGTTGCGATCGGTTACCAGGCAATGCGACTTTCATCCGGCGGTTCAACAAGCGTTGCTATCGGTACGCAAGTACTTTCACAACACACCTCATCTGCTGATAATACCGCTGTTGGCTGGGGATCACTTCGATTGATAACCGCTGGCAGTGCGAACACCACTTTGGGGGCCCAAACATTACGTGATATGACCTCAGGATCTAATAATACTGTTATCGGTTATAACGCGTTACTCAGTAATCTAACCGGAAGCAACAACATTGCGCTTGGTTATCAGGCCGGCGTTTCGTTGACTGGCGGAGAAAGCAACAACATCATGATTGGCGCTACCGGCACTGCGGGCGATTCAGGCACGATTCGCATTGGTACTGCCGGCGTACATACTGCAACGTATGTTACCGGTATCACCGGTGTTAACGTCGGCACCAATTCAGCCGCGGTCTTTGTAAGCTCATCAGGAAATACCAACCAGCTGGGAACCATTCCTTCATCCAAACGCTTTAAGCAAAACATCCGCTCAATGGAAGATGATGTTATGGACCAGCTCATGCAGCTCAGACCAGTCAGCTTTACCTACAAAGGTGATATGGGCAACTCACAAGACTGGGGTCTCATCGCTGAAGAAGTCGCGGAAATTATGCCGTCACTCGTTGCCTATGATGACAATCATGAGCCGTACACGGTGCGCTACCATGTACTTCCAACCTTGCTTCTGCAAGTGGTGCAAAAACAGCGTGAAGAAATTGCCGATCTACAGCGCGCGGTAAAAGAACAAAACATTCGCATCGAAGAACTTATGAATCACCTTACTCGATAATTAAGGACGAATATGAAGCAACAGTTGTTACTGAGTTTAACATTGCTCTTGTCTGGCTATGCGACAACAGCATGTGATTCTCAACACACTATGAATAGAACAGATAATCAAACAAGACACTCGGAACTTCTTAAAGAAGATCTTATGCGTCTGCTTGAGATGCTTGATGCGTCCGATGAACAGAAATGCTGTTCATCAATTATGACGTATATAGCACACGACGAAAATGCGACCTCTCAAGAACTGGTTGCACGTGTATTATCGGAAGCATTCTCCGTGCTTAACAACAACAAAAAAGCAATTGATGAATCCTCATTTCATCAATTACAAACAGCACTGATCAACCACAGCTTGCATTTATGCCCAACCCTGTTGGCAACCAGTGGCTGCGCGGCAATGCTTCAGGAATACACCTCACGCGGCATGAGCGAGCTTGATCTCTTAGGTACACAGGATGCTCAAACAACCCGTGGTCTTGCAATCGACGCCAACACCGGCATCACCGCCAACTCAGGGCCCATCATCAACCTTCAGGGCGGCAATACCTTAATCTCGGGTACCTTGCTCCTGAACCCTTCAGGAACAACCGCACTGTCTGCAACAGGAACCATCGGCACCACGAGCTTACAATTAAATGCGACCGGCAGTGGATCAGTTACTCAACGGGCAACGCCAACGACTACTAGTTATACCCTTACCTGGCCGAATGCGGTTGCCTCAAGCCCGGGACAAGCATTAACATCAGATACGAATGGTAACTTAAGCTGGACCTCGATCGTTTCTCCAGCGAATGCTATCGTTAATGGTGGTAACACGTTTGGTACCGCAATCAGCATTGGTTCTAACGATGGTTTCTCGACCAGTATTCGAACCAACGGCACTGATCGATTGACCGTTAGCGCAACTGGCGCAGTAACAATTCCTGCGCTCACTCCGGCGGGCGTAGTGCATAACAATGCATCAGGATTGCTCTCGACATCACTGATTGTTAACGCTGACGTTGACCCTGCAGCGGCAATCGTCGACACAAAACTTGCCACGATATCCACCGCAGGCAAAGTAGCAAACTCGGCTACCAGCGCAACCTCATCAAACGCAGCAAGCACGATTGTCATGCGTGACGCTTCAGGTAACTTCAGCGCAGGCACTATCACCGCAAATTTGACCGGTACTGCAACCAACGCAACAACCGCCGTTAATTTCTCCGGATCATTATCAGGCGATGTTACCGGCACACAAAGCGCAACTGTTGTCTCATTTGTTGGCGGCGAATCAGCAGCCAACGTTGCCAGCGCGACGGCAAGCGTGCTTTCAGCAACCTCAAGCAACGTGGGTAGCCGCCTCGTGCTGCGTGATGCGTCAGGCAACTTCTCCGGATCTGCTATCGGCGCTACCAGCCTGCTGCTCAATGCCTCAGGCAGTGGAACGCTTACTCAAAAAGCGAATGCTTCAACTACTTCCTATTCAGTCACCTGGCCAGGAACGGTTGCATCAAGCTCGGGACAAGCACTGACCTCTGACACTTCAGGTAACTTGAGCTGGACCTCTGTCGTTTCTCCGGCAAACGCGATCGTCAACGGCGGTAATACCTTTGGTACCACAATCAGCATCGGTTCTAACGATGGCTTCTCGACCAGCATTCGTACCAACGGCACCGATCGATTGACGATCAGTGCAACGGGCGGGGTGACGATACTTACCAACCTTGATATACCAAATACTACTTCATCAGTAGGACTGATAAGCAAAGCAGGAAGTCCCTTTATTCACAACTTTGGTACGAACAATACCTTTGTTGGAGTGAACTCGGGCAATCTTTCTTTGACGGGTACGAATAACGCAGCATTAGGTGAGGGAGCGTTATCTGTAGTCTCAAGTGGTGCAAATAATACCGCAATTGGACAAGGCGCATTAGGGGCTATTACCACCGGAAGCAATAATATTGCGCTTGGGCACAACGCAGGTGCCACATTGACCGGTGGCGACAGTAACAACATTATGATCGGCGCTACAGGTACTGCAGGCGATTCAGGCACCATACGAATAGGCACCAACGGTGTTCATAACGCTACGTATGTTACCGGTATTGCCGGCGTTAACGTGGGTAGTAACTCTGCCGCGGTCTTTGTCAGCTCATCAGGAAACACCAACCAGCTGGGCACCGTTCCTTCATCACGTCGATTCAAAGATAATATTCGATCGATCGACACTTCAATCATCGACAAAGTGATGAAACTCAATCCGGTTTCATTTACCTACCGCTCGGATTCATCTCGCTTTGTTGATTACGGTTTGATTGCGGAAGAAGTTGCCGAAATGCTGCCAGGACTGGTTGCCTATGATGATAACAAGGTGCCATTCACCGTTCGTTACCATGTGTTGCCAAGCTTGCTGCTGCAAATTGTTAAAAATCAGCAGGAAAGCCTTGAAGCGTGCCATCATGAAATCAGAGAACTGAAACATGAAGCTATGGAACAACGCAAGAAGCTCGAACAACTGAGCAAATAATGTACATGACAAGACTATAGGTCATCATGCAGGGGGCGTTATGCCCCCTGTATGGTTTTTAATAATCACCATGGTAGATGAAGCATATTGAATTACGGATACAAAACATGCTACTACCATCAGAGAAATACAACACACTGTTATTAATTAAGGAGCAGTATGAAACGTTTGAGCGCTTCGCGTCTTGCGCTTGCAGGATTGTCTTGTATACCAGCCATTTCGACAGCAGGTAACGCCAGCATCTTATCAAGTGCCTCTCGGATGATAACCAACGGGAATCATAAAAATATATCGAAACTCATCGAAACACTTGATCATATCGTTCGATTAATAGATGCAAAAGGAGCGTATGATACCTCTCAATTAGAGCATCATCTTTCTACGTTACGCATTTCTGATGAACAATCACTACATGCCTGCTGCCAGTCTGCTCTTGAATTTCTTGAGGCTATGAAAAGTTCATTAGATCCCGAGCTGTACAGTACCTATCATCAATCATTACAGCTTTTTAGTAATCGCACTCAAGGCATTGAAGATCTAGATACTATTGAATCATCTGAACAAGACGCAACGCATAAGGGACTGGTAATCACCGCTAACTCAGGCATTAGTGCAAACGCAACCTCGATTATTAACCTTCAAGGCGGTAACACGACCGTTTCGGGAACCTTACTCATCGATCCAAGCCCATCAACAACCGCGATTTCAGCAACCGGTACAATTGGCAGCACGAGCATTCGGTTAAATGCAACCGGAAGCGGTTCATTGACGCAACGAGCAACCCCAACCACGACCAGCTACACCCTCACTTGGCCGAATGCTGCTGCGACAAGCTCGGGACAAGCATTAACATCAGACACCAATGGCAACTTGAGCTGGACAACCGTGGTAACTCCAGCAAATGCGATCGTTAATGGCGGAAACACCTTTGGTACGTCGATCAGCATAGGTAGCAATGACAGTTTTTCGACAAGTATTCGTACCAGCGGCACCGATCGACTCACCATCAGTGCGACCGGCGGAGTATCAGTTCTCACCAATCTTGATCTGCCCAACACGACCACCTCGGTGGGTCTTATTACCAAAGCAGCGAACCGCTTTATCCATAACTTCGGCACTAACAATACCTTTATGGGCGTTAATGCAGGTAATCTCACACTGACAACAGCTACTAACAATATTGGCATCGGCATCAGTGCCCTCAGCAGCTTGACAACTGGCAGCAATAACGTGGCTGTCGGCAATAACGTGTTAACAGCCAATACAACTGGATCGAACAATACCGCACTTGGCTATCAAGCATTGCTCAATAATGCAAGTGGATCAAACACTGCTGTAGGTTCAAACGCATTAAACGCAAATACTATAGGGTACAATAATGTCGGCGTTGGTTTTAACTCGCTGACTGTAACAAGTACGGGTATCAATAACACTGCCGTTGGAGTCGAAGCATTAAAAAATAATACGACAGATAATCTCGTAGCGGTCGGATTTCAGGCGCTTGCCCTAAATAACACAGGAACGAATAATACTGCCGTTGGCACTCAGGCGCTGGCTGCAAATACAAGCGGTACAAATAACACTGCAGTAGGATTTAATGCCTTACTGGCCAACACGACGGGGATAACAAATACTGCCGTGGGTGATTCAGCACTTGCATCAAGCAATACCCGCTATTCAACCGCTATAGGATATCAGTCGCTGTTTTCTACCACAACCGGTGACTCTAATACGGCCGTTGGGGCTTCATCATTATTTGCTAATACGAGTGGATCAAACAACTGCGCAATAGGAATATCAGCACTTACTGCTAACACAACTGGTTCATCAAATACCGCATTGGGATATTTCGCAATGTTTTCAGCTACCACGGGTACACAAAATACAGCAGTTGGTTTCGGTTCCCTGGGCGGTATTACGACTGGAAGCAATAATCTCGCCTTAGGATACAATGCTGGTACTTCATTTGCGAACACTGGCGTAAGCAATACAATCGTGATTGGTGATCCAGGCAATGGGACTACCGCAAGCAATACGATCAAGATCGGTAACTTTGCTACACCGGGCACTTATACTTCGTGCTATATCGACGCTATCAGTGGAAAAACGTCATCAGGTGGCGTTGCAGTACTCATAAACGCGTCTGGACAGCTCGGCACACTAACATCAAGTAGACGTTTTAAAGAAAACATCGTTGATATTGAACCTTCTGTAGCTAACAAGGTTCTTCAATTGCGCCCTGTAGAGTTTAATTACATAGCAGATGAGACTAAATCACCTGAATGGGGTCTGATTGCAGAAGAAGTAGATAAACTGTTTCCACAACTGACCGCATATGATAAAGAAGGTAATATCGAAACGGTTCGTTATCATATCTTGCCAACACTCCTGCTCCATGTGATTAAACAACAGGATCGTACCATTAAAGATCTGATGCAACGAGTAACGGCATTAGAACAACGATAATTCAATACCCTTGTAACCAAACGGGCAGGCGAAGCAAATAACTTCCCTGCTCGCTGCTTTTGTTCACGATGGTTCTCTTCTTGAAAACGGTCTTCAGTATGTGGTAACACCTAGGTAATATGCCATATTATTTGAGGAAGCAGTCAATGAACACTTACAAGATGATCACGTTGGCATCAACGTTTTTTATTGCGTCAATTACCGGTTCTCTTCAGTCTGTTCAGCTCGATTGTTGCGATAACAGTTCTGAGATATTGTATGATCAATCACATCATGAACTCATTGATGACACTATTCATCTGTATGAGTGCATTAAACGAGTCATCAATGAACTATACCCTGAAATAACCAATGATGAGCTACACAAGGTGTTATCACGCATTCTCGCCCATCTGAGTTACACGCCGTCACGAGGAACAAAAAATGGATCACGTCGCATATCGTTAGAAACAATAGCGCAGCGGATTGCACATGAACTTGGGTTGCCTGCTGATACAAACACCGATGGCACTGATACTCAATCGACAAAGGGTCTGCAAGTAACTGTTTCTTCAGGAATACTTTCAAACGCCGGCACAACGATCGATTTAACTGGCGGTAACACCAATATTAATGGCACGCTCTTTATCACCCCTTCAACAACAAGCGCAATTTCTGCAACGGGGACCATTGGCTCTACCAGTCTCCAGTTAACGGCAACCGGGAGCGGCTCTGTTACCCAACGAGCAACGCCAACGACCACCAGCTACACCCTCACCTGGCCAAATGCGGTGGCCTCAAGCACGAACCAGGCGTTAACGTCGGACACGAATGGCAATATGAGCTGGACCAGTGTTGCCCTCGCATCAAACGCGATCGTCAATGGCGGTAACACGTTTGGTACAAATATCAGCATCGGGAGTAATGACGCTTTTTCAACCAGTATTCGCACCAGCGGCAGCGATCGACTGACCGTGAGCGCAACAGGCGCAGTAACGATTCCATCCCTTACTCCTACTGGCGTCGTTCATAACAATAGCTCAGGATTGCTCTCTTCATCATTGATCGTGAATGCAGATGTTGACCCTGCAGCTGCAATTGTCGACACGAAACTTGCAACGATATCTACCGCAGGCAAAGTGGCCAATTCAGCGACCAGCGCAACCTCATCAAACGCGCCAAGCACGATTGTCATGCGTGACGCTTCTGGCAATTTCAGCGCAGGTACGATCACTGCGACCTTGAACGGTACCGCTACGAACTTCTCTGGATCATTATCAGGCGATGTGACCGGTACGCAAAGCGCTACCGTTGTCTCATTAGTTGGTGGCCAATCTGCGGCCAACGTGGCAAGCGCAACCTCAACTGTGCTTGCAGCGACATCGAGTAATGCGGGAAGCCGCCTTGTGCTACGTGATGCTTCAGGCAACTTCTCGGGATCTGCTCTCGGCGCAACCAGCTTACTCCTCAATGCTTCAGGCAGTGGAACACTCACCCAAAAAGCAAATGCTTCAACTACCTCATATACCGTTACCTGGCCAGGTGCGGTTGCTGCAAGCAACAACCAAGCACTGACATCGGACACTTCTGGCAACCTGAGCTGGACCAGTGTTGCGCTCGCATCAAACGCTATTGTTAATGGCGGTAACACATTTGGTACAACTATCAGCATCGGGAGTAATGACGCTTTTTCAACCAGTATTCGTACCAACGGTACCGATCGCCTCACGATCAGCGCAACGGGCGGGGTAACCATTGCTACTAATCTTGATATGCCCAACACGACCAGCTCAGTGGGCCTTATTACCAAAGCGGGGACTAACTTTATCCATAATTTCGGCTCTCATAACACCTTCATGGGGGTCACTGCGGGCAATCTCACGCTGACCGGGACCGATAATACGGGCATGGGATACAATACGATTTCATCATTGACCAGTGGAAGCCGTAACGTTGCGGTGGGTTCTGTATCTCTAGCTTCTAACACGACAGGCATTAATAATACTGCAGTCGGTTATAGTGCCATGAACGCTAGTACCACCGGTGTTGCAAATACTGCCATAGGATATTTGTCTTTATCCCAAAATAAGACCGGAAGTAACAATATTGCTATCGGCGATAACACGTTGCTGAATAATCTGGGAGGCAACTTTAATACTGCTATTGGGTCCGGCGCATTGGCTAATAATACTGTCAGTTCAAATACAGCAGTAGGGTATAATGCCCTTACAGCCAACACAACCGGCCTCTCGAATAGCGCAGTTGGGTATAATGCCCTTTTATCCAACACAACCGGCGTCTCGAATAGCGCAGTTGGATCATCCGCATTATTATCAAATAAAACGGGTATCAATAACACTGCGCTGGGTACCAATGCGCTCCAACTGAACGCCTCAGGATCGAACAATACCGCTCTTGGGTATCAGGCATTGCTCAATAATACTACGGGATCAAATACCGCGGTCGGATCAAGCGCATTGACCGCAAATACCACCGGTGAACTCAATACTGCGGTCGGCGTTAACGCACTGAGCGCTAACACTACGGGCGTGAGATCTGTTGCAATTGGCTCAGGCGCATTACAATCAAACCAGTATGGTTCTAATAATATCGCCATCGGCAGCCAGGCATTAACAGCTAACCAAATTGGTAGTACTAACATAGCAATCGGCAGTAACGCCTTAAGCGTAACCACGAGCGGTACCGATAACGTGGCAGTGGGCTATAATGCATCGTCACTAACAACGAGCAGCGGTAATACAACGATCGGTAGCGGTGCGGGTTCTTTCACGAGCTCGGGTATTATCACGGCCGTTGGATATGGTGCATTGCAATTTAACACCACCGGGAGTAACAATACTGCAGTTGGCTATAATGCATTGAATTCGAATACAACCGGACAGACTAATACAGCCGTTGGTTCACTAGCACTTACCTCCGTGACCACTGGTGGCAGTAATACCGCCGTTGGATATAATGCTCTCAATGGAAATCTTACCGGTACCCGTAACGTTGCTATTGGCACGAATGCTATTGCTACAAATAGTGGTACTCAAAACATTGCAATCGGATGCGACGCGCTGCTTTCCGGCGGTGCGGGCAATAATAATACAGCCGTCGGCGACACTGCACTCAAAACATGCACCTCAAATTTCAATACCGCTGTTGGATCAGCGGCACTTACCAATTGTGCTGGTGCTACCGATAATATTGCAGTTGGGGTATTAACGCTCAATTCGTTAGCAGGTGGCGCACAAAACGTTGCGGTAGGTAATATAGCGCTTCAATCAATGACAACAGGAACCCAAAATGTAGCAGTGGGATATGGCGCCTTGAACGCTAATACGACAAATAACAACACTGCGGTGGGGTATAATGCTGGTCGAGTAAATAGCACAGGACTGATCACCGCAATCGGATACAACGCACTCGCTGCCAATACCACTGGAACGCCAAATACTGCCGTGGGGTACAGTGCACTGAGCGTAAATACTATCGGAACCTTTAACACCGCCGTTGGTAATAACGCGTTGCTGTCCAATACGAGCGGTATACAAAATACGGCAGTTGGGCAGGCTACACTGTCTGCTAATACCACCGGATCGTACAATACTGCATTGGGTGTTAACGCACTTCTTAATTCTACATCGGGATCTTATAACACCGCGATCGGCGTCGGATGTCTTACTAATAACGCGTCCGGATCGAATAACACCGCAACGGGATACAATGCCCTAAGTAGCAACACTACCGGATCTGATAACGTTGCGATTGGTGTAAACTCGATTCTTTCGCTCAGCTCGGGTATTCAAAATACAGCGGTCGGGCGAGCCGCGCTTGCACTTGGCAACATGAGCTATGGAACGGCAGTGGGATATGCCGCGCTGCTGAGTAACACGACAAATGGAAATACTGCAGTCGGATTCAGCGCGGGTACAACCAATACCTCAGGGCAAATCACCGCGATCGGGTATAACGCCCTGGCAGCAAATACCATCGGCACTAATAATGTCGCAGTGGGTCGCAGCACATTAAGTGTAAACACAACTGGATCCTCGAATACTGCGGTAGGAGAACTGTCTCTGGCAAGCAACACCACAGGATCAAGTAACACGTCACTAGGGTATAGCGCGCTTAACATAAATACCATCGGTCGACAAAACGTTGCAATAGGCGATAGCGCGTTAAGTTTCTCGACTACCGGAATCAGAAATACTGCCGTGGGGGCTAGCACGCTGTTGGGTGGCAATGTGAATTCTTGCACCGCCGTCGGTTACCAAGCGCTCTCTCTCAATACAGCCGATGCTAATACCGCCGTAGGATTCCAGGCTGGAACGACCAATTCGACGGGTCTGATAACTGCTCTTGGGTACCTAGCACTTACCAATAATGATACAGGAATAAACAATACTGGCCTGGGATATCGTAGCTTGGGGGCTAACGTTAACTCAAGCAATAATACCGCTATCGGACACCAAGCTCTGTTTTTTAGTTCCTCCGGATCTAACACGGCGATGGGTTCCCTTGCCCTGCAAGCAAATACGTCTGGTGAATTGAATGTCGCCGTGGGCTCCAGTGCACTTGTGGCTAACACGACCGGGTACAGAAATATTGCAATAGGCAGTAACGCCCTGGGAGGAAACACAACTGGCAACACTAACGTTGCTCTGGGCACCAATGCTCTTTTGGCAAACGCCACCGGTATAAACAGTGTGGCCATCGGCGATGAAGCATTATATGCATCCAATAGTACGCAAAACACTGCCGTTGGTTACCGTGCATTGGCAAACTCATCGACCTCAAGCAATGTCGCCGTCGGTGTTTTCGCAGGTACCTTAACCACGAGCGGCTTGATTACTGCTGTTGGTGCAAGCTGCCTGGCAAGTAATACAACGGGTACCAATAATGCCGGTTTTGGCTATGGGGCTCTGTTAAGCAACACAACGGGTAGTAATAATACAGCTATCGGTCAAAGTGCAATGTCGTTTAATACAACGAGCTCGAACAACACTGCTATTGGGTATAATAGCTTATTGAATACTGCTTCCGGTAATAATACTGCCGTTGGGTCAGGCGCATTACAATTAAATAGCGGTGGAGAATATAACGTAGCGGTGGGCACCAATGCGCTTGGCGCTAACACAACCGGATACAGAAACATTGCTGTTGGTTCTAATGCTGTGAGCTCGAATACCACGGGACAATTCAACGTCGGTATAGGCACGAATGCGCTTAAAGCAAACACGACCGGCATCACCAACATCGCTATTGGTGACGACGCGCTGATTTTTAGCAATAGCTCGTCAAATATTGGCATTGGTTATCGCGCATTAGGAAATTCATCGACCTCAGCCAATGTCGCCGTCGGTGCTTTCGCAGGCACCTTAACCACGAGCGGCTTGATTACTGCTGTTGGCACCAGCAGCTTGGCCAATAATACAACAGGAATCAATAACGTCGGCGTCGGATATCAGGCCCAAAACGGTAACACCACTGGTAGTAATAACGTAGCAATAGGCTATTACTCGCTCAATACCAATCAAACAAGCTCTGATAACACGGCCATTGGATACAATGCATTATTGACCAGCGCATCAGGTAACAACACGGCTGTGGGTTCCCGCACACTGCAGGCCAATACAACCGGGGTCGCTAACGTAGCCCTTGGTGCCAATTCGATGAGCTCAAATACGATCGGATCTAACAACGTCGCAGTCGGCTATAACTCATTGTTTGCCAATACCACCGGTGGTCAGAACACTGCCTGCGGCAACAACGCCCTGAACCAAAATACTACCGGAGGAAACCTTACCGCTGTGGGTGATAAATGCTTGCAGTCCAATACAGTCGGTATCAATAATACCGGGATCGGATCGGCGGCCTCACGAGACAATACAACTGGTAGCAACAACAGTTCATTGGGGGTGTTGGCGCTTGCGGCAAATACTACAGGAGGAAGCAACACGGGTATCGGCTTTAGTGCGCTTGCTTCGATCACCACCGGAACAGGCAACACTGCACTCGGAGCAAGTGCTGGTTCAAACCTTACCGGAGGAAATTCGAATAACATATTAATAGGTAATGCGGGAACTAACGGTGATGGCGGCAGAATACGCATCGGAACGGCCGGCACTCAAACAACGTGCTTTATCTCTGGCATTACCGGCGTAACGACTGGCGGCGCTGCGGTTGCCGTCTTGGTTGATGGTAACGGACAGTTGGGTACCGTCAGTTCGTCACGTCGTTATAAAGAGAATATCAAACCAATAGATCCGTCACTTGAGCATAAGCTTCTTGAACTCAATCCGGTCGAGTTTAATTACAAGAGCAAACCTGCCACTGAAAAAGAGTGGGGGTTGATTGCTGAAGAAGTTGATGAGATTATTCCCGAATTAGTGATTCGTGATAAAGGCGGACAAATCGAAACGGTTCGTTACCATGTCTTGCCGGTCCTGTTGCTTCACGCACTTAAAGAACAGCAAAAAACGATCAGCGCACAACAACAAACAATTGATGAACAGCAGCACGCATTACGCGCGCTTGCTGAACGAGTCTTGGCGCTCGAGCAACGATAACCATTGACCATCACCACCATAAAGAGGGGGCGATTGCGCCCTCTCTTTGTTAGAGAAACAAGCGTCTCTTGAATCTCCTTAAATCAATATGATATATCAAGCTAACCGCTTACATAACGTGTATACCTAAGGAGAATAACGGTATGAAACAAGGTACACAAAAACTATTATCCCTCTTATTGCTCGTATCGGCACCAATAAGTCAGATTGCGCGCATTCACGCATCAGACGAACTTCAGCAAGAACAATCTCAACCAGAAATAGCTCAACCATCATGGCACCAGCTCCTTTCCCAAGCCTTGATCGATCTGCATGAGATGATAAAACAGGGCTACGTGATTCCTGAAAAGCTCGTCACACTTATACAGACTATTGAACACGCATCACTTGAAGATATTATCCATGGATTGCTCAGCAGCATCGAATTACTGCAACAAGACGAACAACTCCCCGAACAACTCAAGGAAGAATGCACCCGCACTATGCAATTGATCGCTGAACTGCAATCAGCGATGGACATCAATGCTGAACCTACCCGTGGCGGCATACTCAAAGAATTTCCTTCAGTTCTTGTTGGAGTATTGCGCGTAGTCAACATACTGCGCGTAAGCGGCACCATCTATATTAACCCTCCGGCCGGCACGACCGCACTGCGCGTGAATGGTGATTCATTTTTTAACGGTAACACCAATTTTTCCGGGAATGTGACCATTACCGGAACCACAACCAATGAGATTTTGATTAGCAACGACTTGAGCCTGATACCCTCACCAGCACCTGCACCAACTACTAATGGACAGGTATTTGTCAGCAACGGCTCTGTCCCTGCGCCAAATGCCGGTGATCTCTACTACGTGTTGCCCATTGCCCAAGGTGGCGGCATTGTTGATCTGCTTGCAGGAAGTGGCACCGTTACCCAACTTAATAGCGGCAACGGAATCGTACTCACTCCGAACCCAATCACTACTACGGGTACTATTGCTACCAATGCAACAAGCACCAACACGGCAAGCACCATTATCTCTCGTGATGCATCAGGAAATTTCAGCGCGGGCACCGCTTCGCTCAATAACATCGATTTGCCCAATACCACCAGCACCGTCGGTAAAATAACCAAAAACAACGTATTGTTTATTCACAATTTCGGTACTAACAATACCTTTACCGGCGTCAATAGTGGCAACCTGACATTGACCGGATCTCGCAACACGGGTAATGGAATAAGCACTCTCATATCGACAACAAGCGGTAATGATAATACCGCAATGGGGGCTAACGCACTTGTTAGCTTAACTTCAGGATCAAACAATACAGCCGTTGGCTCTTCAGCAGCAGCTGCCACTGATACTTCCAACGTAACAGCAATCGGAGCATCTGCCCTGCGACTTAATACCGCTCTAGGAAACACTGCAGTGGGTGCAAATGCACTTGAATTGAATATATTAGCAACAGACAATACTGCGATAGGATTTCAAGCGCTACAAAATAATAACGCTATTGGAAACACTGCTTGTGGAAGAAGTGCCCTGAGGCTCAATGTCTCAGGTACTGCAAATACCGCCTTAGGCGTCCAGGCGCTTGAGGCAAATACGGCAACTCAAAATACCGCTGTAGGATATGCAAGTTTGGTGCTTAATACGGCTGGATCGGACAATGCCGCACTAGGAGCTTTTAGTCTTAGCAGCGTGAGTGCAAGCCAAAACGTTGCGTTAGGTAGCAAAGCACTGAGAAACTTACTTGCCGGAAGCTCAAATATCGCTATTGGATACAATTCTGGATTGAATTGTGCAGGAAGCGAATCAAACAACATACTTATTGGCAATGCCGGCGTTAGTTTAGATTCAGGAGTGATTCGTATTGGCACCAATGCAACACATACAACATGCTATATTCAAGGCATTCGTGGTGTCACAACTGTCGGCGCCGCAATTCCTGTATTAGTTGATACTAACGGCCAACTTGGCACCATCAGCTCTTCACGCCGTTATAAAGACAACATCAGATCAATCGATGCGTCAGTTGCCGAGAAGATTCTCGCACTTAACCCGGTTGAATTTAACTACAAATCAAAACCGGCAACCGAACGTGAATGCGGTCTGATCGCCGAAGAAGTCGAACAACTCGTTCCTGAGCTGGTTGTTCATAACCAAGACGGTGAAGTCGAAACAGTTCGCTATCATATGTTACCGGTGATGTTGCTCCATGTGATCAAACAACAAGAACAACGCATTGCAGCACTTGAAGCACTCATGAACAACAAGTAGGTTTTCTACCTGCTCGAGGGGCGCCGCAGGGCGCCCTTCATTTTTTTTGATGAATATATGATACTGTATAGGATTACCGATTTAAAAAATCTATTTTTTTACCTGGAGTTTACAACAATGTCTGGTCACTCCCATTGGGCGACGATTAAACACAAAAAAGCTAAAGAAGATGCTAAACGCGGATTAGCGTTTACTAAAATTATTAAAGAAATCACCGTTGCAGCACGCGTTGGTGGCGGCGATCCTAACGGCAACCCTCGACTCAGATTGTTGCTCGATAAAGCACGGGATCTTAATATGCCTCTTGAAAATGCGCAACGAGCGGTTAAAAAAGGCACCGGTGAACTTCCCGGCGTCAGCTACGAAGAATACACCTACGAAGGATACGGACCGGGCGGTATGGCAGTG
>Ga0255338_1004046_pt1 | contig 16075 bp, 14 predicted proteins | sample MeOH1_35cm_T4_19_FD_203715 | JGI IMG/M metagenome (GOLD analysis project Ga0255338, IMG submission 203715) | Sandy soil microbial communities from University of British Columbia, Vancouver, Canada - MeOH1_35cm_T4_195 | ecosystem: Engineered > Artificial ecosystem > Sand microcosm > Unclassified ...
CTGCGGCATGGGGGTGGGTAGCGACGCGCGAGGCGATCATCGGTGAACTGAACGCAACATTGCGGATCCCGCAGAACCAACGGTACCTCTGGAATTTCGTGACGCTCGTCCCGTACCGCGGGATGGGTATTTATCCGCGACTTCTGAACACGATCATTCAGACGGAACAAGACGCAGACCAGTTCTGGATTGCCTACGCGCCCGAAAACCGCGCCTCCGCCGCGGGAATCCACAAGGCGGGTTTTGTCACGCTGGCAGAACTGTCGTTCGATGCGTCGGGCTCACCAGCGGTGAAGCCGATCGCCCAGCACGCCGGTGTGCCGGCAGCGCAGTTGCTGGGCTTCCCCATTGTCACCGAGAAACTGGCGGCATGCTGGCGTTGCACCCGCACCGTGGGCGCGGCGGCATCACCCTGCAGTACGGGTGCGTGTTGCTGTGACTATCAGCAGCCAACCCAGGCCTGCGCGTAGCGCGCCTCACGTCGATGCGTTGCAGGTGCTTGTCGTGGGTCAGATGAACTTGTAGCGCACCGCTTCCGACAATCGGGCAAGGTCCTGTTCGCGTTTCCGCAGCAGTTGCACTGCCTGTTCTCTGGTGATCTGCTCGAAGCGCACCCGCGCGCCCGGACTCGCCTGCGCGAGCCGTGGCAGATCGACCTGCGCAACATGCGCGACCCGCGCGTATCCGCCGGTAGTCTGTGCGTCAGCCAGCAATACGATCGCCTGCGAGCCCGGCGGCTGCTGCACCGTGCCCGGCACAACCGGCTCGGACACCAGCCCGCCCGGCGCTTCGGCCGCGGGAAGCTTGCCGCTCAACCGGTAGCCCATGCGATCCGACGCAGGCGCGACCGTGAACTCGGTCTCAAAGAAAGCGTCGACATACCCGCGCATGAGCTGCGCATGTGCACCGGCGTAGGCACGCAGTCTCGGGGCTGCGAACTCGGCGCCGTACACGTCGCGCACGTCGACAAACCACCGCGCCGCTTTGTTGCGCAGCTGTTGGATGCGCGTCAGCGCATCCGCGCCCGGCCTACCAAGCGGCACGACATCGCCGGATGCAAGGGCCCGCCCCTCGTAGCCGCCGAGGTTCGCGCGCACGAAGGTGCTGCGACTGCCGAGCACGGGCACGGTGTCGATGCCGCCGGCAATCGCAACACAGCACCGCAGACCACGATGCGCGTTGCCGATCGTGAGAACGCTGCCCGCCTCGACGTGTATCGGCCGCCAGCCCGCGACTTGCACACCGTCGAGATCGGCTGCGAAGTCGCCACCACACAATGCCACCAGCGTCTCGTTTTCGAAGGCGATGACGGGTCCGCGCAGCGTGCATTCGAGTACCGCGGCATCGCCGTGGTTGCCGACGAGCAGGTTGGCGATGCGCAGCGCATACGGATCGAGCGCGCCTGACAGCGGCACGCCGAGGCGGCGCGAACCGAATCGTCCGCGATCCTGCACGGTGGTCTGGAGACCACCCGATCGCACGACGAACTGCGTCGCTACGCGCGCCACAGCTCCTCGAATTCGCGCGGCGTGATCGCGCGGAAGCGCACACGATCGCCCGGCGCGAGCAGTGCCGGCGGCGAACGCACAGGATCGAACATCCTCAGCGGCGTGCGACCGATCAACTGCCACCCGCCCGGCGAATCGAACGGGTACACGCCGGTCTGCGCGCCCGCGATTCCGACCGAGCCCGCCGGCACCTTCACGCGCGGCGTCGCGCGACGCGGGGTTGCAATGCGCTCCGGCAACCCGCCGAGATACGCAAAACCGGGCGCGAACCCGAGCATCCACACGTCGTACTCACCACCTTCGTGCAACGCGATTACATCGTCCGCTGAGATTCCGTGATGCGCGGCAACATCGGCCAGGTCCGGCCCGAACTCACCGCCGTAACACACGGGAATGTCGACGAGTCTCGGGATCGTGTTCGTTGCGTTCGATGGTTGTGATGCGATGCGCTGGGCCGCGTCACGGATGTCCGCGTAGTCGACGCGCAGAGGGTCGTAGTAGAGGGCCACCGTTGTGTATGCGGGCACGTACTCGATCAGCCCGCGCGGCCGCTCCTGATCGAGCTTCGCGCAGAACGCACGCACGCGCTCGTGCGCGTCGCGCCCGATTTCGCTGGCAAGCGTAACCAGTGCCCCGCCCTCTCCGAGCGGTTCGCAGGCGATAGCGTCGGCAGACTGGTGGTGTGGTGGTTGCACGGAGATTACAATGTAGGGCCAGAGGAGACGGCGCCAAGGTTCGCATTTCAACAACCATCCTCGTCTACACTTCTGAAACCAGCGATCATGCACCGTCGCAGACGGCAGAGATACCGTCCGTTTCAGCCCCTGATCGCGTGTTTCCGACAGCGCTCAAACGAACGAAGTGAGTGTTGAGTCGATTGTTGGAAAGAAGTTTCGCGCGTGCGCTCAGTACGCGAGGCCCTGAGCAATTAGCCGACACGTCCGCTCTACCGCGAGAGCCTCCAGAACCCCGTCGTCACCGAGGTCGTACCCGATCGTAACAGTGCCGGATGGATGCCGAACGGTCAAATGGGACGGAGCAACGACGGATCTTTCATGAACAACGGTTCCGTCGATATAACGCGCGAGCGCGACTGTGACGGCGCCGGTCACCGCAAGCGCGGGATGTGTTCTGCGTTCTTCGGGGTAGTATATGCGCGCGGAGACGGCATTCGCATTCTCGCTGTCGTGGCGGATCAGGCAGACCTTCAGCGTGACCGCAGCCGGGAGCCGGCTGCCAGCCTCATTGGCGACTTGATCGAGCAGTTCCCAAACCGCGGGATCAGTCGCCGAGACGGAGCATGGATCGGTGACGCCGAGGTCTTCGGCAGGCACGAGCAGGTATGTATTCGCGCCGGCAATCACCGAGTAGTGAACGGTGCGGTTGCCGACGCGGTATGTAGACCGCGGTTCGCCGAGGGGTAATGACGCTGATTGGCCGATACCCTTGAACACGAGCCGCAGACGTCCGCCAATGCGTGTAGTCTCCAGCCACTCCGCGCCGACGATCTGCCCGGTGTTGGCGAATAGCATTTCGACGCACTGACCCGCGATGGGCGGCGGCGTCCAGCCGCACAATCCGCCGAACAGGGGCACTCCCGCCGCGATGTTACCGCATTCGACCGACCGATCCAGCGCAGTAATCGAGTTGTTGACCTGCGCGAAATCGTACCGCAGGCGTCCAGGCACGACTGGGTCGGGCGAGATCACCGCAATCTTCCGCAGCGGCACGCTCTCACCGCCGAGCCCATCCGCGACCTCACCCGAGTGCCCTCCGAAGAGTCGCAGCAACATTCGGTCTCGACTGATGGCGTCTGTTGGAAGATCATCAGCGCGGAGGAAAATCCCCCGGCTCGTGCCTCCGCGGATCACAGTGACGCCGAGGGGAGCCGTCTGCAGCAACGTCACACCTGCCATACCTTCCATGCTCATGCTGCCCCGATTCGGCGCTTGAGTTGTCGCGCTGTTGAAAGCACTCGTGCCAGCATGCGACCGCGCGCGGTAAAAATGAAAAAACCACTGGCCAGCCGACTGCGATCGGGCCACAACGCTTCAATGAAGGAACCCTCTGCTGAGCCGCTGTCCACGTCGCGTAATTGAAAGTGGAGCGTGTCCAACGCATCGAGGAAGAACAGCTCGTTCAGCAATCCCGGGCTCACATCCTTGAACTCGACATCCCACCCGACCTTGAACGCGAAGCCTTCGCCGCATGAAAGCAGATTGGACGTACTCGCGATGACGCGTCCGCCCGAAGAAAGCTCGGTGAAGAAGGCGTCTCCCCGAGCAGAAAACCTCTGCATCATCGCTCGGAAAAATTTCTCGTGCTGCGGATTGGCCCGCAGCGATGTGCCCTCGATGCCTTTCCAGCCTGAGTGTTCGAGCCGAATGAACCGATCGATGACCTCGCCGGTGACATCTGCGCCTGTCAGGCATCGCCAACTCACGTCGCCCAGCTGTGCGAGTTTGGTACGCGCGCGCCGGTACCGCTTCATAATTGACTTTTCGATGTACTCGGCGGGGGTCTGACGGCTGCGGGTGTCGACCCGGAGCAGCGCGCGGTCACGCGCCGATTCCTCATACCAGACCGCATCGCTGTCTGCGAACGCAGCCCGCAGCACCTGCGTTGCAGGTGCGTCCCAGCGCAGATCCGAAAAGCCGACCGCAGGCCAATCGCCGCGAAGCAGTGAAGCGACGAGCGCCCGTGCGGCGGCGTTAGCATGATCCCTGTGCAATAGAACGCCGGTGAGATAGGAGTGCGGTGTGCGGAACGCTCCGAGCGACCGGAGCGGGAACCTCGCGGTTGCGCTTCGTTCACGAAACACCCCGAGACCGATCATGCCGGTGGCGTTCTCCACTGCAATGATCGTCGGTGTGATTCCGCCCATGTGCTCGACGGCGGGGAGTACAAAATCACAGGACAGGTACGGATTCGGTTCAAGCGCGACGTGCTCGAGATCACGCCAATGTTGCAAGTCGCTGTCGTTGATCTCTGCAGGTGCGAGCATACGAACGCTCACAGAGCTTTTGGGAGGCTCAGCCGTTATTGTGGACATGAGCTCCTCCGCTTGGAGCTTTCTGCTTACGGCCAACGAACATTGCAACGTCTGTCTGCCACGCCAGGAACCTATCCAGGCGCAAGCCCGTCATTGCCCGGCTCAACTGTTCGCTGACCTTTATCGAGCCGCGCTCATTGAAGAGACGGCGTCCCGCCAATCGATACGGTCCCAGACCGATGCCGACGAACTGCTCACAATGCAGGCCCGCCGCCTCGATCCGGCATCGCACGTCCCTCGGATTCAGGTAACGTCCGAACCCTGCATGACCGGGCTGTTGTCCCCTGGTTATCAGCTTCCAGCCGGCGCTGAGCGCGACGACCGGATCACTGACCAGAGGATTGAACAGGTTCCTGAACGTGATTAACGCGGGCGCCCCGGGTTTCAGAACACGCGTAATCTCATGGAGCAGGTTGTCGTAATTCTGCAGATAACTAATGACGCCTAGGCAGACGACACCGTCGAAACAGCCATCGCGAAACGGCAACGTTTCCGCATCCCCGCGTATTAATCCGTCCGCGGCGGAACCACTTTCATGCAGCCGGCCTTTCGCGAATTGCAGCATGTCCTGCGAATAGTCCAACCCGATACAGTGCCGTCCGGCGCTCCGGAGCCCGCTCAGCACGGCGCCGGCGCCACAGCCAAGGTCCAACACCCGCCCGTTCGCGCCAACGACCTTATCGACCCACTGCAGCGCAAAGTCTCGCCGTCGGCGAAAGTTGTGTTCGTCCAGTCGTTCGGTTTCCTGCGTGTACATCCGGTCCCAATTCGAACCGACTCGATCGGCGGAAAACCACTCCTCAACATCTTTCTTCCAGGTCATTGATTGGGTCTCCTGATGACGTCACGATGCGGCGAACCGACACGCGCTTCAGCTTCGTACGCGTGTGATCCTGCGGCCAACAATCACCGCCTGCTTCGCACTCGCCACCATGAACGGGCGCATATCGTCCGCGGCGAGGTACTGGAACACCTTCCGACCGCGCAACGAGTTCAGCCACGCCCACCACCCCCATTCACCAGCGCGGCGATACTCGCGCAACGCTCGGATGTCGTGGTCGAGGAAGAGGTACTTCACGCCCTGCTTTTGAGGACGGAATTCCGGTACGGGAAGGCCAGCGGTATCGCAGTATGCAACGAACGGAAGGTTCACCCCACACGCATACGCCAGAAGATTCCACGAACTCGCGCGAGGATTGATCTCGATCAGCCAGTTCGAGCCGTCGCGCGGGTCCCGCTTGAACTGCAGCAATGCAAGACCCGTGTACTGCACCGACTTCAGCATGGCACTTCCCGCACGCGCGATCTCATCGATTGCGCAGCTTTCCACGAAACAACCAATGCCGGCGTGCGCAGGATACGTCCGGATCTTTCGTCCCGTGAACCACGCGATCGGTTCGGAATCACGATCCATGTAGGTGTGCAGCGAGTACAACGCATCGTCCCGGCCGGGAATGTACTCCTGAATGACCACGCCGCGATCATGTCCGGCCACACGTGTGTACGACGCGAGAAGCTCGGAACGGCTGTCGATCCGCAGCGCCTTCTTTCCATCGACCAGTCGCGCCACGGCCGGCTGCGCCCACGCCTGAGGATTGATCGGCTTCATGATGACCGGGTACGTCATTCCTGCCAGCTGCGCCTCGAGATCCGCGATATCGGCCGGAATCAGCGTGCGCGGCACTCGAAAACCATTGCGAGCTGCAATTCCGGAAAACTTCTCCTTGTCGACGAAGCCCTCCACCAACTCGGCTTGCGAGACGACCAGCCGGCAATGCGGCTCCAGGATCGAACGCGTCCGTGAAAGGAACAGCACATCCGGATCGGCGGTGGGAATCACGACCGGCGGTTTCGACTGCCGCCTGCAATAATCGGCAAGAAAACGCGCGCTCCCTTCGGGATCGGAGAACAGCGTTGGCCGCACAAGGAACTCCCGTACATACCGCGAATGCCGAACCATGCTGGTCTCGTACTCGGAAACAACCACGACCGGCACGCCCATCCTACCCAGAGCCCGAACGACACCGAGGTCACCTTGGGATCCGCCACGGCAACTCAGTACGACGGCAATCGGCAGTTCTGAATGGACGTTGCTCGTCATGAGCGGCCCCGCTCCTCGATCAGCAATGGAATTGTCTGAGTGCGTTGCAGGCTGGTGGGCCCGAACCGACTGGCGCTCGTGACGTGCACGGCGGGTGCCACTTGCCCGACCGCCGCCACATCTGGGCCTTGATCCGTTCTCCGAAATTGTAGCTGTTGCTTGGGGGCAACAAACGAAGCCTCGACGATACACTTGCAATGGTGTCGCACGTCGGTTGATGCCGAGTTTTGCTGCGGCTTTCAACGAGATGCCAAGTGGGGGAACGGCGAAACGCCGAGATCCCGAATCACAGCGGTATCACACTGCGTGGAATCAGGCGCGCCGAGAAAGCCCGTCGGGTGCGGTTGGCTGCTCAACTCGATCCGATGTCGTGCGTAATGAGACCGAGAATGATCACCGGGCTCGGGGTATCCGCTGCTCTCGTTCGATGTAGCGCAGCGAACGCGCGAGATCGGGTGTGCAGGGCGTCGGGGCCACGCGCACGCGCATCCTTACTATGGTAGTCACACGCGCCGTGCTTGTTGCCGGCACCGGCATTGGCGTCGGGGCGATCGCCGCTTTGTTGAGGTCCTCGGGACGTTAGCCGTAGCCGCCACCTTCTCGGCTTTGGGCGGCCTCGTCGGTTTCATCGCAACAACTCCTCGATGGGCACCGGCCACGTTTCCAAACGAACCCCACGGATTTCCGCGTACGCGACGCACAACGGGCCGTAGTACAGCGCGACCGTTGTGTACGCCGACACGATTGCACAGACGTTAAAATGCGCCGCCGCCATCTGTTTGGGGAGAAGCCGCCGCTGCGGCCTTCATTGTAACAGAGCGCACCTATTGAATCGCGTCGGGTAAGCTACCTTGATGGTACGTTCGCCCACTCGGCAGAGACCTGATATGACCACTCGCCGCAAAGTCGCGATTCTCTCGGCAGGCGCGCTCCTCCTCTTCCTGCTGGTGCTCGCCCTGGTTCCGATCGTGTTTCGGGGGCCTATCGAGGCGCGCGTGAAGCGCGCTGCGTCCGACGGGCTGGAGGCACGCGTGGACTGGCAGCGCCTGGACATCGGGCTGCTGCGCCACTTCCCCAACGTCACGATTGGTTTGCATGACCTCACCGTCGCCGGCACGGGCCGTTTCGACCGGGACACGTTGCTCGCCGTCCCGCGCTTCGCGCTCACGCTGAATCTGGGCAGCGTGCTCTCGAGTCTGCGCGGGCAAGGTGCGCTCGAGGTCCGGTCCGTGGACGTGACCGCGCCGCGTGTGCGGCTGCTCATGCTCGAGGACGGCACGGCGAACTGGCAGATCACGAAGCCCAACGGCGACGACTCCACCGAGGCTTCGCGTGCGCTCGACCTGAGTCTCGAGCGTCTCACGCTTCGCGATGCACGTATCGCGCTGGAGAATCGTCAGTCCGGGCTGATGGCCACGGTGGCCGGGCTGGACCACACGCTGAGCGGCGACTTCGCGAAACAGCGTTTCGACCTGGAGACGAAGACGTCGGCGGACACGCTGTCCGTGATTTTCGCGGGCGTGCCGTACCTCAACGACGTGCGGTTGGAAGTAGACGCGGCCGTGGCGGCGGATCTGGCAGAGCGGCGATTCACTGTGCGCGACAGCCGCATTCGCATCAACGATCTGCTACTCGCAGCCGAAGGATCGGTCGTAGCGCGCGAAAGCTCGGTCGGACTCGATCTCCGGTTCAACGCGCCGGAGGCGGACTTCAAGCAGGTGCTGTCGCTCGTGCCGGCGGTGTATGCGCAGGACTTTGCGTCCGTGCAGACCGCCGGGCGCGCATCCGTGAAGGGCGCGGTGCGCGGCGACCTGGGCCCCCGTGCGTTTCCGTCGTTCGCGGTGATTGCCGATGTTGCGGACGCGATGTTCCGGTATCCCGACCTGCCGCTGCCCGCGCGTGATATTTCGCTCCACCTCTCGCTCACGAACCCCGGCGGCAGCGCGGACGCTTCGGTGCTGAACGTCGATCGGTTTCACGTCGTGCTCGGTGACGACGCAGTAGACGGCTCGCTGGTGCTGCGCACACCGATCTCGGACCCGGACGTTGATTTCCGCGTGGCAGGCACGGTGGACCTGGCGGATGTGCCGCGTACCGTCAAACTGCCGGACGTGCAGCAGCTGACCGGCGTCATCCGCGCGAACGCGGCGATGCGCGCACGCCAGTCCGACATCACGGCGAAGCGCTTCGACCGGGTGAGCGCCGACGGCACGATCGAGGTGCAGAAGCTCGCGATGACCTCGGCGACGCTCGAGCAGCCGGTCGCAATCGACCAGGCGATGCTGCGGCTTACGCCCCAGCACGCGCAACTGACATCGTTCCGCGGCCGCGCCGGCTCGAGCGATGTACTGATGACGGGCACACTCGACAACATCATCGGCTTCGTGTTGCGGCGCGAGGAACTGCGCGGGAGTGCACGCATCGCGAGCACACGCTTCGATCTGAACGAGTGGCGCTCTGACGACGAGATGAAGACGATCGCCGTGCCCGCCAACATCGACTTTACGCTCGACGCGCGCGCCGACACGGTCCGCTTCGGCACGCTCGCACTCCAGGGCGCAAGCGGCAAGCTCAGGATCAAGGACCGGCGCGTCACCCTCGACGACTTCCGCATGAATGCGTTCGGCGGCGGCATCGCCGTGAGCGGCTGGTACGAAACCGTGGACTCGCTCAAGCCCGGCTTCGACGTGAAGCTCGCGCTGTCCGAGGTCAGCGTGCCGGCAGCATTCGCGGGACTGCGCACCGTGCAGGCGTTCGCGCCGGTCGCGCGTTACGCCGAGGGCAAGGCATCGGTGCAGATCTCGCTGAACGGCTCGCTCGGCGAGGACATGCTGCCGGTGTTTTCGCAGTTGACGGGGCTTGGCTCGCTTGTCACCAGCGGGCTCGTACTGCGCGACTTCCCCGGCATGGACCGCCTCGCCGATGCGCTCAAACTCGACCTGCTGCACGATCCCGGCTTCAAGGACCTGAAGTCCTCGTTCGCGATCCGCGACGGGCGGCTGGAGGTGAAACCATTCGAGGTGCGGCTCGGTGAACTCGCGTTCAACGTGAGCGGCTCGAACGGCATCGACCAGACGCTCGCCTACGACATCGCTCTGCACCTGCCGCGGCGTGTACTCGGCACCGAGGCCAACAATGCCGTGCGCGCGATCGTCGATCGTACGGCGCAAGCCGGTTTCAACCTCGACGCCGCGGATGTGATCACGCTCGGCGTGAAGCTGGGCGGCAAAATCACGGATCCAACGGTCACGACGAACTTCCGCGACGCCGCGAGCGGCTCGGTTGCGAACGTGGCAAATGCATTGCGGGAACAGGCGCAGGCGCGCGCGGACTCGGCGGCCGATGCGGCGCGTGCGGCCGCACGCGCGGAAGCGGAGAAGCTGATGGCCGAAGCGGAAGCGCAAGCCACGGCCATCCGCGACGAGGCGCGTGCGCTTGCCGAAAAGATGCGAAGCGAGGCGAAGACGCGTATCGACTCCCTCGAGGCGAAGGCGACCAACCCGGCCGCGCGACTCGCCGCGCGCGCCGCCGCCGATCGCATGCGTCGGGAGGCGGATGCACGCGCGGACGCGCTCATTCGTGCGGCAGACGTGCGTGCGGATTCGGTCACGGCCGCCGCACGGCGACGCGCCGGGCTTACGTCGGTAGAAGCACCGCAGCCGCTTCCATAAGCAGACCACGGCAAGCTGCGCGGCGCGAACTGCTATTGAGGTCCATCAATCTGTATGACCGTCTGCCCCTGTGAGTGTCTTCCATCAACTGTCGCCGATGCTCGCGGTTATGGCCACGTGGTTCGCCAGCGATGCTCGGCTGGAAGTATGATTTGGCCGAAGACGCCACCAAGGATCGCGCCGATCCCGCCGAATATCAACGCACCCTTCAGCCCCTCACCGCTACAACTGGGCTCACAGAGCCCTGATAACCCGTAGCCCAAAGCCGCTCTGCGCATCGGCTTGACATCCTACCTCCTCGGCGGTGAGCAGCCTAATGCATAGACGTAAGCTGCGGGCCACACCAGCGCCCTCACATTTGAAATGCTATACGACTGGTCAACGGGGACGACCGAAGAACAAAACGTAGCCGTCAGCGTCCTTGAGTTCGAATCCACGCAACCCATCGTCGGTATCTTTGAGAGGTTCGGAAAACTCGACATTGCGCGACGAAAATTCCGCCGCCAACGCGTCCGGATCGGGGACGTGGAGGTAGGCGTCCCAGCGGGCGATGCCTTTCTTGACGTCTCGCGTGTAGTTCGGTACTGGATCGACGCCGACATCCTTGAACATGATCATCGCGGCGCCGCGCCGGACAATTCCGAAGAAAATGTCGTCAGGTTCGGGCCCTTGAAACGTGATGTCGAACCCGAGACGGTCGCGGTAAAACGTCAGTGCGGCGGAGACATTATTCACGACGAAAAGCGGCGCAATGCCGGAGATGTCTGGTTTTGTCATGTGGGTTTCCACCGCGACATGCCAGAGCGCAACGGCGACGTAGCGACAAAGCCGCCTTGCCGACTTCGCGTCCGAGTTCCTGTTGCAGGACAGCGAGATATAGTCGGACAGGTCGGCATCAGCCTCCCGAAAGCTGCCAACGGTATTCCAAGCCGACACGAATCACTTTGAGTTTGCGCCAGGCATAGCCGTCATCCACCTCAGTACTCGAAACAATTTCCCCACTTTGCCAGACTTCATCGACGTGAACGGAATACGTTTTGAGTTGAGTGACTTCGCCACCCACGAAGACGCTTAACCTCCCGGTTGTTCGCGCTGCCGCTCCGATCGTAACAAACGGATTGCCACCAAGTTCATTCCCACCGAAACGGTATCCGGATCCGGTGTAAACCAGGAATGGCAAACGTTCGGGCGCGTAACGCAGGTGAAACGCCCATCCGTAGATTGAGGAGTGCGTGATACGAAGATCCCTAACGCGATGCACCCCGTCGGACGGGGGAGGATCGATTAGACAGTCATCTGACCCCGCCTGCCGAATTTGTACGTAACCAGCTGTAACAGATACGGGACCGACCCCGAAACCCACATACGGTACCATCCCGCCTGCACCGGAGTCCGGATCATTCCGCGAGCAGTTGAAGACGTAAGGTGTCTGGAGCGTTCCACCGACAATGGCGCCGCCAAATACGACTGAGGCCTGCGCCGTCGCCCTTTGTGGGCAGGCGAACAACGCAATTGCGAAGAGCGGGAACAACACTGTAACTCGCACGCGGAGATATCCCTTGTTTTTCGATGGAGGACGCAAGGTGAAGCGGTTCGCGAGGTGTGCCTTCAGACCTACCCGCAGAGCGTGGTCCGGGGGATCCAACTCGCCCGAAATTCGCGCCGAACGCGCCCAGATCCTGAGAAGGTCACGTCTACGGAACCCTCGATGGTCTGTGCGCCATTCACTTCGTCCACACGCACCGTCCCTCCGGTCGCAACCTCGAACTCGCTGGTGTTCGGATGGTGCCATGCGGCGGCATCCGCGTCCTCGCCGCCGACCGTCCAGGACCGGCCTTCCAAGCGGTCGACCGGCTGCCATATCGCGATTCGGAAATATGGCGGTGAGGGTTCCAGGGGATTAACTGGCTTGGTCGCGAGGTAGATCGCCACGGCGGGCCCATCGTTAGGCCCGCATGACGACGTGGCTGTCGCATGCGACAGAGATGGTCCGAACACACCATCAGACGTGCACGCCAAGGAAACCGCGGCCAGGCCACACAGACCACTCATGCGGAAGATGTTCATGTTGCCTCCTCCGTAGTGATCATTCCTCGTGTGTCCGCCATGGAACAATCCCGCGATCAACTAGACGTCGACTCGGTCGCCTGGAACTTCGCTACGTGCGCCGGCTGATGTCAAAGCACCGCACCGACTCAATATCCAACTCGTCTCGCCAAACGCCACATGCCAGATTCAAAGAAACGGCCAGCAGATCGAAAGCCCGCGGCGCAGCGAAAACGGCAGTCTCACGCGTAGCTGAATCCAAGACAACCCACGTTTTTTCCCGGTCAGTCGAGCGCATGTACTGCTTCACCCAGACGCGCGTAGCCCCGTCCGACAGCACGGCGTTGAATACCGGCATCGTGGCCGGATACGGCATTCGATCAACCATTTGCTGCACAAGCACCCGGCGTTCTGGCCGGGCTCCGGAGAGGGCTGTCCGACGGTAGTCCTCGATATCCCTCTGCGTGACAGGGCGATTCTGTACGGGAAAGCGATGAAGGGTTGTTACCCGCCCGGCCACGTCATACTGCTGGAGAACTGGTCCGGCACCATCCCCGCCTAAAAACCCGGAGCCGAATGGCGCCATAACGAACCGTTTTCCAAAGGCGCGGTCCCAATAGGCAACGCCGCCGAACTGGCGTGCGACTTCCTGGACAAAATGCTCGCTTTCGGTGAAACGGCCAACACTTCCGAGCAAATTCCCACGCGCGTCATACCGAAACAGTTGCTGCTCGAAGAATACGGGATCGGCGCGGGGCTTCATGCTTGTGACTTCGGAATATCCAACGATCAAGCTGCCGTCTCGCAGTACCAGTACACGAGTGATGGACCCGAGCCGGTCGACCGGTGGCACGATTGTCATAGATCGGACAAAGGTACCGCCCGGATTCAGCACGCTGAGTCGGCGAAGCAGGTTATCGACGACGAGAAGCGAATCACCGGGAATAACATGGATCGCGGTCATGTCCCGGTATTCTCCCGGGCCGCTGCCGCCGCGGCCGGAACGATATAGGAGCCGGCCGTTGACGCTAAAGAGACATACTTCGTTGTTCCCTGTGTTTGCAACGGCGATGCTTCTCTTATTCGTGATCACAAGCGAGCGCACTCGGTTGAACACACAACCCGATGACTCGTCGATCGCAATGACGGGATTCGTGGAGAGGAAACGCCTGTCGGTGCGGCTGAGATCAACCGCAGTGTACGAAATAACTGCGGGTGTCTGGCCACGGCAAACACTGACTGACGCGAACATGAGGACCACTACAAATGCAGGCGCGCGCATTGGACCTCCTGAGCGAGGTGATCACTTCCATAACGCACAACGCAACTTCGTTCGCCGTCTAACGCCTCATGCGTAAGCTGCGGACCTTTTCAGCACGTGCACGCACACGACGCGGTCCTGCGCCAAGCCACGATCGTATGCCTTACCTGCGCCGTCAGCTTCGCCCGCCTGTTAGAATGCGGCACGGAAAGCTGTCCGCATTCTGAACCGACGACGGTTGGCACGTCCAGATGTCAGCTACCGGTGATTTGGGCGCGAACCCATTGCACCCAAGGATCATCTGCACCCCGGATTTGTTCATTCAGTGGGGCCAACGGAGCCCAGTATGGCGTTAGCGAGCCGTTTTGGGTCCGGAGTATCAATAGATATTCGCCTCCGAGTTTGTACTCGCCTGTGAAACAACTTCCGCGTTGCCCGGACGGGCGAACCATTCGGTACGGAACAGACAGGCGGTTGAAGTCGTCGTGGTCGACGATCGCACCTGGCAACGTGAGGTCGCTCGCAATCCGCGGCCCTTTCAGCGTTTGCAGAATCGTGAATGTCACCTGGGCCTTGCCATACCAACCGCCCTCCGGAGGAACTTCGACGGTCACACTGTCCACGGCGCGGACGCGTACAATGACTTCGGCGCTGTTCACAAAGCGTCGAATTTTGGCCAGTGGCCAGAAATAGCCTTCGGGATTCCGCTCGAGTGCCAGGACCTCGCAGACTTCATTGGCCGAACGGTCGCCTGGAACGAGGAAATTCAGGATCAGGAGTAGAAAGAGCATGCTGACGCCAGATTGTCGGAAGTTAGCACGGCAATCCTGAGCCTAGGCTCTGCCACGCAGCTGGGGGATGCGATGGGTGCCGTATCAATCATGGGTATTTTGCTTCAGCGCAGGTTTTCTGAAACGACGATCCGCGTGCGGCATTCGCCTCAGCACCACGGGTAGCGTCAGCAATGCGTGATGCCCGGTTTAGCGTCGCAAATCACCAGCGCGCTCACCCCAAACTGGACTCTTGAGGGTTTGTGGAGTCGAGTATACTTTGTACCATAAAGCACTCTGCGAACACGCGCCAACCAACGGTGGGCGCGGTGCGTTCACCCGTCGGAGAGAGACATGATAAAAACCATCGCGATGCTCCTCCTTGCTCTCGTCATTGGTGTCAGCGGCGTCGCATTTGCCCGCTACGCCGAGGCCGACGACTCGCCTGGCGGCGTGGTCATCGGTTGGGTGCTCGTTGCGGGTGCGGTGGCGCTCGGCGCCAGAGCATTCCTCCGCAGGGAATCGTAAGCTCTAAAGCGTCTGCCCGACCTCCGTCAGTCCATGCGCATTGCGGTGGTCGGATCCACTGCCGCCGCCCGCCGCGCCGGAAGCCAGCTCGCGAACAGTGCGACCAGCGCGAGCAATCCGACCGTCGCAATGAGCGTCGTGGGATCGCCCGGCGCAACACCGAAGAGCTGCGCGCGGATCTGGCCGCCGAGCAGCAGCGCGCCGGCCACGCCGAGCACGAGGCCGATGCCTGCCTGCGCCATGGCCTGCGCGATGACCAGCCGCTGGACGCGCCCCGGCGGCGCCCCGAGCGCGATGCGCACGCCGATCTCACGGGTGCGTCGCGTTACGACGTACGCCATGACGCCGTAGATGCCGATCGCGGCGAGGGCGCATGCCGCGCCGCCGAAGATCGCCAGCAGCACCATCAGGAAGCGGCGCGGCGCAACCGTCTCGCCGAACGCCTGCTCGAGCGTGCGCACGCCGGTGATCGGCTGCGCCGGATCGATCGCGCGCACCGCGGCGCGCACCTGTGGCAGCAGCGCGAGCGGCTCGCCGCTCGCGCGGATCACGATGTCGAGTCGGCGCGTGGTGTACTGCGCGTGCGGTAGCAGCACATACGGCCGCACCGGCTCGACGGGACCCGAGCGACGCGCGTCGGCCACGACGCCGACGATCGTGATCCAGCCGTCCTCACTGTCCGGCACGCCGAAGGCGAAGCGCGCGCCGACGGGATCCGCGCCCCGGAGGAAGGTGCGCACCATGGTCTCGCTGACCAGCGCGACCCCCGGTGAACCCTGGCGATCGGTCGGCAGCAGGTCGCGCCCGCTCAACAGGCGCATGCGCGACGTCTGCACGAGGCCAGGCGTCACCGCATCGTAGGCGACCGGCAGTCTCTCGAGCGCCGGCGGCAGCTCGTCGCCTTCGATGACGATCGAGGCGCTGTTGGGCAGGCGGCCCAGCACGAACCTGGAGATGGCGTCGGCGGATTCCACGCCGGGCGTCGCACGCAGCGAGGTCAGCAGCTCGTCGTAGAACGCACGGATCTGCTCCGGCGTCTCGTATGTGGTCGGGGGAACGTTCAGCTCAACCACGGCGACACGCGACGCGTCGAAGCCGGGATCGATGTCCTGCATCTTCGCGAAACTGCGCAGCATCA
>Ga0255338_1004047_pt1 | contig 16074 bp, 16 predicted proteins | sample MeOH1_35cm_T4_19_FD_203715 | JGI IMG/M metagenome (GOLD analysis project Ga0255338, IMG submission 203715) | Sandy soil microbial communities from University of British Columbia, Vancouver, Canada - MeOH1_35cm_T4_195 | ecosystem: Engineered > Artificial ecosystem > Sand microcosm > Unclassified ...
AGGCGACCCAGCCGCGCGATCGCGTGCTCGATGGCCGGTGACCAAACCTGACCGGTATTGAGCCGAATGCAGTGGCGGAATTCCTGGCGCGCCGAGAACATCGGCCCTGGTGCGAGCGACACACCCTCCGCAAATGCCGCATCGAATAGCTGCATAGCATCGCCGACGGGCAGTTCGAGCCAGACGAAGTATCCGCCTGAGGGCCGCGAAACCAGCGTGCCTTGCGGAAAGTGGCGCGCGAGGGCAGCGACAAACAAGGCCTGCTGTGTCGCGAGTGCTGAGCGAAGGCGGCGCAAGTGGGCCTCGTAGGGCCTTTCCTGCAGGTACATGGCAATCGCGTCCTGCGTCGGGACCGATCCCGACAGGAGTGTCATCAGCTTGAGCCGCTCGACCTTCGGCGCGAACCGGCCCGCGGCAGCCCAGCCAACGCGGTAGCCGGGAGCCAGGCTCTTGCTGAAGGACGAACAGTGCATGACGAGGCCGCGCCGGTCGAAGTGCTTGGCGCTCGCCGGGGCCTTGTCGCCCTGGTAGAGCTGTTCGTACACGTCGTCCTCCACCAGGGGTACTTCGTGCCGCCCAAGAAGCGCGACCAGATCGCGCTTCTTGGCATCCGGCATCGATGCGCCCAGAGGATTCTGGAAGGTGGGCATCAGCCAGCACGCTGCTGGCCGACTGCGTTCCAGCGCCTTCGCGAGTTGGCCGAGGTCGACCCAGGCTGTCGGTCGCGACTTCGACCGCCTTCAGCCCGAGCCGTTGCAAAGCCTGCAAGGCTACGTAAAAGCAAGGCGACTCGACGACAACGGAATCGCCGGGAGACGTGACTGCCTGCAGGCAAAGATGGAGCGCTGGCATGGCACCGTGGGTGAGGACGATCTCCGTATCCGAGACCGACGTCCCATGGAGCAGATAACGCTTGCGGATCAGCCGCCGCAGCGTCTCATTGCCGGGTGGCAGGTCATAGAGGCTGTGCCAGTGATCGAATTTCCGCATGCTTCTGACCAGGGCTTGCCAGAGATCATCGAGCGGAAACAGATTCGGATCGGGGAACGCGGATCCGAGCGGCACGGCTCGTCTGTACTTGAGCGAAGCCAGGATCTCGTAGACGAGGTCGTTGCTGTCGACGACATGGCGCGCTGTCTTGGGCCGCGAAGGTCTGGGCTCGTGCGGGCGCTGGTGCTCCGGCCGCGGGCGGACGTAGTAGCCGGAACGCTGTGCTCCGCGGATCAGTCCGCGTACTTCGAGAAGGTAGTAGGCCTTGAACACCGTGGACGGGCTCACGCGCCGATGCGCACTGGCTTCCCGAACGGAAGGAAGCCGATCGCCAGGGCGCAGCACGCCGGACAGGATCGCCTGCTCGATATCGTCCGCGAATTCTTCGTAGAGAGTCATGGTGCGATTTGCCGATTCCGGACCACCACCCCCTGTTTGCGTGCTCCGGTCCTCGAGATGCAATTCTGATCCGTTCCAGGCTCGCGCGCCGGCTTATCCTGCGCTCTTCCGGGAGATGCGGACTCAGCGTTCAGAATCAGACAAGGTCTGGCCGTGCTGCTGCGGCCTGCCGGCCGTGATGGTCCAGTCCGCAGGCCGTAGCAACGCTGCTTCCGGGCGAATGAAGGCCTTCAAGTGAAACCGAAACAAGACCACACTCTTCGACCCCATATCCAGGCGCAACGGCTGCCGTCCACGATCGAAGTGATTCTTGTGGATGACCACCACTTGGTCCGCGCAGGCATTTGTGCCCTCCTGGACATCATCCCCGGGGTGCGCGTCATCGCGGAAGCCAGCGATGGCAGTGAGTTGCTGTCGCTGCTGGATTCTGTTCATCCCGACATCGTGATCACCGATATCTCCATGCCCCGCATGGACGGTATTTCAGCACTCACCGAGATCAAGGCCCGCTATCCTGAGCTCCATGTCATTGTCCTGTCCATGCACGACTCGGCGGACGTTGTGAAGCGGGCCCTTGCCCGCGGCGCGGCCGCATACCTGCGCAAGGATGCGAACGATTTCGAGCTGGGCTCCGCACTGCACAACGTGATGTCCACGGGAAGCTACATCAGCTCTGCCATTGCGAAGTTGTTGCTGGAGCCCTCGCAACCCACCGCCGAGGAACTGCTGACGTCACGGCAGATCGAAATCCTGAGGCTGCTGGCGCAGGGAAAGATGTCGAAGGAAATCGGCTTTGCGCTCGGCCTGAGCTCGAAAACGGTCGATGTCCATCGGGCCCGCATCATGGATCGGCTGGACATCCGGGACCTCGCGACCCTGACGCGTTATGCCGTTCGCAACGGTCTTCTGAAATTCTGAATCGCCGATTGAGACTGTGAAGCACTCCTCGAATCCTTCCCGGATCGACCTGCTCGGGCACCGGTGCGACTTGCTTCATGTACTTCATGTACTTCAAACCAGGCACCGAGAGGATCTTGCAGTCACGCGAAGAGGACTCTCGCGCACGCGCCGCGGCAAACACGGACTTCACCCCGACATTGCCCATCGATGGCAAGTGCCGGTGTAATTACAAGGACTCGGGGCTTAAAGCTCGTGCCAAGTCGCGTATCGTCCGAGGAAAAAAGATGGAGCTGCGTATTCGCAAAGCCACAAACGGCGATGCGGCGAAGTCTGTAGATCGGCTTATGAAATTGCCTGAAGTCCAGCAGCTGTTCGGCGTGTCAAGGTCCTCGAGATATCAAGGCATATTGGAGGGTCGCTATGCCGCTGGAGTCAGGTTTTTCGCGCGGACGGTCGATTGGCGTAAGGCAGACATTGATGCACTCGTGCTGTCCCGGGCTGAGCCTCGCTCAAATGGCCGAGGGCGATGACTGATCCGAACGTCCTCGCAAAACATCGTCCCGGGCGATTGCGATGCGTTTATCGGCGTCCGCTTCTGAAGGGTCGACCAGCGATAGAGCGGAATCGAACCAGTGACCGCACACATCACCGAAAAAAGGAACGCCTCAGTACGAAGAACTTGGACCGAGCACGCTCTCCTGCGGACCGGGGCGGAATCGAACCACTGACACTCGCGTTTTTGTCCGTAGGACGGATCAGAAGGCAGCAGGATGAAGCGCGCAACGACACCATTGCGAATGGGGAGCTTTCGCCCCATAGCATGGTCAGGCCCCGGAAAGTACCCCCATAGCTTGAGGGCTGCTTCTGTTAAGGGTTGTCCGACACCTGCCCGGCATGAGAGACATGCCACGAGAGCCAACGCCTGAGGGTGGGTGTTGGACAAGCCTCAAAGGAGGAAACCGCGGGGCACGTCGTGCGGCCGGTTTCAGCCGGTGACTATGGCGAATTGAGGAGTGGCTCCTCGGGCGGGATTGCCGCGCCGCATGGCGACGCGAGAGAAGTTCGGTGCGATGGCGCAGCTGGCTGCTTGGCCGGCGGGCGGCAAGCCGATTGCATGGATGGTGGCAGGCCCGAGATGGGTCATGCTGCCGCAGATGGACAAGCGGCGGCCTGCCCGGCGGGAAGGCCGCCGTGCCGATGATGTGCGAACTGAGCCACTCATGGTGGTGTGCTCGCGTTGAGCGGCGGTGCGCGAATCGGCTGGCCGCGCGGGAACGACTCCAACACCGTCATGGGACGACCACAGTGGCGGCACATGAAGCCCAGGCGTGCGGCGGGCGCGTCCGCCTGATCGGATTCGCACTGGCCGGTCCGCGCTGAAGGGTCTGGCGCAGCAAGCAGACGGCGCGCCAGCGCTATGTCCTTCTTGCGATTGCCGTTGGCCAGCAGGCCGTAGTGCCGGATCCGGTGGAAGCCGCCGGGTAGCACATGCAACAGGAACCGGCGCATGAACTCGCCGGCGTCCAGCGTCATCGTCTTGTGCCGCGTCCGTCCTTTGGCGCGATAGTCCTTCCAGCGAAAGGTGACGCTGTTGCCCTCCATGCCCACCAGCCGTCCATTGGAGATGGCCACCCGATGCGTGTAGCGCGGACAGGTAGGCCAACACGGCTTCGGGTCCGGCAAACGGACGCTTGGCGTAGACGACCCACTCGCTGCGGCGCAGTGGCGCGGCCCAGCGATCGAATGAGCCCGGCTCGGCCAGTGCGGCAAGCTCGCCGAAGAAGCGCAGCTGGCCGCTCGCGTGCGCCTGCTGCAACTCTTCCAGGAAGCGGCGGCGGAACAGCCGCGACAGCACGCGCACGGAAAGGAAGAAGCCCGGCCTGCAGGCGATCCAGCGGCTGCCGTCGGGCGCCAAGCCGCCGCCGGGAACGATTCCGTGCACATGCGGGTGGTGCGTCAGCGCCGACCCCCAGGTGTGCAGCACCAGGGTGGCACCGATGCGGGCTCCGAGGTGCCTGCGATCGGCGGCAATCGTCTGCAGCACCTCGGCGGCCACGTCGAACAGCAGGTCATAGACGACAGCCTTGTTCTGGTAGGCCAGGGCAGCGATCTCGGCGGGGAGCGTGAAGACCACGTGGTAGTACTCCACCGGCAGCAAGTCGGCTTGGCGCTGCTGCAGCCAGCGCTGCGCGGCGCTGGCCTGGCACTTCGGGCAATGCCGGTTGCGGCAGGAGTTGTACGAGAGCTGGTCGGTGCCGCACGCTTCGCAGCGCAGCAGGTGTCCACCCAGTGCCGCGCTGCGGCACTGTTCGATGGCCGACATGACCTTCAGTTGGGCCAGGCTGAGATGGCTGCGCTGCGCCTCACGCCAGGCGGGCCCATGACAACGGAAGATGTCGGCGACCTCCAGGGCAGGCCGCCCCATGGCGGCTATGCGGGCGGCAAATTCTGCAGCGGGCTGACCACCTCGCGCAGCAGCTCGGTGGCTACGTGCGCGTACATCGAAGTCGTCTCCAGCTTCTGGTGCCCAAGCAGCACCTGGATGATGCGTATGTCGACCTTCTGCTCCAGCAGGTGGGTGGCGAAGCTGTGGCGCAAGGTGTGCATCGACACGCGCTTGCCAATCTGTGCGGCGTCGGCGGCAGCGTGCACGGCGCGATTGAGTTGCCGGGTGGTCAAAGGCGCTACCGGATCAGCACCTGGGAATATCCAGCCGCCGGGAAGGATCTTGCCTTCGGCGTGCGCCGCGCACCACCACGCGCGCAGCCGCTCCAAGAGCAGCGGCGGCAGCATGGCGTAACGATCCTTGCGCCCCTTGCCTTGCTCCACGCGAAGCGTCATGCGCTTGCTGTCGATGTCGCCGACCTTCAGGGCAACGACTTCGCTGGCGCGCAGGCCGGCACCATAGGCGACCGACAGGATGGTCTGGTACTTCAGATTCGGCGCTGCGGCGATCAGCCGCCCAACTTCCTGGCGGCTGAGGACCACCGGCAAGGTGCGCGGCACTCGCACCGGCTGCATCTTGGCCATCAGATCGACGCGGTCGAGGGTCACGTCAAAGAAGAACTTCAATCCGGTAAGCGTTGCATTCACGGACACCGCGGAGATGCCCTCGTCGACCATGTGCAGCTGGAAGCGCCGCAAATCCTCGACCGTCGCAGTATCGGGAGGGCGACGCAGGAACCCTGCAAGGTTGCGGACAGCGCGGATGTAGCCGGCTTGGGTCTTAGGTTCCAGCTTGCGCATGCGCATGTCGTCGAGCATGCGCTGCCGAAGGGGTGAGATGGTCGCGGTCGATGCATTCATGATCCTGCTCCTGTTGGGCAACGAGGCGGATTGCCTCGCTCGCCAACATCGCAGAATCGCGAGCGCCCCGAACTGCGGCGGCGTGGCCGGAGCGTTTACCGCGTAGCGGTTTAGTCCTCTGACCGAAAGCAGCCACGGCTTTCGGTCGTAGACACCGCTGCAGCGGGCGCTGGGCGGCCCGCAAGTAGAGCGAAAGAAGACCGGCAGTGCCTTGCACTGTCTCCCGTCAAAGCTCGATCAGGACGACTGGAGCTTCGCCAGCTTGCAACAGATCGAGCGCTGCACCCGCCGCCTTGCTCAGATCGATGATGCGACTACTGATTTGAGGGCCGCGGTCGTTGATGCGTACTACCACCTCCCGCCCATTTTGGGTATTGCGCACGCGCACCCGGGTGTCAAAGGGAAGTGTTCGGTGAGCCGCAGTCAGATCGTTCATGTCGAAACGCTCACCGCTCGCCGTGCGCTTGCCGTGAAAGCCCGGTCCGTACCAAGAGGCCCTGCCGCGGTCGAGTTCGACGCCGGGCGACTTGGTCAGTGCAGCCGCCTCCGATTCTGGGCGACGGCGATCCGGCGCTGTGGAGCATCCGGTCAGGACCGTCAACACAGCCATCACTATCCAGCCGGCCAGGTGCTCGCGGCGTCGCCCATGAACCGGCCCAATCGCAGTGGCACCCAGCCGTTGCAGCCGGATTGCGGCAGTCGTGCCAGCGCCGTCAGGCGCGCCATAACGCCTTGCCATAGACATAGGGGCGACCTGAGTGCTCATGGGAGCCATTGTAGAAAGCCGCAGTCCAGGGTTCTGGCGAGGCACGCTGTCCGTGAGCTCAGGGCTCAGGTGACGTACGTCCAGTTTCGACCCAAAGCGGTCCTCGAGTTCTCCACGATCAACTACATCATCATGTCAACAAAGCTTGAGGGAAAACTGAAGGACGTAAGTGTTGAGCGCGGGGCACTTACCACCCCAAATTGTGCGAGTCTTCGCCGAGAGCGGGGGGTCGCAGTTGCCGCTATGCCGCTTCTTCGCCCGCCTTGGCACCACTGCGCCACTGTCCCGGTGACACGCCGTATTCGCTCTTGAACGCCCTGCTGAAGGAGGCTTCCGACTCATAGCCGATCTCGCCCGCTACGCGAATGATGCTGCTGCGATCATTGCACAACAGGCGCGCCGCCATGGACAAGCGCCAGCGCTTGAGGTACTGCATGGGCGGCATGCCCACCAGTGCGCTGAACCGCTCGGCCAGCACACTGCGCGAGGTGTTTGCCTCGTGGGCCAGTGCCTCCAACGACCAGTCGCGCGCGGGTTGCGTATGCATGAGACCCAGGCAGCGGCCGACATGCTGGTCGCGCAGGCCCGCCAACCAGCCCGTCTGCTGTGGAGGTAGCGATTCGATATAGCTGCGCAAGGCCTCCACGAACAACGATTCAGCAACTTTGGCGGCCACCGCGCTCGACCCCGGCTGGCTTAAGACGGCCTCGGCCAGCACGTAGCGGATTGACTGCTCCATCCAGTGGCCGCTCGGACGTCGTCCTACCTGCGAACGAAAAATGTTCGGGAGTGCCGCGACGAGCGGATTGGGCACCTCACGCTCATAGGCAAACCAGCCGCACACCACGACCGAGCGATCACCCTCGCCACCGTAGCGGATAAGGTTGAGGTCGGGCAGCTTGACTTGCACGACATGGTCCAGGTCGATGGCTGTATGCCGCAAGCCGCTGCCGATGAGGTGGGAGTCGCCGTGCGGCATCACCACCGCGTCGCCGGCCTCGAGCGCGATCGGCTCGCCGCCGTGCAGCTGGATCCAGCAGCGTCCCTCCAGAACCATATGGAGAATGGCCAGGTTACTCTCGCGTGGGCAAAGAATGGTGGCGAAGTCGGAGCCCCGCGGCGCGTTCACACACCAGGGTTCATGGAACTCGCCGTTCAGGAACAGGGCGCCTTCCAGGCGGATCATCTGCAACACGTCGGACAGCACGTCCATCGGCATTCTCCTAGTCAACCCGGCAACGGCGTTTCTGTCATCAAGTCAGGACGGGCGGACATAACGTGCCGCCCCTTTCGGCAGACGATTGATCTTCGACCAATTATCAACCGCCCACGCAACGGAGTACCCCATGAGCCAGGAAAATCGAGAGCTTGTCATCGTTATGACCCGCGGAGCTGACCATGAACTTTCCTCGGTGGCCTTCACGATCGCCTGCGGCGGCATCACGTCAGGCCTGAAGGTGTGCGCGTTCTTGACAAGCTCGGCAGTGGATCTGGTCCGGCGTGGCGGCATCGAAATGACACACGTGCCGCCACTGGAGCCGCTCAAGGCGTTGATCGAAGACTTCATGGGCCGTGGCGGGACCGTCATCGCCTGCCCGCCGTGCGTGAAGGCGCGTGGCTACACCCCGGAAGACTTCATCGAAGGGGTGACGATTGCGGGCGCCAGCGCCATCCATGAACGGCTCAAGGCTGGTGCGGCCAGCCTTAGCTTCTGAACGGTCCGGGGGTCCCGGCTTACGCTGAACGGGCCCCTGCAATTTCCATCGAAGGACAAGCCATGTTTCTGCAACATGCTCCCGACACCGAAGCGGCGGCTCGCCTCTACCAGGGGGATCTGGACAAGCGAGGCTTCGTCATGAATTTCAACCGAGCCTGGGCTTGGCGCCCAGATGTTGGAGACGCATTCCTTTCGCTGCGCGGGTTGCTGACGTCCATCTCTTCGCTGTCACCACGCGAACAGGCGGTTCTTACCTGCGCCATGGCCTCCACGCTCGGCGATTCATACTGCTCGCTGGCATGGGGGACGATGCTGGCTCGGGCATCCGATCCGTCCACCGCGGCCGCGGTGCTAAGCGCATCCGGGAGCACGGCGCTGACTCCACGCGAAGAGGCGCTCGCCGCGTGGGCTCGCAAGGTAGTCGACAACCCCAACGGCACGACGGCCCAGGACGTGGACGGGCTGCGCGCCGCGGATTGCTCGGACAAGGACATCTTCGAGGCGACCACGTTCATCGCCTTCCGGCTGGCGTTCTCGACCATCAACGACGCGCTGGGCGTCGAGCCCGATCTGCAGATCGCCGAAGGGGCACCGCCGGAAGTCCGAAATGCGGTTGCCTATGGGCGGCCCACCGAGGCGCAGGCGGAAGGAAAGAACTCTTTACCAGCTTGCTGACGTCCGCTCTCGGACCCTAAGGAGCCGGTCGATGGTGAAGGTTCGACGCCGTAAAGCGGTCATACGCGATGCCAGATGGTGGCCAGGTCTCCGACGGTCATGTGTCCAGATGCTTCAGCCGATTCATGAGGGTGACGGTGCGGGGTGCTCCGGTTGCTGCCGATGTCAGAGCGCAGACTTTGCTAACGTGTCGGCGCGGAACAGCACGAGCGGGACTTCTCCACGTAGGGCTCGACAGAGACGCCTTCCATCGCGTAGCCGCTCGCGCCCATGTTGGTGCTCGATCGCATGGTGGTGAGCCGACCGCTGACCCAGATAGGGTCCATCATCCGCACGTCTTTGGTCGGCTGGCGAAGCTTGACGTCGATGATCTGGTTGGCCGGCGGCGGCGGGGTGTGGATGCAGGCACCGAAGTACGGCACCAGCAGGAATTCGCGCATTCCGGCCTTGGACTCGTCGATCGGCACCACGTAGCCGGGAATGCGGATCGGCTGGTTGTCCAGAGCGTTGTTGGTCGGGGCGTTGTCCCATGTTTCGCGCATTTGGCGCAGCATCTCCATCGCGCGCGGATCGCTGTCTTTCATCGCGCCGAAATTCGCATCGCGAAATTTCTTGATGGGGTCCCAGTCCTTGGGCACGAGTTCTTCCCAGTCGGCGTTCCGATAGACCACCGCTGTTTCATGCGCAGTTCCGCTTGGGCGCAAGAGCACGTACGTGGTCGCGGCAGCGCAAGCAGCCACGGCGACCAGGACCAATGGAAACGTCCAGCGCGGCAGGGTCATGGTTCATATCCTCGGAGACAAGCCGTCCGCAAGCGACAGCCGGTAGGCCCGCCACCCGGGCACCAGGCTTGCCAGCAGGCCGGTGGCGACAACACCGGCCAACAACAGCCATTGGGACATCGCGGGCGCGGAAAGTTTCAAGGCAACGCCGAAATGAGACTGAATTGCCGGCCCAGCCAGGCCGATCAGCAGCGCCGTGGCCAATACGCCGATGCCCGCCCCCAGTAGCGTGATCAGCGCGCCTTCTCCGGCCAACAACAGCAGCACATGGCGCGGCCCGGCGCCCAGGGCGCGCAGCACGGCCAATTCGCGGCGCCGCTCGTTCAGGCCCGCCAGCACCACGGCGACCAGCCCGGCCAGGCTTACCAGCGCCACGATGCCCGACAGGCCCAGCAGCAACTTCTCGCCCACCCCCACCACTTCCCACAGTTCGTCCAGGGCGACACCGGGCAGCACCGCCATCAGCGCCTCGCCCGGATAATCTGCGATGTAGCGCTGCACGGCGAACGCGGCGGCGCGGCTCTTCAGGCCGATCAGAGCGGCGGTCACCTGCTTGGGCGCCAGGTCGAACTTGCGCGCATCTTCCGGCGCGACGTGCACGCCGGGAAGCGGCGCGCCTCCCGCCCAGTCGATGTGGATCGCTTCCATGGCGGGCAGGCTGATGTGGACGGTCCGGTCCACCGGTGTGCCCGTGCGCGCCAGGATGCCGACCACGGTGAAAGGCTTGTCGGCATGCTCGGCGCCCGGGCCGCCGCCAGTGCCGTGGCTGAGCGTGATTTTCCGGCCCAATCCATAGCCCAGCGCGCGGGCCACCTCGGCGCCGATGACGGACTCATAGAGCCCATCGATATCGCCCGTGAACGGGCGGCCCTCGGACAGCGCCAGCGGTTGGCGGTCGCCGTAACGGAATCGAGTGAAATAGTCCTGCGTTGTCCCCAGAACAGGAAAGCCGCGGTGCGAATCGCCCAGCGACAATGGCACCACCCAATCCACGGAGCGATGCCCGGCGATGGCCTGCACGCTCGCCATGCGGATGTTGTTGGTCGCGCCGCCTACGTGGAACACCGCGTATAGCATCAACTGGACCGAGCCGGTACGCGCGCCCATCACGAGATCGGTGCCGCTGACCGATTGCGAGAAGCTCTCGCGCACGTCGGTGCGCACGCGATCGAAACTGAGCAGCAGCAGCGTGGCCAGCGCGATCGATGCGACCACCAGCGACAGCGTCAGCCGCCGGTTCCAGGCGCTGCGCGCCGCGAGCCCGGCAAGGCCCTTCATGGCGGCGCCTTCAGGCCGCCGGAATGATTGATCCCGGCCAGCGGCACGACGCGGTCGAAGCGCGCGGCCAGCCGCTCGTCGTGGCTGACGAAGACCAGCGTGCTGCCGGCTGCTGCGCATTGCCCGAGCAGCAGGTCCATGAACGCGTCGCGCAAGGGCGCGTCGAGCGCCGAGGTGGGCTCGTCGGCAATGACCACTTCGGGATGTCCGATGAGCGCGCGGGCCGCGGCGACACGCTGCTGTTGCCCCACCGACAGCATCGAGGCCGCGCGCGTGCGCAGCGCAGGCTCCAGGCCGACGCGCTCGAGCAGGGATCGGGCCGCCTCGCGGGGCGAGCCGGCTTCGGCCGTGGCGCGCGCGCGCCGCTTCGCCGAGAAGCGGCACGGCAGCAGGACGTTGTCCATGGCGCTGAGGTAGGGCAGCAGGTTGAACTGCTGGAAGATGTAGCCCACGTGGTCGGCGCGATAGGCATCGCGATCGGCGCCCGACAGCGAAGACCAGTCGGTGCCCTGCAGGCTCACGTGGCCGTGGTGCGGGACCAGCACGCCGGCCAGCAAGCCCAACAGCGTGCTTTTGCCGCCCCCGCTCGGCCCGTACAGGAACACGCGTTCGCCCGAGGCCACACTCAGCCAGTCGATCGCAATGCAATCGGCCGCCGCACCCCGCCAGGCGAATCGCAGGTCGTCAATTTCAATCACGCCGGGGACCTGTCGAGGCGCGCTACCGCACCAGGGCGATGCGCCGCTGGGGACGCCGGAGCGTGGCCTTGAACTGCGCCTTGGGCGTGATCGTCTGCACCTCGATGCGCTGCATCCGCGCAAAGACGTCGAACAGCCCGACGTCGATGAATGCGGCGCGCGCGCCGTCGGCGCACTCGAATTCGAAGCTGCCGTCGATGTCCGCGTGTCCGTCGGGATCGGGCTCGGCCGCCGGCCCGAGCTTCAGGGCGGCCGAACTCAATTCGGCCTTCGTAAGCTTGCACTGCGCGGCGGCATCGATCGCAAAGAGCTTGTCGGCGGCCTTGAGCCTCGCCACAGCCGCGTCGGCGCGCCGGCGTTCGGCGTCGGTACGCGGCGCCCGCTCGAAACCCAGCAGGCTGTCCAGCGGGGACTCCATCTGCAACGTGATGATCCGGCCTTCGACCCCCACGTCCAGGTGGACCACGCCATGCTCGTGGGGACTGCTGCGGGCGACGGCTGCCGGCAACGCGAGCAATGCCGCCAATAGCAGCGACATGGGGGCCAGTTTCATGATGAACTTTCCTTGAGGTTACGGGCGCGGCTGCCGGCGCGCCATGCCCACCCGAGCAGCAGCGCCGCCAGGCTGGCAATGGCCATCCAGGCAACCCAGCCAACGGCGGCAGTGTCCCATTCCAGCCGTTCGGCAATGGCGCCCACGGCGGCGGCGAACGACAGCATCACGACGAACCAGCCGATGCCGCGGCGCAAACGCCGCGCAGCTTCCGGACGGCGCTCGTCGCCCAAAACCCGGCAGACGAGCTGCGAATCGGCGGTGCTGGTCGCCAGGAATCCAGCCGAGAACAGCAGCCCCGCGAGCATGCCGGCCCACCAGCCGCCCCGCTGGGCGGCGAACACACTCCAGGCGGACACATGTGCCAGTGTGTCGACGACCGTGGCGAATAGCACGCCGATCAGCATGGTCGAGGCGATGTCGGTTCGCTCGCGCAGCGCCGAGGGCATGAGTCTCATGCGAACCGAGTCGGGACGGTACTCGCCGGGCGCCAGCAGGGCGCGTAGGTTCCAGCCGCCGAGCAGCAGCAGCAGGAGAACGGGGAGCCAGTCGAACACCGAAATGATCGGTGCAGGGAGCATGAAAGAGGCGGCCGCAAATCCCACACCGCCGGCTAGCACCGTCACGACGGCCGCGTGCCCGAGCGCGAACCAGGCGCCCACCCACGGCGCGTGAGGCTCGCGGCGATCGAGCGCCCGCAGCGTCATGCCATCGATCGCGGCGATGTGGTCCGGCTCCATGCCGTGCCGCAGGCCGACCAGCAGGAACAGCGCCAGGCTGCCAGCGGGCAGATCGGCCGCGGTCATTGGGAAGCCTGCGCGCTACGCGCTTCGCGCTTGCAGTCGGCGCAGCGGCCGTGCAGCGTCAGTTCATGCGACTCGACCCTGAATCCGCGCGGCACCAGGTCCCGCATCGGGCCGGGGCAGGCGTGCAGCGCGTACACGCGATTGCAGGCGGTGCAATGGAAATGATGGTGATGGTGTCCGGGGTCGCCATGAGCCTGCTCGCAAGCCGGCTCATACCGCATCGGTTGCCCCGGAAGCACGACCGTGGCAACGAGATCCTCGTCCAGCAATGCCGCCAGTTGCCGATACACCGTCGAGAGGTTCAGCCTCGGCACGATTTCGCGGGCACGCGCCATGATTTCCGGCGGGCTCAACGCTTCCTGGCCGCGCCGGAGCGCGTCAAGTACGGCCTGGCGTTGGCGGGTATTTCGTTCCATGCGCCGATTCTAATGCAAATCAATTTGCAATAGCCATGCGGCCGACGGTGCCGGCTCAAGTTCGGCACTTCAGCGCGAGTCGCTCGCGCAACCGGTTCCCGTTTTGCCGCGTGCAGCGCAGCCGGTCGTGCAGGCGAGCGAGGAGCCGCAGGACACCAAACAACTCGCATCGAGGCAACGACTACGCAAACATTGAGTTTCCGGAAGCAGTCGGTCGTCACGGGCCGCACGTGGCCGTCCGGCGCAAGTCAGGCCGCATTTTCGAGCGCCCGGTCAGTGACGCACATCTGACCGCCACGCGCCACGGTCCGCAGTGGCATGTGGAGCCTTCGCTCAGGGTCGACGATCGAACATGCGCACCCGACCCACAAGCGACGCACGATCGCCCGGATTCGCTGGCGGAAAGCGGTCGTTGGGCTCAAGAGTCGGCTGCGTGCATTACTAACGCGATCAGCGGCACGATCTTAGAATCGACCCGCTGCCGGTGATGCGCTGGTTCTTCGAACGCTTGGCCCGTAAGGCTGCGAGCGCGCGCCGCATGGCCGGGTCCGCTGACCGCTGAATGCAGAAGATCGGCACTACGCCAGACGAACGCGCCGTGATACCTGCCCGTTGCTCTCCCAGTAGGAGCGTTTGCCGGCGATGCGGGCGTCCTCCATCGACGGCTGCACGTTGCCTTGCCGGTCGACGGCTCTCGACGTGATGACGTGGTCTCCGGGGGCCGCATTCTGCCAGTCGAACGTCCAGATCCTCCAAGCGAACTCGGGCAGGCGACTGCGTTCGATGGTCGACCGCATCCAGGGCCCGCCGTCGATCTGCACTTCCACACGTTCGATCGGCGCGCCCCAGGCCGCGCCGACCACCCGGTACTGCCCGTCAAGGCGCGTGACCTTGCCCGGCACAGACTTGAGCAGAGTGCGCCCAACCGATGTCTCGGTCCAGATCTTTTCGCTGCCGCGCTGCTCTTCACGCAGCGTGACATAGTCGCGCCCCATGAAGCGACCCATGTAACGGGTATCGAGCACCTCGATGCGCTTGAGCCACTTCACGTTGGCGATGCCGTACCAACCCGGCGCGATCAGGCGCAGAGGGAAGCCGTGGCCGGGGGGCAGCGCAGCCCCATTCATCTCGTAGCAGAGGATGTTGTGCGAACTCATCGCGTCGGCCACCGACATGCTGCGCGCGAAGTTCTGGGTCGTCTTGATGTTGCGAACTTCCTCCTCGCCCACATCGCTGCCGTAAAACACGACCTCGATGCCCTTGTCCTTGATGCCGGCGTCCTTGAGCACCGCGGCGAGCTCCGCGCCTCGCCAAGTGGCGGTGCCGATACCACTTGTGAACCAGGGAAAGCCATGGTTGCCCGAACACTCGAGCGTGAAGACCACCTCTTGCGCCGGCCGGGACTTCAGAGCCGCTAATGACAAGTCGAGGGTCCGCTTGACGAGGCCCGTGACCTGAAGACGCCAATCCTTCTCATCGATGACCGGCTTGTTGTAGTGGCCGACTTGGAAGAATTTGTCCGTCGGTGTCATCGGCGCAGTGAGCTCTTCCCACGGCTGCAGGTTCACAACCACCCCGCCACTCGGGTTCTCCGGCGGCTGATCCAGCCACCGGACCGTCTCCTCACCGGGGCGACTCGGAAGCGATTGCGCGAGCAGCGGGGAGTGAAGGAGCCCGAGACTCGCCCACGCGGCCCCACCCTGCAGCAAGATACCTCTGCGAGAAAGTTCTTGTTTTTCCATGGGGCCTCACGATCTAGCCAGAATGACTCGAAGAGTTGGGCGGCTTTGGGAGTTCGTTTCATATTCGGTGACGCTTGCGGGAAAGTCAAGTTGAAGTTGACCCGTTTTCGCGGACCCCCGATCCTTACGAACTGAGGAGTCCGCAATGCCCAAATCCCGACCTGGCGCGCACAGGCCGCACGCCAGCCGAGCTGTTGCGTGAGTTCGGCTACTCTGCGCAGACGATCACCAACTGGATCGCCCAAGCAGCCATCGACGATGGCAAGCCCTTGCCCGGCAAAGACGGCCTGAGCAGCGCCGACCGTGAAGAGCTTGCTCGGCTGCGCCGCGAGAACCGCCGCCTACAGATGACGACGATGCGGTGGTGACCGAGCGCATTCGTGTGGTCGATGCCGAGTCGGATGCGACCACGGCATGCCGCGCGTTCGCGCGGAGCTGATGGATCAAGGCATCGCCGTCAGTCGCAAACGCGTGGCGCGGCTGATGCGCCGCGCATCCATTCGTGGCGTCAGCCGGCGCCGCGGCTTCGTCGTGACGACGCGGCGCGACGCGAATAACAAGACCGCACCGGACCTCGAGAACCGGCAGTTCAGCGCCAACGGACCGAACCGGCTGTGGGTTGCCGACATGACCTACGTGCCCCACGAGGAGCGCGAGAGCAACTTTCGTAGAACGCATGGCTAACCCGAAGAGAGTGACGACGTTCGAATGGTATTCCGGTTGGAGGATGGGCGGCCTAATGTTTGAATTCACCGGCGCTGCGCGGCTTTATCGCGCGGCGTCCGGTGGAATGACGGGTTCGGCGTCACTATGCATGGCTGTCACGTGGTAGCCCTGCTGGTTGCTCCACAATAATCACGCCGTCAATTGGGCGACGCAAGCTGAAGGGTGCCGTGGGGCCGTGGCCGAAACGGGCTATGAGTAGCGCATGTTCTGAGCCTGTCCTGAATTTTGTGTTTGAGGCATAAACATGACCTACGGGACCATTTATGCCAAGCAAGACGAAGACGAAGAATGCGGCCATCGCGGCCAGGAGTGCGGCGCTG
>Ga0255338_1004049_pt1 | contig 16069 bp, 15 predicted proteins | sample MeOH1_35cm_T4_19_FD_203715 | JGI IMG/M metagenome (GOLD analysis project Ga0255338, IMG submission 203715) | Sandy soil microbial communities from University of British Columbia, Vancouver, Canada - MeOH1_35cm_T4_195 | ecosystem: Engineered > Artificial ecosystem > Sand microcosm > Unclassified ...
TCGCTACGGCTCCGCTGACTTATCTGTCGGTGCGCGATTTAGAACGCGCGATTGCCGATAACCCTATAGTCCCCCCGGACGAGATTTGCCACGCTTTCTTACGGAGTCCGCATCGTTTTCATGGACAATATGGACGGTTGGAAGAGCTCAAGCGTCGTGCTCAAATGCTTGAGGCTGGCCGCCAGGCCTTAATAGCTTCAGGACTGATGCGTGGTCAGGCAGTCGAGGCGGGCGCTAGTGGCCTTTCGAAGAATCAGCATGAGATACGTAAGCTCCTGGATGATCCCGAGGTTAACTCTGAAGTCCAGAATATGCCATTCGGCGCTGCAGTCGCTCTCACTGCCCCAGCTACAGAAACTTCTGGCCCCCAGTTGATCTATCGGCCTCAACTTAGCTCGACCATCGACAAAAACCTGCAGCTTCTGGGCAGAACCCTGTACGAGGAGCTGCCTGGACACAGCCCTAAAGGAGTAACCCTATGGAGGTGGGAAAGCTTTAATGTCGGTGAGACGCTACGGGCCGGCTTTCCTGGGGCTATGAGTGACCTTGTCATGACGCGGCTCCCAGTCAGCCAAGAAGATCTGGAAACACGCCTGCCAGGCACGAGGCTACGAGCCGAAGATGTGAGTGAAATAGTCTTTACGGTAAATATGCGGAGCTCTGGGCGAGGAGCCGGACCGGCAATGTTACGGCTTATGCTCGTCGTCCATACCGGCACGCCAAAAGACACCATAGCCAAAAGTTCATGGAAGCCCAGATCGACCGGTGCTAACCTGGTGGAGAGCTTGCGTGCCGAAGCGGCAGCTGTAGCGCAAGTGGTGAAAGCGCACAACCTGAGAAATCCATATTCCGGGGGAGCGCCTGGATTGGGCAAGCGTTAGGCATGTCCGTTGTTCAAAGCTCGTCCACCTGCCCCATCTAAAACAAATAACAGGGGGCTTGCGAACTCTGTTGTTTCAGTTCGAAATTTGGCTCCTGCTAGCGGGCGTACTTCTCAACACCTATGAAGGTGATTGTGACGCCGATGCGTCGTCGATTCTAACAAAAATTTAAGAAGTAAAACGGCACGCAGGACATATTAAAGCTATACTGCTGGATGAAACGAGGTATTCGATCAAGAGCAAGACTGTTCCTGGAACAGTAAAACGAATTGTGCTTGTCGGTAATTATCCGCCACGTCAGTGCGGGATCGCAACTTTTACGCAAGATTTACACACGAACTTAAAACTTTTGTTGCCAGAGGTAGAGTTTGCTGTATGCGCAATGAATGAGACGGTTTTGGATACCCACGCGTATCCAGTCGAGGTTGTGTGTCAGATTGACCAAGAAGACGCCAGCTCCTACACGCGTGCGGCAGAGGCGATTAACGAATCTTCTGGGAGCACTATTGTCATAGTGCAACACGAATACGGCATCTACGGCGGCCAATCAGGGGAGCTGCTGCTAAAGTTTCTGGAAACGGTGCGCTGCCCGGTGATTCTGACACTGCATACAGTGCTTGCAGAGCCTGACGAGAAAATGAGGTCAGTGACCGAAAACATTATTCAACTCTGCGACAAAATCGTCGTACTTACGGATAACACGCTTAAACTTTTTAACCAGTTGTACCCGAGCTCCGTGGGCAAAACAGTCCGGATTTTGCATGGCATCCATCCGGTGTTGTATAAGAACCCTGTTGTCGTAAAGCCTAAATTCAAGTTGGACGATCGCAACGTGTTGCTGACGTTTGGGCTGCTCAGCAGAAACAAAGGTATAGAGTATATTATTGCTGCTCTGCCCCAAATCAAAGAGAAGATTCCGAGCATCATGTATCTGGTAGTGGGCGGCACGCATCCCGCAGTTTTGCGAAGCGAGGGCGAATCGTACCGGCTCGAGCTAATGAAGCTAGTCAAAGACCTAGGGCTGCAGAAGCACGTGCGTTTTATGGACGACTTCTTGCCCGTTCAGGACATCTTGGAATACCTGCAGGCTACAGACATATACGTTGCAACATCGCTTGACCCCGGACAGGCGGTAAGCGGCACGCTATCTTATGCGTTGGGAGCTGGTAGGGCCGTTATTGCAACCAGTTTCGCGCAGGCGAAAGAAATAGTCAGCGGCGATATCGGCCGAGTCGTGCCAATACGTGACTCTGGCTCGGTAGCCGCCGCTGCGATTGAGCTTTTTAGCAATCCTGGGGCTCTGCAATCAATGAACCATGCGGCGTACTCGCAAACACGATCGATGCTTTGGACGAACGTCGCGGACGAATACGTGGCGCTAGTAGCCGGTACACTTGGGGCGGTGCTGCACAGATGGCCACCGCTTAATACCGGGCATTTGCAGGCCATGACCGATCAATTTGGGATGTTGCAGTTTTCGGAGGTCAGCAAACCGGCACGCGCTTCGGGCTATACGCTTGACGATAATAGCCGGGCCCTTCAGTTTGTATGCGGGGCATATAAAGAGCATATGATTTCGGAAGCCGTATTTGCCGATTTATCACGAAAGTATATGCAGGTGCTGAAGGAGTGCCTGACGCAGTCCCCACAAGCAAACTACCTCTCGGCCAAGACAAAACTGCCGACCAAGCAGAATTTTGCGGAAGATCTGAGCGACAGTCTGGCCCGCGCTTACTATGCCCTGCAGACGGCGAGGTATTGCGGCAACGAAGAACTGGGGCGCATCGCCGCAGACCTTTTGACGCATATTCCTACTGGGCTGCGAGATTCGTACTATATGAAATCGATCACCCAGTTGTTGCTTGGCGCGACGCATGCGTTAGAGGCTGGCGACGAAGCCGTTCGGTCACTTGTAGATAGCTTGTCAGAGGTTCTACTGGCATCATATCGTTCGAGCGCTAGTGATGGGTGGCGCTGGTACGAGGATTCTATGACATACGCAAACGGCCAAATGTGCAGTGCTATGCTCGGAGTCGCACGTGTCAGCGGTTCGGATGAATGCAAGCGTGTTGGAATTGAATCCCTAGAATTTTTGTCAAAGACTTGCTTTATGGGTGATGTCTACGCACCGATAGGCCAGAGCGGTTGGCACAGCAAAAACGGCCCACGGGCGCTGTTCGACCAACAGCCAGAAGACGCGTTTTCAATGATGCACGCGTTAGAAAGCGCCTATAACCTGACGCACGACACGGTTTATTTGCGTCAAATCGAAAAGGTATTTAGTTGGTTCATGGGCAACAACTTGATTGGCTCGCGTGTTTACGACGACACAACCGGCGGCTGTTACGACGGACTGACGCCGCAGGGGGTTAACCTGAACGAAGGCGCGGAGTCGACGCTTTCTTTCCTGGGCGCACGGCTGATCATGGAGCGACTACGAACGAAAGACCGTTTCCAGGTCGATCGTCGCGGTGCAGATCACGGTGTCCCCGCCGCTGTAATACAGACGAAGACACTCATCCTCTAGCACTGCGCCGCAGCAAAATATGGCTTTGGGAAGCTTATTTTGCCGGGCTAATTCAAGCAACTCGCCTCCTTCAAGATTCTTCAAGCGTTCAAAGCCGCCTGCGATTATGTCGATGAGGCCGACTACTTCGTACGGTTCCTCCGGCGAGAGGATCGGTTTTGTGCACCTCCACAAAAGCTTGTGCGGATCGTTTGTGTCAAAAAGGGCTGCGCCCAAGCAGTAGGTACGCTGATCGTCCATGCGGTCTATGCCGTGGTACAGCACCAGCCAGCCACGGTCGGTTTTTATGGGGGGCGGCCCCATCTCTACATAACCCGAGTCAAAATGCCCTTCGCGTGCGCTTAGTGTTGCTTCTGGATCTGCCTCCCATGTGGCTAAATCGTCCGAGGAAGCAGCCCATATTTGGCTATCCCCGAATAGCAGTCGGTATCTTCCGTTTACTTTTTCGGGGTAGATTGCCGCTGCCTTTGACCAGTCGGGTGGCAGATCCTCGCGCTGCTGTTGACTTAAATCTGGGAATAAAAGCGTTCGTACGTTCCAGGTCTTCAGATCGTCCGATGATGCAGTTGCTGCCCGCGCTGTGCTACCGTCATAAGCGGTGTAAGTCATGTGGTATATTTCGCCAAATTTTACGATTCTTGGATCCTCGCAACCCTTCTGCTCCCATGACTCTAGCGGAGAAAAAACAGGAGTCTCCTGTATGGTAAAACGCACGCCGTCGTCGCTATGGGCAATGCCGAGCCTGGACACCCAGTCATCCCCGATAGCTCGAAACAACATAACATACGCCCCGTCCTGCGCGTGTACCGCGCAGTTATAGATTTTTTTCGAAGCCCAAGGCAGATCGGCGTGTGCCGACAAAATAGGATTGCTAGAACTCCGTATAAGCATAAGCCTAAGTGTACAGGAGATTAACTGTTAATCATCTTCGAAGTTAGCGGGTTGGTTGCGCATTGGAAGGGTTTTATTTTGGCTCCCACTAGTGGGTGCACTTCGCAAAGGCGTTATGCCTTTGGATCTCGTTCCGTTAGGTTTTGTACCGATCCGAGTGGTGCCAAGTTGGTTAAATGAGTTGGGTTAGTGAAAGGTGGTAACTCATGGCTGATGACAAAATTAAGCCTTTTAAGATTGAGGTTTCGGATGAAGCGCTTGGCGACTTGCGTATCCGCATCAATGCAACGCGCTGGCCTGAAAAGGAGCTTGTTGCCGATCGTTTGCAGGGTGTCCAGCTCAAGGCGGCGCAGGACCTCGCCAACTACTGGGCTGATAGCTACGACTGGCGCAAGGTCGAGAAAGAACTGAACGCGCTGCCGCAGTTTATGACCAACATTGACGGAGTCGACATCCATTTCCTTCATGTAAGGTCCAAGCACGAGGACGCGCTACCGTTGATTCTTACGCACGGCTGGCCTGGCTCGGTCATCGAGATGCTCCAGGTAGTTGGTCCGCTGACCGATCCGACCGCGTACGGCGGAAACGCCAAGGATGCCTTCCACCTTGTAATTCCTTCCCTCCCCGGCTACGGCTTTTCTAGTAAACCGACCGAACTTGGCTGGGGCCCAGAACGCGTTGCCATGGCTTGGGCCGAGCTGATGAACCGACTCGGCTACGACCGCTACGTTGCCCAAGGTGGTGACGTCGGCGCAAGCGTCACCGATGCCATGGCGCGTCAGGCGCCTAAGGGCTTGATCGCTATACATCTCAATCTATTATCAGCGATGCTGAGCGAAACAAACCCGCCCTCAGAAGGTGACAAGGAGCGTGCAGCGATTGCTGCGCTTGGCACGTTCAGGATGGATGGCTTCGGCTATTTTCTAGAGATGGCCACGCGACCAGAGACAATTGGCTACGCCTTGTTGGATTCGCCCGTTGCCCTTGCTGCCTGGATGATGGACCATGACACTGATAGCTACTACAAAATCGCCCGCGCCTTTGTGGACGAAAAGCACACTGGCAACCTCACCAAGGACCACATCTTGGATAACGTCACGCTCTACTGGCTGACCGGTACGGGTGCCTCGTCGGCCCGATCCTATTGGGAAAGCCAGCAATCTCAGCTTCGCGCGGCCGACCAGACTCCTCCGGCAGTTTCGCTACCAGTCGGTTTTACTACCTTCCCTGATGAGATTTTTGCGGCTCCGCGCAGTTGGGTCGAGCAGGTCTATCCCACGCTCAGCTACTTCAACGAAGCCAGCAAAGGCGGCCACTTCGCCGCATGGGAAGAGCCAGAATTATTCACTAACGAGATTCGTGCGGCGTTTGCAACGTTACGCTAAGGGGGTTTTATGGCAAAACAAGATGAAAAAAACCGTACCATCGTGCTGATACACGGTCTCTGGGTGACCCCCCGAAGTTGGGAGAACTGGATCAAGTACTACGAGGGCAAGGGCTACCATGTGCTCGCCCCTGCCTACCCCGGCTTTGAGGTGGAGGTAGAGGCGCTCAACAAGGACCCCTCCCCAATAGAGTCTCTGACCATCCCTGCTGTCGTCGAACACCTGGAGGGTATCGTCGGCAAGCTGGAGAAGCCGCCTATTATCATGGGCCACTCGGCGGGCGGGCTGTTCACCCAGATATTGCTTGATCACGGTTACGGAGCAGCCGGAGTGGTAATAGACTCCGCGCCTGCAGAGGGCGTCAGAGTGACCCCGGTTTCACAGATTAGGTCCCTTTTCCCGATTCTCAAGAATCCGGCTAACCGCCACAAGGCCGTAGGGTTCACCAAAAAGCAGTTTCACTACGCCTTCGCTAACACTCTAAGCCAGGAGGGGTCCGACAGAGTCTACGAGCGGTACCACATCCCCGCACCGGGCAGCTTTGTATGGGCCGGGCCTCTCGCCAACTTCACGCCCGGGCACCAGGATGTCTATGTGAACTTCAGGAACGAGGATCGGGCACCGTTGCTGTTTATAGCGGGTGGCGAAGACAACCTGATGCCGCCCGCGGTTAATCAGTCAAACGCCAAGCACTACCGGCACGCCAAGAGCGTCACCGACTACAAGGAGTTCCCTGAACGATCGCACCATACGGTGGGTCAGGACGGTTGGGAGGAGGTTGCCGACTACGCGCTTAGGTGGGCCGAAGAGCACGCAGTAACCCGCGCGTCGACTTAGGGGTTCCACTTGGCGTACGACACATAGGCCAACTATCGACGACAAATATTGACCAAACTATATTAATAGTATATAATTTAACAATTATGACTGGTGTTGATCACTCAGGTGGATATCCTGCCGATTCCGGCGCTGAATTACTGGCGACGGTTTTGCGCCTTGACGGTGTATTGGGTGAGTTTCGGACGTCGCCATCAATAGGTATTCGCACGGAGGAGACAGCGGGAGAGCCGCCATCATATGTTCCTGGTGGCGGGATTATGTTCGGCTCTGAACTAGCTAGGCTCGCGGTAAGCCACGAAACTGCCAGAGCGGCAGAGCAGTTGCTCCGCGCGCGGCAAATTAGTTCGCTGGCGGATCTTGAGTTGGCCCTCCGTGCGAGCAGCTCATGTATTTATCTAGTCGCGAGCACTTTGTACAGTGGGGTTAGCACTGCGACGCGACGCTGGCCTTCCGCGTATACTTATATGCCGCAAAGCCCGGACGTTATGCCAGAATATAGTCTTAGAGTTCAGCTCCATGACTCGGATACGGGTGAGGTCCAGCTCATGAGTGGCAGCACATACGAAGAGAATCTAGCACGACTCGCCATGACAGGCATTGTAGTCGACACGGTCGATAGAGATTAGTAGACACGCTCCGCAACTTTAGGGACTGTATGACGGTCTAGGAGACCCGTGTTACAGACGCAAGGCCAACATGTCTGTCCGAGACACCCGTAACCATACGGCCGGTTGTGCCCATGGATCCGTACAAAATGTCTGTGTAATCGGCAACGCCATTTTCGGGCGGCTTGGGTGGGGCCTCAGGGAAAGCGTCGCGAGTGGCAAGCACGCCGAGCAGCGTAAGATGTCCATCAGGAAAGTCTGAAGAAGGTAGCTCGAAACCGTACCTTGCTAACCGGTAATGAAGTACTTTCCTTCCGGCCGTCAACGGTGCACAGGCTTCATGAACATCCAGTTCGAGGCGACTCGGATCGCTCGTGCCTTTTACAAGATTAACGCCGCCGTGCACGTTGGACGGAAAAAAGCCTGTTGTAACGAGCGGGCTGGACAGGATCCTATCCTCCGTTATCTGACTCAAGCTCTCAACCCTGCAGTAGCTAATGTGCGGGTGAGGACGGCCAAAAACATGAAGCGAGGTTTCGTCGGCTCCGTCGACGGGATAGATGGTGGTATTTTTGAGGTCCGGTACTCGCAGTACGGGCTCCAGGGTTCCGAGCGTCTCACCCCAATAGAAGACTTGTTCGATTTTCTCAACGTCCGCGGGGTTGTCTGCTTTAGGAGTGGCAACGACCGTACTTACGCACCAACCGCTGCGGACGGTTCCGTCTCTGCCCCTAATTTTGACATTCTGCATAACACGCGGATCCTCGCCCTCAAGAGTTTTGGCCGCCTCGAATGGTACCAGCCTCGGCTCCCCGCCCTCTCCCTTTAGGATGAGATATGGCACAGAACGTGTCTTGCCAAGATGTTCGCGAACTGGCTCACGGCGGAAGTAGGCGAAGTCGTATTCTCCATACACACCTCCTACAGATGTATATATCTTTTCAATTTGGCTAGGATTTGTCAGTACCTCATCCGCAGCAACTACGTCTGGAGGGGTAGCAAGAAGCACCGCCCCCGAAATTGCGTATCGGCCGAAAAATGCAATCTCTTCCTGTGTCGGCGGGTTCAGCCGATAGGCATTGTCGAGCGCTACAAATCCCTCCGGGTACGGAGTTGAGACCTCGCGGGGCGCTGCACCAACAGGTGGGATCATACACACCAATCGGTTTATCCCACCAGTAACTGACCCTAACTGTATGCTTTATGGACCTACTGCGCAACTGTGAAGTTGGTGACATGCGTATCGCCGTCATTGTCTCTAGAATCTTCTCGTTAAGTTGTTAACTGCTGCCGCACCGGTTTTCTTTAATACTGGATATAGTGATCTTTGTAAGGAGTAAATGATATGCACGAACAGCCACAAATCACGTTGCATACTGGCCGGACGATGCCAGTTCTTGGCCTGGGCACATGGGAACTCACTAATGATACCGCAGCTACAGTTGCCGCAGCTTTGGATTTGGGCTATCGCATGATCGATACTTCCGGCGACTACGGCACGCAGCCCGGCATCGGCCAAGGCGTTGCGCAATCCGGTATACAGCGCGACAGGCTGTTTATCGTAACTAAAGTGGAAGAAATGGATGACGCCTACACTGCAACCAAAAAGAACTTGTCCGAACTTGGCATGGAATATGCTGACCTCATGCTTATTCACCGACCGCCGAAAAAAGGTGCAGGCGTAGAGCTGTGGGAGGGCTTGATCCACGCCCGGAACGAAGGTTTAACCAAGGATATCGGCGTCAGCAATTACAGTGAGGAGCGAATACAGGAGCTGATAGACGCGACGGGTGAAACTCCTGTCGTGAACCAGGTGGAATGGAGCCCATTTGGGTGGAGTAAGGCCCTGTTGGAGTTCTGTGATTCCAAGCGTATCGTGATCCAGGCATACAGCCCATTGACGCGGACAAAGCGGCTGCAACAACGGACGCTACAAGACGCAGCGCAACGCTATCATAAATCTCCAGCGCAGATTCTTTTACGCTGGGGACTTCAGAAAGGTGTCGTGCCATTACCTAAGGCGAACCAGCTCGAACACTTGCGTGAAGACGCCGATGTATTTGACTTTGAGCTGACCGCTGAGGACATGAGCATACTGGATGAGCTTAACGAGAATTATTCAACGCTTGGCACCAAACCGTCGTACGAACGATAATGCTTTCCTCCGGGCTTGCAACCATATCAAGCGCTAGCTACCCTTCTTCTCAAGCACTAGCTACCCTTCTTCGGCGGGGCTTTGCCGCCTTCCCGGCGGGCTTTGCTGAGCCCTACCGCTATGGCTTGCTTGCGGCTTTGATATTTGCCCTCGTGCTTATGCTCGTGCACTGCCCCCGCCCACCTCTTCTTCGCTGTGCCAAACGTTTAATGTGGAAACCCTCACTGCGACAAATAGGAGGGAAGCTCAGAATAAATTAAATCATTAAGTAATCGGGGAGAAGCATATGGCAGATCCAAAGAACCCAGGACAGTTCGGCAATCGTCCGGACACTGAGATGCAGGCTCATCGCGGCGGTCAAATGAGCGGGGGCAAATTCCAGCCCGGCTCTAACCGCGCAAGCGCAGCAGGCCGCAAGGGCGGCGGGCGCAGCCACCGCAACGGCTAGTGCCAAAAGGGCCTGCGGGCCCTTTTTTAGACTCCTCATAACACACTCAAAAAGTTCTAGATGTCCATTAGCCCAACCCTAAAACAAATAACAGAGGCACACGACCTCTGTTATTTTAGTTCGAACTTGGCCCTCACTAGTGGACGCGCTTCGCAACTATTCTGTTACCGAAACTTCAACCTCGGCCGGGTCACGGAGGATTTTGATGAATTTGTAGCGGTAGCCGCCTTTTGCATGGTCGAAAATTTGTTGTGCCACCCACTCTGGCTCGTGGTAAGTCGACATGTCGATATCTCTTCCGGCTTGGAATGCTGTCTTGGTGCCGGTTGGTCCGGCGACAAGCAGCTTAGTAACTCGTTCGTCTAGCGATAGGGCATGGGCAAAATGGCCGACGCCTGCTTTTGCGAAATTATAGATTGGCTCGAGCTTACGCGGTTTCCATTGGCTCGCCGAAGTTATAACAATGCATTCGTCTAAATGGTTCTGTTTCTTGAGCACGGCCCGAGCAGTAAAAATGAAGGCCGTGCCACATACCTGTACCATGTCCAGAATTTGTTCGGGCGTTAAGTCTGTAATGGTGCCCTCTTGAAAGTAGCCCGGAGCAAAAACAAGCCGGTTAATTTCCCCTAATTCACCAACCAGGGAGTCAATATCTTTAATATAGTTAGGAACAGAGAGGTCTAAAAACTTAAAAGATATCTTTTCATCCGGCTCGTCAGGTTGCTTGCGCCCGGTTACGGTGACGCTATCTCCGTTAGATGTATATAGTTTGGCCAGTTCCCAGCCTATTCCGCGGCTGCCGCCGATTATCAACACGTTCATATTCTGGAGTATATCAAAAAAGATCTCTATTACAGAGGTCTTTTAAACGTAAGCTTTTTGATTCGCCTTAGTGGACGCACCTCGCGACTGCGACATCTCAGGATTCATCCTTAGGACAAAGGCCATTCTTCGTAGTATCCACCACATGTAGCGTGGGACATGTTGTTTATTGCGCTACGCGTATTGTGACTCCGGTCACATTTTCCGCTTATGTACGGGCATATACTCATGTCCACTGCACGCTAGAAAACAACTAAAAGAGGTGACAAACATGAACAGCACACCATACCAACAATTCATTTTTTACCAGTTCTACGCTCGCTGGAACGACAAGAAAGGCCGCCGCGAAACCTGGGAAGAAACAATCGACCGCTTCATGGACTATATGCAAAAAAAGATGGGCGACAAACTAACCGCGGCAGAATACGATGACATTAGGAGCGCCATCTTAAATCGTGAAATATGCCCGTCGATGCGGTTATTGTGGTCGGCTGGTGATGCTGTAGAGAAATCCAACGTTTGCGCCTACAACTGCGCGTACGTAGCCCCGACAAGTTGGCAGGATTTGGCAGAGATCATGTACGTTTCTATGTGCGGCGCCGGCTGCGGTTTTGCCGCGGAGCAGTCGAATGTGAGCCAGTTCCCTACCATCAAAAAACAGACCGGCAAGCTGGCGCCAACAATCGTCGTCGACGATAGCCGTGAGGGTTGGTGTGATGCTTTCGCGAAGGCTGCCAACATATGGACAAGTGGTCTGGATGTTGACATTGATTATTCTAAGATCCGGCCAGCCGGCGCCAAACTGAAAACCATGGGTGGTCGCGCCTCGGGGCCAGAGCCGCTTCAAAACCTCATGAAATCGGTCAGACAAAAGATTCTGTCGCGCCAAGGCAAAAAGCTGACCACGCTGGACCTGCATGATACGATCTGCCAAGTCGGCGAAATTGTGGTCGCTGGCGGTGTCCGCCGCTCTGCGCTGATATCCCTGTCGGAACTGCAGGATACCGAAATCCGTGACTCCAAAAAGGGTAAGTTCTGGGTCGATAACGGTCATCGTTCCATGGCCAATAACTCAGCGATTTACGAGACGAAGCCGCGGATTGGCGAGTTTTTGGAGGAATGGGCAGCACTGGTCAATTCTGGCAGCGGCGAACGCGGTATATTCAACCGCGGCGGAATTTTGAATCAAGTGCCTAGGCGCCGTGCAGAAAAACTGAAAGACGCAAAACAGATTGGCGTCAACCCATGCGGCGAGATCTACCTGCGTTCCAAACAGTTTTGTAACCTGACATCCATCGTGGTACGCCCTGACGACGATGTCGCGAGTCTGCTGCGCAAAATGCGCCTTGCCACCATTGTTGGCACCTACCAAGCGACACTGACGGATTTTAGATATTTGAGCGACGAATGGCGCAGGAACTGCAAAGAAGAACAATTGCTAGGCGTGTCAATTACCGGCTACTACGACAATGACCTGGTGAGAAGTGACGCCACGCTTCAAGCGTTGCGTCGCGTTGCCATCGACACGAACGTCGCCTATGCCAAACGTTTCGGCGCCAACCCATCCACGGCTATCACTTGCATCAAACCGCACGGTAACTCCGGCCAGCTGTTGGGAGTCGGTTCGGGCATGCATCCATGGTTTTCGAAATACTACATCCGGCGTGTCCGGATCAGTGCGCACGATCCCCTGTATCGGTTTGCCAATGATCACGGCGTGCCACACCATCCCGAGGTTGGTAGCACGCATTCGAACGCCACCACATATGTACTAGAGTTTCCGGTCAAGGCTCCGGAGGGTGCGGCTACTGCCGACGGAGTATCGGCCATAGAAATGCTCGAAGAGTGGAAGCGCATCAAAACCCACTTCACCGAGCATAACCCTTCGGTCACCATTTATGTTGGAGATGACGAGTGGCTCGATGTCGCCAATTTCGTCTACAAAAACTGGGATATTGTCGGCGGGTTATCATTCCTGCCGCGGACAGACCACGTATACGAGCTGGCACCCTATGAAGCCATCGGTGAAGCCGAATACTTGGAACGGACCCAGGCCATTGGCGAGCTCGACTTTAACAGACTGGCAGATTACGAAAGCAGCGACCATACGACCGGGGCCAAGGAGGTGGCCTGTGTGGGCGGTGTTTGCATGATATGACCAAATAAATCTAAGGAGGAAGTATGTTGAAAAAATCAAAGCTCAAACTATTCGTTTATCTTGTACTTGTCTTCGCCGTGGGGGTTAGCGCGTGGGCTGCCATAGCCACTCGGTTGCAAGAAAGTGCACCACCCAAACAGGAGTCAGCCGTGCGTGCGGAAATGCCGGCCCGGACGCGAACCGAGATAACGTACACCGCTTATGCCGGATTTACTTCGCTGGAGCAACTTCAGAATGAAGCTGACGATGTAATCGTCAAAGACAGTGAGTATGGCAAGTATGTCGATTCGATCGAAGGTCACCAAGGCGGCGTCGACAGCAAATACTGGAGTTTTTACATCGACGGCGAGCTTTCCCAAGTCGGGGCTGGCGCTTACGTGCAAAAAGGAGGAGAACAAATCGAATGGAAATTCCAAAGACTGTAGGCAAGCATTGGGTCGCCTCCCTCGCCCTGGTTCTGATCCTCTTGGGCATCGGCTTGCGGCTAGTACCGCATGTGCCGAACTTCGCTCCGATCGGTGCGATCGCGCTCTTTGGTGGCGCGGCGCTGGGTTGGCGAACCGCTCTTTGGGTCACTCTTAGTGTCCTGGTATTCTCTGATCTCGTCATCGGCTTTTATCCCGGGATCGGGTGGACATGGCTTAGTTTTAGCCTGATTGTCGGCCTAGGTGCAGTAGTCAGGGTATTGCCGTCAGTATGGCGCGCGCCGGTTGGTGCGCTGGGCTCCAGTATCGTGTTTTTTATCGTTTCGAATTTCGGTACTTGGGTGGCGAGCGGCATGTATAGCCACGATGCTGCGGGGCTTATCCAGTGTTACATTATGGCCATACCTTTTTACAAGGCGAGTCTACTTTCGGATTTGCTGTTTGGCTCGTTCCTGTTCGGCGCCTACGCGACAGCCATTGCCTCCTCCCCAAAACGCACCGGCATGATTACGCAGACATCACGTCCGATTTCCCCAACAAACACCTTATAAGTTGCGGATTATAGTCTGCGCCAACCTCGTCACGTCACCGAAGTTTTCTAAGACGAAGGGCTCCAGACAGAACGAGCAGAGTCACAACGACGGCCCCTGCCAAAGCGGCAATTGATGCATAGAGCGCGATCGTCCCAATGGTCCAGAAAGCGTAGCCCTCACCTAGCAACATGCCGCGCAGTGTTTCCCCTTGGAAAAGCGTTGCTTTTTGTTTTTGTAGTTCCTGGTTTGTTGGATCTTTCATGGATAGAGCGCTGATCTCTGAATAAGTCTTGCCGCCGGCAATCTTTTCTAAATGCCTCCCAATGTACCCATTTGCATAGGCCTTAGCTTTTGGCCCGTCGTCGACGAGCTGGCCTGCGTATTTTTGTAAGTCGGGGTAGATCTCGGGGTCGAGCGTCGGGCTGCCCTTTTCAGGGAAATAGACCTTTTGTGCCCCAAGCTCTGTACGCACTTGCGTGGTTGCAAAACGATACCCGTACCAACCCAATATGCTTGCGCCGAAGAGCACGGCTGCCACCACAGCTCCCAGTAGTGTAAATACCTTAGTGGTAACTCTTTGTTCAAATTTTGCCATTACTTTTTCCTCGTTTCTATTAGGGCATGTAATGTGGTAAGCGTACCAAAGAGAGGCGACGCCGTGCTGTGACTGCGATCACAACGCAGGAGGCGCCTCAGGAAAAAGGAAAAGACCCTCGGGCGAGGATCTTTTTCTTCGGCTCCCTTAGTGGACGTACTTCGCGACTTTAAGCTACGATTGAGCAGTTAGGCTGGGAGCAATGAGCCATCATTATTTAGGTACATGCCGTTAAGTTTCGGATTCCAATTTTCGATGATTCCATATATTTTCTCGGCCGCTTCGACGGGCTCAAGTAGCCCATCTGGGTTCATCCTCGACCTCACACTTCCGGGATGTACCGCAAAAACAGACACCGAGCTGGGCAGATCCATTACCATGCACCGGGTGATCATATTAAGGGCCGTCTTGCTCGAACGGTAACCGTAGTTTGCATGACTGCTTGGTGAATCTTGGAACGATCCTCGAATACTAGATACGTTTACGATGAAACTACCCTCTCCCATAATTGGTGCGGCGCATTTAGAGATCATTAGCGGGCTTACGGCATTAATGCTAAACATTTTTAACAGTGAGTCTCTGTCGAGATCGGCCAGCACGCTCACGCGTTCCTTGTGGTCGTCGGTTGCGGTATCTTTGTTGACCCCCGCGTTATTGACGAGCAGATCAAGTTTCCCGTGTTCATTTTTGATGGTCTCGACTACGGCCTCAATTGATTGGTCGTCCTCAACATCAAGCCGTATCTGCTTTGTATTGCCGGAAGTGTTTGCCGGGTTACGGGTTCCTACATACACAAAGTAGCCCTTACTTGCTAGATACTCTGCGATCCCCTTACCCAAACCTTGGCTTCCGCCTGTAACTAATGCTATCTTCATGGCTCTACTATAACAAAGCGCAGTTCGATAATCGCGACATGGGTACCCCAAATGAAAAACAGAGACCATTGACCCCTGTTAAATCAGTTCGAAACTTAGCTCCCGCTAGTGGACGTACTTCATAAGTTTAATTACGTCCTAAGATCTGCTATTAATTCGAACTCGAGGGGTCTCTTATCCTGGAGGCTGCGAGTGCGACGAATATTAGTACCGTGCCTAAGAGTGTGGTGATCAGTATCCCCTGCCCCGTGTTTGTTAAGTCGTTATTACTGGTTGCGCTGCCCAACACGGCTGGGCCGGCTGGATCTTGGATTTGGCCGTTTGCCAAGCCGTCTGCATCAAGTGGGCCACCGTCGGTCAATGCGTACGTCATGGTTGTTACCTGTGTGCCACCAATGTCCGCTGTGCCAAATGTTGCACCTGTTAGATTCTGGAAAGCGCTGTTGATATACTTGCGAGCTTGCCAGGCAGTAGTGTCATACACTTTGTCGTAATAGATTGTTACCTCTGTAGAATCACCATTCCCCGAACAAATCACGCCAAAATCAATTAGGCCTACAGGGTAGTCGAAGTTGCTGTCAGAACCAAGTGAGGCTTTGCTGACCACACTCACATTTGTAAGTTCGGTGCAGTCTTCATTATCAATCTCAATAGTCATGTATGCGCCACCACCAACAATACTGTTCGGTACTGAAGTCACAAATGATTGTTCGCTATCTGGCGAACCGTCATCATTGCCGTCGCCGTCGTTTGGGCCAGCATCTTCAGACTCTGTACTTGTTCCATCGCTGTCGCTGTCTGGCCCGATGGTTGTAAAGTTCCAGTCTGTTTCATCGTCCAAACCCACAAAGTAGTTATCAACTGTCCCTGCTTCCCTGATTGTTTCACCATCCATTATAATGACGTAGTAGCTTTCATTGTAGGCTAGG
>Ga0255338_1004050_pt1 | contig 16064 bp, 6 predicted proteins | sample MeOH1_35cm_T4_19_FD_203715 | JGI IMG/M metagenome (GOLD analysis project Ga0255338, IMG submission 203715) | Sandy soil microbial communities from University of British Columbia, Vancouver, Canada - MeOH1_35cm_T4_195 | ecosystem: Engineered > Artificial ecosystem > Sand microcosm > Unclassified ...
TTAATGATGGTACGCAGCATCCAACAACTCCTGACCGGCTAACTGGTGCCGGTGGGGCTGGGCATTCTATATCGGAGGTGTATACGTGGCCCAACACTCAAATAGTTACAGTTCATGTTGGGCCACGTAGCTCATCACTTCCGGCGGCCACCCCCAGCGCGTGGCTTGCTCGTGGCAGTGTCGCCCTGGCCGTCCTGCTTACCGTGCTTGCCGTTTTTGTGAACTACGGCACCGGGTTCATCCGGCGGCGGCGTCTCGGGCTGTACCCCAACCGGCGGACTGAAGATCCAGCCTCGGGGTTTCGGCGCGATGGCATCCTGCGAATTGCGGGCGCCAACGCTCACGTAGATCGTGCGGGCGCCGGACAATTGGCGCCGACCGTCTACTCCTAATGTCTGGCTAACAGTGATGTCGCCACCCAGGTCAACCGGAAGCGTCCGGAACGGCCCGAAGGAGACTCGCTTGCCTTCCGGGAAGCTCGGATCATCTTTGCTGACCCAGATCACGTACTGGTCGGCTCCGGGAGTCTGCTGCCAGGTCACCGTGAGCTCGCTCAGCAATACCTGCTCACCCTGAACCGGTTCGGTGATCAGTGGCGGCGTAATAGCGGTCGTCCAGGGGCTGGTCATCGACAACGGCGACATCCAGATCTGATCTGGATCGTCGGGTTGCCCGTCGCCATCCGCGTCTTCCCCCTGAAGACCCGTCAGGTAAGCCGTCGCCACCTGATAGCGATACTGCTGTCCGGGCGTGATCCCCACCACGTTGGTAATGGCCGTTCGGGAACCCGCGTCATTACTATTCGGATCGCCATCGTAAGCGTTGACCGTGCGCGTGGCTTCCGAGTCGAGGAACGTGTGGATCGCGTCGGTGTCGGCGGCTCCTACGATGCGGATGCCGCCCGCAGTATCGGCACGCCAGATGATGTACTGGAGCACCTGACTGCTGCGGATCGACTTGGGCCGGGACCACGTCACTTTAATCAGCGCGCCGGGAGCCCCGATTTGCGTCTGGTATCCGAATGATTCAACGCCAAACGCGCGGTTGACGTTTTGACCCCCGCGTCCGCCGAGGGCGAGGATACCCATTACGAAGAGACCGCCGACCAACATCCGCAACGCGTTGCTGCTCAGGATCTTCCCGCGTCCACTGGCGCTCTCGTCATTGCCCCGCTCTACTTCCGGCTCGTCCACAACCACAGGGGGAGGGGCCTGGACGGTGGTTTGCGCGAGTTGGGCAGATGCGTCCTGTGGTGCGCGGAACTGGATGAACCGGCCATCCTTTTCCACTCGGGCGATGCGTGCTTCCGGCTTTTCTGAAGCCTGCGGCGCGCCCGGTAAGCCAGCGCCTGGCTTCGCGGAGGCTACCTGCACACCGTCGGCACCGGCACTGGCTTTCACCTTGGAGCGAGTATTACCAAAGTCCGAGAAGTTGAAGATCGCGGTGACGCGGTCCTCTGGTCGCACCCCCTGGGTGTTCTCGAGAACGCGGCCCGTGCTGATATCAGCGTCCACGTTCACGACTTTGACCCGACCGACCAACTGGCGCTGGCGGGTCACAATCATTTCCATGCCGCGGCGGACACCCTGCCGCGCGCCAACGTTGATCAGCGCGTCCACCTGCTGTCCGTCAATACCCACGACAGTGGTGTTGAGCACGGTGCCGCTAGGTAGGCGGAAGCGGTCCATCGATTCGCGCGCTTTGAAGGCGGCTTTACCGAGGGCCTCTTCGAGCAAGATGTCAGCGTCGCCGGTGAAACCCATGCGGGGGGTGCTGACACCTTCGGCCACCGCACCGTTGATCAATACACCGGTGCTGATGTCTTCTACAAGGACCTGGATGCGAACATACGCTTGCGGGGTCGGTTGGCCCGAGACCCGCGCTTCCATTACGGAACCATAGACAGCTCCCGTCGCGTCGATCCCATTCGCGATTTGGACGCGGGCGGGACGGTCGAAAGGAGGTTGAAGGTTCAGTTCCTGCGTGCGTCGCTGAACCTGAGCGTCCGGCACCACGAACCAGTTATCGGACTCGGAGAGTTGCAGGGAGACCTGCGCCGCTGCTAGGCGACCCAGGAGCTGCCCCCCTACCTTCGTCTTGTTGTTGAAGTCCAAGACGTAGACGTTGGGAGCGGTCGCCTGCGCACGCGCGGCCGGAGCCCACATCATGTAGGGCGCCACCAGGGCGACCATCAGAATCCAGGCTAGCCAGCGGCAGCGGGGAGTACTGCGGAAAGTTCTCACTGACGGTTCCTCTTTTCGATCAGCGCGACTAGGACCGGGTGGCCTCGCGGAGAGAGATTGCGAACGGGATCAATCCGCGCGCTACTCTCTCCGACGAGTGCCGTTCCGGTTAGCCGAGCCCCGGCCGCCAGGACCAGAGCTCGAACGGATTGTTGGTTGTTTTGGTTCGGCCAGGCAGCACATTCTGCGCCCGCGGTAGGCGGGCGTTGGAAAGCGCGGCCCAAACGGGCACTGAAGGTTCAACTACTTGTGGCCCAAGACCCGCAGCCGCAATCTCAGCGGCAACCTGGTCGAGGCTCGGCGCAGGACGTGCAGCTACTCGCACGGGACTCTTGCTCGTTATCTGCGACGAGCGGTTGTCCACCGGCACGATGAGCGTGCAGTCCTGGTTGGCCTTCATGAAGTAGCCCACGAACGGATCCATGTAATCGGAGCGGAAGTAGCGGTCTACGAAGGAGAACAGACCATTCCCCACGACCCCTGCGTCCATTGCCTCTTGCATCGTTCGGATGTTGCCGTCCGGTGTGGCAACCTTTACGCGGAGCCACTCAATGCGCTGTCGTCGCACGCTACCGATCATGTTCCAGCCGGCCTGGACTGGAATTGAGAACGGAGCATTCGGCGCGGCAGCTCCCGCCTTCGTGAAGGCGGTCGGGCTGTCGAACCGCACGAACATCGACTTGCCCAGCCGGAATTCCTTGGCTTCCGCGTTGCCGAGGTGGTAGTAGGCATATTCTTGCCGGCTGGTCACCCAGTATGCGGATTTGAAGCTTGCCGAGTTAACACCCATGACGGCGGCAGCGTCTTGGCCCGGGAAGTCATCCGGAAGCGATACCAGCAGCAGACCCTGTCCGAAGGTGTACTGTGGCTCGATCTGAAGATCCTTTCGAACCGTGGTATTCGGCGAGACGGTGAAGGACGCGGTTTGCGCCGTCTTCCATCCCGACTTACTGGCACGGAGGATGTAGGTCCCTGCCGGCACGTCGGCGAGGGTGTAATTAGAGGTACCCGAAGCCGTCGTGCTAAAGGTACTCGTGACTACGCTACCATCCGTGGTGGACAGCAAGTCGACGGTCACGTCGGGCACGTACTCGGTGGGGCTGATGCCCTTGCGTGTAATTGCGCCGAAGAGTGTGGAGGGCGGGAGGCGCTCCAGCAGCACGTCAGGCGTCGTGGGAGGCGCTGTCGGGCCTTCCAGGAAGACTTGAACGGAATTCTGCTGGAAGCCGAAGGCCGTTGCCACAATCGTATAGTTCGCCGGAGCCAGCGCGCCATTGGTCTGATACTGGCCGTTGCTATCCGTGACGACTGTAGCGACCGTCGAGTTACCCACCATCACCTTCACTGTCGCGCCCGCTACCGGTGGTCCGGACACAACTCCGGGCCCAACGAGGATATCTTCCTTCACCAGGCCGGTAAGGATACCGCCCAGGGGAGTAAGGTCGACGTTGAACCGCTTGGCCTGCCCGCCAACCACGGTGACTTGACCGGTGAAGGAGGCGAACCGGGGGTCTCCGATCACCCGCACCTGATAGTCGCCTTCCGGTAGGAAGTCGGCGCTCGGCGCCGTCTGGCCGATGGTGTAATTCACCGGTTGGCCGTCAGGACCCGTCGAGGTGCTCGCTGTCGATACCGTCTCGGACACCTTGAACTGCCCGTATGGGGACGTTGGCAGGGTCCAGAACTGGACGGTGACATTCGGACGCGGGGTGCCGTCTACCGCCCGGCGGGCCAGACCGTAGACCTGGCCGCGGGGCGCCTTAATCAACAGCACCTGTCCACTATCGGTGTCGCCGGCAACGAACACGTCGGCGACGGTCTTGCTGGAGTAACCGAACTTCGTGATCTGTAGTGTATACAGCTCCGAAGGCAGCGTCGGGCTCGCGGAACCCGTCGTCGTCCAGCGGCCATCACTGCTCGTGGTGAGCGTGACTACCGTTTGACCCGCCTGTGCGCCGGTCTGGGCGATGACCTGGACGGTGGCCCCCGAGATCGGTGCCCCTGCCGAGGCCCCGGACGTTTCGTTCACCTGACCCGAGAGGATGCCGGGGCGACCGATGAGTTGGAGCACCGGTGCGGAACTCGGCGCCGCGGCGGTCACGGTCACGTCAACGCTCGCGTCGAAGAACCGCGGATGGTTCTGAAGCGCGATCGTGTAGCGCCCTTCGAACGTATCGAAGCGGTAGTTATGCAGCTGCGGCGTTGCGAGCGGCGGGCTGAATACATCCGTGGTCGTCCCGATCGGGAGCTGACTCACCTTCCGGAGCAACTGTAGACTGACGGCCGGCGTGAGGTCCGCCGGTGTTAGCGGCGCGTTATCCACCGCTCTCCGAACCATCCCGTAGACGCTCTGTGCCGTAGCCGGCACGAGCAGGAGCTCGACCGGTGTCTGTTGTTGCGGCACTGACACCGTAGTGGCGGATTCTTGGTACGCCTGCTTGTAGGCGCTGATCGTTACCTGCCCCGCGGGGACCGCAATGAAGGTAATCGAGCCCTGGCTGTCCGTGAGCCCGGTCATACCCGTAATCACTGCACCGAGCGAATCGATAAGCGTGATCTCCACGCCGGGAAGCGCTGCACCCTTTGTGCCGTCCGGCTGCTGACGGAAGACGTTGACCGTCAGGTTCGCGGGACCGCCCTGGAGCTCGAAGTTGATGTTCGTGGTGGGCTGCGACTGATTCACCGTCACCGGCGCCGTGAACTTCGGAGTGAAGGTAGTGAAGCCGGTGGGCAGCGGCGTGTCGAGCGTTACGTCGTACTGACCGACCGGAGCGCTCGGGATGATGTAAGTGCCGTCCGCGCGGCTGGTGGCGAAGAAGTCACGAATTCCCGTGTACAACGCGTTCGCACGGAGGGTGGCATGCACCTGAACACCCGGAACCGGCTGTCCATTCGGGTCCAACGTCGTCCCGGAAATCGAACCGGGAGCCGCAGGAGTCAACAGCACGTCGAGCTGTGGCTGCTCAAGGCCGTGCGCGTTGCTGGCGTCTGCCTTGTTGAATGCCAGGAAGCCCGGGTTCGTGACAGCGATCCGCCAGTTGCCCACCGGCAAGCCGCGAATGGTGTACGTTCCGTCGGACCGGGAGAACGCACTGCCGACGAGGGTGTTGCCCTGGAATGCTTGAACCCACGCGCCGGAGATAGGTGCCCCGCCATTGAGGTTCTTGATTTGTCCCACGAGATCGGCGCTGAACATCCAGCAGAACATGGCGTGCGAGATCTTCGCACGGTAGTTCATGCAGTTCAGCCGGTACATCACGTTGTCGTCACCCTGCGCCACGTAGCGCCGCCCGATGCTGGCGAAACTCATGGAGAAGAAGACGGTTTTGGATTGAGTGGCCGCGTCCTGATTGGCTACGACACGCTCTGCAAACACCTCTTCCCATCCGGGAGCGGGTGCGATCCGATCGGCCACCTCAAATGGAGTGCCGTCCGATGATACGGTGAAGGCACCATTGCCGCCGGTTGCCGTAATCATGGGATTGCCGCCGTAGAATCCGTCGGCAACCGCACTCACGTAAGCATTTCGGATCATACCGCCCTTGTCGGTGGCGGATCCAAGGGGCTCGGGGTCGTAGAACGGTCCCCAGTAGGGAGGATCGCCTCGCGGCGGGAAGCTCCCACGCACGTCGCGAGTGATGTTCAAACCGAGCGGACCACCCAGGAAGTTGTTGTAGTTCGCATTACGGTTGGTCGGTACGTCCGACACGTAGCTGGCACCGAGCACATCCGTCGCAAACTGGTGCGGGGTCGCACCATCGCCTGTGAGCGCCCAGAGGATATCGCCGCCGCCAATGACCATCCGTCCGTGACGGCTCTTATAGGTGCGGAGCAACTGGTGGGTGGCCTGATCCAGAATGGTACCGCCACCTGCGAAGATGTCCCCGGTGTAGGGCGCGTTCCAGCAGACGGCGCGGCGCGGCACCGGCCGATCGATGATCAACTTCGGGTCACCGGTAATGTCGCCCGGCTGTGAGTCGACCGTGGGCACGTAGTTGTTGATCGCGGTTTCGGTTAGCGGTCCTTTAGCCAGGATTCGCCAGATGTCGTAGCGATACGACTGCTTCTCAAACCGTTCCCCACCTACAGACAGGTTGTAGTCGATGAAGTCGTAACCGATCGAGTCACCGATCAAGAAGTCGAACGTTTCGTTCTGTACCGACTGGAATGAACCATCCCGCCCGATCACGCCGTTGATCCCGGGATCAATGATGTTGAGGAGCGAGCCACCTGTCAACGGGACCTCTCGCGGCTGGAATGCTGAGGGCCGGTCGATAATGTCCGATTCGGTGCCGAAGCGGAATGTTGGGAATTGCCGGAAGTTACCCTTCAGACCGCGCGGCCACTTTTGGCCGGCGCCATTGTCGTCAACGTACAGCACGGGCTGGCGAGAGACGAACGGCTGGGTGCTGAAACCCCAGATGTTGTCGTAAATGATCCAGTTCTGCTGCTCGGACGGGTTCTTCGGATTGAAGGCCTTGTCGTACGCGATCAGGTCAACGTAAAAGTCGCTGCCGTCCTGCGGCGTGACCCAGGATGCCGAATAGACGTCGTCACCGGCTACCAGGTCGGGGAAGTTTCCGTCGTCGTGCAGGCGCAGCCAACGGTTATTGCCGCCTGCGTCGAGTGGCGGTCTGTTTGAGGTGAAAGTCGGGTTGAAGGCGCTGGGTTGATTTCCCGACCACCGGACGGAGTCGTCGATCCCGGGGTCCTTGGACGCGTATCGGGCGGCGGCGATTGTCGAGGGGTCTGAGCGGACCGGATCGCTGAAGTATTGGTAGTCACTGACGCCGATCCCCTCGAAGTCCGTTTCGTAAGGGACGTGGATGTAGTGCGTTGGTGCCGGTCCGGTGGCGGTGTTCGATCGCGCGATAAAGGTGTTGTTGAACGGGTTGAGACCGTTGAACGGCGCACTTCCCGTACCGTACAGACGATGGTTAACGCCCAGGTTATCCGTGCTGGGGCCGTCCGGATCCTTGATTTGGACCCAGACACTTTCTACGCCGTACTGGAGGTCTTTCAGGCGCGCGTAGAAGTAGAAAGGATCGCCCGGCGTACCAACGCGGCGCCCGGGGTTGGGGAGGGGAGCATTGGCGATGTGCATTACCTCGCCCTTCTGCTCGTCCATCCAGAACAGGGTGGGCGGGGTGATGTCGGTTACTTCAGACGACCAGAGGTCCGTATCCGTAGCCGAGATCGTGGGCTTTGCCAGGTCCGCGGTATTGTTCTGCCGGTTGCTGGAGAAGACGATCCGGTCGATCGGGTTCTGGGGCGGCAGGCTGGCGGACCAGGTGGGATAGCGCTCGTCAGTGCCGTTCAGCGGCACCGCTCCGGCGTTTGTATCCGGGGTGAACAGGCGCAACGGCACGTTGCCGGCACTTTCGACAATGCCGTTAAAGTAGTAGATGTCGTACGTATTGCCGCCCTGGCGACCCAGGGACGCGAACGCGAGGTAATTGTTGAAGTAGCCGGCAGTGGGATTGCTTCCCGCTGGATAGAGGCTCTGATTGTAGGTAGGCTCAATGTCGTCCGACGTGGCCGTAGTGAGCTGCTCCGCGCGATTGCCGGCCGAGGCGCCGGTGCCGGGAATCGAGAAGAGGTTGTGGTCGACGTCGTTTGCCGAGCCGTCTGCGCGGAGATCGCGAAGCGTGGTGGGCAAGTAATTGAGGTCGCCCGTAGCCGGGTTGATTGCAACCGTGCCGGAGCCGCCGGTATTGGCGGCGAAGACGACCCGATCCGTAGCCGGGTCCGGATGGTAAATGGGGTCCTTACACTCGACACCATTCGCCGGAGTGCCATGCGTCAGCTTACGCACGACCAGCGTCTCCACGTCGACGACGTAAATGTTGAGCGGGTCGTTGGTGACGTTCTTATTCCGCGCGGCGAAGGCAATGTCTCCATCCCCCGGCGACCACGACGGACGCTCGACGGCGATGAGGGAGGCGTTGTCGATGGGGCTGTTGTCTACCGATATGCCGGTGACCTGCCGGCGCTGTTGGGTACCGATATCGTAGATGTAGAGCTCATACGGCTGCGCGGGCGAATCGCGGTGGACGTAGGCGAGCTTGGTGCGCGAATGGTTAATCGCGGGGAAGAATTGGTTGCCGGTAATCTCGCCACGCAGTTCCGGCGTATTGGTCGCACCCGTGATCTGCTGGATGAATGCACCGTCACTGCTCATCCGGTAGATGTGGAACGGGGAGTTGCCAGCAGGAGGAACCGTACCGTAGCTTCCCGCCGGGTCCGCGTTGTTGGACGAGAAGAAGATGTTCTGCTGATCCCAGCTCCACATCGGGTGGATTTCCCGGCATACGGTGGAGCTACCGACCAGCGGCGGCCGCGGGTTGGTGGTGAGGTCGACGAACTGCGGCTGTGTCTCCGGCGGCGCGGGAACGGCAGCGGCGGGCCCGAATTGACCCGCAGCGGTAGCGAAGACGTTCTTCTGCCACTGCTGTGCTTCTTCCCGGCTAATCCGCTGAAGAGGTAGGTCACCCGCTTTCACGCGGTTCAGCGGGGTCTCAAGGTGCCGTCGGGGCGGCGGGGCCGCCGCAGTACGCGGCGACCTGAGCGCAAGCGCAGCAGCCTGACAGGTCAGGCCGGCGACGGCGGTTACTAAAATAGCTAATGCGGATGCGCGGCCAGTATGGAAGGAAGGACCTGAGCTCAACGGAGAACCTCCTCGCCCTCGGGGAGACGTACACGGGCTGAATAATGGGTGTAACGGGTGCCTGGCAGAGGCGAGCCTCTGGGTTCCTTGCCTGTTCTGCAACGCCTCGATTAGCTTCTAAGCAACACCGAGACAATCCTTCACGATTTTCAGGCCCCGGGGCTTCTCGGGGTCAGATACAGGCGATGTCCGGCCGTCCCTAGCCGGGGTGGGTCAACTTGACCAGTTCGTCCCAGATGTTCGCGACTTGCTGTCGAGTGTTTTGCAGGGGAATTTTGCCGCTTACCGGGTGATGTGCGAACCGCAGACGTTCTTACGCGGGGAGTTGGATTGGATTCGAGCCTCCGCTTGGGCGGCTTTCGGCTCGTTTCCAGCGATTAGACGCGCTACCTGGATAGAATGTTGCGCGACCACCACCACGATTCTGTCGACCGACCGCGGCCAGCGGGTTGCACCCGGTATGGCCGCTTCCATTACCACTACGGGTAACGAAGGGGGCTTAGTTGCCAAAGTCAGTAATATTTTATTCAATTGATTTTCGATCTGCTCAGAGTCGGACCGGTTGAGCGACTGCAGGTCGCTGGACGAGACGGATACCTGATCCGCCTCAGCCTGGAGGGTTAGCGGGCTTTGCGCGCGATAAGTTCTGGTAGTGAACAACCCTGGGTGGTGTCCGCGTGCGCTCGTCGGGCTTCGTAGCTACTCGTCAATGCATGTCGGCATTCGGCACCACGGTGCCTAGTTTGGCGAAGACGAGCGGTTTGCCCGAATCGGTGGCTGTCCTGCGCGCAGGCTCCCCACGACTCGGGCGAACTCCGAGGGGTTTGTTGTAAACCCACGGGCGATTGGAGCCCAAATAAAAGTGGATTCCCGAATGGCTCGGGAATCCACTGGTGGCTTACGGGCGGTTTAAGCTGTTGGTGGAGACCGGCGCGGCAATTACCGAACCGGTCAGTTCACCAAAGGCTGCCGCTCACTCTTCGTCGCGACCGCTCTGTAGCACGTCACCGTAGACGTCTCCCAGGGTGACCCGCTCTGGGTCCGGCTGGTAGTCGCCGTAGTCGCCGGTTTCTTCCTGCGCCTGCCGGATGGAGAGGGTCATGCGGCGCTCTTCCGGGCGAATCTCGAGGATCTTCACCTGGACGTTGTCGCCGACCTGCACCACGTCTTCGGGCTTGTTTACGCGGCGGATGGAGAGTTCCTGGTTGGGCACGATCCCCTCGAGTCCACCTTCGAGCTGAACGAAGGCGCCGAACGGCACCAGCCGAGTTACGGTACCGGAGATCAGGTTGCCCGGGTTGTAGCGCTCCTGGGCTTCCGTCCACGGGTCCGGAAGGATCTGGCGGAGGCCGAGCGAAATGCGGCCCTGCTCCAGATTGGTCTTCAGAACCATGACCTGGATCTCATCCCCTACCTTCAACACGTCGTTCGGATGCTTGATGCGGGTCCAAGACATCTCGCTAATGTGAAGGAGACCGTCCACGCCGCCGATGTCGACAAAGGCGCCGTAGTCGGTGATGCGGCGGACCACGCCGGCGCGGACCTGACCTTCAGCCAGGGTCGCGAGCGTTTCGTCGCGCGCCGCCTGTCGTTCCTGCTCGGTTGCGAGGCGATGGGACAGAACCACCTTACGGCGGTCGCGATCGACCTCGATGACCTTCAGCGGGAGTTCCATGCCCACGTACTTCTCGAGGTTCCGTACCTTGCCGGTGCCCACGTGGGACGCCGGGACGAAGCCGCGGATTCCGAGATCTACTACGAGGCCGCCCTTAACGCGTTCCGTGACGAAGGCGGAAAGGGTTTCACCCTGGCGCTGGGCGTCGATCACGCGGTCCCATGCCTTCTCGAAGTCGGCGCGCTTTTTGGAGAGGATGAGCTGGCCGGCCTCATCGTCATCCGTATTCAGCACGTAGACGTCGATCTCTTCACCGACCTGCACGATCTGCTCCGGTCGCTTTCCGGATTCGCGGGTCAACTCGCCCGGGGGGATAATCCCTTCGGACTTCGTTCCCACATCCACGAGCACGCCGTCTCGATCGATGTGTACGACGGTGCCGCGGACCACCTGGGCCTCGGTCAGCGCCTGGAACGAGTCTTCAAACTCGAGGCTCCTCGGCCGCGCGTTCAAGGACGGAACATCGCCGCCCTGCTCCAAAATCGTCCCTGCGGGGGGGCGCTCGGCCGTGCGGATGCCACTCATACCTGATCTCCTCAAAGGGTCCGCCCTATTGCGGACAACTTCGCCGTCCGTGGCGAAGTATCGCTTCGCAACCTCTGGGCCGCACGGGTGGTGCGGAGGCCGGCGTACGCGCTTCGGCGCGCCGGACACGGGACGGCAGCCGGTATTATAACATACGATTTCGGATTAAGACTCGATGTTTTTGGCCGCTTCTGTAGTGGGGCGCCTACCGTTTCGCATGCCACGGTTGTGGGTAACCTTACGACCTTGGGAGTATCAGGAGGCGGATCGATTATGGCGGGGGCATTTGGTTCCGTGGGCATCCCAGATTGTGAGCATTCGATTCCCATTCGCAGGGGATTGCGATCCTGGTTTGCCGCGATCGGAGCGGCCGTCGCGCTGACCGGCTCGATGGTCCCCTGCCGGGCGCAAGGCGTCGATGCGCCGGTTGTGGTGATCCGCACCCTTCCGGGAAACACGCCAAAGCAGGCGACCAAACCGAAAGCTGCGGCGAGGAGCCAGCAACCCAGTGTAAAGACGAAATCTAGCTCCCCTGCGCTAAAAGAGGCCACGAGTGCTCCCGCCCCACCGCGCAGGAGGCGGAGGGTAGTCCGCACTAGGCCAGCGATTGAGCCGGCGCCGCGCGTGGCTGAGGCGCGGCCGCAACCCCGAAGCCGACATACTCCGGCCGACGATGTTTCGAGTGTACGGTCGGTGCAGCGTACAAAACGGAAACGGCCTGCCGCGGAAGAGTCGGACCGGCGAGTTGCGCAAGACCTCTCCCAGCCTACCGGTCGATCTGCTCGGCGAAAGCGACCCGAGGCGATGGATGATCGGCAGTCGAAGCGCCCCGAGCCGCCGGTGACCCAGACGGCGAGGCGGGGTGCGAGAAGTCTGAACGCAGAGGGGTATGCGCTCCTACGGCGGGGACGTTACGCGGAAGCCGAAGAACCGCTACGGGCGGCCGTGCGGATGAAGTCGAATTACGGCTACGCACTCTATAACCTGGGCTGGAGTCTGCTGGCGCAGGGCAAGGCGCGGGAAGCGATTGAACCGCTGCGGGATGCGGCCGCACTGCAGCCGAACCGGTGGGAACCGCTGCAGAAGCTCTCCGAAGCGTATTCGCAGATCGGCAACCACGACCTCGCGTTCGAGGCCCGAGCTAAGGCGCGGGAATTGCGCGGTGACAGCGACCGCCGCAGTCCGCGCACCCAGGTGAAACCCTCGCGCGGCGCGCAGATGGCGGTTCGCGCGCTGTTAGGAGATGCCGCCTGGGTAGGATCTACGAACCGGCGGGAAGACCAGTATCTTCAGGAGCGACAAGAATTCCGGCTTCGATTAGAAACTGCTCAAGCGGACCAGCGGTAAAGAGAAGCGGGGCTCGCGGTATGAACCGCGAGCCCCGCTTCTCTTTCGTCGCCTGAAGGCTGCGGTCCGTTAGCGGCGGACCAGCATGATCGTGCCGGAACGCACATCGTACTCGGCTTTCAGGTCGAGAGCGCGCTCCAGGAAGGACATCGGAACCATCGTTCGGCCACTGTCCAGGAACGCCTCGCGCTCCATAACCAGAACGGTCTGGTTGACCAACGCCTCTTTACTCCCGATCTTCAGCTTGATCTCCGTTTGCTCATTTGCGGCACGGATCTCTTGCGTCTCCGGATACCACACCACCACGCCGCCTGCGTACTCCATGATCTGGCGGAAAGGCGTCAGCGGCAGGCCATTTTCGATGCGCGGGCTCACGTCGAACGCGACCCGCTTATCATTCATGACCACGTCGAACGTACCCGGCACCCGGATGATGGAGCCGGTCCGAAGGCGGGCGCCGTCCGTAAGGGCATTAGCCACCTGGATGGCCTTCGGGGTGGTCTTGAACTTACGAGCGATGGCGTGGAGGCTATCGCCGCTGCGCACGTGATAGCTGCGATCGGTCGGCATGTCGCTTACGCGGTAAAGATCGACCTTCGGCTTGCCACTCTTGTCGCGGCGATTCTTGTCGACCACGGCGATCACGAGGCCGGGCTTAGCGGCCGGAGTGACAGCGGAAGCCACCTGGGTCTTGGTCGCAGCGCGAGCCGCTGGCTTCGCCGCCGGTTTCACGGCAGTAATCTTCACCGCGGGTGCCCGTTCCGGACGATCCGCGGTCGGGGTCGACACACGGACGCCGCCCTGGCTGGGCATCGGCACCGAGCGGTTCGCCATCTCGATCAACTCGCCCGGCAGGTCCACGATTTCCGGATTCTTGATCTCGATCTTGCTGGCGGTCCGGACCGGCTTGGCCGGCTCGACCACCTTCGGAGACACCGGCGCGACGTTGGCAGTGCTCGGCGGCACGATCTCGGGGTTCACCGGGTTCGCCCGCGCAATCCGCACAGGCTTGGCCACCGGCGCGGAAGCACGATTGATCTTGACCGGCGGTGCCTGCACCACCTTGGGCGCAGCCGGAGCGGACACGGCGGGCGCGGTGGCGCGCGGACCGGTCGGGGCGCTGGCCGGGGAGCCGGGTAGCAGCTTCGGAGCGACCGCGCTCGCTTCCGCGATTACCGGCTTGCCTGCCGGGCGGCTGTCGACCGGCTGCTTTACCTTCGTTCCGGAAAGTCCACCCTGGCTCGCGGCGCTGGCCTGAGGGGCCGGAAGACGAACGCTTCCCTTCGGGCCAACTGAAGCGGACGACGCCGGCTTGCCACCAGGGGTCCGATCGGTCTGCCGGATTTTCGGACTGCCTTCCGGCCTCACGGAGACGGTCGCGGGAGCCTTCGGATCGACGACTGCCGGTTGAGCAGGCAGCGGAAACACCAATTGCCCCGGCATTTCGGTAGCCATCGGAGCCGGCTCGCCCTTGAGCGCCACATCCGGAACCCCGGGAGGCGTCACCATCGGCTTGGTGGGGTCTTCCTGCTTGCGGGTAGCATTCTCGGTACCCGCGGGCACCACGTTGAGCGTCACCTGGCGGGACTTGCCGAGGTTGTTCGCCTTATCATACGCCCATGCCTCAACCATCAGGGTGCCGCGCTTGGTGATCGGATCCAAGAACTCGGCGGTGTTCAGGTCGAGCGTGTAGGGCGGGCGGCTCTTGATCAGCCGCGGGAAGCGATTCACGAAAACGGAGACCAGGAGATCGAGGCCGCTATTGTCTTCCGCCAGAATGTCGAGAGACACTTTGCCGGAGACCGTGTCGCCGTCCTGAACGCCGCGGAACTGCACCAGGGGCGGAACGATGTCCACGCCGCCGGCGATTCCGTTTCGAACGGTGACCCCCACTTCGTCGATCGCGAGCGGGCCCCGCGTGCCCATCGCCACGATCTTCACGGCGTGATTGCCGTCGGCGATCGTGCGGGTATCCAGGTCCAGATACTGCACGCCGCGGAGGTCTGAGCCGAGCACGTTCTTACTGAACTGGATCTTATCGTCCACGAAGACCGTGAGCGCCGTGATCTGCCCCATCCCGTGGTTGTAGGCCACGCTGAGAGTGATCCGACCGGCGACCAGGCTGTTGGGAAGCGGATTGCCGATGGCGATCTGGGTGGACGCGCGCTCCGGCGCGGCGTAGATCGGGCCAGCGGCCGTGATGCAGAGAAGCAAACCGGGAACAATTGACCAGCGGTGCTTCCCCAGGGCTTTACGGCGCATGAACCTACCTCCTGCTCTGGGTCTTACGGCGATGACGCCACGTTATTTACATCTTCGGACGAAGACTACCAGGCGAACGAGTCCAATCTCATCCACTCGTACGCGCCGGGGCGCTCCGTCTCAACAATTGGTTAGCTATCTGAACGCCGCAGGGTGAAGCGGCGAGGGGCACGTTGACCGGGCCGGATGGGGCTGCTAGCATGCCCGCACAGCCGAGTTAGACGCTGCCAATCCGGGCACAGTTCCCTCCCTACCGATTAAAGTCCTGCCGGATAAGCGAGCTAAACTACCATTTTTTTAGTTGTTTTCACGAACACGCTTCCGCACCGTCCGGGCCGCTCCCGGTGGGGCCTGGGCATATGGCATGGCTGTGAAGAAAACGACCAGGGACAGCGCTCCGAAGCTCCCGCGATTCAGCCCCACCCGAATCGAGCTGTACCTGTTCTGCCCGCGGGCTTACCACTTCTACTATGAAGAGGGGCTTCGCTGGGGCGGTATGAACGCCGGGCTCGCCTTCGGCGGCAACCTGCACCGGACGCTGCAAACGTTTCACGACCGTGGCGCACAGCAAGGAGTGTCGCTGGATGAGCTCCTCGCCCACCTGCGAGAAGGCTGGTCCGGCGCGGGGTTCACCTCGCCCGAGGAGGCGGCCGCTCATCTCTCGGCCGGAGAGGCGGTGCTCACGCAATACTATCACAGCACTCCAGCGGCGGTGCGAGAGACGGTCTGGACGGAAAGGACGGTCCAGCACCGGTATGAAGAGTTCGTTTTGTTCGGAAAGATCGACCGGCTGGATCGCCGTGAGGACGGCGCGTTGGAAGTGGTGGACTACAAATCCGGCCGGCGCACCGTTACCGAGGACGAGGTGCGAAGCAGCCTGGCCTTGACCATCTACCAACTCCTCATCGCCCGCACGAACCCGGGGGTTGAAGTCTACGCCGGAATCCTGTGCCTTCGCAGCTCGGAACATGCGTCGATCCTCCGGACCGAGGCGGAACTGGCGGAAGCGGAGCAGGAAATCATCCGCATCGTGCGTACGATCCTCGCTGACCCGGTGAAGGCGGCGCTGCCCGGCCCGCAGTGCCGGAGCTGCCAGTATCCCCGCATCTGCCCGCCCGGCCGGCAATGGCTGCGGGAGAATCCACTTGCCTCAGGTTGAAACACAGAGTAAGCGCTCGGCAGCCCCGCCGGGGCTGCCGAGCGCGTTAGGGTCGCGCACGGCATCCTGGCGGTAACTGACTTGTTAACAAACCGAACATGAAGAAGTGGTTGGAAACGATGATCGGCGGCGGGCCGTGGCACGCCTGGGCGGTGGAGGTCGGAGAGACCGCCTATAAAGTGCTGC
>Ga0255338_1004051_pt1 | contig 16063 bp, 15 predicted proteins | sample MeOH1_35cm_T4_19_FD_203715 | JGI IMG/M metagenome (GOLD analysis project Ga0255338, IMG submission 203715) | Sandy soil microbial communities from University of British Columbia, Vancouver, Canada - MeOH1_35cm_T4_195 | ecosystem: Engineered > Artificial ecosystem > Sand microcosm > Unclassified ...
GCGCCTGTCCACTCTGCTCTTCTGCTAGGCGCACCACCCCTCTGCTCCCCACTGCAGGGGATTCGCGTGCCATTCCCCCACCCCTGCCACGGGCCGCTAATTCGACGGTCTGACAAGCAGACAGGTTGGGCTGCTGCTGCTCCGGCGGCCGGCTGCGGATGAGCCCTGGGGCGCGAGCGCGAAGCTCCTCACGCCGGGGCTCAGGGCACGGTGTGGAGCGCGCCCTCGGGGAGGGAGGTCCCCGCGGGCCAGAGCAGGTAGACGGCGCCGCCGGAGTGGCGCCAGGCGCGCCACAGCTCGTCGCGCTTGTACGTGGTCTCGACCTTGTCGTCGCTGGGGAAGGCGGGGTCGTTGACCACCACGTCTCCCTGCGGAGAGAAGCCCCTTACGACGATGAGGTGCCCGTCCGACCTGCGCGACGCGCCCCCCGTGAGCTGTCCCTCTTCGTAGGCGATGCTGATGCTCACGGGGATGCCCGCGGCGATGAGCCGCTCCACCTGGGTGAAGGAGTCGAGCCGCGCCACCATGGCGTGGAGGGCGCCACCGCCCATCGCGGAGGCGTAGGCGGCGTTGAAGCTCCAGTTGCCCGTGCCCGCATACACCTCGTCATGGGTGTTGGCGGCTGCGGTGGGCACGGTCTCCGCCAGCTCCGGGCGGTTCAGCTTCCGGGCCCAGTAGCTGAGCAGCATGGTGGTGGACGTGGGCGAGCACCACACGGGTCCGCCTTCCGGGTAGATCATCTGCGAGAGGCCGGGCACCTCCAGCACCATGCCCCAGGCCAGCCGATCCGATGGTCCATCCACGGGAGTGCGCGTGCCATCGCTCAGCGCCAGCGAGAGGGCGCGGATGCGCGGGCTCACCCCCGGCTGCGTGGAGTAGAGCCACACCTTCACGCGCACCGCCTCCGCGGGCTTCTTCAGGACGAGCGTGTCGGTGAAGACGTTGCCCAGCGCATCCTCCTGGCCGTTCACGCTGCGCCGCGACACCGTGCCCTTGTCGAAAGCCCAGGGGCCGAAGTCGTAGTCCTTCGTCCACGTGCCGCCCACGCGCGCGGCGAGCGTCACCCGCACCCAGGTGCCCGGAGGGGTGAGGGCCTCCAGAGAGGGCACGGCGTTGTTGAAGCCGGTGGGGACGGGGTGCTCCGCCAGGAGGGCCGTGCCGAAGCGGTAGCTCGCGACCGGCGGAGGTCCTCCCTCCTTCCCGGCGGGAAAGGGCGCGGGGCCGGAGGGCGCTACCGCCTCCAACTCCACCGTGCCATCGCTGGCGAGCACCGTACCCTCGCGGGAGAAACGCTCGAAGTCACGCGTCGCCGCGCTGATCCGCCACTGTCGCGCCACGGGCCCCTCCGCCGCGGGGTTCGTTCGAGGCCATCCTGCGCACGCTGTCAGGGCCAGGAGAGGAACGAGAAGGAAGAGAGTACGAACGGTCACGGGCGCGGAGCTAATCACGAGGCTGCTTCTGCGCACAGCGCAACCGCTCCGAGTCCTCCTACCTCGCCAGCTCCCGGAGCAGCAGGTAGACGAACTCGGCGCCCGGCTGGAGCGAGGCGACGGGGACGCGCTCGTTGGGAGCGTGCGCGGTGCGCGCGTCCTCGGGGGTGAGCGCGAAGAGATCGATGCCGTAGGCATGGATGCCCGCCCTGCGCAGCATGGCGGACTCGGTGGTGCCGGTGGACTGGCGGGGGATGACGGGCACGCCCGGCCACACCTTGGCGGCGGCGGTCCTCGCGGCTCGGAACATCGCGTTGTCTCCCACGGGCGACATGGGGGAGTTGGGCGGGCTCGTGTCCATCTCCACCTGGATGGACGGGTCCGCCACCGCGGCGACGAGGCGGGCGTGGAGCGCCTGGGCGTCCTCGTCCGGCAGCAGTCGGCAGTTGATGGTGGCCTCGGCGGTGGCGGGGATGACGTTGGGTCGAGTGCCGGCCTGGAAGACGGTGGGGGTGCACGTGGAGCGCATGACCGCCGCCAGGGCCGGATCCAGCCGCGCCACTGCATCCACGGCATCCTGGGGCGGCGCGTCAGGGGACGCGGCGATGCGCTTCAACGCCTCGCCCAGCTCGCCGGGAGTCCGGGGGGCACGCCCCTGAATATGCAGCCGCGCCGCGGGGGTGAGCCGGGCCGGGAAGGTGAGGGCACCGACTCGAGCCACTGCCGCGGACACTCGCACCAGCGGGTTGGGGTCCGCCGGTGGCGCGGACGAGTGGCCCCCCGGGCCGGTGGCCTTGAGCACCACGTTCCGGGAGACGCGCTCGGCGGCCTGGAGGGCCACGAACTGCACCCGGCTCCGATCCGCGGCCAGCTCGGTGAGGCCCCCCTCGTTGAGGGCGAACTCGGCCTCGCGCAGCTCCGAGCGGTTCGCCAGCATCCACTCCAGCCCGTAGCCAGCACCCACCTCCTCGTCCGCGCCGAGGTACAGCACGAGGTCTCGCGACAGCTTCACGCCCTCGCGCTGGAGCCGCCGCAGCGCCAGCACGCTCGCGGCGGCCATGCCCTTGTTGTCCTGCGCGCCGCGCCCATAGAGGAAGCCCTCGCGCTCGGTGAGCTGCCAGGGATCGGTTGCCCACTCCTCGCGCTTGGCGGGGACCGTGTCCAGGTGCGCCAGGATGAGGATGGGACGCCCGCCACCGGTGCCCTTCAGCCGGGCCAGCAGGTTCCCACGTCCGGGAGCGGGCTCGATGATCTCCGCCTCGATGCCGGCCTCGCGCAGCCACCTCGCGGCCACCTGAGCGGCGGCCGTCTCGTTGCCGGGAGGGTTGGAGGTGTCCACCGCGACGAGCTCGGCGAGCAGCGTCCGCAGCTCATTCACGGCGCGGGGACGAGAGGAGGAGGCCGGTCCGGCGGCGTGGCTGCAACCCAGGGCGACGAGGATGAGGCACAGGGGGAGGTAGCGCATGAACGGGTGCGTTGTACCCCGCCCGATGCCTTCCCGCCTCATTGCTGGGGCAAGTCGTGTTAGAGGGCCAGCGACCCGGAGAGCCCTACCGCCCATGCCCCCCTCCTTGAATCCTCGCGTCGTCGAACTGCCCCTGCGCCACGCCTGGACGATCTCCCGAGGCACCAGCACCTCGAAGCGCAATGTCCTGGTCGAGCTGCGCTCCGGGGAACAGGTGGGCGTAGGCGAGGCCGCGCCCAACGTGCGCTATCACGAGTCCGCGGAGACGGTGTTGGAGGCCCTGGGCAAGCTGGCCCCGGTGCTCGAAGGGGATCTGCGCTACTTCCGCGATCTCTCGGAGGCGCTGCAGGACGCCCTGCCCGGCAACGGCGCGGCCAAGGCGGCGGTGGACATCGCCCTGCACGACCTGGCTGGCAAGACGCTCGGGGTGCCGCTGTACCGGCTGATCGGAGTCGATCCGGCCCGCATGCCCATCACGTCCTTCTCCATCGGCATCGACGATCCGGAGACGCTGGCGCGCAAGGTGCGCGAGGCCGAGCCGTACCCTGTCCTCAAGGTGAAGCTCGGGGCCGAGCGCGTGCGGGAGGTCTTCGGCACGGTGCGGGCCGCGACGCCCAAGGTGATCCGCGTGGATGCGAACGAGGCGTGGCGCCCGGAGGAGGCGCTCGAGCACATCGAGTGGATGGCCACCCAGGGCGTGGAGCTGGTGGAGCAGCCCCTGCCCGCGGCGGACGTGGAGGGGGCGAAGTGGCTGCGGGCTCGCTCGCCGCTGCCGCTGGTGGCGGATGAGGCGCTGATTCGCGCCTCGGACGTGCCGCGGCTGGCCGAGGGCTATCACGGCATCAACGTAAAGCTGCAGAAGGCCGGAGGCATCCGCGAGACGCTGCGCACCATCGACGTGGCGCGGGCCTGTGGGTTGAAGGTGATGATCGGGTGCATGGTGGAGACGTCGGTGGGCATCGCGGCGGCGGCGCACCTGGGGCCCCTGGCGGACTGGCTGGACCTGGACGGCAACCTGCTCATCTCCGAGGACCCCTTCCGCGGGCACCCGGTGGTGCAGGGGCGCATTCAGCTCGGGGACGGGCCGGGGCTCGGCGTAGAGCCGCGGACTCGCGCGTGAGCCCGGCACTCATCCAGGACCCGATGGCGGTGCTCGCGGTGTTGCTGGGCGTGGTCGGCCTGCTGTTCCTGGCCGATCGGCACCCGGTGCTCGGGCGGTTCTTCCGCGTGGTGCCGCTGCTCGTCTTCATCTACTTCGTCCCCACGCTGCTCTCGAACCTGGGGATCATCCCCCTCCAGTCCGAGCTGTACCGCTTCGTGCGGGTGTACCTGCTGCCGGCGAGCCTGGTGCTGCTGGTGCTGTCCGTGGACCTGCCGGCGATCGCCCGGCTGGGGCGCAACGCGGTGGTGATCTTCCTGGCCGGAGCGGTGGGCATCGTCCTGGGGGGACCGCTGGCGTACCTCGCGCTCGGGTGGCTGGTGCCGGCGGAGCTGGGGGAGGAGGCCTGGAAGGGCCTGGCGGCGCTGAGCGGCTCGTGGATCGGCGGCAGTGCGAACTTCGTGGCCATTGGCCAGAGCGTGGGCGCGCGTGACAGCACGCTGAGCATGATGGTGGTGGTGGACGTGGGCGTCTCCAACATCTGGACGGCGGTGCTGCTGTCCTTCGCGGGCCGCGAGCAGCAGATGGACGCGAAGATCGGTGCGGACCGGCGGACGCTGGACCTCGTGCGGGGAGAGGTGGAGCGCCTGCAGGCCGAGAACGCCCGGCCCGTGGGCCTGGCGGACCTGCTGTGGATGCTGGCCATCGCCTTCGGAGTGACGGTGGGATGCACGGTGATGGCCTCGAAGCTGCCGGACCTGGGCAGTGTGGTGACGGGCTTCACGTGGGTGGTGTTGCTGGTGACGACGGTGGGGGTGGTGCTCTCGTTCACTCCCGTGCGGCGGTTGGAGGGAGCGGGGGCCAGCCGAGTGGGCTCGGTGTTCCTCTACCTGCTGGTGGCCACCATCGGCGCGCAGGCCGAGTTCCGGCGCCTCCTGGACGCTCCCGCGCTGGTGGCCGTGGGAATGCTGTGGATGGCTTTTCACGCGGCGGTGATTCTGGGAGTGCGGCGGCTGCTGCGAGCGCCCATCTTCTTCGCGGCGGTCGGCTCGCAGGCAAATGTGGGGGGTACCGCATCCGCCTCCGTGGTGGCGGCGGCCTTCCACCCGGCCCTGGCCCCGGTGGGTGTGCTGCTGGCCGTGCTGGGCTACGTGCTGGGAACCTACGGGGGGCTGATCAGCGCGGCGATGCTCGAACAGGTGTACCGGCTCCTTCACTGAGGCTGGGAGGACCCGGGCCTCCCATGATTTCTCCAGCAGAGTGGACGCTCGCCGTGGCCTATGACATGCCGCCTGGCTGTCCGGAGCTGCGGAGGCAACTCGCGCGCCGTGCGCTCGACTGGGGCTGTGCGCTGGGGGCTGACGACTTCATCACCACCTGTGGGGCCTCCGAGGCCCTCCACCGCGCGGAGCCTCGTCTGAGCCCAGGTGTTATCTTCATCAGGAGCCCAGGGAGGTCCGACCATGGCAGAGCGAAGCGAGGTTCCCCTGTTCCAGCTTCCAGCGCCGGACGGTCCGCCCCGCGGCACGCTGGATGCCTGGCAGCGGCGCGAGATGCTGGTGGCCCTGATGCACCCGGGCTGCGATATCTGTCATGCGCTCCACCGGATGCTCATGTCCCGGGCTCCCGGTTGGCGCCAGCAGGAGATCGACGTCTTCTCCGTGGTGCCCCCGGGCCGGCCGGGCGAGCCATTGCCCCCTGGGGCGCTCCAGGACTCGGAGGGCCGTGTCTCACGGGAGCTGGCTCAGGAGCTCGGGGCCTCGCCGGGCGCGGCGGTGCTGGCCGTGGCCAACCGCTTTGGCATGCTCTACGCCGTGCTGGACATCCACGGCGGGCCCACGGAGGCCGTGCTGCGTGAGGCGCTGGAGTGGCTGGACCTCGCGCAGCGCCAGTGCGGCGAGTGCTCCGCCCCCCTGGACTGGGACTGACGCGGCGCGCCCGCCTCAGTTCCCGTCCTTCTTGTCCACGCGAGGGCCCTGGGTGAAGCGCTGCTCGGGCCCCGGACCGGCGTAGACCTGCACCGCGCGCAGCGGCCCCTCGGACACCACCTGCGCCGAGTGCTTCGCTCCGGCGGGGATGTACACCGCGTCCCCCTTCTCCACCCGGAGCTTCTGCCCGCTCACCGTCATCTCCGCGGCGCCGTCCTCGATATAGAGGATCTCCGCGCTCGACTCGTGGACGTGCTCGGGCACTCCGGCGCCCTTGCCCAGCTCCAGCAGCGTCATGGACGCAGCCGTCGCCCCCGTGGAGGCGTTCAGCAGCAGCGTGGCCGAGCCCTTGCCATTGGCGATGAGGTGGCGCGGCGCTTCCTTCGTGGACACGCGATAGCGGGGAGCGGCGGCGGGCTCGGCGGCCCAGGACAGCGCGGCCAGGCCCAGCACCGCGGCGCCCAACAGGGGGAGGATCATCCGGGGACGCGTCATGCCCCTGGATTTAGCATGGCCGCGCCAGCACCATGGAGCCCATGTCAGACATCCTGAAGGACTACCCCAGCACCGTGCGCTTCCCCCTCCATTGGGGTGAGATGGATGCGTACGGCCACGCCAACAACGCGCGCTTCTTCTCCTGGTTCGAGTCCGCGCGCATGCCGTACCTCACCCGCATCGGGCTGGTGGGACCGGGGCTCTCGGGAGTGGGTCCCATCCTCGCGGCCACGAACGCGGACTACCTCCAGCCCATCGTCTTTCCCGCCAACCTCATCGCGGGTGCGCGCGTGTCCCGCATTGGCCGCTCCAGTATCACCCTGGAGCACGCCATCGCCGACGCGGACAAGGGTACCGTGTACGCCCGGGGCGGCGGTGTCATCGTCACCATCCGCTACCCCTCCTACGAGAAGATCCCTGTGCCAGAAGCGGTTCGCGCCGCGATCGAGGCCCTCGAGGGCCGGTCCTTCGCGCCTCCCGCCTGACAGGGATGTCAGGGTGCTCCTTAACATGGCCGTAACGGGGCGCGGGATCTCGCGAGGTTACGCCGTTAGCTCGTTGGCGCAGCACTTGCTCTTGCCGCGACGCCCCGTCTGACCAAGGAGAACAAGGCATGAAGACGAAGTTCTGGATGACCGGAACCCTGATGCTCGCGCTCGGAGGCATTGGCTGCAGCGATGCGCCGGACGCGAAGGAAGTCTCCGACACCACGGCCGGACGCACCAGCGAGATGATCCGCGCCGCGAGCGCCAGCGCGCGAGTGATGAGCGAGATGTCCTCGCTGGAGAGCATGGGCTCCACGGCCACCCTCCTCCAGAAGACCTTCGGCGCGGTGCCCCTGATGGGCTCTCCGTCCACGTGCACGGATCCGGCGGGCTGTGACTCGATGCCGACCAACCCCGTGCCGTCCGACCCCACGGCCGCGGAGGCGCAGGCGGCGCTGGTGGAGAAGTACCTGCGCGAGCGCATCTTCACCGAGGCGAACGTCGAGGGCACCGAGGGCGACTCCACCCTCTTCCGCATCCAGGGCGATGACGCGTGCACCATGGGCGAGCTCCCGGCGGAGGCCAGCTGCGTGCAGGCCGTGGACCAGATGGAGCTGCGCATCCGCGCCACCAGCACCGGCAAGAACGGCCTGGACCTGGGCTTCCAGTTCGGCCCCAACCGCGACGAGCCGCTGGTGCTGAGCTTCGCCGAGAAGACGATGGCCGTGGTGGTGGACCTGGCCGAGACCAAGGACACGGTGCTCTTCCTGTCTCCCTCCTCCATGACGCAGCTGCCGCGCGTGATGGTGGGCAAGGTGGAGCTGCGGCTGACGGAGAACGGCCCGCAGGACCTCACCTTCAGCACCGGCATCCTGGACGCCATCCGCATCGAGGTGGATGAGAACGGCGCCACCCACTCGTTCTCCACGGCCAAGGCCACCCCGCTGTCCGAGCTGCGCATGGATGCGAACGCCAAGCGCCTGAGCTTCGCGCTGAACCTGGGCACCACCGAGTACAAGGGCCCGTACGGCGGCACCTCGGCGCTGGCCAGCCAGCAGATGGTGTACTCGCTGTCCGGCCTGTCCTTCGAGTTCAACGCCGAGGAGGCGCAGAACGACTTCGTCGTCGCCCACGTGGGCCTGGGCGATGCGCAGAGCTACATGAGCCTGAACGGCACGAAGATCGTCACCGCGGACCTGAACGCGCTGTCGGGCCGGCACTTCGACCTGAACCTCTCCAAGGGCGCGGACGGCCTGCCGCTGGTGCGCGTGCTGCCCGAGTTCGACCTGGCCGCGAAGTTCTTCATGGCGCCGCTCAAGGCGGATCCGCTGGCCGAGGTGCCCTCCTTCTACGAGGACCAGAGCTACCGCGTGCGGCTGAGCGGCGGCGGCGCGCCGAGCATCCGTCCGGTGGACGCCAACACGACGACGGGCTTCCCGGGCGGCCTGCAGGTGGTGTCGGGTGAGCTGTCGCTGCAGGGCAAGGACGCGGCCGTCACCGTGCCCGCGGGCAAGTGCCTGGTGGGCAAGGAGATCGCGGCCGAGGGCAGCCACCCGCTGCTCGGCCACTTCGAGGCGCGCGACTGCCAGTAAGGCGCGCGGCTCGGCTCAATGCTCCCCGCGGCGCGCGTCCGCGGGGGCATTGGGGTGACGTTGCAGCAGCATCCGGAGCTGCGGCTGCCGCCGAACCGCCTCCTGCTTGAGCAGGTGGGCGATGAGGGCCGGCGGCGCCGCGCTCCACCGGGCGATGTTCTGGATGAGCATCGGTGAGCGGTACGTGCGCCCGCACAGGAGCGCCGCCGTCTTCCCGTCCACCGGCATCCCCGTGAGCGCCGCGAGCGAACGGCCCTCCGTGTTGAGGATGAGCTCCACCTTCTCCTCGGCCGGGCCCGTGGTGAAGCGCTGGCGCAGCAGCTCTCGCGCGGAGCGTCGCGTGCCCTCGGGGATGTCCCGGTCGATCGTTGTCTTGTGCAGCTCCATCAGCCGCCGGCCGCTCCACAGGCGCCGGAACAAGCCCGAGGGCAGCTGAGGGTTGCGTACCAGCCAGCGGCGCACGCCACCGTCCGCCGCGAAGGCCGCGCGCGCGCACACCGCCTCCAGCCCCACGGGGTTGTGGTGATGGCGGACGATGAGCCGCGCGTGCGCCAGGCCCGTGCGCGGGTTCTCCAGCACGGACTTGATGACGGCAGGCACGGGATCGAAGCAGAAGGCGGACAGCTCCGGATCCTCCGAGCCCCGGGCGCGGGCCTTGCGCTCGTCCTCGGCGAGCGGGTGGAGCCGCGTCTCGAAGATCTTCCGGTAGTTGCCCAGCGCCTCCGCGGGCTCGTCTTCGCCGGCCTCGGACTCCTCGGACTCGGAGGAGGCCTGCGAGCTGGAGGGCTCCGAGGAGGCTCCTTCCGGGGAGTCCGGGGTGGAGGCGCTGTCCTCGACCTCCTCGGGCATCGCTTCGAGCGTGGGCAGCTCGTCGGGAGCGGGCTCAGGAGCCCGGGACACAGGCGGAGCAGCGGCCCGAGGTGGCGCGCTCGGGGCTTCGGAGGCTGGAAGGAGGGCGCCCTGCGCGACGAGCCGCGCGAGGATGGTCTGGATGCGCTCGGGGGGAAACCCGGTGAGGGCGGAGAGGTGGGCGGCGGAGGTGTGCCCATCCAGGCGGGAGAGGACGAAGCCCTCCTCTGAGGTGAGGGGCAGGCGCTTGAGGTCCACCGCGAGGTTGGGCTTGGGAGTCCAGTCCGCCATGGGCGATAACTATTCCATGTCCGACCGCATCCGCACCTATGCCGAGTTCTGGCCGTTCTATCTCCGTGAACACTCCCGGGCCGCCACGCGCTGGCTGCACTTCGTGGGGACCTCGCTGGGCCTGGGCATTGCCGCCACCGCCATCGTGCAGGGCAGGGCGTCGCTCATCCCCGCGGCCCTCGTGGCTGCCTACGGCATGGCGTGGATTGGCCACTTCGGCATCGAGAAGAACCGGCCCGCCACCTTCAAGTACCCCCTGTGGTCCTTCATCTCCGACTTCCGCATGTTGGGGCTGATGGCCGTGGGCCAGCTCGGCCCGCACCTGGAGCGCGCGGAGGCAGGCCGGCCTGGAGGGGCCAGGGGCACGGTCCAGGTGGCACCCTCGCGCTGATCATCCCCGGGAGAGAGGTAGGATGAGGCGCATGCTTCCTCTCCTGGTTCTCCTGGTCGCTGCACAGGTTCCTGCGGTTCCCGGCGAAGGCTCCCTGGTGTCCACCTGCAAGCAGGGCAGGCTCATCGCATGCCAGGAACTAGCGAAGACCGACCCTGCGAAAGCGGCCGAGATTCAGGCAGCTCTCGCGAAAACTGCACTCGGTCAGGAGGCCCTCAGGATCGCGGAGGAAGAGACCCGGGAAAGCGATGCGGGCGAGTCCACCGAAGCCTCGGATGAGCCTCCGGATTGCAAGGGCCAGAACCACCACATCATCTCCCGGCCGATTGCCGAGCAGTTGGAGCAACATGAGACGCTGCGTGGGCTGTACAAACCTCGGGACAGGCGTTTCGTGGCCAAGGCAAAAGACAAAGAATCGCACTGCGGCTACCAGGAATGGCACCGCGATGTAGACAAAGAGGTTGTTGAGTGGCTCAAGCGTGAGGCCAAGGCAACGCCGGAGCAATTCATGAAATTTCTGCGCCAGATCTACAGCCGTCCGAAGATGCGAGAGAGGTTTCCCAATGGCTTTTGACAAGCCATCGCTCCACCGCTTCTTTGAGCTTAAAGAAGACTTGCACGGGAAGTTCGACACTCAATTCCGGAAGACACAGCCCGTCAATACTGGGGATGCTCCTCGCTGTCCGCAGTGCGGTGATGTCATCGGCATGCGGACATGGCTGCCGCCTTACCGAGGTGAATTGGAAGTATATGGAGAGGATTTCGGCGATTTTATAGAGGCTTCTGGCTATGACTTCCTCATCTCCGACCGCATGGCTATGGCTTTTCGAGCTGAAGGGCTCGCCGGATTGCTCGGTTTCCATCCTGTGGAGGTGGTCCATTTACGCCGGAAGCGCAAGGGTTCCAAATCCGGTGCGGCGCCGCGCTACGTTGTCGTCAGCCCATGCTTCGGCCGCGGAGCCGTGGATGAGGCAAGGAGCCGCATTCGCCGAACCGAGCCCATCACATGCTCCGAGTGCCGCTGCACTGGATTGGACTCGATCCACGGATACACCTTGGAAGGTGGCAGCTGGCAGGGCGAGGACGTGTTCCGCCCCCGTGGATGCCAAGGGAGCATTGTTGTCTCCGAGCGTTTTGCCGAGTTTGTCAGTCGGCACGGCTTCATGAATATGAGACTGATCCCCACAGAGGAGTTTATCTGGGATCCGCTCTGTTTGGGGCCCCCGGTAGCTAACCCCGAGATTCCCACCTGACACACCTGATTCCAGCGCGGTCTCTCTAGAGGGTAGGTGCACTACTTCTCAGTACCGGAGAGGGTAGGAGAGCGGCCTAGCGGCTGGAGACTCCCACGCCTATCGGGCAGCTGACGCCCGTGCCGCCCAGCCCACAGTACCCGTCCGGGTTCTTCGCCAGGTACTGCTGGTGGTAGTCCTCGGCGAAGTAGAAGGCAGGAGCCGGGAGGATCTCCGTGGTGATGGCCTCGTGGCCCGCCGCGCTGAGCGCCTTCTGGTAGGCGTCCCGGCTTTGCTCGGCCGCGCGCTTCTGCGCCTCGTCGAAGCAGTAGATGCCCGAGCGGTACTGCGTGCCCACGTCGTTGCCCTGCCGCATGCCCTGCGTCGGGTCGTGGTTCTCCCAGAAGACGCGCAGCAGCGTCTCGTAGCTCACCTTGGCCGGGTCGAACACGACGCGCACCACCTCGTTGTGCCCCGTCATGCCCGAGCACACCTCTTTGTAGGTGGGGTGGGGCGTGAGGCCCGCCGCGTAGCCCACCTGCGTGCTGTACACGCCCGGCGTCTGCCAGAACTTCTTCTCCGCGCCCCAGAAGCACCCCAGCCCGAACAGCGCCTGCTGCAGGCCGGCAGGGAAGGGCTCTTTCAGCGGGGTGCCCAGCACGAAGTGCTTCTCGGGGACGGGCATCGGCTCGGAGCGGCCCTTCAGCGCCTCCTCCGGCGTGGGGAGCTTCAGCTTCTTCGGAGTGTGGGAGAACATGCCTGCTGTTTAGCCATCCCACCGCCGGTTTTCACCTCCCTGGATGGGTAGGCTAGGGTGAGTCCGTCATGCGCCTTGGCTCGTTGCTCCTCTCTTTCTGCCTGCTCGCCCCCATGGTGGCGCCCGCGCAGGCCCCGTCCAGGCCCACCCCAGCGCAGCTCCGGGAGCTCGAGCGCCAGGCTCGAATCCTGTACGAGAAGGCCCGGAAGGACGCCGTCCAGCGCGCGAAGGCGCAGAAGAAGGCCAAGGAGGACAAGGAGCCCGAGCCCAAGCCGGCCAACTGCAAGCTCCCGGGCGCCAGGCGCGCCGCCCAGTTCTCCGAGGAGGTGCTCCCCGGCATCCCCGCCAATGACCGCTATGCGCTGTACGTCGGCGCCTGCGGGCTCGAGGACGTGGTGAAGCTGACGCAGCAGCTCGTGCGCTTCAAGACGTTCAACGGCGAGCAGCCTCCGGCGAAGAACCCGGAGGTGATTGCCATGGGCCGCTTCCTCCAGCAGTGGGCGAAGGCGCGCGGCTTCGGCTTCCGCATCGCCGGCCGCAATGACGTGTTCGAGCTGTCCTGGGGCGAGGGCGCTCCCCACCTGGGGCTCGTCTTCCACGGCGACGTCGTCCCCGCGCCTCCCCACGAGTGGAAGTCCAAGCCCTTCGAGCCCAAGGTGGTGAACGGACGGCTCTATGGCCGGGGCGTCATGGACGACAAGGGGCCGCTCGCCACGGCGCTCGTCTCGCTGGCGATGGCGCGGGAGATGGGGCTCTCGCCGCAGAGGGGCAAGGTGCTCGTCATCGTCGGCAACGACGAGGAGAGCTCCTGGGAGGGGATGCAGGAGTACGCCCGCACCGAGCAGCTCCCCACGCACGTCATCTCCGTGGACTCCTCCTACCCCGTGGTGGTGGCGCAGTCGGGCTTCGTGGCCCTGAAGCTGGAGGCGGCGCTGGGCACGCTGGACTCGGCGGACCGGGGGACGCTGCTGCCCGTGGACGCCAGCGCCGGGGAGTTCCTCACCCAGGTGCCCGCGGCGGCCTCGCTGAGCCTGGCGCCCTTCGCGGGCAGGACCGTGGAGCAGGGGCTGGCCGCCGTGAAGACCGCCGTGGAGGCCACCCGCAAGGAGCGGCCCGGCCTCAAGGCCGAGGTGAAGCTCGTCCCGGCGCCAGCGGCCGCGGGGGGCGGCTCGCGCATCGTCCTCTCCACCCAGGGCCAGGCCGTCCACGCCTCCATCCCCGAGGAGGGCCACAACGCGCTCTGGGATCTCGCCGCCATCGCCGAGAAGCTGCCGCTGGCGGACAACGGGCTCACGGCGATGCTGCGGACGGTGACGCGCCGCTTCGACGGCGACCACCACGGCGAGCGCCTGGGGTTCACCGGCGAGGATCCGCTGATGGGGCCGATGATCTCCGCGCCCACCGTGCTGCGCGTGAAGGACGGGAAGGTGTCGCTGAGCATCAACCTGCGCCGGCCCCGGTCCGAGGAGAGCAACGAGGACTTCCACCAGGCGCTCGATCACGCCATCGCCCTCATCACCCAGGAGACGGATGGGCGAGTGGTGGAGGGCCCGGGGCGCTACGTGGGCGATCCGCACGTGGCGGACGCCAATGGCCCGCTCGTCGCCACGCTGGTGGACATCTACCGGCGCCACCGGGGCATCCGCGGGGAGCTGCCCCCCATCTCCATCCGCGGCGGCACCTACGCCCGCCTCTTCCCGCGCGGCGTGGACTTCGGGCCGGGCATGAAGGAGCTGGGGGCGTACACAGGCCACGCGCCCGACGAGTCCATCTCCCTGGAGCACCTGGGCCTCAGCACCCAGATGCTCGCGGAGGCCCTCCAGACCCTGGTGTTCTCGCCCAACGCGAAGTGAGCCCGCGCCGCCCGGCGGGGCCCGGACCGCTCAGTTCAGCGTCCGGGGCCAGCGGACCGTGAAGCAGGTGCCCTCCTGCGCGCTGGAGCGCACCTCCACCTCTCCCTCGTGCGCCAGGGCGATCTGCCGGACGATGTGCAGCCCCAGCCCCAGGCTCCGCGCTCCGCCCTTGCCCTCATGGGGGCGCTGATCCTCCGGGCGGCGCTTGAAGGGGTCGAAGATGCGGGGCAGCAGCTCCTCCGGGATGGGATCGCCCTGGTTGCGGACCTCCAGCATCACCTGGGCGCCTGTGTCCCGGAGCGTGGTGCGTACGGGCGCGTCCTCCCGCCCGTGCTGGAGGGCGTTGAACACCAGGTTGCTCAACACCTGAGCTACCCGGTCCGGATCCCACTCTCCCCAGGTGTCTCCCTGGACCTCGAAGAGGAGCTGGCGCTCGGGGAATGTCACCTGCAGCTCCTCGAGCGCCGCCTTGCACACCTCGGCCATGTTCATGCGCTGGCGCGTCACGGGGATGCCGCCGCCCAGCCGGCTGCGCGCGAAGTCGAGGATGTCGTCGATCAGCCGGGCCATCCGCGCGCCGCTGCGGCGGATGCGCTCCACGGCCTGACGCTCGCGCTCCTCCAGGCCCTCCACGCGCGTGAGCAGGAAGGCGGAGGCGGTGATGGCGCCCAGCGGGTTGCGCAGATCATGCCCGAGCACCGCGAGCAGCTGCTCCCGGAAGGCCATGGCCTGCTCGAGCGCCTGCTCCGCCTGCTTGCGCTCGGTGATGTCCAACACCACGCACCCGACGCCGAGCATGCTCCCAGCCTCGGTGCGCACGGGGTAGTAGCTGGCCAGCCAGGTGCGGTCCTGGGACCAGCTCAGCTCCGTGGGGGGGGTGAACTCGACGCTCACGGAGGGCTCCCCCGTCTCCAGCACATGGTGCAGCAGGGGCTCGATCAGCGAGAGCACCGGCGCCGGCAGCACCTCGTGGACGGTGCGGCCCAGGTGAGCCTCCACGGGGAGGTGGTTGATGTCGGCCAGGGTCTTGTTGATGCGCAGGTAGCGCAGCTTCCCGTCGAGGAAGGCGATGCCCACGGGAGAGGTGGCCAGCAGCGTGTTGACCATGGCGAGCGAGCGCTGAGCCTCCTCGCGCGCGGTCTGCTCGCGGGCGTGCAGCTGCGCCTGGACGATGAGGGCCGTCGCCCGGCTGGCCATGATGCGGAACAGCAGCGTGTCCGCCTCGGAGAAGGCGTACGCCGTCCGCGAGCCCATATACGCCACGCCGAACAGGTGCTCGCCATCCATCAGGGGCAGGCCGTACAGCGCGTGCAGGCCCAGGTGGCCCAGCGCCTCCTCCTTCAGCAGCGGATCCGTGGAGGCCGAGCGCACCGCGAGCGGCCGGCGCTCGGCGGCCACTCTGCCCGCGAAGCCCTCGCCGACGCGGATTCGCCGGCCCACGAGCTTCTCCGCCTCCAGTCCCATGGCCGCCCGGACCCGCAAGGTGCCATCCTCTCGGAGCAGGATGATGGCGGAGTCCACCTGAAGGGCGGACTCCATCAACAGGGTGAGCAGCCGCTGGAGCAGGGTGTCCTCGTCCGGGCTGTCCAGGGCGGCCTGCATCATGCCATCGAGCGCGTTCAGCGTGCGCTCGCGCAGGCGCGTGGAGCTCTGGACGGCGCGCGTGGTGGCCTGATCAATGAGCTCGTCCAGGAGCGCCAGCGTGCCTGGGGCGGGGTGGATGGCGGAGGCCTGCAGGCGGCGGAGGATGCAGCCGCGCAGCAGCCCGTACTCATGGGTCACTTCATGAAGCGCGAAGCCCTGGCTCAGCCGGGCCAGGGCGTGCACCTCGGAGAGGACGCCGGGGAGCTGGAGCGCGATGCCGTGAGCCTCGTGCGCCAGCGCCTCGGTGATGCCGTCCAGCAGGGCGGGGAGGTGCTCCCCCAGGGCCTCTCCGGCCGCGTGGCGGGAGTGCAGCTCATGAGCGGACAGCTTCCAGTCGGCAAGGATGTCCTCCCGGTGCACGCGGAGGAAGGCGGCCAGCCGATGGGGCTCCTCCGGATCCCGCGCGGGCTCCCAACCGTGGGGACGTGGTTCCTGCTCCAGCATCGCAACCTCCGGACGACCTCTGCCACCGGCCCAATGCTCTCTCTGGGCATGATGGGACAACCTCGCCCACACTGGGATTCCACGCCGGGCGGCCCGGGGCCGGAGTGG
>Ga0255338_1004052_pt1 | contig 16062 bp, 16 predicted proteins | sample MeOH1_35cm_T4_19_FD_203715 | JGI IMG/M metagenome (GOLD analysis project Ga0255338, IMG submission 203715) | Sandy soil microbial communities from University of British Columbia, Vancouver, Canada - MeOH1_35cm_T4_195 | ecosystem: Engineered > Artificial ecosystem > Sand microcosm > Unclassified ...
CGCGCCGTGATGGGGATGGCGCTGGGCTTCGCCTATTTCGTGGCGGACAATTTCTCGCTCGCCATGGGGAATTTGGGGGCTTACCCGCCCTTTTTGGCGGCCTGGGCGCCGTTCCTGCTGTTCCTGCTGGTGGGTGAGACGGTGCTGTTCCGGACGGAGGAATGAAAATCCGGTGACGTGCTCCCGCCAAGGCAGGAGCACGGAAACGCTGAACGTCTAGCGGCGCACCATCGTCGAGCGGGCAATCTTGCCGACCAGCGGCCACATGCCGGGGTAATTGCCCTTGTGATAGGGAGAATCGCTCGCCAGCGTCGCCACCAGCCGCTTATGCGCTTCGCCCAGCGCGTGATAGGGTACGCTTGGCAGCAGGTGATGCAGCGCATGATAGCGCAACCCCACCGGCGCCCAGATCGCGGCGAAGGGCGACGGCGGCGGAACGTTGACCGAGTCCAGATATTGCGCGGTCACGGTCATCGCCTCGCCCTCATTTTCCCAGAGATGCGCGACCAGCGTGCGGAGCTGGTTGATGACGGTCATGGCCGAATGGACGGCCATATAGATGAGCAGCGGCTTCCAGCCGAAGGCGAAGATGCTGCCGATCAGCGCCAGCGCGAAGAGGCTCGCGCCCGCTTCCTGCCAGGCCCATTGGCGGGCGAACGCCCCCTCCGGCGCGCGGCGGCGATAGGCGGGATTGATCGAGAGAGCGGAAAATTCCGCCACCACCTTGCGGCGCAGCGGCGGGATGATCAGGCTGAGCGGCGTCAGCACGCCGAAACGCAGGATCAGGCCGACCGGCGCCAGCGCCGCCACCAGGATGAACAGCGGCAGCGACCAGGGCTTCATCAACGCCAGCGGCAGATATTCCGGATCGTTCGCCGTACCGTAACGGGTGCGCGCATGATGCTGTGTGTGCACGTCTTCATATAGGAAGGAGGGGATCATCAGCGGAATGCCGACGATCAGGTTCCAGCCGAAGCGAAAGCCCGGCAGGGCGCCCTTGCGGATATGGGTCAGTTCATGGATGAAGCTTGCCGCGCGATAAAGCGCCAGCATCGCCACCAGCCCGAACGCCACCGCCAGCGCGGCATCACCGGTCAGGATCGCTCCTGCCAACGCGGCATATCCAAAGAGGGCCGATGCCAGCATGTCGGGCCAGTAAATGGAACGCCTGGCCGTCGACAGCTCGCGCGTCAGGTCGGCCGCGGCGCGCAGCATCGCCGCATCGTCGGGGATCGCGCTTTTCGTCCGCGACGCGGCTGCAATAAGGGGGTCGTACACAGTCATGCCCTGGTTCCTAAGGGGTAAATGCGCTGCAATTGGGGCAACAACATGACGATTTCGTCCTGTTGGGCCATCCGATCATGTCCCGATTGACATTCTCCAAACAAGCGACGAACTGCTCTGGGACTAACCCAAATCTCTCCAGCGAAAGCTCCGCCGTGGCCAATCAAGAACTGGTGATTACTCCTGTCATGTCCAAGGCCGACCGCAAGGCTTTTGTCGACCTGCCCTGGCGAATCTATGCCCATGATCCCAATTGGGTTCCGCCGTTGAAGGATGAGGTTTACAGCCTGATCACGCCGGGCAAGAACCCCTTTTTCAGCCATGCGGAGGCACAATATTTCCTCGCCCGCCGGGGTGGCAAAGTGGTCGGGCGCGTGTCGGCGCATCTTGATCGTCTGGCGCTTGCCCAGCCGTCCGAGCAAGGCATGGGGCCGGGCACCGGTAATTTCGGCCTGTTCGAGGCGGAAGATGCGGAAGTCGGCGCGGCGCTGATCGCGACGGCGGAGGGCTGGCTGCGGGCCAAGGGGATGACCCGTTCGCTTGGGCCGATCTCGCTATCGATCTGGGAGGAGCCGGGCCTGCTGATCGAAGGTTTCGACCATAAGCCGACGGTGATGATGGGCCATGCCAAGCCGGAATATCAGGCGATGGTCGAGGGCGCGGGCTACAGGCCGATCAAGCAGCTCAAAACCTATGAGCTGGACATCACCCGGCCGTTCCCGCCGCTGATCCAGCGCATCGTCCAGTCGGGCGAGAAGAATGAACGCATCCGCATCCGCAAGGTCGACAAATCGAAATTCGACAGCGAGGCGGCGATCATCCTTGCCATATTGAACGACGCCTGGGGCAATAATTGGGGCTTCGTGCCGATCACCGATGAAGAGGTGGCGCATTTCGGCAAGCAGTTGAAGCCGATCGTGTTCAACGACCTCATCATGATCGCGGAGCTGGAAGGGGAGCCGGTGGCCTTCATGATGACGCTGCCCGATCTCAATGAGGCGATAGCGCCACTCAACGGATCGCTCTTTCCCTTCGGTTGGGCGAAGCTGCTCTGGTGGCTCCGGAAGCCGCAGGTGCGGACCATGCGCGTGCCGCTGATGGGCGTGGTGCAGCGGCTGCAATCGTCCCGCATGGCGAGCCAGCTCGCCTTCATGATGATCGAATATATCCGCCGCAATGCGACTGCGCATTATGGCGCGACCCGTGGCGAGATCGGCTGGGTGCTGGACGACAATCAGGGCATGAACGCCATTGCCGATGCGATCGAAAGCAAGGTGAACAAGGTCTATCAAGTCTACGAGAAGGATTTGTAAGGCGCGTCTCAGCCCTGTCCGCGGGAGGGGGATGACCGTGCCTGGGGCACGGCTACATCCACCGCTCCCGCCGCGATCTTCACCGTCACGGGCGTCTTCGCCAGCACTTCTCCATCGATGGAAATGCGCTGTGGCGGCACCGTCTCCACCCGGAAGGATTTTCCGCGAAATTCCTCCGTATGCGCATCCCTGTCGCGCAGCTTGAAGAATTTGGCATACCAGTCCCAGGCGAGCCGCGCATGACTGCGTCCCACCACCGCCTGGATCACGATCTCGCCCGTGTCCACATCGGCCTGATCGGACAGTACTACCCCGCCATGATAGGGGCCGTTCAGGATGCGCACCTCCGTCGACCACATCCTGCGCTGATTGGTCCCATCGTCCAGCGCGAGCCGAAAGGCGCGAAAGCCTATGGAGCATTTGACCGCCCAGAGCAGATAGCCGATCCGCCCCATATAGCGCTTCAACCTGTGCGGCACCGTTTCCCCGATCTTCGGTGATAGCCCCAGCGACGCCGCATTCACGAAATAATCCTGATCGATCATGCCAAGGTCGATCCGCCGCCGCCGACCACCGGCAATGGCCGCCACCGCTCCCTCCAGATCGAGCGGAATGCCGAGCGTCCGCGCAAAGCTGTTCGCCGTGCCGAGCGGCAGGACGCCGAAGACGCAGTCCTTGCCCACCAGTTCATCCACCGTTCCGGACAGCGACCCATCGCCGCCGCCGACGATCACCATCGGCGCGCCCTTCGCGACCGCTTGCCCCACGGTCTCCTGCAAGCGGTCCGGCTCCTTCACCGCATGCGCGGCGATCAGGCGCAGGCCCGCCTGCTCCAGCAAGGTTTTGGCGTCCTTGAACAGCGCTTCCCCTCGGCGGGAATGCACATTGACGATCAGCACCGCCTCTTGCGGCAAGGATTTCATTTCCATGCCTCAACAACACCCCAATGCGCGGCAGGGTCCGAAACCAATATCGGCCCGCGCTCGTTCATGACTCATGGCCCGCATCGCTCACCTGTCCGACATCCATTTCGGCGCGCATGATCCCAAGATCGTTGCCGCGACCGAAGCCTGGCTGCAACAGCATCAGCCCGACCTGGTCGTCATCAGCGGCGATTTCACTCAGCGCGCCAAACGCGACCAGTTCCGGCACGCCAGCGCCTGGATCAATCGGCTGCGCGCGGCGGGCATGAAATTGCTGGTCATTCCGGGCAATCATGACGTGCCGCTTTACAATCTTGCCCGCCGCTTCGGGGCTCCGCTGCGTCGCTACAAGCGGTATATCAGCAACGATCTTTGCCCCTTTTACGAAGATGACGAGATCGCGATTCTGGGCCTCAACACCGCACGGTCGCTGACCATCAAGGACGGGCGGATCAATCATGACCAGATGCGGCTGCTGAGGGACCGTTTCGCGCGCGTGGCGGCGGAGAAGACGCGTATCCTCGTCACCCATCATCCGCTGTTCGCCATGCCGATCGGCAAGGGCGGGGAGTTGAGCGAAGCCGTCGAGCGCCATGAAGACGCGGTGCGGGCGGCGGCCGAAGCGGGCATCCACATCGCGCTGGCGGGGCATTTCCATCGCACCTATGCGGAGGCGGCGCAAAAGATGGCGGCCCATGCCGGAGGGGCGCTGGTGATCCAGGCGGGGACGGCGACCTCCACCCGGCTGCGCAATGCCGAGCCGCAGAGCTTCAACTGGCTGCATGTCCACCGCCATGACGAGATCGAATTGCAGGTGGTGGTGTGGGATGGCGCCAGCTTTCAGCGGGGGCACCATGTCGCCTATTTTAAACGGAACGGCGCGTGGATCGGGCAGGATATGGTCGATCCTGGGGCATTGCCTGGTATCCAGGTGGCAGAGAAGGCGCGGGTTTAGGGATGCGTTGGCTATGCCGCCCTTCGGGGCGCTGGGATGACGATGCCGAAACCTACTCGGTCAGTTCCACCCAGGTTGGGGCATGATCGCTGGCCTTCTCCCGCCCACGGAAGTCCTTGTCGACCTGGGCGTCGATCAGCCGGTCGGCGGCGGCGGGACTGAGCAGCAGATGATCGATCCGGAACCCAGCATCGCGCGGCCAGGCGTTCATCTGATAGTCCCAATAGGTCCATAGCCCGCCCGCCGGATGCCGCGATGCTATGGCGTCCGTCCAGCCATCGCCCAGCAAGCGGCGATAGGCGGCACGGCTTTCCGGCTGCATCAGCGCATCGTCCGCCATGGCCTTTACCGAATAGACGTCCTTGTCACGCGGGATGACATTGTAATCGCCCGCGAGGATCGCCGGCACTTCTTCCGCCCAGATTTCCGCCGCACGGGTCCGCAGCCGCTTCATCCAGCGCAGCTTGTAATCGAATTTCGGTCCCGGCTGCGGATTGCCGTTGGGCAGATAGATGCTGGCGACGCGCAGCCCCTTCACATCGGCTTCGAGATAACGGCTATGCTCATCCTCCGGCTCGCCTTCCAGACCCCGCCGCACTTCCACCGGGGTTTCGCCGCGAGCCAATATGGCGACGCCGTTGAACCCCTTTTGCCCATGCCAGATTGCGCCATAGCCGATATCTTCGATGTCCTTGACCGGGAAGGTGTCGTCGGAGGTCTTGATTTCCTGAAGGCAGGCAATGTCGGGGCGGGTTTCGTCCAGCCATTCCAGCAGACGCGGCAGGCGCGCCTTGATCCCGTTGATGTTGAAAGTGGCGATGCGCATGGACGAAATCTCCTTGCGCGCATCCCTAAAGAGGATGAGTGCCCTCCGGCAAGGGCAGTGCGGCGATTAAACCGAAAAGCTGGTGCCGCAACCGCAACCGGCAGTGGCATTGGGGTTCGTCACCTTAAACGCCTTCCCGCCCAGATCGGAGACGAAATCGACCGCCGAGCCCCGCACCAGGTCGATGCTGACATCGTCGACCACCAGCGTCACGCCATCCCGCTCGACCGTGACGTCATCGGCCTCCACCATATCGGCCAACCCGAAACGATATTGAAAACCCGAACAACCGCCCCCCTCCACAGCCAGGCGCAAGATGGCGGGCTTGCCTTGCTTGGCGGCAATAGCGGCAACGCGGGCCGCGGCAGAAGGAGTCAGATCGATATCGGTCATGCCGCTTAGATAGGATCAAGCAAAAGGCCCGGCAAGCTTTCGCGGACCGGGCCTTTGAAAAGGGAGACGGAATGTCCGATTATTCGGCGGCCTTTTCCTGGGCCTTGGTCGGGCCACCCATGGCGATGGGCGGCTTGGTGTTCATCGCCACCAGATAGTCCGGTCCGGCGACGAAGGGGATCGGGTTGATCGCCTGGCCGTCCACGCGCACTTCATAATGCAGGTGACTGCCGGTCGAGCGGCCGGTCGAGCCCATCAGGCCGATCAACTGGCCGCGATGAACATAGCTGTTGGAAGCGACCAGCAGCTTCGACATATGGCCGTAGCGCGTTTCCATGCCGCCACCATGCGAGATCTGGACCAGATTGCCATAGCCGCTGGCCCAGCCGGCGCGGCTGACGATGCCGTCGGCGGTCGCGTAGATCTTCGTGCCGAGCGGACCTGGAATATCGATGCCCTTGTGCATCCGGGCGCCGCCGTTGAAGGGGTCGGAGCGGACGCCGAAGTTGGAGGTCAGGGAGAGTTTCTCGACCGGACGCCCCGAAGGGATGTAGTTGGCCGACTTGGCCTGGCCATCGAGCCGCTGAAGGCTGGAGAAGAGATTGGAAAAGCCGACATCGGCCGGACCGAGCGCGCTGGTGTTGATTTCCGACGCGTCCCCATAGGGATCGTCTTCGTCCGCCTTGGCCTGGGCAGGCACTGCGGCGCAAAGCGCTCCCGCCATGCCGGCTGCGCCAGCAATTTTAAGGACAGAACGGAACCATCGCGCAGCGCGCGCATTATCAGAATGAAGAACCAACATGCCGACCCCGACTATATGACCGGAGGCTTTTGCCTCTCGGTTCTCCCCACGTTAACCAAAATGCGGCTGATGCCGCCCCCGCTGTCATCAAGAGGACATGTCCCGACTCATAGTGCAAGCGGAGTGTAAAATTCCCGCGTTAAACCGGCTTGTCGGCGCGCCGAGTCGTTGAACGGAGGCTTCAACGCACCACGAAAGTGGCGTTTCACAAGGATTTGGTAATGATTTGCGGGGTTCACGCCCAATCGCTTCGTCGCGTGGCCGAACCATGTCGTCCCGGCCGCGACGTGCCGAATCTCATCTGTCATGATCCGGCGCAACATGCGTGCGGAGACTTCGTCCCCCGCCCCCTCAAACCGCTCTATGGTGGCGGGCGTGATGTCGAGGGCACGCGCTTCAAGCACCATCGGCACGATCGCGAGGCGCGCGAGCGCATCATGCGCCGTCTCGCTGGCCGCCTGCCAAAGGCCGTCATGTGCGGGCAGTGCGCCGTAAGAACTGCCAAGCTGCCGCAGCCGCCGGTCCAGCAGCGCGAAATGCATCGCTTCATCGGCGCCGACCCGCATCCACTCCTCAGTAAATTCCGGCGGAAACTCCGCCCCGAAGCGTCCGATCAGGTCGAAAGCGAGGTCAATTGCGACGAATTCGATATGAGCGAGCGCGTGGAGCATCGCGATCCGCGCCCGTTCGGAGCCGATCTTGCCACGCTTGGGCATTTGATTGGGCGGCAGGAGTTCGGGCTTTTCCGGCCGGGCGGGCCGGTCCGGCATCGCGACGTCAAAGCGGTGCGCCAGCCGCCCCAGCCGCCAGTTCCGCGCTACCGCCCGCGCCGTCATCAGCTTCGACACGGGATCGGGCGTCAACAGCACATGCGCGCAGGCCGCGCCCACGCCCTCAATGGAAGCGGGCAGGGTCAAAGCGCTTTTGCCGCTTCCAGCACCTCGGCAGCATGGCCCTTGACCTTCACTTTCGGCCAGACGCGCAGGATATTCCCATCCGCGCCCACCAGAAAGGTCGCCCGCTCTATGCCCATATATTTGCGGCCATAGAGCGATTTTTCGACCCAGGCGCCGAAGGCTTCGCACATCTCGCCCGGCTCGTCCGAGGCGAGCGTGACGGTCAGGCCATATTTATCGGCAAATTTCTTGAGCTTGGCGGGCTTGTCCTTGGACAGGCCGACCACCGGCACGCCCAATGCCGCGAAATCGGCGGACAGCGCGGTGAAATCCTTCGCCTCATTGGTGCAGCCGGGCGTATCCGCCTTGGGGTAGAAATAGACGACCAGCGGCTTGCCCCGATAGCGCGACAGGGTGAAGTCGGCGCCCTCGGCATCCTTCAACACTACTTCCGGGACAGCATCACCCACGTCCAGCATAGTCATTCCTCCTGATAGGACGCGGCGAGCGCCGTCCATGCGTCCCCGACCCTTTGCCGGGCCTGCGCGTAGCTTTCAAGCAGCGCTTCCCAGCTTTCGACGCCGCAGGCGCGCGCCACCAGCGGACGGGTGGCTTCGGGCGGCTCGGTCGATTTGGGCGAAACGAGGCGGGAGACCACGAGGAAGCGCGTGATGAGGTCATGCGCGGCGATCAGCTCATCCGGCAGATGGCCCGCCGCGACCAACTGCTCCAATGCCTCGCGCAGATCGGGGTCGAAGGCCATATTATGGCGGAACTGCATGACGTGGATCAGGAATTCCAGGTCGACCAGCCCGCCCGGCACCAGCTTTACATCGAGATCGCTGGCCGGCGGCTTATGCTTGGCGATGTCGCCGCGCATCTTCACCGCATGGCGCGCCAGTTCGTCGAAATCCCGGGGTCGCTCTAGCGTTTCGGTCAGAATCGCATTGAGCGCCGCCCGCGCCGCGTCGGAACCAAATAGCGGCCGGGCGCGGGTGAGCGCCAGATGCTCCCAGGTCCAGGCCTCCTCCCGCTGATAGCGGGCGAAGCTGTCGAGGCTGACCGCCAGCAAACCCTGCGCGCCGGAGGGCCGGAGGCGCGTGTCGACCTCATAAAGCGGCCCAGCGGCTGTCGAGACGGACAGCGCATTGGTGATCCGCTGTCCCAGGCGATTGAAATATTGCGTCGCGCCCAAGGGCTTCGGCCCATCGGACTCCGTCTCGAAACTGCCCGTGAACAAATAGACCAGATCAAGGTCGGAGGCATGGGTCAATACCCCGCCCCCTAGCCTGCCCAGCGCCAATATCACCATCTCCCCGCCGGGCACTTTCCCATGGACGCGTTCGAACTCGGCAACGGTGGCGGCGCTCAAGGCCTCGATGGCCGCCTCCGCCACCCGCGAATAGCCCCGCCCCGCCTCCAGCGGATCGCCGCCCCGGATGATCTGCGCGCCCAGGGCAAAGCGTCGGTCGTTGACCCGCTGCCGCACCCGGTCGAGCAAGGCCTGATAATCCTCGCCCTCCTCCAGCCTCGCAAATTGTTCAGCCAGCACTTCCACAGAGGGCGGCGGATCGAAGGCGGAGGTATCGATGAGGCCATCGAGCAATTCCGCCCGCCGTCCCAAGGCATCGGCCAGGGTGGGCGCGTGGCTCAAAAGTTCCACCAGCAATTCCGCAAGGCCGGGCCGGGCCGCCAGCAGCTTGAAGAAGTTGATCGCGCTTGGCAGGCGTCCGATCAGGTCGTCCAGCCGATTGAGCGCCCGCGCCGGATCGGGCGCCGCCGCCAGCGTGCGCATCAGGCCGGGCAGCAATTCCTCCAGCGCTTCCCGCGATGCCCCGCTGCGCAAGGCCCGGATCGTGCCGGAACGCCAACGGGTGATGCGCGCGAGCGGCGTTTCCGGATCGGCAAAGCCCAGTTCGGCAAGCTGCGCCTTCAACCGATCCTCATCATGGTACAGGGATTCCTCGGCCGCCGCCGGAGTCAGCCGGTCATAATTGCTCCCCACCCACTGCACATGCGGGCGGAGCAGGTCGAGCAGCGCCGCGCCATCCGCCAACCCATGCAGCCGCGCGACATTGTCCATCGCCTCCGCCGTCTTGGGCAGTTCGTGGGTCTGGCGGTCTTCGACCATCTGCAGGCGATGCTCGGCGGTGCGGAACAGCACATAGGCATCGTCCAGCTTCGCAGCGACCTCCGGCTCGAACACCCCTGCCGCCGCCAACGCCCGCAAGGCCTCCCGCGTATTGCCGGACCGCAGCGAGGGATCGCGCCCGCCATGGATCAACTGATGCACCTGCGCGAAAAACTCGACCTCTCTTATACCGCCGCGCCCGCGCTTGAGGTCATAGCCCGGCCCAAAGGCCTGCCCCTGCGAATAATGGTCGCGGATGCGGCGGGAAATGTCGGTGATCGCATCGATCGCTCCGAAATCCAGGCTCCGGCGCCAGACGAAAGGGCGGATCGCCTGCATGAAATAATCGCCCAGCGCCAGATCGCCCGCCGCCGGACGCGCCCGGATGAAGGCTGCCTGCTCCCATCCGAGCGCGGTCGATTCATAATAGCCGATCGCCGCCTCCACCGGCAGCGCGATCGGGGTCGCTTCCGGGGAAGGCCGGAGCCGCAGGTCGACGCGGAACACATAGCCGTCGCCGTCGCGGGCGTTCAGCAATTCGCTGACCCGCCGTCCGATCCTGACCGCCGCATCCGCCGGATCCTCCCGCTCGCCATGCGGCAGGGTCTTGGGATCGTAGAGCAGGATCGGGTCGATATCGGAGGAATAATTCAGTTCCCGGCTACCATGTTTGCCGAGCGCCAGAACGACGAACCCCCGGTTTTCCGCATCGGGATAACGCTCCGCCATGGCGGCGGCCAGCGCTTCCTCCAGCGCCTGGTCGGCAAAGTCGGACAGGGTGCGGGTGACCCGGTCCAATCCCCAGGCTCCCGCCAGATCAGCCGCCGCCGTGACCAGCGCCACCGCGCCACGCCTGCGCCTCAAGGAGCGCGCAATGCCGTCGTCCGGGGCGGCAACCTTCTGCGCGGCGGCCCAGGCGCCCTCGAAATCTCCGCTTTCCAAAAGCCCGGCGACATCCGGGAAGCGATCCAACTGCCGCGCCAGAAAAGGCGAATGCGCCCGCATCCTGGCCGCAGCCGCCTTACCGTCCGTCACCCAAGTCTCTCCCATAATGGAGCTGATATCGCGTGCGTTTGCGACGAATGCCAGAAACTTTTATGTGCCTGGACAGTTATTTGAACATGGAAATGCAGCGTAAACCCCTCAGCCGGTCGGCCAAGATACAGGATGGCGCGATGCGCCGCGTCCTGAATATCGGCGTGCCGCAGCCCTATGAGGGCATCGGCAATGCGCTGCGTTCCACCTTCCGTGCCGGACGCGAGTCGATGCCGGACGATATGCTGGATCTGCTGGCGAAACTCGACCGGCATTAGGTTTGTTGGGGGATTTGGCTGGTTTTGGTCAAAAGTGGATGTTGAGAATGTCGTCATCCCCGCAAAAGCTGGGATTTCGTGAGGTCAGGCCGTGCGCTATCGCCTGAGATCCCGGCGTTGACTATGCCGCCCTTCGGGTCGCTGGGATGACGGAAATGATGTCGGCTTCCCGCCCAGAACAGCAGCATTTTGTTTACGCTCCGCACCTATGATGGCGCGATCATCAACGGACGCGCCATATGATCTACAAGGCCTTTGCCGCCGTGACCTTGATCGCTGCACCGATAGTGGTGCTGACGGTACAGAGTTTCGTGCCTCAGACGAAAGAGACGATGGCGCCTGCAATTCCGGCATCCATTGCGGCGCCCACGGTCCAACCCGCTCCGCCTCCACTTCCGGTCAGTGACAGCTCCGACGGGATTGCCTCTTTCGGTCAGCCCATGCCCGAGGCCGGAAAACCTTTTCTGACGCCGGGCGCGGGCCTGCCCGATGCTCCTGCTGTATCGCAGCCTCCGGTCGAGAACGCTCCGCCGCCGCCGGACGAAGTACCCCGATAAGGGGCGTCACGCCCCCTTGAACGTATCGCACTGGGCGGGATCGCCGCTGTCCAGTCCCTTGCGCAGCCAGTTCATCCGCTGCTCGCTGGTGCCATGGGTGAAGCTCTCCGGCACCGGACGCCTTCCAGCCGCCTTTTGCAGCGTATCGTCACCGATCGCCTGCGCGGCCTTCATCCCTTCCTCCAGATCGCCCGCTTCCATCAGCCCCGTGCGCTTGGCCCAGACGCCCGCATAGCAATCCGCCTGCAATTCCACCCGCACCTGCAAGGCGTTGCCCTCTTCTTCGCTGACGGCGCGCTGCTGCTGGTTCACCTGGCCCAGAGTGCCCTCCAGATCCTGCACATGATGGCCGACCTCATGCGCGATCACATAGGCCTGGGCGAAATCGCCGGGCGCGCCGAAGCGCTGGCGCAGTTCGGTGAAGAAGTCGGTGTCGAGATAGACCTTCTTGTCATTGGGGCAGTAAAAGGGGCCCATGGCGCTCTGCGCCGCGCCGCAACCCGATGATCCACTCTGTGAATAGAAGGACAGCACCGTCGGCTGATATTGCTGGCCCGCCTGTTGGAAGGCCGGGCCCCAGACCCGCTCGGTCGATCCCAGCACCTTCAATGACCAATGCTGGATATCGTTCAGCTTGGACGCGTCGCGACTCACCTCTCCGCTCTGCGGCATCTGACCGCCGCCGCTCATCAGGCTGAGGGGATTGACGCCCATCACCGCCAGGACGATCAGCACCACGACGATCCCGCCGCAGCCGAAGCGGCTGCCGATCAGCGGCAGCAGCAACCCAAGGCCACCGCCAAGCCCGCCGCCCATGCCGCCGCCACGGCCGTCCTGGACTTCGAAATTGGTGCTTTCCGGTTCATCGTCCAGCCGCATCTCGTCCCTCTCTTTCCTAACCCTGCCTAATCCATTCGGCCGCCTGTGGAAACGTCCCGTTGCGCCACGGGTTGCTGCGCATGAGCGGCCCGATGAACAGATTGTAACGAGACATTCAGTTGGAATGATGCGGCAGAATTCTATATTGCGCTGCGACATGGCCGATATCGAACCCCAGCCGCGCCACCGCGCCAATACGCCGCTGCCCCTTCCCCGCGAAGTCGCCCTGTTGTTGCAGGGCGGCGGTGCGCTCGGCTCCTTTCAGGCAGGGGTCTATCAGCGACTCGACGAGTTGGGGGTCGACATAAGCTGGGTGGCGGGCATTTCGATCGGCGCGGTCAACGCCGCCATCATCGCGGGCAATCCGCCGCACAAGCGGCTCGGCCGCCTGAAGAAATTCTGGCTCACCGTTTCGGGCGGCATGCCCAACATTGTCCTGCCGGAAATCGATCATATCCGCGAAGCCGCCCATCTGATGGCGGCCGGGACCGTCACCACTTTCGGCGTGCCGGGCATGTTCCGCCCCCGCCTGTGGCCCGCGCCGCTGATGCCCGAAGGCACGCCGGGCGCGATCAGCTTCTATGACAGCGCGCCACTGAAGGACACGCTGGACGCCTGCGTCGACTGGGATCTGCTGAATGACGGGCCGGTACGGCTGTCGGTGGGCGCGGTCGACGTGGAAAGCGGCAATTTCGCCTATTGGGACACGCGCGGTCACGGCGGCAACACCCGGATCGACGCGCGCCATATCATGGCGTCGGGCGCCCTGCCCCCAGGCCTGCCGCCGATCGAGATCGACGGGCGCTGGTATTGGGACGGGGGCATCGTGTCCAACACCCCGCTCGCCCATGTGCTGGATCATCAGACCGACGACATGCTGGTGTTCCAGGTCGACCTGTTCCCCGCCGAAGGGCCGTTCCCCCGGCAGATGACGGACGTTTATTCCCGCGCCAAGGATATCCAGTTTTCCAGCCGCACCCGGCAAGTGACGGACCAGTATCTGCGGCTGCGCAAGGAGCATAAGGCCATCCGCGCCCTGCTCGACAAGCTGCCGCCCGAATTGCAGGAGGATGCCGACGCCCAGCGGCTGCGCCAGTTGCTGGACGTGGGTTCGGTCAATATCGTCCACCTCATCTATCGCAGCCGCGCCTGGGAAAGCGGCGCGCGCGATTTCGAATTTTCCCGCTCCACCATGCTCGATCACTGGTCTCAGGGCCGCGACGCGGTGGAGGAAGTGATGCACAAGGGCGACCTTATCGCCCGCAACATCGTCAACGGGAAAAGCTCCACCTTCGACCTCGACGCCCCCGACCATCTCAAGGAGAAGCAGGCATGAGCAAATCCTTCGCCGGAAAGACCGCCCTCATCACCGGATCGACCTCCGGCATCGGCCTTGCCTATGCCAAGGCGCTGGCCGGGGAAGGCGCCAATGTGGTCATCAACGGCTTCGGGGATGCAGACGCGATCGAGAAGGAACGGGTCGAGCTGGAGGCGCTGAGCGGGGCCAGGGCGCTCTATAGCGGCCATGACCTAACCAAGACCGACCAGATCGAAGCGATGATGAAGGAGGCAGCGGATGCCTTTGGCGGCGTCGACATCCTGATCAACAATGCCGGGATGCAGCATGTCGCGCCGGTCGAGGATTTCCCGGTCGACAAATGGAACCTCATCATCGCGCTCAATCTCAACAGCGCGTTCCACACTTCGCGTCTCGCCATTCCCTATATGAAGTCGAAGAAATGGGGGCGGATCATCCAGACGGCGTCGGCGCATTCGCTGACCGCCTCGCCCTTCAAGAGCGCTTATGTGACGGCGAAGCATGGGCTGGCGGGCCTTACCAAGACGCTGGCGCTGGAACTGGCGACCTTCGGCATCACGGCCAATTGCATTTCGCCGGGCTATGTCTGGACGCCGCTGGTGGAAAACCAGATTCCCGACACGATGAAGGCGCGAGGGATGACGCGCGAGCAGGTGATGAACGATGTGCTGCTGGCGGGACAGCCGACCAAGCAGTTCGTCACGGTCGAACAGGTCGCCGCCATGGCGCTTTATCTGTGCAGCGATGTCGCGGCCAACATCACCGGGGCCAATATGAGCATCGACGGCGGCTGGACCGCGCAATAAACAAGCGGCTGGGAGCAGCGGCCAATTGGGGAAATTCCACCCCCTCTTAAAACCCCGACAAATTCCTCCTATGCTGCCGCAGCCTTCCAGGGAGACCAATCGATGCGTCATGCGTTGACGGCCATCATGGCCGCCGCCAGCCTTTCTTCTGTTGCCCATGCGCAGACCGATGCGGTGACGCCCGCCACGGCCGCCCCACCGCCCAGTGCCATCCCGACGACCATCGCGAAGGACATGGACGGCCTGATGACGCTGTATCGCGACCTGCACGCCAATCCCGAACTGTCGGAGCAGGAGTCCTCCACCGCCGCCAAGCTTGCCCGCCGCCTCAAGGCGATGAAGTTCGCCGTTACCGAGAAGGTCGGCGGCACCGGCGTCGTCGCCGTGATGAAGAACGGGTCCGGCCCGGTGCTGCTGATCCGCGCCGACATGGACGCCCTGCCCGTCACCGAGCAGACGGGCCTGGAATTCGCGTCCAAGGTCAAGGCCAAGACGGCCGAAGGTGCCGAGACCGGCGTCATGCACGCCTGCGGCCATGACACGCATATGACCGCCTTCATCGAAACGGCCCGGCTCCTGTCCTCGATGAAGGAGGAGTGGAAGGGCACGCTGGTGATGATCCTCCAACCCGCCGAGGAAGTGGGACGCGGCGCCCGGCTGATGCTGGAGGACGGACTCTACACCCGCTTCCCGAGGCCGACCCACGCCATCGCCTTCCACGACGCCGCTAATCTGGAGGCGGGCAAGATCGGTTATACGCCCGGCTTCGCGCTCGCCAATGTCGACAGCGTCGACTTGCTGGTGCGGGGCACGGGCGGCCATGGCGCCTACCCGCAGACCACACGCGACCCGATCGTGCTGGGCGCGCGGATCGTGACCGCGCTGCAAACACTGGTCAGCCGGGAACAAGACCCGTTCGACCCCGCCGTGGTCACGGTCGGCAGCTTCATGGGCGGCGCCAAGCATAATGTGATTCCCGATGATGCGAAGCTGCTGCTGACGGTGCGCAGCTATTCGGACGAGACGCGGGAAAAGCTGATCCGGGGCATAGAGCGCATCGCCAGGGGCGAAGCCATTGCGGCGGGCGTTCCCGACGACAAAATGCCGGTGATTTCCGTGAAGGACGAATTCACCCCATCCACCTACAACCCGCCCGCCTTCGCCAACCGGATGGCGGATGTGCTGAAGGCGCATTTCCCCGCAGACACGGTCAACGAGACCAAGCCGTCCATGGCGGGCGAGGATTTCGGCCGCTATTATCGGGCTGACAAGAGCATCGAAAGCTTCATCTTCTGGGTCGGCGGCGTTCCGGCGGACCAGATGGCCAAGGCCGCGGCGGGCGAGATCAGCCTCCCTTCGCTCCATAGCCCCTTCTGGGCGCCCGAGGCCGACAAGGTCATCGCCACCGCCAGCGAGGCCATGACGGTGCTGGCAATGCATATATTGAAGCAGGATTGAAGCGAAAGAGGCGAATTCGGGAATGGTAGAGTAGGGTGGGAAGCCGACACCATTGCCGTCATCCCAGCGAAAGCTGGGAACTTAAAAGCTGGGACTTAGGCGATAGCGTACGACCTAACCTAACGCGATCCCAGCTTTCGCTGGGATGACGATATTATCAACGTCCCCTATTGGCCAAAACCGGCCTCCCCTACCCCACAAGCCGAAC
>Ga0255338_1004053_pt1 | contig 16051 bp, 29 predicted proteins | sample MeOH1_35cm_T4_19_FD_203715 | JGI IMG/M metagenome (GOLD analysis project Ga0255338, IMG submission 203715) | Sandy soil microbial communities from University of British Columbia, Vancouver, Canada - MeOH1_35cm_T4_195 | ecosystem: Engineered > Artificial ecosystem > Sand microcosm > Unclassified ...
ATCTTCGGCTGGGCCGGCACGCTGAATAAGCTCTCGTCCGCCGGCAGCACTGCGGTGCGCATCGGATCGAAGATCCCGGCAAAGGTCTGGTACGTCGTGATCGCCCTCGTCGTCGCCGGCCTGGTCGTTTTCTTCGGCCTCCGCTTTCACGCTAATAAGGTCGAGGCCTTCGGCACCGAGCGGTACCGCGCCGGCTACACCCAGGCCACTACTGACATCCGCGAGCAGGAGCGCCTCAAGCGCGAACGCATGCAGGGCGCGAAGGCGAACAACCAGCGCGCCGAGACGAAATCCAACGCAACGATCGGAACGACCTATGATGCGACTAGCTCTAGTCTCAGCGCTCGCGCTCAGCGCCTGCTCCAACGGCCCAAAGGTCCAGGTGGCGATGACGCCGCCGGCGGAAGTCTGCCCGGCGCCGTGGGCGCTCCCGGAGAACTTGAAGCAACGGCCGCCGGCCTCCTCGATGCTCGACTGGCTGGAATCACGTGGGAGGACCTTGTCTACTGGTCAGAGCGAAGCACCCGCGCAGAAGCCCAGGTGAACGCACTCCTCGATCACAAGGAGCAGGAGCTCCAGGCGTTCGAGCAGTGGAAGACGGACGCCGGCGCCGCGGCGAAATAGGGCCGGCCTGAAGACAGACCGGCCCGCTATGCTTTTAGGCCGGCGTCTTCACCTCCTCGAGCAATGCCGTGAAGGCCGGGTCCCTGCCAATGTCAGCAAGGAATTGGTCGCGGTGCTCCCTCGGAAGCTGCGCGACGCGCCGCAGTGCTGTCTTCGTGAATTCAATCACGTCTGCAGGCGGCGCCTCATTGACCCAGCTCCTGTACTGGTCGCGGCCGATCGTCTGCCCTTTTCCCGGATCCATGTTGTCCTCCTTCGCGGGGGTGTGGCGAGTCCCGCGCCGCCACAACGCACGAGATCAGCAGTCAGTTCGCAGGAGCATGAAGAATGGCCGATGACCTCAGCAACCGCGGGATCGCCGATCGCATCCGAGTCAATTTTCGCGAGCGGCATGAGCGCCGGTATTGGACGCAACGCTTCGGCTGCACCGTGCTCGAGCTCGAGGAGGCCGTCCACGCCGTCGGCGTCATGTCGAAGGACGTGAAGGCGTTCCTCGAGAACAAGAAAGACCGCCCGCTCATCGGATGAGCGGGGGCTGCCCTGCGCCAACAGGGCAAGCCGACGAGAGCGACCTCGCCACGACACAGCCGGCCAGCTGGCCGTTCCCGCACCCGTGCACCGGGCGGGAATCTGTTCGGACACCACTCCTCATGGATCTCTCAACGAATGCAGTTAAGCCGGTGGTACCGGCTGCGCCTTACATCGGCGGCAAGCGCAACCTGGCCAGGCGCCTCGTCGCAATCATCGATGATATTCCCTGCACGGCATATGCCGAACCCTTCGTCGGGATGGGCGGAATATTCCTGCGCCGGACCAGGCGGCCGCGGGTCGAGGTCATCAACGATATCAGCGAGGACGTGACGACGTTCTTCAGGATCCTTCAGATCCACTACATCGCCTTCATGGACATGCTGAGGTTTCAGCTGACCACCCGCGCGGGCTTCGAGAGGCTGATCCGGACGGATCCGTCGACTCTCACCGACCTGCAGCGCGCAGCGCGATTTCTGTACCTTCAGCGCCTGGCGTTCGGAGGCAAGGTCTCCGGCCGCAACTTCGGCGTCGATGCGAATTCGCCGGCGAGGTTCAACGTCACCAAGCTGGGCCCGGTGCTCGAGGAGCTGCACGAGCGCCTGGCCGCCGTGACGATCGAGCGGCTGGCCTACGTAGATTTCATCCGGAAGTACGACCGGCCAGGGACGCTCTTCTACCTCGACCCGCCCTACTGGGGGTGTGAAGACGACTACGGCGCCAACGTTTTCGGGCCCGAGGACTTCGAGCAGCTCGCGGCCGTGCTCGCCGACGTGAGCGGCCAGTTCATCCTCTCGGTCAACGACACTCCGGAGATCCGTGCGATCTTCGCCCAGTTCGAGCTTGAGGAAGTCGAAACCACCTATTCGCTAGCGACGAAAGTGACGGGAGCCCGGCAAGCGCGTCGGTGAGCTCATCATCCGTGGAGGAGCAGCCAATGGCGAACGCTGATCAGATCAAACACATGGTCGAGCGCTTCCTCAGCTGGGAAGCTGCCCGAGGACTTCAACCCCGACAACGGGATCAGCGCGCAGCGACCAAACTACGCACCCAACGTGGCTTGGGAGCCAAGCGGCACAAACCTGTTCGATTACGAGCAGGCTGAAGCGATGGTGCGCCACATGCTGCAAGGCCCGCCCGAATAGGTAGGGGTATCAGTCGGGGTATCGCCCCGTTTTCGGTTCCACGTGAAACGGCTGTTTTCTGCCAATTCCGGCAAATTGCGCGGCGGAGGACGTGTCCGCCGCTTAAACCGGAATCAACGTCGCAGCTCGGTCTCGTCGTAGTCAATCGACCCAAGCCACTGGGAGAATGCCTCAGCGACCTGCTCCGTCGGCCCTAGATTGTGGCACCAGACGTGGCGTCCCTCTGGCGAGCAAACCCAGACATGCCCGTTTTCATCCGGCCCCTGCAGCTCGAATTGCGCGTCCAATATTTTTCTCCCTACTTCGACGCCGGCGTCGAATGAGCAGCTGCGGCGGCTCTCTCTCGATCTTCCAACGATAGCGTCGTTCGAGCCAGGCGGCAGGCGCGGCAATGATCGCCGTCGGGACCATGATTGCCGCCATTCTCCAATGCCGCTGCGGCGCGCGCTGAGCGCGCCGACGCCCGACTGGAGGCGATGAAGGCTCCGCAGCCGTCGCAGATCACACGAAACTCAATCATCGAGGTGCTTAGTCATGCTGACCAACGCGGCCGTCAAGGCAGCTGCGCCGCGCGATCGCGCGTACAAGCTCCACGACAGTGGCGGCCTGCACCTGGTAGTGCGGCCGAGCGGCTCCAAGACGTTCCGCATGAAGTTCCGCCGCGGTGGCAAGGAGCAGCTGCTCACATTCGGCAGCTGGCCGGAATTCGGCCTGGTGGATGCTCGAGCGAAGCGAGACCAGGTGCGCGATCAGCTCGACCGCGGCGTTGACATAAAAGTCCACTCGGGCACGGCGAATTGTACTTTCGAGCAGCTGGCGCGCAATTGGCACGAGCATCGCAAGGTGCGCTGGTCGGCCGAGCACTCGGCCGATGTCCTGGCCAGCCTCGAGCGCGACGTCTTTCCGTCGATCGGTGGAATCGCGCCGCGGTCGATCGATGCCCGGGCCGTGCTCGAAGTGCTCGCCAAGGTTGAAGCCCGCGGATGCATTGAGACTGCCCGCCGGCTGCGGGAGCGAATCTCCGGCGTGTTCCGGTTCGGGATCCCGCGCGAGATCTGCAGCTCCGATCCGGCGGCCCTGGTTTCAGATGAGCTCAGCCCGCGTCCCGTGCAGCGGCCGCAGGCGGCAATCACCGACTTAACCGAGGTGGTGAAGTTCCTCGAGGACGTCGCCGGCGCCGGCGGCGATCGCGTCGTCCAGCTCGCACACTGTCTCCTATCGTTTACAGCTCTGCGCCTGGGCGCGCTGCGCGGCGGCCGCTGGGCCGAGATCGAGGGCGTCGAAGGAATTAGTTTGATTCCAGCCGATCGGCCGCGGTGGCGCGTTCCGCCGGCGAGAATGAAGCTGACCAAGGTCAGGAAGGCCGATGCATCGGCCGAGCACGTCATTCCGTTGTCGAGGCAGGCTGTCGCAGTTCTTCGTGATCTCCATCGGCTGACGGGCGGCCAGGAGCTGCTGTTCCCGGGCCGGCGCCGCGGCCGTCCGATCGGCGAGGGCGCGATCGGCGACCTCTACGACGCGGCCGGATATTCCGGGCGTCATGTCCCGCACGGCTGGCGCGCGAGCTTCTCCACGATCCTGAACAACCTCAACCCGGAGGACCGCGGCTTCATCGACCAGGCGCTGGCGCACGTCGCGCACAAGGGCCGCGTCGAAGCTGCCTACAATCGATCGCAGCACGAGGAACGCATGGCCGATCTATTCCAGCGATGGGCCGACCTCATCGCGCCGATCGCCAGCTGAGCGAGACGCTTCCTTAATAGGAAAGTTGGTACGGATCTTGCCGCTCTCCATCTCGGAGAGCCCATGCGACAGCAGCGCCAGAATCGGCGCTGAAGGGTTCAGTTCGGATTTCGGGGCCTTGCTCCCGCTGGATCAATCAGCGCCGCGCGAAGCGCGTCCTTTTATTCTCCATGACCCGGATTCTGACCGTTCTTTGAACTCGCGCTCGTCCCAAGAGAACGGGCGAGGCCGGCGAGCGCGTCTCCCACGCCATCGCTGCCGGCAATGAAGCGCGCCTGGTCCTCCAGGGACACAGTGTCGAGCATCGCCTCGACGTCCGCGCGGTCCTGCGCCTGGCGCGCCTCCTCGCAGTCCGGAACGGGGATCCCCCAGCCGATCGCCTTCTTCACGAAGGCCGCCGCCGCCTTGGGCAGTCGGGCGATGTCGAAGCCGTAGGCGTTCGTGATCTGGCGGACCTGAGGCCCAGCTCCCACGTTATCCGTCGGCTCGGTTCTCCTAATCCAATCCAGGAAGCCGTGCGCCTTCAGCCGCGCAAGCGCGGCCACGACGGCGGCCCGCGATCGCCTGACCCTCTCACAGATCGTGGCGATCGCGGGCTCTAGGCGCCCGGTCTTCCAGTCGGCGAACCGGAACAGCTCGCGCAGCACGCGCAGTCCGATCGAGCCCAGGGGCCCGTTGTGCTTCCCTGGCTGCTTGTTCCGCTCGTCGTAAAACTCGGCCGCCTGCAGCATCGCGCCCATGAATCGGCGCGCCTGCCGCGTGGTCGACCCGAGCGGTCTCCAGATCCTGTCCTCGCGCTCTCCCCGGTGGCGGCTATCTCGCCGCACCGGCTGGAACGTCCGCCGCGCTTTCCCAGCGCCGCTACCGGCGAGGACCTCCCCAATTGTGCGCGCCGTCATGACGCGCCTCGTGACGATGTTGCGTGGCCGCTTGCGCGCGATCGCGCGCGACGGGAGGCGACAGCCTCCCTCCCCCTTGGTGGCGACATGCCGTTACTTTCCAGGATCTAGCGGCCACGGCGTGTTAAACCTTGGCTCGCTTCAGGCCCTGTATGCTTGCGTGTGAGTCCCCTCCTGGGCACCACCGTTGACATACATGGTCTGTGGATACCGCCCTCCCGGCGGCGAGGTTGAGCAGCGCCGTCAGGCGCCCCTCGAGCTCGATCGACGTCCCGGGCCCGCTCTGGTTGGGCGAGATGACGACGCGATCGATCAGTGAGCGGAGCCTCTGTGCTGACCGCCGGCTTTCCTCGCCGGTGCCATCAAGCAGCTGCCGAAGATCGGCGACGCTGCGTCGATATTCCTCCGCAATGTTGGGATGCAGGGCGATGATGCCGCCCGCACTCGTGTCGGCCAGAGCGGTCTCGGCCGCGGCGACATCGCTGCGAGCGCGTTCAAGCGCGTCGCGGATCTCCGCGAACTCCGAACCTCCATCCGTGACGGCGCGGAGCAGCCGCTCGACCCTGCCCTTGGCCTGGTCTCGCCGGCGCTCGGCGCTTCGTCGCTCCTTGTCCAGCTGGCCGGCCCGCAGGCTGCTGGCCCGATGGTACTCGAGCACGACTTCGCGAACGACGTCCGGATCGATCAGCTGCTGTTGGAGTCCATCGAGGACGCGCCGCTCCAGCATGTGCGTCTGGATCGTGCGGCCGTTGGCGCATGTCCCCTGCTGGCGGTGGTTGCCGCAGCCCCACTTCTCGGGGCCGATCACGACGTAGTTCCCGCCGCAGCAGCCGCACTTGGCCAGGCCGGACAGGAGCCGCTTCGGCCGGCGCTGCTGCTCGGCCCTTGTCCCGTCGAATCGCGCGCGCCTGGCGCTTACGGACGACCACAGATCATCGCTGACGATCCGCAGCTCCGGCGCCGGCCTCACGGTCCATTCAGCTTCAGGGCGCACCCTGATGCGCTTCTTGCGCGACTGCGGGTCGTAGGTCCGCCTCGTCCGGTTGAAGACGAGCAATCCTCGGTAAAGGTCGTTCTGCAGGATCCCGTTCCCGCGGACCCTGTCGCCGTTGATGCTCGCCGCGGACCAGGCGCCGCCTGAAGGTCCAACTATGGCCTCAGCGTTCAGCCTGGTCGCGATCTCTCGCGGGCTGCGGCCATCGACGAACTCAGCGAAGATCCGGCGGACGATCGCCGCCTCTTCCTCGTCGATCTCCCTCAGCCCGGCGATCGCTTCACCTCGATCGTCGAAGCGCGCCACGCGCCGAAAGCCGTAGGCGCGGCCGCCCGGGTTGAATCCCGCCAGGACGCGCCCGGTCTGGCCCCTGCGGGTCTTGTCGGCGAGGTTCTTGCGGAACAGGGCGGACATGGTGCCCGTGACGCCGACGTGGATCTCGCTGATGTCCCCGTCGCTAAGCGTGACGATTCGGGCGCCCGCGTAATCGACGCGCTTCCAGATCGCCGCGATGTCCTCCTGATCGCGCGACAGACGATCCATCGCCTCGGCGATGACGACGTCGCCGCTCCGAACCGCCTCGAGCAACGTGTTGAGGCCTGGCCGCTCGCGGACGGCGCCGCTGATCGCATAGTCCGTGTGGACGCCGGCGACGGCCCATCCTTCCCGCTCGGCCCGCTCTTTGCAGATGCGGACCTGGTCCTCGATCGACGCCTCGCTCTGAAGGGCGGACGAATAGCGGGCGTAGATGAGCGCGCGCATCGGCTTAGCGCCGCCCTGCGCGTTTGCGGGGGCGTTTGGTCTGGTCTTTGACATGCTCGACTCCGTGCTGAGTGCGAGCAAAGTCCCGTTCCTCGAGCACGCGAGCAAGCGATTTGGCGAAGTCCAGAATTTCGGGCGGCGGCGCGCTCATTGGCGCCTCAGCGACGGAGCTGCGTGGATAGGCTCCTTACCGGCATCGAGCAGGTCCGCGTCCTCGATCGCATTGCGGAGCAGCGTGATGTGTGCCTCAACTTCTTCGCGATCGAGGAAAGCAATCGCTGCAATCTCGCTGTTCGGCCGGGAGAGGACGAGCGACGCGAAGTGACCCTCCGGCAGCTCGGCGGTGTGAATAGCCGCCTCCGTCATGGTGACGCATGTCTTGAGGACGCCATTATGCGCTGGCGCGACCATCGATGCTGGGGCGGTGCGCGGCCGGCTCATCGCGACTGACCTGCTCGATCAACCTTCCACGCTTCGAACTCAGCGGCGTGCTTGGCGCAGAGATCCTTGCCCGGCGCCGGCGACGTCGTGCAGCTGCTGCAGATCGGCGCGTCACATGTGCCGCTCTTCTTCGACGGCACCTTCCAGTCGCATTCCAGCGTGCCCCGCCGCCCGCACTTGCACCGGCGCGTCGGCCCGCAGACAATCGCGGTGCCGCCGCCAGGCAGGATGACGGTCTGGCAGTTCATGCGACGTTGAGTTCCTGAAGGCCGACGAGCACCGAAGGCGGCAGCGGAATATCGACGTCGAGCGGGCGCCAGAGGTGCAGGCAGCCGGGGTGGTTGTTGATGTATTCGTCAACGGGGTGGAGCTGCATCGCCACCTCGTGCCGCCCGAAGAACAGCTCCTTAATGAAGGACATTTGCGGCCAGGTCGGGCAGCGATCAGACTGGTTGACCGAGACGCTGACGTGGTCCCAATTTCCGCCGGGCCCGTAGAGCTCGGATGGTCCGCCGCCACGGCTAGCGATTACTTTCAGTCGGCAGCACTCGTGCGGATAAAGTCCGCGTATCTTGTTTCCGTACGGAACGAGGTAGGCGCCGACCCATGGGCGCATCCAATCGGGTGCCGTCCCGATGACTCGCTCCATAGGGTGCTGCACTCGGTATCGCTGCAGCTCGGGCGCGCAGAGATTCTTCATGGGCGCCTCGGGACGTGCACGCCGACACCATGGTCGGTGTAGATGATCGTCTTCTTCCCGCTCCGGATCGGATGATCGCGGAATGAGCAGGGGAAGAATTTCGCCTTCGAGCCGAGCTCTTTTCGCCAGTAGCGAGTCGACCAGCGATCGAGGAGCGCACGGTCCGCCTCGGTCAGGTAAATGGCGCGGATCCGCGCGCCGAGATCTGCAGCCTTGGCGATGCCCGCATCGAGGCGCCGGACGATCTCCGGATCCGGCCTCATTGTACCCAGCCCTGCAGCGCGATCATGCCGGGTCTCGGCCGCTCGATAATGTCCAGCCTAGCCAGATCGCTCAGCCGATCGCGAATGTTGCTGCTGTTCCTGGACCAGCCGATGTGGTCGGCGAGCTCGTCGCGCGTGCGCTCGCCGCCAAGCGAGAGCAGCGCGTCGAGCACCTGCTGCTGCGGGTTCGTCAGGATGAGGCGCAGGCTGCCGATCAGCGAAACGCCGAGATCTGGACTGGGCGCGTAAGCGATACCCTCATCGGTCAGGCGCAAGCGCCCAGGCTCGGGCCGATCGATCAGGCCCATGCGCGTGAGTTCACTGCAGCGATCGCGGATGTTCGAGCTGTTGGTCGACCAGCCGCAGATGACGGCGACCTGGTTCCGAAGCGGCGCGTCCTTCCCCATCGCGCGCCACCATGCGAGCGACTTGAGCACGTTGAGCTGCGGACCGGTTAGTTGTCCGCCGGACGGAGGCGCTGCTCCGCCCGGCGGTGCCGACGTCCGCCCGCCGGCAGGCCTACTCACGGGCTCCGCCTCGGCCGTTCGTCCTGTAGCCGTGGTTTCAGCACCCGCTTTCGCTCGGGATCCAATGACATTTTCTTCTTCGGTGATGGCGGTAATTCGGCGCAGGCGATCGGCGACCCTGGCGAATAGTTCCCGGACGTGGGCTAGCTCGTTCTCGAGGCGCGCGACCAGCCCGCGCTGATCCGGCCAGGCCGGCTCTGTCGCGTAGTTCTTCGCTGCGAGCTCGCGCTGCAGCCTGGCGACCTCCGCCTTCAGCTGACGCGGGTCGTTCGCCCTGATGTCGGCGGCCGTCTTCTCGAGCAGCTGATTGACTGCCTCAAGGTCGATTGCCTGAAGCGCTGGCGCTCCTTCCGTGCCCGACGGAGCTTTCCCGCTGTCGTACGTGCGCGAAAGCGGGAAGTGGGCCCGCTTGAGCACGCCGGCCTCAGGCGACCAGATCCAGGCGTCGCCCGTCGGCAGGGACGGCAGGGACGCCACGACCTCCTTGCCCTGGTCCTTGTCGGCCCACTCGCCGATCCAGTCCTCGATCGCGCGGCGGTCCTGCGGCGCGATCAGGCGCATGGCGACGAGTGACTCAACCTGAGTCAGACTGTCCTTGTGAAGCTTCGCCGGTCGCTGAGAGATCAGGACGACGCGCAGACCGATGCTGCGGCCGAGGCTGACCAGGTTGTTCGCTGCGTGCAGCATCTCGCCGGAGCGCGGATCCGCCACTCGGCCCTGGGGCGCGAACAGGTGAGCTTCGTCAACGACCAGGCGCAGCGGGCCGCGGTTCTTCCGGAGGAGCGATTGAGCAAAGGCCGTGAAGAACGCCGTGCGCTCGCTTACCGTCATCAGACGCGTGTCGATCACCGCCGGCGTGGAGCTGGTGGCAACGACCTCCGCCACCGCCTCGCCGTGATCGCGGCCGATCTGGACGTCGGCGTGGAGCCCGCCGAAGATCACCACGGGATACTTCGAAGGCTTGCCGTCGGCCTTCAGGCGCAACCCCCACCAGGCGCCGGTGGGATCGATCACGCAGGTTCGCTCGCCGGCGTCGAGCCCTTCCTCGACGATGACCTTCACGGCATTCGATTTGCCGCTGCCTGTCTTGCCCAGCACGGCGATGTGATGGGCAAGTGCCTCGGCCGGGATCGCGTGGCGGCTCACGCGGCAAGCCTTTCAGCCATCGCGAGCAGCTCTTGCTCCGGCACGTCCTTGCGGGTGCCGATCATGTAGAGCCCCTTTTTCCCGCCGTAGACGGTCATCGAGCAGACCGGGGCGTAGCGGCGCTGAAGCTTCAGCTTGGCCTGCTCAATTGGATCAGCCTGGCGGTGCTCGCGGGCGCGTTCCGCTACCAGCGCCTGGTAGGCGAACTTGACCTCCGGATTGCGGACGGTCCCGATCGAGACTCCCTGCTCGAGGATCTTCTCTGCTTTCCGTCGAGCCGTGGCCTTCGCCGCCTTGCTCCGGCGTGCGTTGGCGATCGAGATCGTTCGGTCTCGGCCTTCCTGCTCTCGCCGGATCCGCGCGAGCTCGCGCTCTTCCTCGCGCAGCCGGCGACGCTCCTCCACCTCTGCCTGCCGCTGGCGACTACGCTCTTCGACCTGCGCCCGGTGCAGGCGATCGCGCTCCTCCCGAGCCGCAGTGCGTTCGGCTTCACGCTGCAGGCGAGCGGCCTCGCGAGCTGCAGCCGCTTCCTGTCGCTTGGCTTCCCGCTTCTGCTCCCGGCGCATGCTCCGGCGTGAAGTGAGCCTATGCCGCTCCTGCTGGCGGCGCTCACCTTCGGGAATCAGCTGGCGCTTGGTGGTCGATCGCTTCCAGCCCTTTGCGGAAACGGGCGGCGGAAGCGGGACACGTGAATCCGCGAGACCGAGAATGGTCTGCAGGTCCGGCGGGTCGGCCAGCATTGGCCGCTTGCCGAAGTCGTACCCGTGCATCGTCGCGTACTTCGACACGCTGAAAGGGTTGCGGTGCATGGCGCCGGCGACGTCGGCGATCGCAATGCCTCGCTCGTAAGCGATGCGCAGCGCCCGCTGATGTTCTTTCGTCCAAGGTTTGCACCATGGTCCCTGCAGGCCGAGCACATTGGCCCTCGTGAAGATCGAGCCTTTGCTGCGGCCGGGGAAATGCTCGAGCAGATCCTTGATCCGGAGCTTGGGGTACAGCTCGCGAAGGAGGTCCTCTTCCTGGGCGGTCCATCGCGGGCTGGTGACGAAGCCGCCTTTTACGTCCCGGGTCTGCGTGATTCCCAGCTTGTCCGCCCGGGACCGGACCGCACCCAATGTGCGGCCGAGCCGATCGGCGAGCTCCGATTGCGGCGTCTGGTCACCCTCGTCGTACGCGCGCCGGAAGAATTCGCGGAGCTGCGCGTCTTCCTCCGGCCTCCAGTCCTGGTCGAGGGCGTTCGAGCGCTTGCGCCAGCGGACCCATCGGCCGCCTTCGAAGCGCAGTCCCTTGCTCGACCAGACGTCGCCTTCCCGAACTTTGTCGGGGAAGCGAAGCCGGTTTCCGTTGAAGTAGCGGACGCTCATGCGGCCATCCGATCGAACAACGGCCCGACCAGGAACGAGAGCTGCACTTCGGGCCTCGGTACGGGTGCTGGCCGCAGCATCTCGACCAGGCGCTGGATGCGATGATTGAGGTCGCTATCCTTCTCGCGTCGATCGGCGACGACGTCGCGGGCATAGAGAACTGTCGTGCGATCGCGGCCGCCGAAGACCCTGCCGATCACCGCAGGCGAACAGGGCGTGAGCTGATAGGCGATGGCCATCGCGACCTGGCGGACGTGGGCCGTCGGCCGGTCCTGTTGCGGCGAGGTCATGATGTCCTCGGGCATGTCGAATTCGGCCGCGACGACCGATTTGATGTGCGCGATCGCGACGCGGGCCATCACGACACCGGATGCATGTCCGACAGATCGAGCTCGGTCTGGACGACGCGGCCGGTGAACGCGCCCAGCGACGGGCAATTTCCCGCGACGGAGCATCCGACAGATAGCGTCATCGTGGTGCCCCCTTGCTGAAGGTCCGCGCCAGCGAGCAGTTGGTGCGAGTGCAGGCCCGGGCGATCGGGTGACCGCGGCGGAGGCCGCAGGCGGTGCAACAAATCGTGCCGTAGTCCATCGTCTCGGCCGAACGGCCGCAGAGCATGGCTCGGCGCCTGGGCGCGTCCATGCGATTAATCCAGTCGCGCCTGAGAACCGTGACGACGCGGATCCGCCCGACGCCGCGGAGGACGAGCTTGGCGCCGTTGCCGAGCCGGACCGTGTGCGCGCCAAAGGCCGTGGCGACCTCGATCGCTCGCTCCGCCGCCTCCATCACGCGTCGGGCGTCCTGTTCCGATACAGGCGCAATGCGCTCGCGGTACCGCGCGACCGCGTGATCGGTGATGTGGACGCTCATTGCTCACCCCGCCTGCGCTCGAGGCCGATTACCGAGCCGCCGGCGATGACCGCTCCGACCAGGAAGAAGAGTGCGGAAGCGCTCCCGAACAGGAGTGCACCGATCAAGCCGGCAACGTTCGCCAGGAACAGCTTGAGCAGGATGTCCTTGACGGTCTCGCGCCGGCTCATGGCACGAGCTCCGGCACTCGCGGTGAATCCTTCACCGTTTGGCGGAGCTGCTCACGGAAGTCGGTGGTGCAGGTCCGAAGCTTCCGGAAATAGCCCGCCGGGTAGGAGTTTCCTGGGAAGGCCGCAAAGCACAGCCACACTGACTCCGGATCAGCGTAGACACGCGTCACGCGCAGGATCTGGCCTCGCCGCGGCCCGGCGGCGGACGTCCAGTTCTCGTTGACCCACCCGCCGGCGTCGTCGGTGACGCATCGGGCGACGTCACCAGCACCCCAGTCTTTCGCAGCAGGAGGCTGCGGTGGCATCAGTGGGCGCTGGCTTCGGCCTTGCTGACGGCCGCCCTTGAACCACCCGAACATCAGGCCAGTCCGAGTGCCGAGCGATAGGTCTCCAGGACCGCGTCCTGTTCCTGCCGCGTGTGCGCTTCCAGTCGCCGAAGCCGGACGACCATCCGCATGATCTTCGGGTCGTAACCGTTCGACTTGGCCTCGGCGTAGACGTCCTTGACGTCATCAGCGATGCCCTTCTTCTCTTCCTCGAGGCGCTCGATGCGCTCGATAAACAGGCGCAGCTGGTCCGCTGCGACAGTGCCTTCAGCCATGGGCGGGCTCCAGTCTTGAGTGGATGAAGTCGACGAGCTGGCCGAACGTGAATTCGTGCACCTGCTCGACCTGGTCGTCGGGAAGCTCGATCTTGAATTCGTCCTCGGTCGCCATCAGCAGCTCGACGACGTCGAGGCTGTCAGCGCCCAGGTCCTTGCGATCGCTCGGCAGCTTGCGGCCGCGATCGTCGTGCTCCGGCACCAGGAGGACGTCGGGGTCGATGTCGGCTTCGCTGACGCCCCACTGGCTGACCAGGATGCTGACGAGGCGGCGCGCCGTGTCGGCCTGAGGGAGAATATCCGCCATCAGGCTCCTCCGACCGCGGCAGGAGCGACAGCCGGCTCGCGCCAGGCGCCGTTGTTCTCGATACGCCAGCGAAGCATGTTGCTCGCACATTCGAAGGCTTCAGCCGCCTTCTCGCGCTCCGGCTGACGCTTGTACTCTGGAATGAAGCCCTGCAGCTCCATCATCGCGGCGAAGGCGATGTTGCGATCGCCCTGTCGGACGGCCGCCCACAACCTGACCAGCGTCGATGCCAGTGGATCGCGGGCGAGCAGGACGAACAAAGGCTCGTCCGGCAAAGCCGCGGCGTGGCAGTCGAAGTGGCCGGGGCTGGCTTTCGTGCCCATCGGCTCAGCCCTCCTGCGCTCGGATGTTGGCCTGCAGCTCGAGCCGGATCACTGACAGCTCGGTCATCAGGTCGTTGAGGTCCGTGAGCTCGAGCAGGAACTGCGCCGGCTCGTCGCGGCTGCCCTCCGGCGGGTTGGCACCGCCGTGGATCCTGATCCCGACGGCATGCAGCACGATCTGATGACCGATCCGACAGCCGCGATGGCGCGTGACGCCGTCCTGGGGACCGATCACCTTCAGCCTGGACACTCGTGCCGCCGGCGCGACAACCCGCGAGCAGTCGACGCAGTACGGGTGCCCGTGAAGCAGGAGCCAGCCCTGGGGCAAAGCCGAGTCTGGCGAGCCGAGCCCGCCTGGGCTGCACTTGCTGGCGGCAAACAGGACCGCAGGCGTTTCGCAGCGGGCGCAGTAGACCATCGGCGGCGGCTTGGCCTCGATCGTCGGCGCGGCGACAATCGGCGGAAAGTGGCGCGCCTCGACAGGCCGCCGGAAAGCGGATTCCATCAGAAGGCCCCCAGCAGCTTGAGCATGACGACCGCGGCGGCCAGCGATGCTCCGATCAGGAGCGCGCGGACGTCGGCGCGAACCTGTCGCGGGCTGAGTTGGCCTGTGCAGGTTTCGCACGAGCACCAGGCCGGATGGATATCGGCCGGTGGCGGGAGCGGGCCCGATCGGCTGGTCCAGGATACATACATCAGCGTTTCTCCAGGCAGCAAAAAGGCGCTCTCCGCGGCGGGATTGCCGCGCAGGCGTTGCTTCAATTTTCGAAGGGTCTGGTCTTCGGTCGGTCAGGTCAGTCCGGCCTCAGCCCGCAAGCGGAGAGGCCGCGCGGATCAGCTCGTATCGGCCTGGGCGACCTCCGGCGCCCGCACGGGATCACCGCGCCCAGTCACGTTCCGGATCAACTGGCGGACGTGCGCCAGCATGCTCGTCTTGGCCTCGATCGCCTGTTCGATTTCTCGCTCGGCAATGGCGAAGTCAGCGGGCGTCGCGTTGGGGTGGGCCGCGGCCAGGGTGGCAGAAACGGCCTCTCCGCTTTCGCGAGCGGCCAGAGCTGCGCCGGCGATCAGCGCTTCACGACCACCGGTCGCGGCGAGCGCCTCGAGGTCCACGCGCTTGGCGTAGCAGTGCAGAAACGGCGGCGTGTCGCCGCCTGCTTCAAGGAAAGCGACGTCGAGCTTCCACGCTGCCTCGAGCGTGATGCTCGCCGTCGTGTCCGGCTCCGACCAGTTGCGAACCGTCCGCTCCGCAAAACCGACGATCTCGGCGGTTCGGGCCCAGCCGATTGTGCCGGCCACCTTGGTCAGCGCGTTTTCAAAGGTCAGGGGCGGGCGGAGCTTCGTCATAGGAGATCCAACTCCGCCAAGGTCCCGGCGATGAGCAGGTAGAGGGCGACCATGCCGAGGATAGCGATGACATCGCGGCCGCGGATCTGACCGATCGGCTCGGGCGCCCGCATCGTCATGAGCGACCAACCCCCGAAAGTTCGGCCCGACGGGAGGTGTCGATGCCACCGCCGGGCCCGGTGTCAGCCGTCGAAGAGACCGACACGCAAAGATTGCGGGCCGCGGCTGGCTGAGTGGGCTGCCACGGCCCGGCTGGGGACTTGCATAGCGTCGCCATCTCCATGGTGCGCGCGGCGGCTTTGAACAGGGTGGTGCCCACAGCAACCGCAACGATCGCGACAGCGAGCGCGAAGATGAGGGTAGCGTGACGGCCCGTCATGCTGCCGGTCTTTGCAAAACGCCGTCGCTTTCGTCCGCGACGGCCAGCGGGCCCTCCAGTACATCTGCCGCAGGCATGAAGGGGGCATCGTCCTGAAGACCGCGCGGGTAGATTTCCGGACGCAGATCGTGGCGAGACACGCCTGTCGCGACCTCAACCTTAAGGACGTGCTCCGCGGGCAGCTGTTTCGAGTTGTTGATCCACTCCCACACGGTGGACTGCCGCAAGCCAAGAACGCGCGCCATTGCCGACTGTCCGCCAAGGCGGTTCACGGCGAGGATGAGCGCCTGTTCAGGGCTCAGTGATTCGGATGCTGACGACTCAGCCATGCCCAAGCTATCGGAGTTCCGATAACTCGAGTCAACCGGAAAAACGGTATGCCTTCGCTATCGGCCATCCGTTAGCCTCCTGGGCCATGGTTCGGGGCGAGCGCATCCAGGAATTGCTGGATCGGAGAGAGATGTCACAGTCAGAACTGGCGCGGCGCGTCTCGCTCCGCCAGTCGACGATCAACGAGCTCATACACGGCGGGTCTCGCGGATCATCCCACATACATCGGATCGCGCGGGAGCTGGGTACGACACCCGCTTACTTGATGGGGGAGACCGATGACCCCGAAGGCGAGCCAGTCGAGGATGAGCTTACGTCAGAAGAGCGACGCCTTCTCGAGATATTCCGGCAGCTGCCAAAGAAGGACAAGGCGGCATTGCGCACGCTCGTCGACCGTATGGCGCAACCTGATGATAATTAACTGGTTCCCCGCACTGTTCAGTAAGATTCGGCTTTCCATGTTGGCCGGTCCGGCGCGGGCCTGCTCGGTGGTCCTCGGCGGCTGTAGTGTCGAAAAGAGGACTGAGCTTGGACCAGAAAACTTCCGCCAGGGGCCCAGCAGGGCGGCCCCTGAGCGAAGACGAAATG
>Ga0255338_1004054_pt1 | contig 16047 bp, 19 predicted proteins | sample MeOH1_35cm_T4_19_FD_203715 | JGI IMG/M metagenome (GOLD analysis project Ga0255338, IMG submission 203715) | Sandy soil microbial communities from University of British Columbia, Vancouver, Canada - MeOH1_35cm_T4_195 | ecosystem: Engineered > Artificial ecosystem > Sand microcosm > Unclassified ...
CGCTCACGGAAGGGTGGCGTGGCGAGGTGCTCCACCTGGCCTGGACGGACGCCCAGGGGCGCTTCGCCCGCTACAAGATCGTGGATCCCTCCTTCCACAACTGGTTCGGCTTGGCTCTGGCGCTCCGGGGCGAGCAGATCTCGGATTTCCCCCTGTGCAACAAGAGCTTCAACCTCTCCTACTGCGGGCACGACCTATGATCCACATCCTGCTCTCCCGCTGGCGCCAGGGGTACCGCACCTTGCCCTATCCGAAGGAGCTGCCCGCACTGCCCGAGCGGTTCCGCGGTCGCCCCCACATCCAGGCGGAGCGCTGCCCGGAGGGCTGCCGAGTCTGCGCAGATGTGTGCGCCACGGAGGCCATCACGTTCGGCGCCGCCGGCCCCCGCATCGACCTGGGCCGCTGTCTCTTCTGTCCCGATTGCACGGAAGCCTGCCCCGAAGGCGCCATCGAGTACACCCAGGACCATCGCCTCGCCACCCGGGCGCGGGAGGACCTGAGCCTGGATCCTGCGGAGGAATACCGGTTGGCCGCGGCGCTGGATGGGGAGATGAAGCGGCTCTTCGGCCGCTCCCTGAAGCTGCGGGTGGTGAGCGCCGGCGGGTGCAACGGCTGCGAGGTGGATGTGAACGTGCTGGGCACCCTGGCCTGGGACCTGGGCCGCTTCGGCATCCAGTACGTGGCTTCCCCGCGCCACGCCGATGGCCTGCTCCTCTGCGGGCCGGTGACGCGGAACATGGAACTGGCTGTCCGCAAGACCTACGACGCCATCCCCGCACCCAAGCTCGTCATCGCCGTGGGGGCCTGCGCCATCGCCGGAGGCCCCTACTACCGGCAGGAGGAGCAGCTCGGCGGCGCCGCGTCGGTGCTGCCCGTGGACCTCTTCATCCCGGGCTGTCCGCCGCACCCGCTGACCATCCTGGACGGCCTGCTGCGGCTGCTGGGAAGGCTGGAGGCGGAGGGGCGGACGGGAACCCGGGCTGGTCTCTAGGCGTAGAACCCGCGGTACTTCATGGCCTGGGCGACGCGGTCCAGGGCCAGGATGTAGGCGCCGATGCGGGGGTTGGTCTTGTACTTGTCCGTGGTGGCGAAGGTGGCCTGGAAGGCATGGGTCATGTAGTCCACCAGGCGCTCGTTGACCTCGCGCTCGCGCCAGTAGAAGCCCTGGCGGTTCTGCACCCACTCGAAGTAGCTGACGGTCACGCCGCCCACGTTGGCCAGGATGTCGGGCACCACGAGGACGCCGTGCTCCAGGAGGATGGGATCCGCCTCGGGCGTGGTGGGGCCGTTGGCGCCCTCCACGATGACCTTGGCGCGGACATAGGCCGCGTTGGCTTCCGTGATCTGGTTCTCCGAAGCCGCGGGGACGAGGATGTCCACCGGATGGGTCAGGAGGGTCGCGGGATCCAGGGGCTCCGCGCCCTTGAAGCCGACGACGGTGCGGGTCTCGGCCACGTGCTTGAGCAGGGCGTGGATGTCCAGGCCCCGGTCATTCTTGATGGCGCCCTGGATATCGCCGATGGCCACGATGCGGGCCCCGGCCTCATGCAACAGGCGGGCGGCCTGGCTGCCCACGTTGCCGAAGCCCTGCACGGCCACGGTGGCGCCGGCCAGGGGCTTGCCCAGGCGCTGCATGGCCTCCCGGGCGGTGATGAGGATGCCGCGGCCGGTGGCCTCGGTGCGGCCCAGGCTGCCACCCAGACCCAGGGGCTTGCCCGTCACCACGGCGTTCTCCGTCTGGCGGACGTGCATGGAGTAGGTGTCCAGCACCCAGGCCATGGTCTGGGCGTCCGTGCCCATGTCGGGAGCGGGCACGTCGCGGTCGGGGCCGATGATATCCATGATCTCCGCGATGTAGCGGCGCGTGAGCCGCTCCTTCTCACCCAAGCTCAGCTTGGTGGGATCGCACACGATGCCGCCCTTGCCGCCGCCGAAGGGCACATCCACCACGGCGCATTTCCAGGTCATCCAGGCCGCGAGGGCCTTCACCTCGTCCAGGGTCACGTTCATGTCGTAGCGGATGCCGCCCTTGGCGGGCCCGCGGGCGATGTTGTGCTGCACCCGGTAGCCCGTGAAGACCTCCCACTGGCCGTTATCCATGAGCACCGGCAGGCTCACGATCATGGACCGGCTGGGGGCCATGAACACCTTGAAGAGCGCGTCATCCAGCCCGTACAGCTGGGAGGCGACCCGCAGGCGGGCCTGCATGGCTTCGAACGCATTGGTCTGGTCGGTCGGCATGGAGGTCAGCTCCTACGGACGTGCGTCGGATGCGGGGTGGGTCTCGGCGGGCAGTTCCAGCTCGCGGCCGGCGCTCCAGAGCCCCTCGAGGTTGTAGTGCCGGCGGGTGTCCTCGTCCATGACGTGGACCACGAGGTTGCCGTAGTCGAGCAGCACCCAGTTGCCGGTGGCTTCGCCCTCGCGGGAGATGGGATGTTCGCCGGCCAGTTTGAGCGCATCCTCGATGGCCTCCGCGATGGCGCGGTTCTGGCGATCGCTGCCCCCGCTCATGAAGGCGAAGATATCGGTGAAGCTGGCGATGTCCTTCACGTTCACGAGTCGGATGCGGAAGGCTTTCTTGGACCGGGCGGCGTCGACGACGGTCGCGAGCCGGGAATCAAGGGTCATGCGGGCTCCAGAGCAGGCTAACGATACAGGTTTTCGGCGCGGATGGCAGCCAGAACTTGGGACGGGATGCCCTCGGGATCCTGGGCAGGATCCGCCGCCAGGCGCCGGCGGAGGTCCGTCGAGGCCAGGTCCAGTTCCGTGGGGGGAAGCCACACCAGTTCGCCGGGTCGGCCGGACCAGGCCGCAACGGCGCGGAGGCCTGGCACCACGGGCAGTACGGCCTCCGCGCCCGGGCGGAGGGCCACGGCGGCGGAGGCGAGCTGGAAGATCCGCTCCGGCCGCCGCCACAGCGGGAGGTCCGGCAGCTGGTCGCTGCCCATGACGAGGATCCAGGCCACTTCGGGCTCCCGGCTGGCGAGGGCCTCCAGGGTGTCCACGGTGTAGCTGGTGCCGCCCCGCTCGAGCTCGGCGGTCTCCACGAGACAGCGGGGATCGAAGGCCTTCAGGGCCTCGGCCAGCAGGTGTCGCCGGGCCTGGGTGCCGGGACCGCCCGGATCGGGCTTGTGGGGGCTGAGGGCCGTGGGCACGAAGCGGAGCTCGTCCAGGCCCAGGTGCTCCAGCGCCAAGCGCGCCAGCTTGAGGTGGCCTTCGTGGGGGGGGTTGAACGCGCCCCCGAGCAGGCCGACGCGCACTACCAGACCTCGTCCTTGGGGACAGCTGCTTTCTGCCCGGCAAGGATCTTCAGGGCATCGTCCACCGCGAACGCCAGCTCGCGGAGGCCCTCGCCGGTGACGCCGGAGATGAAGATGGGTTTCTGGCCGCGATCGGCGCAGAGGGCCACAAAGGCCTCGCGGCGGGCATCATCCTGAAGCGCGTCCACCTTGGTGGCTACCAGCCAGCGGGGCTTGGCGGCCAGTACCGGGCTGAAGGCCTGCACCTCGCCCTCGATGATGCGGACAGCGTCGGCGGGCTCTTCGATGGGATCCGAGAGGTCCACCAGCTGCAGCAGCATGCGGGTGCGCTCCACGTGGCGGAGGAACTGGATGCCCAGGCCCGCGCCTTCCGCGGCGCCTTCGATGAGGCCGGGGATGTCCGCGATGACCCAGCTGTCCATGATGTCGCCGCCGAAGCGGTCGAGGCTCACCACGCCGAGCTGGGGCTCGAGGGTGGTGAAGGGATAGTCGGCGATCTTGGGCCGGGCGGCGCTGAGGCGGCTTACGAGGGTGCTCTTGCCGGCGTTGGGGAAGCCCACCAGGCCCACATCCGCGATAAGCTTCAGTTCCAGGTCGAGGTTGCGCTCCTCGCCATCCTCACCGGGCTGGTGGTGGCGCGGCGTGCGGTTGGTGGAGCTCTTGAAGTTCGTGTTGCCCAGGCCGCCCCGGCCACCCCGGGCCACGCAGACGGACTCGCCGTCGGCCAGCAGTTCCGCCAGCATCTCGCCGGTGTCGCCGTCCTTCACCACGGTGCCCAGGGGCACTTCAAGCAGGATGTCTGCGCCATCACTGCCGTGGCGCATGCAGCCTTCGCCCTGGCGACCGCGTTCAGCGGTGAAGTCGCGCTTGCTGCGGTAGGGGTTCAGCGTGTTCAGGGCGCGATTGGCCCGCAGGAAGATCGAACCGCCCTTGCCGCCGTCGCCGCCATCCGGCCCGCCCTCGGGGGCGAACTTCTCGCGACGGAAGCTCATGGCCCCGGAACCGCCGTGGCCGGCAGCGACGCGGAGCTGTACGTAGTCAAGGAACATGGTGGGGGGTCACTTCAGGAAAGGGGTGGAATGATCACAGGCCGGGCTTTGCCCGGCCTGTGATCGGGGGCCCGGGGGTGTGCGCGCAGCGCGGGACCCCCGGACAGCATTCAACCTTCGATGGGGTCGATGTGGATGAAGCGGCCGGACTGACCCTTGTCCTGGAAGCGGACCTTGCCGTCGATCTTGGCAAAGAGGGTGTGGTCCTTGCCCATGCCGACGTTGATGCCGGCCTTGAACTTGGTGCCGCGCTGGCGGACGAGAATGGAACCACCGGGGACGACTTCCCCGCCGAATTCCTTCACGCCGAGACGCTGGGAATGGGAATCACGACCGTTGCGGCTGGAACCAACGCCTTTTTTATGAGCCATGGAAGAACCTCTTTCGGATGATCTGAATGTCGGATGGTCAGAAGGTCAGAGGGGCAGAACCTAGGCCTTGATGGCCTTGATGCGGACCTCGGTGTAGTTCTGGCGATGGCCCTGCGTGCGCTGGTAGGTGGTGGTCTTCTTCTTCTTGAAGATGATCACCTTCTTGGCGCGGTCATGGGTGATGACCTCGGCCTCGACCGTGGCGCCCTGCACGGTGGGCTGACCCACCTTCAGATCGCCGTCGTTGTCGATGAGGAGCACCTGGTCGAAGGTGACAGCCTGCTTGGGATCCTTCGCCAGCGTTTCCACGCGGAGGATATCGCCCTCGGCGACGCGGTACTGCTTCCCGCCGGTCTTGATGATTGCGAACATGGAAACCTCTTCGATGGGGGCGTGTGGGCGGCAGTCCATCGGACGCGCTTGGGGAGCCCACGGCCAGGGCAAGGCCCATCAGTATGCGGGGAAATCCCTGTCGTCTCAAGGGAAATTCCTGAAGCAAGGGGGATTGGGCTCCTCCCAGCCTGCCGGGGATGGGATGATCGGGATCCGGAGATTCCCATGGGCCGTGACTTCCAGACCTTCCTGAAGCAGCTCGAGGCCGCGGGCGAATTGAGCCGCGTGTCTCCCGAAGTCGATCCTTTCCTTGAGATGGGTGCCATCGCAGACCGGGTGTCCAAGCAACCCGGGGGGGGCAGGGCCCTGCTCTTCGAGAAACCCACCGGCAAGGCCATGCCCGTGGCCATGAATGCCTTCGGCAGCCTCAGGCGCATGGAGATGGCTCTGGGTGTGGACAAGGAGGCCCGGGGCCTCGACGCCATTGCCGATCGCATCGAGAAGCTGGTGCAGGAGGCCATGCCCAAGCCCGGTACGGGGTTCTTCGAGAAGCTGGCCAAGCTGCCGGTGCTGGCCGAGGTCTCCAACTGGATGCCGAAGACCGTGCGCAAGGGGATCTGCCAGGAAGTCGTGCTGAAGGGCGACCAGGTGAAGCTCACCGACCTGCCCGTACTCACCACCTGGCCCGAGGACGGCGGCCCCTTCATCACCCTCGGGCTGAGCCACACCCGCAACAAGCAGACCGGGCACCGCAACGTGGGCCTCTACCGCCTGCAGGTCTACGACGACCGCACCCTGGGCTTCCACACGCAGCTGCACCACGACGGCGCCCGGAACCGCCATGGGTACGGGAAGGACGAGCGCATGCCCGTGGCCGTGAGCTTCGGCGGCGATCCGGCGCTGACCTATGCGGCCACCGCGCCCCTGCCGCCCTTCCTGAGTGAAGTCATGTTCGCGGGGTTCCTGCGGGGCGAGGGCATCGAGATGGTGCCCTGCGTGACGAATGATCTGGAGGTACCTGCGGATTCGGAGCTCGTCATCGAGGGCTACGTGAATCCCGGCGAGCTGCGCCGCGAGGGCCCCTTCGGCGACCACACGGGCTACTACTCCCTGGCGGACGACTACCCGGTGCTGCACGTCGAGGCCATCACCCTGCGCAAGAACCCCGTGTTCCCGGCGACCATCGTGGGCCGTCCGCCCCAGGAAGACGCCTACCTGGGCCTGGCCACGGAGCGCATCTTCCTGCCCCTGCTACGCATGGTGCTGCCCGAGATCCGCGACATGCACCTGCCCGCCGCCGGGGCCTTCCACAATCTGGTGATCCTCTCCATGCGGAAGGAATACCCGGGCCATGCCCAGAAGGTCATGAACGCCATCTGGGGCACTGGCCAGATCATGTTCACCAAAGGCATCGTGGTGGTGGACGAGGACATCGATCCCCACGATCTGAACGAGGTGCTCTTCCGCCTCACCAGCAACGTGGATCCCAAGCGCGACCTGCTCTTCACGGAAGGGCCGCTGGATGTGCTGGACCACAGCGCCGACCGCTTCGCCTTCGGCTCCAAAGTGGGCATCGATGCCACCCGCAAGAACCGCCCCTGGGACGGCTTCCCCCGCGAGTGGCCGCGCGACCTGGTGTTTCCGGAGGAGATCCTCGACCGCATCGACAAGCGGTGGAAGGAATACGGGCTCTGACCGGCGTAACACGCCCTTAGATCCCGACCGCACACGAGTGGCCGGGAGAACCCCGGAGAGCAAAGCAAAGCCCGGCTAGGCCGGGCTTTGCGCGGGGGCCCGGGGGTGTGCGCGCAGCGCAAAATCCCCGGAGAGCATCAAAACCGGATGGTCACGCCCGCCTGCAGGGCATCCGCCTGGAAACCGCTGGCGATGCGGGAATGCACGAAGCGGGCTTCGGTACCGACAGTGGCGTTCCACTGGTAGCCCACGCCGGCCGCCAGGCCCAGCTTGGTGGTGTCGGCGGTCACTTTCGAAAAAGCGTCCTTGGTTTCGAAGGACCAGCGCACGGCGGAGATGCCGGCGGTGAGGTAGAGCCCTTCGGGCTTGCCGGCGATGAAGTAGAGGTAGTCGCCACCGAGGCTGAGGCTGGTGGCGGACTGCTTGACGCTGGCAAAAGAGGCTTCCGGATAGAGCGTGTAGTCCAGGCGGGGGCGCAGCATGTGGCCATCCCCCAGATCGAAGGTGCCGTGGACGCCGACGCCGGGGCCGGGCTTGCTGTCCACGAAGTCCTTCAGGTCGCCCAGCGGGATGTTCACCAGGCCCTGCACGCCGTAGCGGGGGGCTTCGGCCTGGAGGGACAGCGCCGCGGCGGCCAGGATGGCCAGGGTCAGCGGGGACAAGATCTTCATGATTCCTCCCGGAAGGCGCAGGTCCAGCATGGGCCCGTCAGACGCCCGGGGCCATGTTCCCACAAAACAGGGGGATCCCACCCCCATCTGGGGTGACAAAAACGGAACTAGAAATAAAGATCTAGTTCGAGTTGGGCTCGATCGCGGTTCGATTATTTCCAATGAAAAGGCGCCCCTGCGGGCGCCTTTTGAAGGGAACAGGGCGAACCTACTCGCCGTTCTCGACGCGGCGCTCCTTGAGGCGACCGGCCTTGCCGAGCTTGTCGCGCAGGAAGTAGAGCTTGGCGCGGCGGACCTTGCCGTGGCGCAGCACTTCGAGCTTGTCGATGGTGGGGCTGTTCAGGGGGAAGATGCGCTCCACACCCACGCCGCTCGCAACCTTGCGGACGGTGAAGGAGGTGCGCATGCCGCCGCCCTTGATGCCGATGACGATGCCCTGGAAGAGCTGGATGCGCTCCTTCTCGCCTTCCTTCACCTTGACGTGCACCTTGACGGTGTCGCCGGGCGCGATGCGGGGCAGGTCGGAACGAAGCAGGCTGGCTTCGAGCTGGTCGATGATGTGGCTCATGTGGGCTCCTGGGCCAGCGGTCCCTCACCGTGAACGGCGGACATGGCTCGAAAGTCCCCAGACGGGGAGTCCATCAGTCTATCGAAAAGGCAGGAAAAGGGAAGGGGACATTCCATGGACGCCCCCTTCCCTGGTTGGGCTGAAGTCTAGAAGCGGAATGTTGCGCCCGCCTGGATCATGTCGAGGTCGCCTTCCCATGCCTTGCTCTTCAGGTAGCGGACTTCGGCACCGACGGTCTTGTTGAACTGGTATCCAACACCGGCGGCCAGGCCCAGCTTGGTGGTGGTTTCGCTGGCCGAGGCGCTGTAGCCCAGGAAGGTGGCGCTCACTTCCATCTTCCACTGCATGGCCGCGGCGCCGGCGGTGACGTAGAAACCCTGGGGCTTGCCTTCCACGAAGTACAGGTAGTCGGCGCCGAGGGAGATGCTGGAGAACTTGGCGTTGGCGGAGGCTCCGCCGGCGTTGACGCTGTACTCGGGGAACCAGATGTAGTCCAGGCGAGGACGGATCATATGGCCGCCGCGGAGGTCGAAGGTCCCGTGGGCGCCGATGTTGAAGCCCAGCTTGCTGTCGACGGCATCCTTGAGATCGCTCTGGGGGATGTTGAGACCGGCCTGCAGGCCAAAGCGGGGGCCTTCCTGGGCGCAAAGGGCCGGGGCCACCAGCGTGGCGGCGATCAGGGTGAGAGCGCGAAGCGTCATAAAATCTCCTGGGGGCCCTAGGAATGGGGCCGATGGGTGATGCGGTAAAAAGTACCTACGCATCTTATTTCCGGCGGATTAGCCCTGGGTCCCAAAAAACCCTACTGCCAACCCTTCCAACCTTTCGGTTTCGGCCGGTCCCAGTCCAGTGGATGTTCCACCTGCCAGGCGCACCACTGGGCCGGGCGGTCCAGGGCGGGCAGGCGGTCTTTCAAATAGATGGACCATAGGTCCGGACGCAGCTGCTTCGTCCGGGCCATGGCCTCGCGGAGGCGCCAGAGGCGGATGGCGCCGTGGTCGCCGCCCTGGAGGACCGCCGGTACCTCCAGACCTTCAAAGGTCGCGGGCCGGGTGTAGTGGGGGTGGTCCAGCAGGCCCGTGGCGAAGCTGTCCTCCTCGGCGGAGGCTTCATTTCCAAGTACGCCGGGCAGCCAGCGGCAGACGGCGTCGATGAGGACGAGGGCCGGCAACTCGCCGCCGCTGAGGACGGCCTCGCCCACGCTCAGTTCCTCGTCCACGTACCGCGCCACGGCCCGCTGGTCCAGGCCCTCGTAGCGGGTGCAGACCAGGATCAGCTGATCGAGGCGGGCCAGCTCCACCACCTTCGTGTGGGTGAGCGGCGGCGCCGCCGGGCTGAAGTGGATGATGCGCCCCACACCCGCCCGGGGCACCGCGGCCAGGGTGTCCCGCAGCACCTCGGGCCGCAGCACCATGCCGGGACCACCGCCGAAGGGCGAGTCATCCACATGCCCGTGGGTGTTGCCTGCGAAAGGCCGGTAGCTGTGGGTGTGGAGGCCGTGGCCCAGCTCCCGGAAAGCGCGGCCCGTGATGCCGAGGCGGGCGGCTTCGAAGAATTCCGGGAAGAGGGAGAGGGCGTCGATGCGCATCACTTCATCATCGCGTGGAAGGCCTTCACGAAGGTCCGGACGATGAGGTCGAAGCTGAGGGCGAAGTACAGGGTGTTGGCGAGGGAGGCTGCCGCGCCGATCCAGGCCCACATGGGCCGCTCCTCCAGCAGGGCGGCGCCCAGGAGGCAGAGGATGGCGGCGGGCAGCTGGTTGCCGAAGGGCAGGGGCACGGGGACGGCCAGCAGGAAGCCGGTCCAGGCGATGCAGGCGCCCACCCAGCGGCGGTTGATGGGACGGCGGATGGCGCTGCGCCAGCGGAAGCGGTCCATCTGGGTCTCGAGCCTGGCGAGGGCGCTCTTGATGCGGCCCTTGTGGATGGCCTGGTCCTGCACCCGTCGGGGCACCCAGGGGTGGGGTGTGCCCCAGGCGAGCTGGACTCCGAGGGCCATCAGGCCGATGCCGCCCACGGGGGCGAGTCCGATGTTCAGACCCGGCACCAGGCTGGGCAGCGAAAGCAGCAGCGTCAGCAGGCCGTAGGTCTGCTCTCCGGCCGCATCCAGGAGTTCTCCGAGCGTGATCTCACCTTCCGCGTCCAGCAGGGCGTGGAGGGTCTCGAAGAAGGGTTTCGGCGCGGGCAGCACCCGTCCAGAATGACTGAAAACGGCCTTCATCGAACGGCGCATGCGCCGCCCGATACCTTTCGTCAGTCCTCAATCCTCAGTCTTCAGTCCTGGGGACCGCTTGCCTTGCCGATCCCGCACCAGCTGGCCGCAGGCGCCGGCCACGTCCTGGCCCCGGCTGCGGCGGACGCTGACAGGCAGGCCCGCGTCTGTGAGCAGGCGGCAGAGGGCGCTGACGCGGGCTTCATCCGGGGGCTCGAAGCCGCTGCCCTCGTGGGGGTTGAAGGGGATCAGGTTCACCTTGGCGGGGAAGCGGCGGGCGAAGGCCGCCAAGCGACGACCGTCTTCCAGGGTGTCCGTGACGCCCTTCAGCAGCACATATTCGAGGGTGATGCGCTCGCCGGATTGGAGCGGGAAGGCCGCGAGGGCCGCCGCCAGGGCCTCCAGGTTCCAGACCCGGTTCACTGGCATGATCCGCGAACGGCGTTCGTCTGTGGTGGCGTTGAGGCTCAGGGCGAGGCGCGGCCGCTTGGCGAAGCTGCCCATGCGCTCGATCCCACTCACCAGGCCCGAGGTGGACACGGTGATGCGCCGGGGCGGAATGGCCAGACCCTTGGGATCCGTCAGCACCCCAAAGGCGGCCATGAGGTGGTCGAGGTTGTGCAGCGGCTCGCCCATGCCCATGAAGACCAGGTTGACCGGGAGCCCCTCTGGATGGCCGTGGTGGTTCAGCATGGCCACCACCTGGCCCACGATCTCGGCGGCCGTGAGGTTGCGCACGATGCCCATCTGCCCCGTGGCGCAGAAGGTGCAGCCCATGGCGCAGCCCACCTGGCTGGAGAGGCAGAGCGTCACGCGGTCGAGCTGCTCGCCGGAACCCTCGAAGCCAGGGGCAGGCTTCGCCTGTCCCTGGCGCGGGGGCTCCGGGGGTGTAGGTCGCAGACCGGACCCCCGGACGACATACGGCATGTGGACGCCTTCGACCTGTTTCCCATCGGCAAGTTCGAAGGCGTGCTTGGTGGAAAGGTCCGCGGAGGTCTGGCTCTGGACGATGGCGGGCCAGGCCAGGTCCACCTCCGCCTCCAGACGGGTCCGCAGGGCTTTGGAGAGGCTGGAGAACTGCTCCCAGCGGGTCCAGCGCTGCCGGTAGAGGCCATCGAAGAGTTGATCTCCTCGCCAGGCAGGTTCGCCCAGGGTGGAGACGAGTGCCTTCAGGCCCGCCGCATCCAGGCCCGCGGCATTGGGACGCCCGGCGGTACCAGCTTCCGGGGCCGGCAGATCCCAAAGCTGGGCCATCTCAGTCCATCCGGATCTTGAAGGACTTCATCAGGCGCTTGTCGTCCTCGGAGAAGGGCTGCTCCGGTCCCTCCTGCGGCAGGGCATCGTCGTGGCCTTCGCCGCGGAGCCGGATGGGTGCCGCTTCCAGGATGAGCATGAGGCCGTAGCCCTGGGCCTGGATCTGGAAGGTGAGATCACGGCAGTGATCGTCCTCGGCCAATGCCTTGACCAGCGAATCGCCCAGTTCGCTCACCAGGTGATGCAGGTTCTCAGGCAGTTCCATGGGGCCTCCGTCCTCCAGGATACCAGCGAGGTCTCCCGGCCAGCAGCGCCAGTGGAGGACGTTCGCAGCCAACGGGTCGTCTCCCTCAAGCCCCGGAAGAGGGGGGAGAGGACCCGGCTATTGGAGGTCGCGGAAGGCCGCCACGGCACGGCGGGGATCCCCCTCCCAGAAAGGCCGGATGGCAGCCAGACCGGCCAGGCGCGGATGGGGGAGCTGGGCCGCGTTCGCCGGATCCACGCCGCCCAGTGCGAGGAGGCGCGGGCCCCCTGCGGGCAGGCCGTCCAGGAAGCGGTGCAGCCGTACCGCCCCCCAGGGCGCGCCCTTGCCCGGGCTGGGGAAGACGGGGGAGACGAGCAGCTGGTCCACGTGGCACCGCCGGGCCCACTGGTCTTCGTCGTGCAGGGGGCGGGAGAGGGGCACCAGGCCCGGCGCCACCTCGGGATGAGCCTCGGGCGCGTGGAGGCCGCAGCCGGCGGCAAAGGCCACATCCAGGCGGCCGGCCACCCAGAGCGCCACCTCCGGCGCGGTGTCCTGGCACCAGATTGCGGCTTCCAGCAGGGCGCGGGGGCTCATCTGCTTCTCGCGGATCAGGAAGCCGTCCACGCCCGCCCGCAGCACCGCCGCCCAGCGCTCGCGATCGAAGCCGAGGCCCGGTGTGATGGCGAGGAGGATCATCCGAAGAGGTCCGTGAGGGTGGCTGGAGCCACCTTGGGAAGGCCCATGACCGCGGCGTTCTCGGCCACATGTTCCGCTCGCCCCATGCCGCAGAGGGCCACCGTGACGCCGGGGCAGGAGCGCGGGAACTGCAGCGCGGCCTGGGCGGGCGTCGCTCCCCCCAGCGCCGCCACGAGGTCCGCGGGAAGCTGGGTGAGGATGCGGGCCTGCATGATCGAGGCGGAGGTCTGCACGGAGAGCCCCGCGGCCCGGGCCGCCTGGAGCGGTGTCATGCGCTCGCCCCGGAACATCTGGGTGGGTGCGAGGAAGGCCTCCGGCAGGGCGAGATTCAGGGGCAGCTGGATCCAGCGGAAGTGGTGGTCCCGCCCTCCGGCGGCTTCCGCAGCGGCCAGGAGGCGCTCCAGGCTGAGGTGGTCCGGGCGTCCCGGCGGCACCCGGAGCCCGTTCCAGGTGGCCACGCCGTAGCCGCGGATCTTCCCCGCTTCGACAAACCCTTCGCAGGCCTCGAAGGCCTGTTGGATGGCGGCGTAGAAGGCTTCGGGGCCCAGGTGGGGGAGCTGCTGCTCCGGATTGTGCACATGGAGGAGGTCCACGGAAGCCACGCCCAGCGCGGCCCGGCTCACCTCCAGCTGGTGGGCCAGGTAGCGGGGGGTCATGGCGTGGCAGCCGTCCACCACCTCGTCGGCGCGCAGGATGCCGGGGCCCTCGAGCACGCGCCGGAACCAGGTGCCGGAATCCTCACCGGGGCTCTCCCCGCCCATGGGCAGATAGCCGGCCTTGGTGGAGATGAAGAAGTCCCCCCTGGGCAGGCCGGCGAAAGCGGCGCCCAGGGCCCGCTCCGAGCGTCCCCCCCGGTAATTGGCGGCGGTGTCGAACACCGTGCCGCCCGCCGCGAAGAAGGCCCTGGCCGCCTGTACGTAGCCTTCGTCCGCGGTGGAAGTGGGCGGTCCCAGGTAGGTGCCGAGGCCGAGGCTGCTCAGTTCCATGGCGCCCCCCGGAGTTGAATTGAAGCGAGGTCCGGCTAGGCCGGGCCGAGCGTGGGGGTCCGGGGGTGTGCGCGCCGCGGGCCCTGAGATCCCTGCCACGCATGCGTGGCGGGGAGAACCCCCGGACAACATCAACTATCCAGATCTTCCTTCACACCACCCGTACCCATGGTCACCAGGCGGTCCGCCGCGCGGCGGGCCCATTCGGAGCCGGGGTAGCTCTCCACCAGCTTCTGGTAGTAGCTCCTGGCCTCGTCCCGGAAACCCTTGATGCGATCGGTGCTGAAGGCGATGAAATCCTTCCCGTACTGTTGCCCCTCCTCCCGGGTGAGGCTCTTGAGGTCTTCCTTCTGGAGCTTGGCGGCGTAGTCCTTCTCGAACTGGTTCACTTCCTCCTGCGTGAGCAGCCGCTGGCGCAGGGCCTCGCCCAGGTAGAAGTAGGCGCGCTCGCGATCCACGTAATCCGGGTAGGTCTCCAGCAGGGCCTTCAGGCGCCGCTCGGCCCCGGGGTAGTAGTAGACATTCACGTAGAAGACACCCACCACCAGCTCATGCTCGGCGATGCGCCGCCAGCACTGGAGCACCTTGGCCTTGGCCTCCCCGGCATAGGGGCTGCCCGGCGACTCGGCCAGCAGCTGCTGGAAGCCTTCCAGCGCCTTGCGGGTCTCGGACTGATCGCGTTCGGCGCTCTCGATGGAGGAGAAGTGGCAGAGGGCCCGGTGGTACAGGGCGTAGTCCCGGAGCTCATGGCGGGGGAAGTAGTTCAGGAAGCTCGTGTACTCCACTTCCGCCTCGGGGAAGCTGGGGCTCCCCTGGAAGAAGAAACTGTCGCCCAGCATGAGCTTGGCCTTGGGGAACTCGGGCGAGCCGGGGAGGTACTGTTCCAGCTGGCGGAGGGTCTGCCGGGCCTCGTTGAACTTGCCCTGCTTCATCTGCTTGTCCGCCGTGGCCATCAGCACGGAGGAGACGATGGTCTTGTCCACCGTTTTCGGTTTGCGGCAGCCCAAGCCCAGCCCCGCGATCAGGAGGGTGAGGGACAGGGCGGTGAGGATGCGCTTCATGCGGACTCCGGAGACAGCATTTCAGACATGGCGGGACGGAGCGAAGGGTTCCAGGGACGATGCGAAGGATTCCAGGCCTGGTACAGCTTCTCGAGCCACGGCTCGACCAGGGCCTGGGCCTCGTACCGCCGCCGGTCGTGGAAGATCTCGTGATAGAAACCTTCCAGTCGGTGGCGTTCCAACAGGCCGGGCTTCACGGCGGACCACAGCGCTTCAGAGGCGTCGGGATCCACCACGGTATCTTCGCCGGATTCCAGCAGGAGCATGGGGCGGTCCAGCTCCTGGCCCAGGGGCAGGAGCTCCGCCCGCCCCTCGTCCAGGGCGGCGCCGAAGGCGGCGGTGGCCCAGCGGTGGCAGAGGGGGTCTGCCTCGTAGCGCTGGACGAGGACGGGGTCGGAGCAGACGCGATTCTTGTCACCGTGGAGCTGGATGGGCCGGTGGGGCAGGAGCCAGCGCAGAATGCGGGAGAGCACCAGCAGGGCCTTTGAATTGGACCGCACGGCCAGGCTCGGGCTCGACAGGATCAACCCGTCCAGGGTGTCCGCATGCCAGAGCAGGGTCAGCAGGGAGACCAGCCCGCCGAAGCTGTGGCCCAGCACCACCTGGGGGCACACGGGAAGGGGCGGCATGGGCACGCCGTCCACGATCCGGGCCGTGGCGCCGGTGCGTTCGGCATCGTGGCGCCGCTCCTGGCGGAGGAAGAGGGCGAAGTCGTCGACGAAGGCGCGGATGCCGTCCGCATCCCCCCGGATGCCGCCGGACCGCCCGAAGCCGCTGTGGTCCATGCTGGACACGGACCAGCCCAGGCCATGCAGCCAGTGGGCCGTGTGCCGGTAGCGTTCGCCGTGCTCGCCGTAGCCGTGGGAGATCACCACCCGGCCCTTGGGCTTCGGGTGCTCCCAGCGCGCCCAGGCCAGGGTCACGCCCCCATGGCCCGACAGGACCCCACGGGCGGTGGGCTCCAGGTCGGCGGGCAGCACAGGGGTGGGATCATGCATCCGATCAGAATACCGTGGGGACGGCCCATCCCTGATTCGCTTAAACTCAAAGGTTCCCCGGAAGGCCGGGCTGGAGACGTGGACGATGGATTTCGAGACCCTGGTGCGGGCCAAGAACGAACTGGAGCCCCGGGTCCGGCAGCTGGTCGCCCATCTCGACCCGGAGCGCAAGGCCCTGGAATTGGAGCAGATCGAAGAACGGACCACGGCCCAGGGCTTCTGGGATGATCCGGACGCCGCCAAGCCCCTCCTGCAGAAAAGGGGATCGATCACCGACGACATCGCCCTGGCCAAGCGGCTGTCCGGCGGGCTGGAGGATCTGGAGACCGGGCTCGAACTGGCCAGGGAAGACGCGGACATGCTGCTGGAAGTCGAATCGGTGGAAGGCGATCTGCGCAAGGTCATCGAAGACGCCGAACTGCGCATGATGCTCAGTGGCGATCTGGACCACAACCACGCCATCGTGGCCATCGCCCCCGGGGCCGGCGGCACCGAGAGCCAGGACTGGGCGGCCATGTTGCTGCGCATGTATCTGCGCTTCTGTGAAGCCAAGGGCTGGGCCACCGAAATGATCGACTACCAGGATGGGGAGGAGGCGGGTATCAAGGGCGCCACCTTCATCGTGAACGCACCCTTCTCCTACGGCTATC
>Ga0255338_1004055_pt1 | contig 16046 bp, 15 predicted proteins | sample MeOH1_35cm_T4_19_FD_203715 | JGI IMG/M metagenome (GOLD analysis project Ga0255338, IMG submission 203715) | Sandy soil microbial communities from University of British Columbia, Vancouver, Canada - MeOH1_35cm_T4_195 | ecosystem: Engineered > Artificial ecosystem > Sand microcosm > Unclassified ...
ACAAGCAGCATATACCCGTTCAAAGCTCCGATTGAATACTTGCTCCATAAAACCTCCCAGTGAATTCGCTTAAGCAAAAGTATGAAAACCTGATTATTAGCTTGAAAATCTCTTCGTTTGTGAAAATCTTTGTCCCGGCATACGATCTCGCAGTTTGCCGGGGCTTATGATTTTCTTCGCTTCCATTCGTTCGGGGTGCTCGAGGGGCAGTGCCCACTCGACAAGATAGCGTGGCGACTGCTCGGTCTTGAAAAGCCGACAGTCGCCACGCTATCTTGCGCTGCGCCTTCACGCAGTCTCGCTTAATTCGCTTCCGCGTCCTTCCTTTCCGGTTGAATGTCCTTTAGGCTTTCTTCCGGAATGATTGGACGCGCTTTGTTTAACGTTTCTAGATGGGTACGTTTATCGTCGTTAATTACTTCGAAACAACTTTATCCGTTTGCAAACGGCTATCTCAATTTCCTGAATTTACTTTGTACCCAACATACTTTTCCCCTCAGAAAGGAACTCCCGGCAAGCTTTGGCTCCGGGAGTTTTCATGTTTGTGCCTTCGGAGAGTTTTTATTCGAAATCAAAAAACGTCTGTGGTTTTACCTCAAGCGCATCAGCTAGGGCTGCAAGCGTATCCACCGTGACGTTCTGAATACCTTTCTCAATATGGACAATCACACGTCTACCGACGCCTGATTCAAAGGAAAGTTGGGTCTGGGTTAACTTCTGTTGCTTGCGCACCTCCCGAATCCGTTTTCCTAGTTTTTTCCTGAATGCTGCCGCTTTTTTGTCCACCCTTCAAAAATCCCCTCACTGCCGAAAACAATAGTTCCTTAAAGGGAACAATATCGAATAAAATGTTACTTTTAGGGAACAATCAAAAACCTAAAGCTCTGTAGTAATGCGGAAATTCTTTATTCTCCTACTGCTTGCTTCCTGCAATGTGCGAGTAACCCAGCCACACGTCGCCGTCTTCACTACTGTCGATCGGTTGATGCGCTCCGACTCCACCCGCACAGGTTTCTTTACCAATGCCTCGCTCTTCGATACCGCATTCGATCAGATAAAGTATGTAACGATACAAGGGAATGTTTTCGTTCCCAATGACGGCTCGCAGAATTTCCTCCTCTGCAGATACGACACCGCCACCATGCAGCCGGTATGGGTTGCAGTTGGCGGCGGTCGGGGCGGCGACGGTGGCTGTAACTATTACACCGTTCCACCGGAAAATGCCGTGTACGTCGTGGGTTATTTCGAGGACACCGCATACTTCCCGCACCACGCCGGAAGAGAGCAGTGCGACACGCTCATCAGTAACGGCATGGGTGATATGTTCATCGCCAAATACCGGCATGACGATGGAGAATTGCAATGGTGCAAGTCATACGGCAGCAAATACACCGACATCATCTTCACCGACAACCTGGGCAGCCGTCATCAGGAAACGATCTTGCTGGTTGATAGCGTGAACGTCATTTTGTATGCGAACTTTTTCGGACCAGTGCGTTTCGGCGATCAATCCATTGATGCGCCGTTTTCCGGTTCCGCAATCCGCATCGGCTTTGATAAAGAAACCGGTGCGGTGCGGGAGGCAAGGATTCCTGATTCGTTGCCGAATATTGACCAATCTCCATTAAAAATGAAAGAGTAGGCTGGACTTGATAAATAATGATGAAAGTTTGTTCTTGTGTAAACAATAAATGAAATACCTTTCCGTTATCGGATACGCTAACCGCAACGAAGTTTAGAATGTGTCATGCGGGTGTCGCCTTGTTCCCCTCGGCGGCACCCGGACACGCCTTCAGTAAGCAATCATAGAGTGAGGCTCTATGTGTTCGGCATTCTGTCGAGCGAGGTGGGGCTTGTGAAGTTGTACATACATGAAAATACCGCGCAAAGGCGCGGCTGACTTTGTATTGATCACAACAGTAATAAAAACAAAAACGCAACCCATGAAACACAAATTCTCCCGTATCAGAAGTATTGTACTTCTGATTGCCGGAATGCTCGCGTTAAGCGCGCCGGGCTTTTCACAAAACCCATCGATCAAAGTATTCGAAGACTGGAATACGACTTCAGGGACTCAGAACAATATGCAGCGTAGCATTGTGAGATCGAAAGCGCTTGGTGGCGCTACGTACTATTACTTATGTGGATCAACACTGAATTCTTCCGGAAACTATGACATGCTTGTCCAAAAGAAAAATGCAAGCGGCACAGTTCTCTGGTCACAAACATACAGCGGCGCTGGAAATGGCAACGATTACGCCTCCGACGTTCAGATAGACGCAGTTGGTAACGTGTACATCTGCGGAACGTACTATAAGGACGCAACGGATTCCAACAACGCGGTGATCATCAAATACAACACGGCAGGTACGCACAAATGGACAAAAGCCTTCAATGGTGCCGGATCACGACATGATGGATTTGCGGCAATGCAGGTGAGCGGTAATGCAGTTGTAGCCGTAGGCACGACGTGGCAAAACACAACTAACATGTACGACATGCTTGCGGTACGAGTAGATTCAAATTCCAACACGGTCTGGACCCAGACGTGGAATCATAACAACCTGAACGATGTTGCAGTTAATCTCTGGAACAACGGAACAAAAATTTACATTGCCGGTGGGGCGCAGTCTGCAGTGACTACATATAAATACGCGGTCGTTAATGTTAAGGCTTCTGATGGTTCGATTCAGGGATCAACAGTCACAGGTGGAACCGCATTCGGTTTCGACCAGCTCACGGATATTCAATATGATCTGAACGGATATATTTACCTCACCGGCGGTGTAAACAATACAGGAACAGGGTATGATGTAAAAACCGTAAAATTAGATACTGCGCTCAACATCATCTGGCAAGCCAGCTACGATTCCGGAGACAGTCTCAGTGATGTAGGTACAGGCCTTGCCATCGACCAGGCAGGAAACGTAATCGTAACCGGATACCGGACGGATTCAACATCGGGAAAGGATTATGTAACGATCAAATATCGAAGTAACGGAACGCAGCAATGGGTTTCTACTTTCGATGGTGGAATCAATTTGGATGACAGTGCAACCTGTATCGTTGTGAATCCAACCGACACTAATAAAATATATGTCAGCGGGTTTAGCCACGATAGTACATCTAAAAATTACTGGACGTTGAAGTATGACGGAGCTGGGAATCAGAAATGGGATATCGGATTCAACAATATTTACGATACGGATGATCGCGCAACTGCAATAGCGCTCGACACGCTGGGAAATATCATTGTGGCGGGGCAGAATAAACTCAACGATTCAACGCATACGTACACCACAGTTAAGTACATTGAAAAAAGTGTAACTTATCCGGACGACACAATTACGACTGAATCATCGGTTTTGTTTACTCAAAATAACGGACAGGTCGTTGACACTGGTGGAAATCAAAGACCAGAAATAAAATACTACACCCTATGTACGTCGCCACGAGTGTATTTCATGGATACTACTGTTTCGTACTTGTATGCTCGGATTGACACTTCTACTTCAAACAATGATTCAATTGTCCGAGTGGATCAAAAGTTTATCGGAGCCAACGCAGACTTAAAAGTATATAGCGCAGATGAACAATCAGAATATTACAATTTCTATCTCGGCCATATTCCTGAAGGCCGAACACACGTAAAGAACTACAGCACTCTTGTAACTTTCAATGTCTGGAACAACGTCGATGTTATGTATAGCGGCAATGCTCGTGGACTAAAGACATACTATGTATGCAAACCTCTAGGAGGAGGTGGAACAGCTACACAGATTGACTTGAAATTTTTTGGAGCCGACAGCGTGCGTATTGGAACTTCTGGCGAACTTCTTATATACACGCGGCTCGGTGTGCTCACGCAGCCGAAAGCAAGTGCATGGCAGCTTGATGCTAGTGGTAATTACCAGTCACTGGGCTGGCAACCTTCGTACAATCTTGTTGCAACGAATGAAATTAAGTTCACAAGCTTTGGATCTTACAATGCTGCTTTGCCATTAATAATTGCCGTGGATTGGGGAGATAACTTCTCTCCTACATTGGTTACTGATAATTTATTGTGGTCAACATTTATGGGAGGATCGGATGATGATGTACTAAATAGCGTTTCGGTCAATGCATCAAACTGGGCTTTCGATGGTGGCTCAACAATGAGTATTAACTTCATCAATGCGTCTGGCGGTTATCAAGGCCAGAATGGCGGTTCACAAGATGGAATTATCGGAATGTACAATACAGGAATGTGGTTGTGGCGAACCTATTATGGTGGAATCGCAAGCGATGGGATTGCAAGTGTAAGTGCAAACGGCGGAACTAATACCGTATATTTTACTGGGACGACATTTTCGGCTGACTTCCCGGTGGGTGGACCAAATGGAACCTACCAAGCTTATTCAACCACGACCAACGGTCCTTCAGACGCTTTCATCGGTAAACTAACCGGAGCTGGGATTATGGCATTTGCCACATGCTATGGCAGTTCAACGGCCAATGAATCCGGCGCAATCATAAAAGCGACATATCAATTCAGCAGTTTTTATGTAGCAGGCTCAGGTGCGGATGGCTCAACGCCACTGACTACTGAAACGGGGGCGTCGAATTTAACTCTCGGCGATGCGTTTATTCTGAAATACAATCCCACAACGTTTGTCAGGGAATGGGCAACGCTGTATGGCGGAACACCAACATCAACAGATCGCACATTTATAACGGATCTGGAGTTGGGGGCAAATTCAACTAATTATATTGTTATTACCGGCACCACTGGAACCACCGACTTGCCGTCACCAACAAATTCTGCTCCAGGAGGGGTTAACGACGCCTTTATTGCATCCTTTACTTCTGCGGACGTGCTGAATTGGTCAACATACTATGGTGGTGCGCAGTCCGGCAAGTCAGATAACAGTTCAGGGGTTGTAGTCAACAGTATGGGCGAAATATTCATTGCCGGATGGACAACTAGCAATGATCTTCCGGTGCCAAACCCGAACGGAGGATGGAATGATAATTCTTTCGCGGGTGGTACGTTACGGGGAGATGCATTTGTCGCGCAGTTTAGTTCAAGTGGGACCTTGATATGGGGGACGTACTTAGGAGGCACTGGGGATGAAGATGCTTTTGATTTGGCGGTCGATTACATGGATAACATTTATGTAGTTGGTGCCAGCAGAAGCTCAACTTTTCCTGGCTGGCCATTTGCAACAAATCCTGCAGGAGTGTGGGCTCATCCATTACATGGTTCAACCAACGCATTTATTGTGCAATTTGATCGTTGGCAGGGATTGGGTTGGGGTACATACTTTGGTGGGGAATTTGTCGATGAAGCCAACAGTATTCACATATACAAAGAGCAATCAAGCTCGACCTCATACCTGTACATCGCCGGGGAAACTTGCAGTAGTGCTAACACTGGTTACACGTATCCATTTCCTGTTGTTCATACGGGAGCTTTTTCGACCGCTAGCCTTCAAGGTTCCGGACTGAATTTTAATAACTATGCAACTTGGGTATATCGAGACGGTTTTATTGCCGCATTTGAGCTCGCACCTGCAATAGTCGGAATCGAAAATCCTCAGGATTCTTCAGCGGAATTTAGTATATTTCCTAGTCCGAATGCAGGTAGTTTTTCAATTGAAGTGCCAACGGAGCCGAATAAGGAGTTTACAATAGTCGTGTACGACGTTTTAGGACAGATTATCTATTCTGAAAAGGTAGTGGCCACTTCATCGACGTATAGAACACAAATACATCTCGAACAGCAATCGTCGGGATTATATTCGGTGCAGTTGCAATTCGAGGATCATGCAGCAACACAAAAAACAATTATTCAGCACTAAGTGAGAATAGTCACATTCATATTATCTTTTGCAATGGGTTGTCAATTTCTGTACTCACAGAATTGGCAACCCCTTCAAGGAAATCTTGAATGGTATACAACGTGTCTTTACGCAGATTCTGTCAGCGATCAAATTTTCGTTGGGGGGAGATTCAAGGAAGTAAATAATCAAACTCAATGGGGAATCGCGACATACGATGGTACCCAATGGGGGCAGCTCGGGAGTGGTATTGATGATTCATCCGTCACAAATCGTCCAGCCAAAACAACTTCCATCATACGGTACGGCAATGACATTATTATAGGTGGATGGTTTGCCAAAGCGGGAGGATTAAATACTCCCGCACTTGCGAAGTGGGATGGTAATACGTGGGATACGGTTCCAGGAGCACTAATGAAACCATTGGACATTGTTAATGACATGCTCGTGTTTAATAACGAGTTGTACGTATGTGGAGCATTCGATAGTGTTGGTAGTACTCCCGCCAATTGCATTGCGAAGTGGAATGGAAGCACTTGGACAGCTATCGGGCTGAATTACCCTTTTCTGCCGCAAGGCGTCTCCCTAAATAAAATGTGTGTCTATCGAGGCAATCTGTACGTGATTGGTTGGTTCCTTGACTCATTCGGAAATTTTTGTCGGTTGGCGAAATGGGATGGAACAGATTGGACATTTTATACCAATTCATTTACGGGTGTATTTGCGTTTAATGATCTGGCCGTTTTTCAAGATAAGTTATACGTTGCAGGTCTATTCACAATGCCCGGAATGAAATGCGGAATTATGTCATGGAATGATACAACGTGGTCAGGCGTGGGTGGCGGAGTGCAAACTGTTATGAATCCAAGTCCGGAGGTTCTTGAACTAACTGTAAATGATAACAAGATGTTCTGCGTTGGGAATTTTGAAAAGATCGGTGGTGTTGCTGCTGGTGGACTTGCAAGTTGGGATGGAAATAATTGGTGCGGTTACAGCACGAGCTTTCAAATTAGCAGTCAAGATGTTGGCGCGACGAATATTGTCTTCTACAGCGACACCCTTTACGTTGGTGGAGGTTTTGAAACAATTGATGGTGACACTATAAGTTACATCGGTCAGTGGGTGGGTGGGGCTTTTGTGGACACGTGTGGGGTGATCAATACCAATGTTACCGAGAATATCGTTCGCGATATTGACTTGATTGTCTACCCGAATCCTGTGAGCGATGTAATAACGTTCACGTTTCTCAATGAGCGGCGGCCCCATGTTTTAATTATTTACGATGGATTTGGTAACGAAGTAATGCGAGAAGAAACAAATGCAACGGTACTTACGATCTCGGTGCAGGAATACGTCGAAGGAATATATTTCTATTCTGTCATAGAAGAAAATGGCGCATCAATCAAAGGGAAATTTATAGTTCAGTAGAATTATCCACCGCCTGTCGAAGTAACCACTATGATCTCGGGATTCATGCCTAACCTCCTCCTTGCGTTGTGACAACGATGATCTGTCCAAAACTATTGCCTCTTGTGGTAACCATTGAACGGAATCCGGAATCATCAGAATTGATTATCGTAGCTCCAAATTAAGGTAACAAGAGAAATTTCCAGGCTCCACATTATTATCGGCTATTATCTTTTGTCATCCTGTTCAATCCATGTATCAAGCTTTTCGACGAACTCCTCCATTTCGCGAATAGCTTTTTCATCCTCTTCTATCCATCCTTCCATGCGGTCAATAGATGATTCTATATCACGGATTTTATCCTCTTTTTCATCCTTCCATCCTTCGGCTTTCTCTTTCCAATTGTCGTTATACGACTCGCTTATTTTATCCTTCAAATCTTCTAAACTCGCCTTGACTCTTTCAAGCACTCCACTAGCCTTTTCAATATTTTCTTTGTTCTTTTCGATATTACTTTTCTTCTTTTCGATAGCATTCTGAGTTCTCTCACGCGTCTCCCTGTTTTTTTGAAGACGCGCAGTTGTTTGCTCTTCTCTATGCTGCTTTATTTTTTCCCAGCCTAAATCCAGACTCTCTCGAGCTTGTGTGATTTTCTCTCTTGTACCATCACGATGTTCTTTTGTCATCTGATGTTTAGCTTCATTATATGCCTGAATTGCTTCATGGAGCAATTTCCCCTTAGCTTTTAAGTCCTCCGCTGTTTCTTTGATTATACCCGCAGAAATAATAGCCAAGAACAACTCATTCAACTCGCTGTATGTTGCATTCACAAGCAAATGATCGAGTCGCCAGAAATGAGTTGTAGACATTTTCTCAAACTCCTTGCGTTTCGCTGCGTACGCCTGTTCTCGCAACTCTGCGAATCTACTCCAGGACTCACTCCTCTCATCTTTGCTAGGGTAGCGTACAGCCTTAAAGCATTCATGAATTTCAGATATGAGCTCGCCCAATTTCTCCCATCGTTCGTCGAAATCAAATGTGTCGGCATATTGGAACATTCCCTCATCGACTTTGCTTTTTAAGTAGGATATTTTTTGATCGAGTTCTGTTCCGCTTACTTCTGACATGACAATTGATTTTACGGGTTTTCACCTGTAAAATAAAAAATATGGAACAAAATTCACAAGAAAACAAGGACAAATTCATCAATCCAGAATTTCGAGATATGAATATTGAGGTTAAAAATCAAATTGAAATAGTCAATAAACGGATTGACGTGCTTCTTGATGACGTCCGGTACAATCTCGGGGTTCTGCAGCGGTATGAATATGAAAAAGGTTATATGGATAAGCGGAACACACAGATAGAAAATAATCGTGAGTGGGCACAACACTCCGGAGAAACTCCATTCACAAATGAGGATTACAATGTCCTACAATTAGAAGTAGAGGCAACGGCGAAGCTTATTCAGGAAACAAAAGACGTAATCGCCGAAATGCACATGTATAAGGCATTCTTTCAAGTTCAACTTGAAGCGATTGCGTCGCTGGAACAAGAGTTCAAAGAGGCTCTGCTTAAAATAAATCCAGAACAAGGACAATAATTTGAGCGCCAGATTATTATTAGTTTCCTGTATAAAAAAACTCCCGCAGTTCTTGCTCAGGAATAAACTGAAGCAATCGTTTGAAAATTCCGTGTGATGTTCCGCGATCCAACCGCTTGTGCAGTGGCACAGTCGTAACGAATGATTTCTGACCGGGCTTGAAGCGCGCGAGATTCACATGACTTCCTTTAGTCGATATGACAAGTATGTCGTATCGAAGGCAAAAGCGGATCACGTCATCGCCTGAAAGCTGTCTCAGCTTATTAGGCATGCGCCGAAAGTGGTAATTCGTAATTGATCAGAATAGAAGGGGACTTGCCGATGATCGGTTCTTCAAAACTTGCCTCAAGATGAAGCTCTGTCGCCTCACGGATATTCTTGAATAAATCCTCAAGCGTCTTTGCCTGCGTGATGATTGCGTAATTAAGCGCATGAGCGACGAAGTATCCGTCCTGACCTTCTTCAATTGAAAATTGAATGATGTTCTTCATGAGAAGAATATACCATCATGCTGTACGAAAGTCCATTTGAACTAGCATGTGGTGATCAAGAAAAACTCAAGAAATGAGCTTGACAAAAATTACTTTATCTGCTAGAGTAATGTCGGTCGTTTATAAAGTTTAATAATACCCACTGTCCCCGAAAAGGGGATCAGCCGAAAGGCTCGATGGAACTTTGGGTTTGTATTATAGCGAAGTTTCGTAAGATGTGAACGCACATCCGTAATGGAACGCTCGTTCTTTCTTCACAGAAAGGAACGACTAATGCAAACACCCACTGATTCCATCGGTGGGTGTTTGCATTTATGAGTTTTAACGAAGCAATAATCAAATTTGAAGAGTACTACAAACTACGAGTTAAGCAGGGAACAATCCGGGGATACAGTCTTGATCTTCGACAGTTGTGCATGTACCTGCGCAATCCAAAAATCGAAAGTGTAAAGGACGAGGATATCACAGCTTTCCTCAATGGCTTGATCGAGTGTGGATGGAATCAAAATTCACTCATGCCGAAAAGCATTGCATTCCGAAAGTTCTTTCAGTATTGGGCTGCAAAAGGACTACGTGTTCTTAATCATCAGCTCATTCCGATTATCAGAAAGGAATTCGCGATGCCGCGTGTCGCAGAAAAGTGGGAGTATGACAAGGTCATGGAACACTTTGCGCAAGGTTCAACACACCACCATCTGATCCGCAATCGAGCGATCACGAGCCTGATTTACGACACTGGTGCTCGCGTAGGCGAAATCGTATCCCTCAATGTTGAGGATATGGATTTGGTGAACAAGAAGGCCGTGATCAAAACAGAAAAGACGCGTGGTAAGGCACCCATTCGCCAGATATTCTGGTCGGAGGAAACTAATGAGAATCTAAAAAGATGGCTCGATGTTCGAGAAGAAATTTCAAAGTATGTGGACTTTTCTGAGCCTGATGCTTTATTCGTAGGTGTACGTTGCTGGCAGATCGGTCAGCGCATTACGATCCGGGCGGTGGGAATATTCCTGCGGCATGCTTCACGACGTGTTGGTCTCAAGCGCGTAATGAATGCTCATTCCTTGCGCCACCTGAAAGGAAATGATATGGCAGAGATGAATACCAATGAATTCGTCCTCTCTCAGATTCTTGGACATTCTCAAGTTTCAAGTTCGAGAATCTATACACTGCTGAAATCTCCCGTCTTGGAGAAAGCCGCACGACACATTAATGAAAACCGACAGATGCTGCGTTCACCTTTCCAATTGACAACCGAATCGAAGGTGGCGAATGGATAGTGGTTGGTGTTTCTGCTCGTCATGTGATACAATGACCTTGTACTGGATTCTTGACACATCGAACATGAACACTAGCGTTGGGAGATAATCTCTCAATCCGCCGGTTATCTCAACTATCATTTACGTTCTGCACCAACAAGTATTGCAAATGGTGCAAGGCGCAGAAGCCTCATAAAGAGGCGAAAAAGTAAATAGTAGTTCAGAAACATCCGGTGAAAGCCGGGTGTTTTTGTTTTGTGCAAATCCGGTGCTGTCGAATTAAAAGATTAATCAAATAATTCTATGCGAATATTCAACATCGCCACCCGCCGCGATTACACCAAAGACGGCGAGGCAAAACGCAAGTATTACAAAACCGGAGAGCTTCATGTCGATGAAGCCACCGGAAGAATGTTCATGCGCCTGTACCAGACGCCGGACATTAGGTATTACTTCTTCGACACTGAAGAGAAGCTGCCGGAGATCGATGCGGATACGAATACAGAATTGCCTCAGTAATTCTTGAAGAATCCTTTATCACTAAGTCACATCACATGATCAAAACGACACCCGTTCCGAACGCGGTATTTGAATATATCCCATCACTCTCAGAAGCGGAATTGAAATTGTATCTCATCATCCTGCGCCAAACCCTGGGCTGGAAGGATACCAAAAGCGATAAGCGAAAAGTGTACGACTGGATTTCCGCTTCACAGTTCCACACCAAGACAGGACTCTCCCGCCGTGCTGTTGGCACTGCTGTCCGTTCACTCACGTACCGCAACTTGATTCTTGTAGCGGATGAGCACGGCAGAGTATTGCACACTCCGAATGACCGCAAGGGGAAAACCCGGCTCTACTACCGCATTGCTGTGGATAACAAGGTGGAAAAGCCTGAGGATAACGAATCATCCTACGCAAATTTTTCACCAGAGATCAGCAAAATGGTTTCAGCACTTGCGCAAAAAATGCTTTGTACAAAAGAAACTCCTACAAAATAAACTATTACAAAAACTAATACGCCTTTGAAAAGGCAAACGAATACACATGCCCAAAGAACCAACAAGAATATGGATCACTGTTGAGAATAAAGACATCATGGATTTCATCAGCCAGCCTGCGGTAACGCAGGAGATGATTGCTCACTTCTGTCGTTACAATCCGCAGCTCGTCGGCGACGCAGTGCAGGCTATAACCACCAGACAGATTGCAGAACAGCGACTATCCGTTGCGCCGATTATGGTTTTTCAACCCGCACCGAAGGACGAACAGACCATCGAGTGCCTGCTTCTCATAGACGGAAATGAACGCGACATCGAGCAGTTCATCAACTTCGCAAAAGCTCGCCGTCTGCAACATGAATTCCCGGAAGTGGAACCCACTGCATACGAAGGCATGAAAAAATCGGCATTCAATCTCATGAGGAAAAACAAAATCCGAAACTTCTCCGAAGAAGAACTCCATCGCGTTTTCAAACACGCAAAAGAACAGCTCCTGTATCGGTCGATTGTGCGGAGCGCCATTGAGGATGGTTTCACCATTAACAGCCTGTATGAAGATCGGGACCATGAGCGTGGTCTTGAGCGATAACTGCCGTGCAAACCCCAATAACATACTACGGCGGAAAGCAACGCCTCGTATCCACCATCCTGCCACTGATTCCAGAACATACCGCGTATGTCGAACCTTTTGCCGGGGGCGCGGCAATTTTGTTTGCAAAGCCAAAATCGAAGGTCGAGGTCATCAATGATACTAATAGCGAAGTAATTCTGTTTTACAAAGTTGTCAAAACACAATTCACGAAGCTACAGAAGGAGATTCGCGCTACGCTGCACAGTCGCGAATTGCACCGTAAGGCGAAATTCATTTATGAGCACCCGCACCTGTTTACCGATATCGAACGTGCATGGGCGTTGTGGGTGAACTCCGTTATGAGTTATTCGTCCATTCTCGGCAGTACATGGTCATGCGGATTTGAAAGCGCAACATCTGAAAGGAAAGTACATTCAAAGAAGAAGTCGTTTACCAAAGAGCTATCTGATCGACTAGAGCTTGTCCAGGTCGAATCTCGCGACGCATTGGAAGTCGTTTTAGGGCGTGATAATCCTACAACCTTCTTCTATGTCGATCCACCTTACATAGACACCGCCTGTGGGCATTATACGGGCTATACGCGGGATGATTTCGAGAAGCTGCTTGTTGCCCTATCGAAAATCAAGGGAAAGTTTCTGCTCTCATCCTTTCCGTCTGATCTACTAGAGAAATACTCAAGAAAGTATAAATGGCAGACTAAAACGATTGAGATGAATCTCTGTGTGCAGGGGGCGAAGAAGAATGGACGGCGCAAGACAGAAGTACTGACGGCGAATTATTCGATTAACTGATTTATGTAATGAGTAATGAAAATCGCGACTGGACGGAACCAAAACATCTTGATGATATGGATTGGGCAACTCTCAAAAGAATACAGCAATTGCATCGTGAAGGAAAAATGGAAGAAGCGATGGCTGCTGCGCGAAGTACTGATACCATTGTCCGCGAAGAAATTCCGCCGCAGATATGGTTGGACATCGGTGGAACGTTGACTCCGACTGGACTTGAGAAATTGCGGAAAAGTAGGAACACAAGGCAAAGCAGATCAAAAGACAGATAATAAAAAGAGGCTGACCCAAATGGGCGGCCTCTTTTGCGTTTACGCAGCGGAATCGGGAATTACTTTTTTAATCTCGATTTTCCCTTGCACGCACGTGATCTCTACTTCGTCGTTGATGCCGAATCCGTACCGCTCAAGATACAGCCCACTCAGTCTGATCACCGGATGTTCTATTGTTCGGTGCCGCCGTCGCGCGTGAAAGGATTGAACTTTTTGGCGGGAGTAACGAAATAGGGTTGTTCCATTATGTGAATCCATACGTTATGTTTTTGAATGAACTCAGAGAGCATAGCTCTGTACGTATGAATTGCAAGCGGATAACCCACATTTCCGCTTTCCAGCAGCCCTTACACCACCAGTACTCCGAGAAAGGCTGCGCAGTCAATGGGGAATTGGAATATATAAACGTGTGCCATTGTGCGTGTGTTATATGCCGGGGAAATTCTTGCCAATACGGACGTTCAGATACCTTTGTTGAAGGGCGGCGGAGGCATTGGACTTTGAGAGCTTCCTCTTCGTCCTCTATTCCTATTGAATGATGTCCTTTAATAACAAACAACATGAGCACACCTGAAATAGTATTTGCCAGCGTAAATCTCGCGCTCAACATTCTTCTCGTAATCATCGCTTACTTGGTGTTCAAGAACTTTGATGTAAAGAAGCAATATCACAACAAGCAACTTGAAGTGGTTTCCCAACTCTGCACGGATATTAGCTCGACTATGGTATCTAACATGATTATTAAGACCGTACCTACTCCCGATGGACGCCTACCTCAGGTTCACACAGGATATCACTTTAGTTTTTATGAAATCGCTTTAGGCTTCGACTACTCCCAATTGGATATGATCTGTGTGAAAAGCAACAACATCGAGAATACATTCCCTTTTTTGAAATACAGGAATCACCCCTTATTGCCTAAAAAGATTGGAGAAGCTCTGAATAAATTATATCAACCGCTACAATATTCTTTCTCGATTCAACCGGAAGATTTACCACAGAACTACGTTGCGTTGTATTCCCGAGACATAGCACCGAATCCGGACGATCATTCCCGGAATTGGATTTATGAATATTATAAATCGCCAACAGAATTCCATACGCATTGTAAGGAACTTCGCACACAAATTTTAGAATGGTATAAAGCGTATGGAGCAGAGGACTTGAATATGTAGATAAGTGTGATTTGACTCTATGCCGATCTTCTTGTAAATCACAATTATCGTATTGACTCTTGTCACGGCAGAGTTACCATGTCTCTCGGAAAAACTAAAACCGATAGACATGAAAAAACAAGCAAGTTCTTTACCATTAAAACCCCAAGCCGCACCATTACAGGAAACCACAGGATTCGGTCGGGTATTCGTCCTGAAGAAGGACAAGTTGGAAACTGCCGTAGATCTGCCGGAGAATGCGAAGCCTATAGTTAAGCCGTTCAAGACCGAACAGGAATTCGTCAACTTGATTTACGGCAATCGTGCAGTCCTGTTCGGTGAGAAAACAATGGGATGGAAAATGGAGCCGACTGCAAACTCCTCGTTTCGTTGGATCAAGCTTTTGTTTGATTTCACTAACCCGGATTCACCGCGCTGCTATATCCTCGCCGTGATTCTCGGAAAGGAGAAAGACTTCTTCGAAGAATTCTTTCCATTCATGACGCGCGTCTTTTCTTTGTTGCGCGATGTGATCAACATTGGAATGCTTGTTAAGCTGATCGGAGATGGTATCAAGCGAAATAAATCGTCCTTGAAGGCATTTGAGAAACATCTGCAAGGAAAAACGCTTGATGATCTGCTTGCACACACGTTGCTCAAAACACCGAAGTGTCTGCTCATCACGGAAGATCCGCTCACGGAACTCTCAACGGTGAAGAAAGCGTATGCTGAAACCTGGGGCGGTATGCTGGATATCATCTATATCCGTAAGTACCTCGTTGGCAAGGCGACAATGCTTTCTATGCATCCGACGCTTGCTGATTTTCAGCGCAAGCCGAAAGAGCTGGGACCACCGAAAGAAAAAGTCATTCACACGGAAGACCATCACTTCTCGAAAGGTCCGCTTATCGGACGCACGATCTACGAGCGGTTGAAATCCGAAGCATTGAAGATCGACAAGTCCATTGTCTTCAACGCGAAGGGTAAGCATTATATCTCGCTAAAGAAGGGAAGCGGAAAGAACTTGGCCTTCTTTCATTTCCGCAAAGGCGGCATGTATCTCGTGGTGATGCTTGAAGAGAAACTTGTCCGCAAGTTGGTGAAGCATTCGGAAATCAAGACCCTGCCTGAGTCCGTTCAAAAATTCTGGAACGGAAAGTCAACGGGGCTTGTAATTTCAAGCATGCAGCACGTGAAGGAAATCGTGGAGGTGTTCAAAAAGCTGATCAAACAGTAAAGTTCTTTTTCAAGAGCCGCAATGCGGCTCTTTTTTCATGCAGTTGACGTAGTTGCTTGCATGGGTCAATCGCGACAACCCCGATGCATTCCCCGAGGACTAATTTCGATACATGGAATTTGTCCCCTTATCAACACTGCAAGAAGTAAGCGGGTATCGTGACCGCAGGTCTGTTGCCAGATGGGTGCGGAATACGCTTGGGATTTCGATGCACAAGATTGGGAAAAGCTGGTGCGTGAATAAACAGGAATATGAAATTGCACTCAGGCTCAGATATGGCGTCACAGCGAAAGCGGTTCCTGCCAGAAACGAATATACCCCGCAGAGCGATTCGGAGCGTGCATTTCTGTCTGATCTCAACGACTTGCTCTCCCAAGGAACAGAGGTATGATGCAACAGATGAAAAAACGCATTACCCTTATT
>Ga0255338_1004056_pt1 | contig 16044 bp, 15 predicted proteins | sample MeOH1_35cm_T4_19_FD_203715 | JGI IMG/M metagenome (GOLD analysis project Ga0255338, IMG submission 203715) | Sandy soil microbial communities from University of British Columbia, Vancouver, Canada - MeOH1_35cm_T4_195 | ecosystem: Engineered > Artificial ecosystem > Sand microcosm > Unclassified ...
ACGCTCTCTTCAGGGCGAATTTCAGGGAGTCGAGCTTCGAGCGCAGCGAAGCGTCGAACAGACGGGAACCGACCTTGACCTTGATCCCGCCCAGGAGGGCCGGATCGACGCGGGTCGTGATTTCAGGGTCCTTGCCGAGCGCCTGGCGGAGCGCGGCCTGGACGCCCTTGGCCTGGGCGGCCGAAAGGGCGATGGCGGTGGTCACTTCGGCCGAGACGGCGCCGCGGGCGGCGGCCGACAGCTTGGCGAAGGCCGTGATGACGTCGGGCAGGGCGGCGGCGCGGCCGTTCGCGGCCAGCAGGCCCAGGAACTTCAGCGTCGTCATGTTGAACTTGGCCTTGGCGCCCACGCCGACCAGGCCCTTGGCCTTGTCCTCGGAGCTGAAGGTCGGCGAGGCTAGCAGGACGCGCAGGTCCTTCGAGTCCGCCAGCGCCTTCTTCAGCGAGTTCAGATCGGCTTCGACAGCCGCAACCTGCTTCTGATCGCTCGCAAGATCGAACAGGGCTTGGGCATACCGCGAGCCCACATTCGATAGAGAGGTGTCGTCCGCCACTATTATCCGCCCGGGTCGCGTTTCACGTGCCGCAAACGGACCGATCCGCTGCGACTAAAGGCTTGAAAGCGCTTGAAAAAAGCACATCGGTCCTGGAGCTCTATATTGCCCCCGGCCCAAAGCCGCGCGCCTACTAGCATGCGATGTTGTGCGCCGCAACCGAGGCGGGGGGGTTCCGCAGGGGCAGAGTCGGACCTGTCCTGACGCCCAAAAAGATGGCCCGCCGGTTTCCCGGCGGGCCAGTGCGACAGAAGCTCAAGGTGCGAGCTGCTGGGAGACTGTTCGGTCTATTGCTTGGCGAGCTGGGTGCCCGCGCCGCCGGCCTTGGCGACGGCCTTGGCGTTGCAGCTGGCCAGCTTGTCGGCGTCGAGCGCCTTGCGGCCTTCGAAGGAGGCGATCACGCCGACCTTGTCGGCGATGGTCTTGCAGGTCGAGCCGGCGAAGGTTTGCGACGTCGGGGCCATGGCGACACAGGCGTCGGCTTCGCAGTTGAACATGGCGCCGCCGGCGATGAACTTGGTCTTCTCGGCGACCGGCGAGGCCAGCTTGGCGGTGATCGTGTCACCCGCCAGGGCGGAACCGGCGGAGAAGGTGACGAGGGCGGCGCAGGCCGCAAGGATTTGGAGCTTCATTGAGCCCTCCAGCGTTCGGGGAGTTGTCGGTGTTCAAGGATTTGAGTACCGGCCCGGTCCGCCGCGTTTGGTCGCCTCGGGTATCCCCTCCCTTGGCGCACTTCGAACTGAGCAATGCTAAGATAACGGTGTTAAGATCGAGGGCGCAACAGCTATTTGTTCGATCCGGGTATGCGTAAATGCAGACCCGCTCGGCGTTGTTGCGATCTGTTCTCATCGCCGATCCGTCATTGAAGCGTGACGAGGGCGCCATGGCGCGCCGTCATGGGTCTCCGGGTTCGAGTAACCCGGGAGCTTTCATGTCCAAGACCCTCGCCCTGTCCTGCGCCCTCGCCGCCCTGGCGATCGCGACCCCCGCCGCGGCCCTGACGGTCACGCCGGTGGGCGTCACCGCCTCCGACACCTTCCCCTTCTTCGGCCAGTACAAGGCCGAGAACCTGATCAACGACAGCGGCCTCACGGACGGTCTGCACGACGCCAACTACGCCAACATGTGGATGACCGACCTCTCGGTCGACGAGGCGACGCTGGTCTTCGACCTGGGCGGGATCTACGCGCTGTCCAGCCTCCAGGTGTGGAACTACAATTTCGGCGTCGAAGAGTTCGCCTCCACCCTGGACCGCGCGGCCAACGCCTTCACCCTGGCGATCTCGTCGGACGGCGTGAACTTCACCCAGGTGCTCGCGGGCAATTTCAGCCGCGGCACGGGCGGGCCGCTGGCGGCCGAGACCTTCGCGTTCACGGGCGAGGCCCGGTACGTGCAGCTGAACCTGGACGGCAACCACCAGCGTTACCCCGAGACCTACGGCTATTCGCCCATCGGCCTCTCCGAGGTGAAGTTCGGCGCGGTGCCGGAGCCCTCGACCTGGGCGCTGCTGATCGCCGGCTTCGGCGCGTCGGGGGCGATGCTTCGCCGTCGCGGCGTCGCGCGCGCGGCCTGACCTGACGGGGCGCCCCGGCTGGGCCGGCCGGGGCGCTTCCTTGTCCGTTCATACACCGTCAATCATGTTTGGCGTTCCGTCACCCTGAGCTATAGGGCCGGCGGGCGGCTTCAAGACCGGTAGGACGACTATATCCATGGCCAATGCGCAGCCGCCGCGGCGCGGGCGTGACCCCCGCCCGAAACGCTCGTTCCTGCAGGCGCTCATCTACTGGATCCTGGTGCTCGGCGTCTGGGGGCTGATCTTCCTGGTCGCCTTCTTCGCGGTGTTCGCGGTCGACCTGCCCGACACCTCCAAGCTCTACGACGTGAAGCGCCAGCCGTCGGTCAGCTACTTGGATCGCTCCGGGGGCCTGCTGGCCGTGCGCGGCAGCCAGTACGCGCCGCCGGTCGACCTGGACAAGCTGCCGCCCTACGTGCCCAAGGCGTTCATCGCCATCGAGGACCGCTGGTACTACTGGCACTTCGGGTTCAACCCCTGGGGCATCGCTCGCAGCCAGATCTATAATATGCAGCACAAGGGCGAGGGCGGTCCCCTGCGGGGCGGCTCGACCATCACCCAGCAGCTCGCCCGCAACCTGTTCCTGACGCCCAACCAGAACTACCGCCGCAAGGCCCAGGAGCTGATCCTGGCGGTCTGGCTGGAGGCGCGGTTCTCCAAGAAGCAGATCCTCGAGCTCTATCTGAACCGGGTCTATTTCGGCGCCGGCGCCTACGGCATCGAGGCGGCGTCGCAGCGATACTTCGGCAAGCCCGCCCGCGAGCTCAGCCTGGGTGAAAGCGCCCTGATGGCCGGCATCATGAAGGGCCCGTCGCGCTATTCGCCGGTGGCCTCCACCGACCGGGCGGCCCGTCGCGCCACCATCGTGCTGGACGAGATGGTTGAGGCCAAGTTCATCACCCCGGCAGAACGCGAACAGGCGATCCGCACCAAGGTGCGGGTGAACCCCGTGCTGGCCAACCAGCGGGCGCAGTACTTCACCGACTGGGTCGACGACCAGACCCGCACCCTCGTGGGCGAACCCACCGAGGACCTGGTGGTCGAGACCACCCTCGACCTGCCGCTGCAGGCCAGCGCCGAACAGGCCCTGCAGGCCGGTGTCGCCGCCGCCAAGGGCCAGGGCGTGGAACAGGGCGCCCTGGTCTCGCTGGACGGCGAGGGCCGCATCCGCGCCTACGTGGGCGGCACCAACTACCTGCAGACCCAGTTCGACCGCGCGACCATGGCCAGGCGCCAGGCCGGCTCGGCGTTCAAGCCGTTCGTCTACCTCACCGCCATGGAGGCCGGCCGCACCCCCGACACGCCCGTGGTCGACGAACCCCTGAAGATCGGGAACTGGGAGCCGCGCAACTATACCGGCAACTACCTCGGCCCGATCACCATCGGCACGGCCCTGGCCCAGTCGGTGAACACCGTGGCGGCCCGCTTGGCCAACGAGGTCGGCACCTCGAACGTGGCCGCCACCGCGCGCCGGCTCGGCATCACCTCGCCGATCCAGCTGGACCCCTCGATGGCCCTCGGCGCCGTCGAGGTCAGCCCGCTGGAGATGGCTCAGGCCTATGCGCCGTTCTCCAACGGGGGCTACTTCGCCAAGGGCTACGGGATCGAGCGGATCCGCACGGCCACCGGCCGGGTGCTCTACGACCGCGGCGTCGACCGCGCGCCTCGCGCGCAGGTGATCGGCCAGCCGGCCCTGGCCTACATGGTCAACATGATGCGCGGCACGGTCTCCCACGGCACGGGCACGCGGGCCAACGTCCCGGGCTACGACTTGGCCGGCAAGACCGGCACCACCAGCGACTACCGCGACGCCTGGTTTGTCGGCTACACCGGCGGCTTCGTCACCGCCGTCTGGGTGGGCAAGGACGACAACAAGCCCATGAAGCGGGTCACCGGCGGCAACGCGCCGGCCGGCATCTGGCGCGATTACATGACCGCCGCCCTGCCGCGCCTCAAGGTCCAACCGATCCCGGGCGGCGTGCTGCCGCAGACCGAGGAACTGGGCCCGATCGAGCAGATCCTGGAGGGCGTGGGCGACCTCTTCCGCGGCGACCGCGACGAGCCGCCACCCTCCGAGTTCGAGGACCGTCCGCCGGCCCGCGAGCGCCAAAGGCAGGACCCGCCCTTCTAGAACTCCGTGGTCAGCAGAACCCGGACCCGACGCGGGGCGCTGTAGTCCAGGGTCTCGGCGCCGTTGACCGAGAGGCCATAGCCGCCGAACGCGTTCAGCACCTGCGCGCGCAGGGTCGGCCGCCAGCCCGCCACCGACAGGCGATAGCGCAGGCCGAAATTGGCTTCCCATTCCGCCGGCAGGCGCGGCTGGCGCCCGTCCGGCCCCACGGCGGCGCGGAAGGGGCGGGCTCCCACGTGCTCCAGCCCGGCGTCCAGCGAGAGGCCGGGCACGGCCGCCACCGTGTAGTTGAGGTTGGCGACGCCGCGCAGGCGCGCCACGCCCAGGGGCCGGCGTCCGACGACCCCGCTTTCGACCTCGTCGCCCGAGATGGCCGGGTCCAGCCAGACGCCCCCCACCACCACCGTCAGGGCCTCGTTCAGGCGGCCGGAAAGCGACGCCTCGACGCCACGGTGGCGGACCGAGCCCAGCGTGCGAAAGACGTTGGTCGCCGCGTCCAGCCCCGCATAGGGCTTCTCGGTCTGGAAGGCGGCGACCACCAGGGTAACGTCGTCCGACACCGCGTAGCGCGCGCCGATCTCGCGCTGAGTCACCCGGATGGCGTTCAGCACCTCGTTGCGGTTGGCCGCCGAGCTGGGCGCCGCCCCGGCTTCCTCCAGCCCTCGGCTGTAGCTGCCGTAGAGGTCGAGGTCCGGGGTGACCCGCACCGCGCCGCCGATGTTGTAGAGCACCGGCGCCACCGCACGGCTGCGGGCCACGCCATCGGCGGCGATGAAGGTCTTCTCGTAGTCGGTGCGCAGGACGCCGGCGTTGAGCGTCAGTCGGTTGGCCCACGACAGGCGGTAGGACGCGCCGAGCCCCCACTGGTCGGTCTCGTCGCTCAGGTTCGCCCGCGCGCCGGAGAGGTCGGGCCGGGCGACTGCGGGGATCGGCTGGTCGAGGCCGACCCGTCCGAGGTCCAGCACCCGATCGCCGCCGAAGCTGTGCCGCGAGCGCCGGCCGCGCGCGAGGAAGGTCAGCCGATGGGCGGCCGCGCCGGTCTCCCCGGTCCAGCCCAGGCGGGCCTCGCCGGACCAGGCTGTCGCCCGCTGCTGCGGCGAGGCGATGACGAGGCTGCGGGCCTGGAGGTCGCCGTCCAGCCCCAGGAACAGCTGTGAGGCGGCCCGCGTGGGGTCTTCCTGGGAGAACACGCCGGTGGCGCCGGCGGTCCAGCCCGCGCCGAGCGGCGTGTCCAGCAGCAGGCCGGCGATGCGCCGCTGGCCCTTCGACCTGGCCCAATCCTGGCCCAGGTAGCGACCGCGCTTGAGTCGGGGCCGCTCGGCCGGGTCGTCCAGGGTGAAGCGGAAGGTCCCGGCCCGCTCATAATTGTACTCGCCGCCGAACACGCGCGCCGTCGCGGCCCCCAGGGTAGCCCGGGCCGTCCCACCCAGCAGCCACGATTGGCCGTCGTCGCCCCCCTGGGCGTCTTTCTTGTCGAAGACCAGGCCCAGGCCCAGCGCGCCGGAGAAGCGCCCGTCCCCGGATCGGCGCTTCAGGAGGAGGTCGAGAAAGGGCTGTTCGTATTCGTCCAGGCCGGCGGTGAGCTGGCTTGGCTCGCCGGCCGCGGGATCGCGCAGCTTGAAATCCACCACGCCCGAAGGCCCCGGCAGGTCGACGTTCAGGGTGTTCAGCCCGATGCGGACGGTGGTGGTGTCCAGGAAGAAGCTGCTGACCCCGGAACTCTTGACGAAATAGCCGCCGTTGACCCGGTAGTTGCCGGCGGCCTCGAGGTCGAAGCCCCGGACTGAGCTGGCGTCATAGATGCCCACCGACTCGTCGCCGATGGTGAAGCCGAACGCGTCGTCGGCGGTCGTCACCGGATTGGCGGTGGCCTGGGCGAGCGCGGTGGTCGCGGAGGTCGCCAGCAGGGCGAGCGCGAGGGGCAGGCGGAGCAGGGCGGTCATGGATCTCAGTCCGGTTCGTCGGGGGCGGACTGATGCTTTGAAGCTCGGCCGTGCGGCTATCCGGTTCTTGTCGTGGAACTGGCGGGCAGGGCTCCGGGCGGATTTCGAATTCAATCGCAAGGCCCGGAGCGCCGCGTCTCGCCCTGGCTGTCAGGGTCCGATCACGCCATGTTGGATGAGACGCAGATGACCGCCACGACCAAAACCCGAACCGACCCAGGCCCCGCCGCCGCCGTGGACGCCCGCTGGGCGGCGGTCGTCGGCCGCGATCGGGCCTTCGACGGACAGTTCTACTATTCGGTGCGCACCACCGGAATCTATTGCCGCCCGTCCTGCGGCGCGCGCCTGGCCAATCCCAGGAACGTGGCCTTCCACGCCAGCATCGCCGAGGCCGAAGCCGCGGGGTTCCGCCCCTGCCGCCGTTGCCGCCCGGGGCTGGAATCCGCCGAGTCCGAGCGGACCGGGCGCATCCTGGAGGCCTGCCGCCGCATCGAGGCCGCCGAGGAGGCGCCCAGCCTGGCGGCCCTCGCCGCCGGGGCGGGCTTAAGCCCGCACCACTTCCACCGCGTGTTCAAGGCGGTCACCGGCGTCACGCCGCGCGAATATCTGGTCGGGGTCCGAGCCCGTCGTGTCCGCGAGGACCTGCCCAACAGCGAGACGGTCACCGAGGCGATCTATGGCGCCGGCTTCAACTCGGGCGGCCGCTTCTACGCCCAGTCGAACGCCATCCTGGGCATGACGCCCACCACCTATCGGGCCGGCGGGACGGACGTGGAGATCCGTTTCGCGGTCGGCGAGTGCTCGCTTGGCGCGTTCCTGGTGGCGCGCAGCTCGGTTGGCATCTGCGCCATCCTGCTGGGCGACGATCCGGGGACCCTGGTCCGCGATCTGCAGGACCGGTTCCCGCGGGCGAACCTCGTGGGCGGGGACGCGGGATTCGAGCATGAGGTCGCCGCCGCCGTGGGCCTGATCGAACGGCCCGCGGATGGCGTGACCCTGCCGCTGGACATCCGCGGCACGGCCTTCCAGCAACGGGTCTGGCGGGCGCTGCAGGAGATCCCCGCCGGCGCCACAGCCAGCTACAGCGACATCGCCGCCCGCATCGGGTCGCCGAAGTCGGTGCGGGCGGTCGCCCAGGCCTGCGCGGCCAACGCCCTGGCCGTGGCGATCCCTTGCCATCGGGTAGTGCGCCTGGACGGCGATCTCTCCGGCTACCGCTGGGGCGTCGAGCGCAAGCGCGCCTTGCTGGATCGCGAGAAGGCGGCCGCCTAACGCCCGAAGGCGTGCAGTCTCGCGCCTTCGGCCCGCAGCCAGTCGCGGTGGCGGCGCTCGTCGCCCACCAGGGCGCGGACGTGAGCCCAGAAGCGGGGGCCGTGGTTCAGCTCCAGCAGGTGGGCGCACTCGTGGGCGGCCACGTAGTCGGCCACCTCGAAGGGGGCCAGGGCCAGGCGCCAGGAATAGCGGATGTTCCCGGGCGTCCCGCGCGGCCCGGGCTTGCACGAGCCCCAGCGCGACTTGGCGTCGGCCACCGTCACCTTGGGCATCGGCGCGCCCAGCGCCTGGGCGTAGTGGGCGGTGCGCGCGCCCAGCACCTCCAGCGCCTTCTTCTTCAGGACCAGGATCACGGCGCGGGCATAGCCCTCGCCCTCGCCCATGGCGGTGATGCGCGGGGTGGATCCGTCGATGGGTTCGATCCAGCGGGCGCGCCCGGCGCCGGTCTCCAGGCGCACCGGCCGTCCGAACACCTCGATCAGCAGGCCGGGCGAGAGTGGCGCGGCGGCGGGGAGTTCGGCCAGGCGCTCGGCGATCCAGCTGGCGCGCTCCCGGGCGAAGGCCGCGGCCTCGGGCAGGCGGCGCAACGAAGGCGCAGTGGCGACGATCTCGCGCCGGGTGCGGTCCAGCCTGAGCGACACCCGCCGGGCCCGCTGGTTGACCTTCAGGCGCACGGCCGCACCGGCGACGTCCAGCCGGTCGCCGTCTGACAGGGCCTGGGATTGCGGGGCGCGGCCGAAGAGACTCATCGCCACTGAATCTAGGGTGTCATCCCGGTTTCGCGAAGCGCCGAGCCGGAGCTCTGCGTGACGATGCCGCGCTCAGACCTTCGCGGCGCGGGGCCGGATCGGGACCACCTCGGCGGCGGGACGCTTCGCGGCCTTCGGGCGGACCCCGTGGACCATCGGGGAGTGCTCCATCCGCTGGATGAAGTCGCGCACCCGCGGATAGATCTCCTCGCGGAACCGCTTGCCGTTGAACACGCCGTAGTGGCCGACGTGCGGCTGGATGTAGTCCTCCTTCAGCTCCGGCGGCAGGCTGAGGCAGAGGAAGTGCGCCGCCTGGGTCTGGCCGATGCCGGAGATGTCGTCATTCTCGCCCTCGACGGTCATCAGGCCGATGTCGGTGACCCGCTCGGGCCGGACGCGCCGGTCGTGGTGATAGAGCTCGCCCTTCGGCAGCAGGTGGCGCTGGAAGACCACGTCGACGGTCTGGAGATAGAACTCCTCCGTCAGGTCCAGCACCGACAGGTATTCGTCGTAGAACTCCAGGTGCTTGTCGGCGCTGTCGCCGTCGCCGGCCATTAGCTGCGCCAGATACTTGCGGTGCGCTTCCTGGTGCTTGTCCAGGTTCATGGACATGAAGCTGGCGAGCTGCACGAAGCCCGGATAGACGCGCCGGCCCGCGCCCAGATAGGGCGGCGGCACGTTGTAGATCATGTTGCTCTCGAACCAGGCGAAGGGCCGGTCCTCGGCCAGCTTGTTGGTGACCGTCGGCGACAGGCGCGCGTCGATCGGGGAACCCATGAAGGTCATGGACGCCGGCCGGCTCTCTTCCTTGTCTTCGGCCATCAGGGCCGCGGCCGCCAGCACCGGCGGGCCCGGCTGGCACACCGCCACCACGTGCGGGCGCGGGCCCATGTGGCGCAGCATCTCGCGGATGTGGTCGATGTAGTCGTGGAAGTCGAAGCGGCCCTCGACGAACGGCACGTCTCGGGCGTTGGTCCATTCGGTGATGAACACGTCGTGGTCCTGCAGGAAGGCCTCGACCGTGCCGCGCAGCAGCGTGGCGTAGTGGCCGCTGAGCGGGGCGGCGATCAGCACGGCGGGCTCGATCTCGGTCTTGCCCGCCCGGCGCAGGTCGCTCATGTCGCGGGCGAAGTGGGTCAGCTTGCACCAGGGGGTCGACCAGACGGTGGTCGGGCGCACGCCCACGCGTCGGCCGTTGATCTCGACGCTGTCGATCATCCACTCGGGCTTGCCGTAGCGGCGCGTCAGGTTGGCGAAGAGGTCCGAGGTCGCGAAAATCCGCCGTCCCAGCTCGCTTTCGGCCGCCGGATTCAGCGGTGAGCTCCAGAACTGGCGCGCGGCGAGGGCCGCGAACCGCATCGGCGAGGCGGCATAGTAGCCGGCTTCGTACATCGTATAGAGCATTCGAACCCTGCCTTGTTGCGCCGCAACATAACATGCGGAACGTTAATAGGCTCCACAAGCTCTACGGTACGGAACGTCGCACGACTTCAGCAGGATTCGGCGTTGGCGCCCTGTTTCATGGCGGCCTTGATCTTGGCGGCGGTCTGTTCGGGCGTCAGGTCGTAGGGCAGGACGCAGGCGAACCGGCCGTTCGGGTTCATCAGGTAGCTGTAGGCGGCGTGGTTGACCGTGTAGGCGTCGCCCTCGCCGACCTTCTGGTAATAGACGCGATAGGCCTTGGCCGCCGCGTCCACCTGGGCGGGCGAGCCGGTGAGGCCGATCAGACGCTTGGGGAAGGCGTCGTTGGCCACATAGGCCTTCATCTGGGCCACCGTGTCGCGCTGCGGGTCCACCGAGACCAGCACGGCCTGGAATTTGTCGACGTCCGCCCCCAGCAGCGGCTCCACTTGGCCCAGCTCGAACAGGGTGGTCGGGCAGATATCCGGGCAATGGGTGAAGCCGAAGAATACAACGCTCCACTTGCCCTTGAGCAAGTCCTGGTTGACCGTGCGACCCGAGGTGTCGATCAACTGGAACGGACCGCCCACGGCAGCGGTTTGTGGTTGGGGGCCCAGCACGCCTTTGCGGACGGCGAGACCGGTGAGGATGGCGAGTGAGAGCGCCAGGACCGCTATGAGAGCCAGGATCCGCCTGGACATGGGTGCATTCCTCGCTGTCTGCGGGCTGAGCGCGCCGGCTCCCCGCCCATGAGCGCCGATCCTCCGGACGCCGGCCTCGATACGGCCCCCTCTTCCGGGGCGCAAGACGTCTGGGACACCGCCGCCATCCGCCGGGGCCATCTGCGGGTCCGCACGCTGGTCAACCTGCGCTGGCTGGTCATCGGCGGCGAGATCGCCCTGCTGGCCGCCATGGCCTTCGGCCTGGGTTATCCCGCGCCCTATTTCCTGTGCGCCGTGGTGGTGGCCGCCGGCGCCTTCGTCAACGTCCTGACCAGCGTCGCGTCGCCGCCCCAGCGGGTGATGGGCGACCGGGAGGCCGTGGCCCAGCTATCGCTCGACGTCCTGCAGATGTCCTTCCTGCTGGGCCTGATCGGTGGGACGGCCAATCCGTTCATCCTGATCCTGCTGGCGCCGGTCACCCTGGCCGCCGCCACCCTGCCGCTGCGCCCGCTGCTGGTGGTGGGGGGCCTCGCCTCGGCGCTGTCCCTGCTGCTGGCGCTGGTGGCGCTGCCCTATCCCTCGCTTAACCCCGAGCCCCGGCTGACTCTGGAGTTCCGCCTCGCCGCGGGCATCGCCAACGTGGCGGGCATCGCGCTTGTCGCCGGCTACGTTCGCCAGTCGGTGGTGGAGGCCGCCCGCATGGCCCTGGCCCTCGACGTGACCCAGACCGTGCTGGCCCGCGAGCAGAAGCTCTCGGCCCTGGGCGCGCTCGCCGCCGCCGCCGCCCACGAGCTGGGCACCCCCTTGGCCACCATTTCCATCGTCTCCAAGGAAATGGCGCGTGAGGCGACCACGCCTCAGGTGAAGGAGGATGCCGAGCTTCTCATCGCCCAGGCCGAGCGCTGCCGCCAGATCCTCAAGCGTCTGGCCGCCACCCCTGACAAGGCCACCGACGAGGTGCACGAGCGGCTCTCCCTGCGCCAGCTCGTGCAGGAGGTGATCCAGCCCCACGCCAACGCCTCCAAGGAGGTTCGGGTCGAGGCCATCGTCACGGGCGCCAAGGACGTGAAGACCCCGGACATCCGCCGCCTGCCGGAGATCACCCACGCCTTCACCACCTTCGTGGAGAACGCCGTCGACTTCGCGAAATCCGAGATCCTGGTCTCCGCCCGCTTCGACGCCGACAGCGTCTCGATCGAGGTGCGTGACGACGGCCCGGGCTTCGCGCCCGAGATCCTGGCCAAGCTGGGCGAGCCCTACGTCACCAGCCGCCCGGGCGCCGAGGGCTCTCGCACCGGACACATCGGCATGGGCCTCGGATTCTTCATTTCCAAAACGCTGTTGGAACGAACCGGGGCGGAAGTGACATTTCACAATGCGAAGCCACGCGGCGCCGTTGTAGCAGCGCGCTGGCCTCGCTCGTTGGTTGAGGTTGTTTGACGTAGACGCGACGAAAGCTTGCAGATTTGCGTTCAGGTGCGACAGTCTGACGCAAGCGATGAGGGACGACGCATGACCGACCTGTCCGCCGAAGTCACGGCCCTGGCCGACCGGAGCCTTTTGGTTCTGGATGACGACGCCCCGCTCCGCACGCGGCTGGGTCGCGCGCTCGAGCAGCGCGGCTTCGAGCCGACGCTCGTGGGCAGCGTCCAGGAGGCCATCGCCGCGGTGAAGGTCCACGCCCCCGCCTACGCCGTGCTCGACATGCGGCTGGAGGATGGTTCGGGGCTGAAGGTGGTGGAAGCCGTGCGCGACGCCCGGCCCGACGCCAAGATCATCATGCTCACCGGCTATGGCAATATCGCCACGGCGGTGCAGGCGGTGAAGGCCGGGGCGGTGGATTATCTCTCAAAGCCCGCCGACGCCGACGACGTGGTCCGCGCCCTGCTGGCCCGCGGCGACGCCTCGGCTGCGCCGCCCGAGAACCCGATGAGCGCCGACCGTGTCCGCTGGGAGCACATCCAGCGCGTCTACGAGCTCTGCAACCACAACGTCTCCGAAACCGCGCGCCGCCTCAACATGCACCGCCGGACCCTCCAGCGGATCCTGGCCAAGCGCGCGCCGCGGTAAGATCCTTCTCCCGCAAGGGGAGAAGGTCGAGCGTCGCCGTTCTCGCTCACAGCTCCGTCGCCGCCACACCTCCCGCGCGCAGCGCCGCCAGCCTGGCAAACGCCAGCGTCAGCGCCTTTCTTCGCGCGCCGGCCAGCGGCTCCACCGGCGCCTCGCGCAGGATCGCGCCGCCGAAGCCGTCGGCGACGATGAGGCCTGGCTCGTCCGGCAGGATGTGGCGCGGGAACTCCGGCGCCACGGCGAAGGCGAAGGCGTCGCAGTAGGGCCGGTACTCAGGCCACTTCAGGTCCACCCGGAAGTCCTCGATCCCCGACTTCACCTCGACGATGAAGATCTGGCCCTTGGGACCCAGCGCCATCAGGTCGGCGCGACGGCCGTTGGGCAGGGTCACCTCGCTGAGCGGGGCGTAGCCCAGGGCCGTCAGCAGGCGCGCGGCGCCGCGGGTGACGGTGGCGGTGGTCTCGGGACGGGAGACGGTGACGATGGTGACGTCCATGGCCGCCACCTTGTTCCGCCTTCGTTCTGAATTCAAGACCGCTGGGGGTCAGCTCCGCGCGGGCAGGGGGAATTCCAGGCGGCCGACGTCGAAGCCCAGCTGGCGGATGCGGGCGAGGGCCTGGTTCCGGATCGCGGCGGACAGGGTCGGCTTCTGCGACATCAGCCACAGGTACTTGCCGTTGGCGGTGGCCAGCACGAGCCAGCCCTGGTCGGGCTTGTGGTCGACGACCACATAGTCCTGGCTCACCACGCCGCCGAAGAAGCTCATCTTCAGCTTGGCGTTGGTGCGGGGGTCGGAGACGGTGGCCTTGGCCTTCCAGGTCTTCAGCGACCCGCTGGGGCCGGTCTTGCGGCAGGACTGCACCACGGCGAAGCCCGCCGCCTGGGGCGTCCAGTCCGACGCGCCGGCCGCGCAATCCTTCTGCAGGGCGTTGGGCACGCGGGCCACCTCATACCAGCGGCCCATCATCTGGGCGATCTCGATACGGCCGGTGGGCTCGACGGCGGCCTGCGCCGCGGCGGGGCTGAGCATCAGGCAGGCGGCGAAGGCCACGAGGATGAGGCGCTGGATCATGTTGCGGTGCAATAGCCGAAGGCCGAGGGAAAATGAACGCCCCGTGGCGCGCGATATAGGGACGCACGCGCCAGATGACTACCGACTGAACAGCCCGGTCAGGAGTGTTACGGCGCAGCTCAGCAAAACGCCCGCCGGATCTCTCCGGCGGGCGTCTCCGATGGTGTTCGGCGTGAGACCTATTCCGCCGCGATCAGGATCTGCTTGGCCTTGTCGGCGAAGTTGATCTCCTGGAGGTAGCGGATGCCCTCTTCGGCGATCGCGTCGCCCACCATCACGTCGCCCTCGGAGCGCAGCTCCTCCAGGTCCACGTACATGGCGTAGAAGGCTTTGGTGCGGTCGGTGATGATGCCGGCGTTCAGCAGGGTCTTCACCAGCACGCGGAAGATGTTGGCCTGCTCCTTCATCCCCTCGCGGCGGGTCTCGTCGGTGATGATCGTGGCCAGCTCGGCGATCACGACGTCCGGGTCGAGGCCGAATTCCTCGTATAGGCTGCGCTGCTGGGTCGGGCCCACCAGGTTGAACAGCAGGGTCTGGAAGCACTGGGCGGCCCAGAGCTCGATGATCTCGTGCTCCTTCTCCGACAGGTGCGGGATGGTCCGGTCGGCCCAGATCTTCCCGAACTTGTGGTGGAAGGCCTCGTCGGTCATCACCAGCTGCATCAGCTTTTTGCAGAGCGGGTCGTTGCTGACCTTGAAGAAGGTGGCGAAGGCGCCCATCGCCAGGCCCTCCACCAGCATCTGCATGCCGATGATCTTCTTGTAGACCTCGGGGCTGCCGATGATGTCGACCAGCAGCGCCTTCAGCGTCGGGCCGCATTCCACCGGGCGTCCCCAGCGGGCCTTGATGTACTTGGCGAAGGCCGTGACGTGGCGGGCCTCTTCGCGGGTCTGGTTGGCCGCGTACTCCTGCGCGCCCTGGTCCTTCAGCACGTGGCAGAGGCTGGCCGACAGGTTCAGCGCGCCCTGCTCGCCATGCAGGATCGACGAGAAGCTGCGGAGCGCGAACTGGTTGACGAACCGGATGCGGTCCTTCGGGTCGGACAGGCGGTCCGAGACGTACTTCGTCTGCAGGGACACCACCATGTCCTCCGGCAGGAGCATCTGGTTCTCCATGTCGAAGGGCTCGTCGAAGTCGATGTAGCGCTTGTCCAGCGGATCCCAGAAGTGGTCGTGGGTCGCCGAGATGATCTTGTCGAACGCGGTCGAGCGGTTGCCGTACCGGTCCAGCTCCAGCATGGACTCGAAGTCGTCGGGCGCGACGGCGTCGTAGATGATGTCTTTGGTGATGTTGCCGTCGGCGGCCATCGGAAGCTCCTCGCCTAGTTTCTTGTCGCCACCATGCGATCTGAACGGTGATCAGTCAAGGAAGGTGACGGGGGCGTCAACTTTCAACTCTCCCGTAACCATGCCGTATCGGTTTGAGCTACTCCGCCGCCGCCTCGATGGCGTCGATGTCGGGGTCGGAGAGGCCGAAGTGGTGGCCGATCTCGTGGACCAGGACGTGGGTGACCAGTTCCTCCAGCGTCACCTCCCCGTTCTCGGCCCACTCGTCCAGGATCGGGCGGCGGTAGAGGAACACGCGGGAGGGCTCGGGCGCGGCGCCGAACACCGAGCGCTCCGCCAGGCTGACGCCCGAATAGAGGCCGGTCAGGCCGAACGGGTCCTCGATTCCCAGCTCGTCCAGCACCCGATCCTCGGGGAAGTCGTCCACCCGGAACACCACCTCGCCCGCCATCCGCCGAAACCCCTCGGGCAGGGCGGCGAAGGCGCGTTCGGCCAAGGCCGCCAGGTCGTCCAGCGAGGGCGCGCGCCCCGCGAAAATGTCATCACTCATCCGGCATCACGATGTGGGGGGCTTCGGGCGGCCGGGTCTCGAAGAGGCCGATGTCCAGGGGCTGCTGCGGCCGGGTCGGGCGCAGCGGCGTGCGCGAGATGGCGCGCAGGGTGTCGGGGTCCAGGTCCTGGCCGGCCTTGCGCGCCTGCCGAGCCTGGGGCGCCTCCAGCGGCCGGTCCGCCGTCCCGATCCGCCAGTAAGAGACGGTCAGCCGCCAGACCGTGCGCGGCGCCTTGGGCGGCGCGGGCCAGCGGTGGCCGTCGGCATAGGTGGGCTCGACGCTCTTCGGCCTGGGCGCGCCGTCCGCGACCTGTTCGATGAGCCGGCAATAGCGATCCTCGGCCTCGGGCATGGCGCCGGTGCGCTCGTCGTCGACCCGGCCGGCGTAGGCGTCCAGCGCCGCCTCGCGCGTGGCGAAGGCCGGGCCCACGGGGTCGGTGGCGAAGGCGACCGCCTCGCCGGCCCGCCGCCGGGCCTCGCTCTCGCGGGCGGCGCGGCCCAGCGGCCGGCTGAGCGCCAGCTCGGCGTTGGTCGCCACCGGATAGAGGATCGCCGTCATCGCGCGCATTGTCGCCCAAAGGCCATGCCCTCCACAACGCAGCAAGTCCTGCGACAAGGCCGAACGTGCGGGGAGGCCCGGCAGGCCCTAAGCTCTGGCCCAACGATTCGCCGGGGCGTCGATGAGTGCGCACGAACTGATGCTGGCGGCGGCGGCGGGCGCGGTGAGCCTGGCCATTTCCGCCGTCCTCTGGGCGTTCGCCCAGCGCCGCGCGGCCGACCGC
>Ga0255338_1004057_pt1 | contig 16036 bp, 9 predicted proteins | sample MeOH1_35cm_T4_19_FD_203715 | JGI IMG/M metagenome (GOLD analysis project Ga0255338, IMG submission 203715) | Sandy soil microbial communities from University of British Columbia, Vancouver, Canada - MeOH1_35cm_T4_195 | ecosystem: Engineered > Artificial ecosystem > Sand microcosm > Unclassified ...
CCTGTCGCTGATCCACCTGCTGTCGCGCCAGGCGCAGGATGTGGCGCTGCTCAACGGCCGCATCGACGCGCCCAAGGTCACGGAACTGGTAAACACGCTGATCCCGGTCAGCAGCATCGACGAAGCCTTCATCTGCGGCCCGGAGGGCATGATCGAGGCCACCGAGCAGGCTCTGCGGGCCGCCGGCCTGGACAAGGGCCGCGTCCGCACCGAGCGCTTTGCCACCGCCGGCAGCCCCGCCCCCGTGCGCACCACAGCGACGGCCGGCACGGGCACGGCGGCACCGATCGCGCTCGACGTGGTGGTGGATGGCAAGACCCATCACCTGGGCATGGGCACGCAGGACAAGCTGCTCGACGTGGCGCTGGCCGCCGGCCTGGACCTGCCCTACTCGTGCAAGGGTGGGGTGTGCTGCACCTGCCGCGCCCGTGTGATCGAGGGCCGGATCGAGATGGAAAAGAACTTCACGCTCGAACCCTGGGAGATCGACAAGGGCTTCGTGCTGACCTGCCAGGCCCGCGCGCTCACGCCCAAGGTGGTGGTGAGCTACGACGAGCGCTGAAGGAGCACTTCAGAGCCCGAGGCGCTGGCAGATTGCCAGCGTCGTGGCGCTCTGGTTCATGCTGTAGAAGTGCAGCGCCGGTGCACCGCCGGCACGCAGCTGCTCGCACAACTCACTCACCACGTCCAGGCCAAAGGCCTTGATGGAGGCGGTGTCGTCACCAAAGCCCTGCAGGCGCAGGCGGATCCAGCGCGGGATCTCGGCGCCGCAGGCATCGGAAAAACGCATCAGCTGGGTCGAGCTGGTGATGGGCATGATGCCCGGCACCACCGGCACCGTCACGCCCAGTGCATCGGCCTCTTCCACAAAACGGAAGTAGGCATCGGCGTTGTAGAAGTACTGCGTAATGGCCGAATCGGCGCCGGCCTTCACCTTGGTCACAAAGGCCTGCAGGTCGGCCGCCGGCGACTTGGCCTGCGGGTGCACTTCCGGGTAGGCCGCCACCTCGATGTGGAAGTCGTCGCCGGTCTCGGCACGAATGAAGGCCACCAGGTCGCTGGCGTACTGGAACTCGCCGCCCATGCCGTAGCCGCTGGGCAGGTCGCCGCGCAGCGTGACCAGGCGCTTGACGCCCATGGCCTTGAGCGTGGCCAGGTTCTCGCGCATGGTGGCGCGGGTGGCGCCGATGCAGGAGATGTGCGAGGCGGCGTCCATGCCCTCGGCCAGGATCTCGCGCACGGCAGCGAAGGTGCCCTCCTGCGTGGAACCGCCGGCGCCGTAGGTCACCGAGCAGAACTCGGGCTTGAGCGCGTAGAGCTGCTGACGCACGGCGCGCAGCTTCTCCACGCCCTCGGGCGTCTTGGGCGGAAAGAATTCAATGCTGAGGGGGAGTCGGGTCGGCTCGGTCATGAGGGCCTTCCTTGTCGTTATTTGATCGCGTGAATGAAGAACTCGCGGTTGCCGTCACCGCCCTCGATGGGCGAGTCGAACCAGTCCCGCACCGTCAGGTCCAGGGCTTCGCAGGCATCGCGCAGGCGCTGCTCGATGAAGGGGTAGAGCGATTCGTCGCGCACGATGCCGCCCTTGCCCACCTGGCCGGGCTGCAACTCGAACTGCGGCTTGACCAGCATCAGCAGGTGGCCGCCATCCTTCAACAGCGGCACGATGGCCGGCAGCACCAGCGTCTGAGAGATGAAGGACAGGTCGCCCACCAGCAGGTCGAAGCCGGCCTCGAACAACTCGTCGCCTTCGAGCGCATCGGCAATCGCCTCGGCGTCGCGCGCATTGACCTTCTCGATGCACAGCACGCGCGGGTCGGCGCGCAGGCTCGGGTGCAACTGGCCCTGGCCCACGTCCAGCCCCACCACGCGGGCCGCGCCGTGCTGCAACAGGCAGTCGGTAAAGCCGCCGGTGGACTGGCCGACATCGAGGCACATCAGCCCCGACACCGGCAAGCCGATGTGCTGGAGCGCCGCTTCGAGCTTCAAGCCGCCGCGCGAGACGTAGCGGGCTTCCGAATCGTCGAGCAGGCGCAGCTGCGCCTCGTCCGGCACCTCGTCACCATTTTTGGCGACGCGCTTCCACACCTCGCCCTGCAGCCACTCCACCCCGCCCGCAATCAGGCGCTGGGCCTGGGAGCGGGTGCTGGCAAGTTGGCGCTGGACGAGTAACTGGTCAATGCGCATCAATAGCGATACGTATCCGGCTTGTACGGACCTTGTTTGGGCACACCGATATAGGCGGCCTGCTCGTCGCTCAGCTCGGTCAGCATGGCGCCGACCTTCTTCAGGTGCAGGCGTGCCACTTTTTCGTCCAGGTGCTTGGGCAGCACATAGACCTTGCCCTGCTCGTAGAAGTCGCTGTGGGTGAACAGCTCGATCTGGGCGATGGTCTGGTTGGCGAAGCTGGAGGACATCACGAAGCTCGGGTGGCCGGTGCCGCAGCCCAGGTTCACCAGACGGCCCTTGGCCAGCAGGATGATGCGCTTGCCGTCCGGGAAGATCACGTGGTCGACCTGCGGCTTGATCTCTTCCCACTTGCACTTGGCTTCCAACTGGGCCACCTGGATCTCGTTGTCGAAGTGACCGATGTTGCAGACGATGGACTGGTCCTTCATCTTGGCCATGTGGTCGAAGGTGATGACGTCGCGGTTGCCGGTGGTGGTGACGAAGATGTCGGCCTTGTCGGCGGCATAGTCCATGGTCACGACCTTGTAGCCTTCCATGGCGGCCTGCAGGGCGTTGATCGGGTCGATCTCGGTCACCCAGACCTGGGCGCTCAGGGCGCGCAGTGCCTGGGCCGAGCCCTTGCCCACGTCGCCGTAGCCGGCCACGCAAGCCACCTTGCCGGCGATCATGACGTCGGTGGCGCGCTTGATGCCGTCCACCAGCGATTCGCGGCAGCCGTACAGGTTGTCGAACTTGCTCTTGGTCACCGAGTCGTTGACGTTGATGGCGCGGAACATCAGCGTGCCCTTGGCAGACATTTCCTTCAGGCGGTGCACGCCGGTGGTGGTCTCTTCGGTCACGCCGATGATCTTGGCACCCTTGCGGCTGTACCAGGTCGGGTCTTCAGCCAGCTTGGCCTTGATGGCGGCGAACAGCTCGCGCTCTTCCTCGCTGCCGGGGTTGGCGATCAGGGAAGCGTCCTTCTCGGCACGCTTGCCCAGGTGCATCAGCAGCGTGGCGTCACCGCCGTCGTCCAGGATCATGTTCGGGCCTTCGGCGTCGGTGCCGGCCGCGCCGAAGTCGAAGATGCGGTGGGTGTAGTCCCAGTAGTCCTTCAGCGTCTCGCCCTTGTAGGCGAACACCGGGGTGCCCTTGGCCACCAGCGCGGCGGCGGCATGGTCCTGGGTCGAGAAGATGTTGCACGAGGCCCAGCGCACTTGTGCGCCCAGGGCTTCCAGCGTTTCCACCAGCACGGCGGTCTGGATGGTCATGTGCAGCGAACCGGTGATGCGCGCGCCCTTCAGCGGCTGCGACTTCGCGAATTCCTCGCGAATGGCCATCAGGCCGGGCATCTCGGTCTCGGCGATCTTGATTTCCTTGCGGCCCCAGTCGGCCAGCGTCAGATCGGCAACAACGTAGTCTTGGGCGGGTTTGAGAACAGCACTCATGTGGACTCCAATCAAAGTTGAACGCCCACCGGATAGCGTGGAAGAGACAGCCTCACCGCACAGCAAACCAGTGGGTGAGCGCAGTTGGGAAGCAGGGGAATAAATCCCTGGGGTCCGAGCCTAACCCGCCAGCCTTGTCACAAGGTCAGACGAGCCGCAACGCTCCTCGGAAAGCGCCCATTATACGAAGCCCGGCCGGATTTTGTGCACTTTCGGCTCAACGGCCGGCCAACGCCCCGACCGCACTGTAGCGGACTGGCCGGGTAAAATAGGGGCTTCGGCGCTGTCTGATCCGCGGCTCGCGGGCCAGGCGGGCGCCCACCCACCCGTCTTTGCAGTGCGCCTGGCGCCTGCGGCCTCATCTTCTGGAACCGTCGTGTCCTACGCCCCTGAAACCCGGCGCCGCCGTACCTTTGCCATCATCTCCCACCCCGACGCGGGCAAGACCACGCTGACCGAAAAGCTGTTGCTGTTCTCGGGCGCGATCCAGATTGCCGGCTCGGTGAAGGCACGCAAGGCCTCGCGCCACGCCACCTCGGACTGGATGGAGATCGAGAAGCAGCGCGGCATTTCGGTGGCCTCCTCGGTGATGCAGATGCAGTATCGCGACCATGTCATCAACCTGCTCGACACCCCCGGCCACAAGGACTTCTCGGAAGACACCTACCGCGTGCTGACCGCGGTGGACTCGGCACTGATGGTGATCGACGCCGCCAACGGCGTGGAGGCGCAGACGCGGCGCCTGATCGAGGTCTGCCGCCAGCGCGACACCCCCATCATCACCTTCGTCAACAAGATGGACCGCGAGGTGCGCGACCCGCTCGACATCCTGGACGAGGTGGAACGCGAGCTCGGCATGCCCTGCGTACCGATGACCTGGCCGGTGGGCCAGGGCAAATCGTTCGGCGGCATCATCAACCTGCGCACCCAGGCCATGACGGTGTTCGAATCGGGCAGCGAGCGCCGGCCGCAGGACTTCGACACCATCCCGCTGAGCGACCGCGCCGCCTTGCAGCAGCGCTTCGGCCACGACTTTGATGCCGCCATCGAAAGCATGGAGCTGGCCACCGGCGCCTCGCCCGCCTTCGACCGCGAAGCCTTCCTGGCCGGCAAGCAGACGCCGGTGTTCTTCGGCTCCGGCGTCAACAACTTCGGTGTGATGGAGGTGCTGGACGCGCTGGTGGACCTGGCGCCCTCGCCGGGTCCGCGCACCAGTTCGCTGCTGGTGAACAAGCAGCCCGTGGTGAAGGAGATGCAGCCCGACGACGAGGCCTTCTCCGGCGTGGTGTTCAAGGTGCAGGCCAATATGGACGCCAACCACCGCGACCGCATCGCCTTCGTGCGCGTCTGCTCGGGCAAGTACACACCGGGCATGAAGCTGAAGGTGCAGCGCTCCGCCAAGGAACTGCGCCCCACGTCCGTGGTGACCTTCATGAGCCAGCGCCGCGAGGCGGTGGAAGAGGCCTACGCCGGCGACATCGTCGGCTTCACCACCCACGGCGGCGTGCAGCTGGGCGACACCATCACCGATGGCTCGATCGCCCTGCAGTACACCGGCCTGCCCTTCTTCGCGCCCGAGCTGTTCATGACGGTGGTGCTGAAGAACCCGCTGCGCACCAAGCAGCTGCAGCAGGGCCTGGCCCAGCTGGGCGAGGAAGGCGCGATCCAGGTGTTCCGCCCCGAGATGGGCGGCAACATGCTGCTGGGCGCCGTCGGCCAGCTGCAGTTCGAGGTGGTGCAGCACCGCCTGAAGAGCGAGTACGACGCCGACGTCCGGCTGGAGGGCTGCCAGTACACCGGCGCGCGCTGGATCACGGCCGACACGCCGGCCGAGCTCAAGGCCTTTTGCGACGCCTACCCGACGCGCATGGCGCGCGATGCGGCCGACACGCTGGCCTACCTGTGCACCTCGCCCTACGACGTGCGGCTGGCGCAGGAGCGTTTTCCCAAGATCCACTTCCACCCGCTGCGCGAGCACGCCGGCCTGGCACTGCAAAGCGCGGGCTGATCGTCATCCCGCCGATCAAGGGGCCGTGAAGAACGCCAGCACCGCCTGCTGGAACAGGCGGTGCCCGAGTTGCAGGTGCATCATGTGGCCGGCATCGGGGATGACGACGTAGCGCTTGTTGGCATTGGGCAGCTGACGGAAGAAGGGCAGCAGGCCGTCGAGGTCGGCCACGTCGTCGTGCTGGCCGTGGATCATCATCACCGGCACCGGCATCTGCGCCGCGTCCACCAGCGGCTGGCGCGTCAGCAGATCCACCTGCGGGCCGGTGGGCGACTTGGGCTGGCTCTGTGCCGCCGCCAGCGCAAAAGCCTCCACCACTTCGGGCTCGTTCACCTCCTCCGGCGTGAGCGAATAAAAGCGCATCTTCCAGCCCGCATCGGTGATGCGGATGTAGGGCGTGCGGCGAAAGGCGTCGAGCCGGCTGCGGCGCAGTATCAGGTCGTGACTCTCGCCATGCATCTGCGCGTAGCTGACGTACTTGGCCACCTTGTGCGGCTGCGCCATCACCAGCTGGCCGGCGTATTGCGTGCCCCAGGACCAGGCCAGCAGGTGCACCTGGTCAACGCCGCGCAGGTCGCGCACGTAGTCGACCACCGCATGCAGGTCGGCGCAGGCCTGCTCGGTGGTCAGATGCGTCTCGGGCAGGGTCGAACGGCCGAAGCCGCGCACGTCGGGTGCGAACACGTCAAAGCCCTGCTGCGCCAGGCAATCCATCAGGCTGACGGACGGATGGTCCAGCACCTGCAGGTCGAAGCTCTCGCGCCCGGCGGTGGCCGAGCCGTGCGCCAGCACGACCACCGGCTTGCCTTCCGGTGCGCCGGCAAACTTTTCCCAGACGTGCAGGCGGATGCCGTCCTGCGCCAGCCAATGCGCCACACCGTCCACCGGTACGCCACCGGCGTTGCGGGACAATGCGGATTGCGCCTCTGATGCCATAAAACCACCCTTCAACAAGTTGAACGGATTCTCCGCGATTCACGCCATGCAGCCCCTGAACCTCTGGCCCGCCGAAGAACGGCGCCGCATCCGCGGCGTCTTCACCGACATTGACGACACGCTGACCACGGCCGGCGCCATCACGCCCGACGCCCTGCAGGCACTGGCCGACCTGAAGGCAGCGGGACTGACCGTCATCCCCATCACCGGACGGCCCATTGGCTGGTGCGAGCCGTTCATGGCAGGCACGCAGGGGAGCGCCTGGCCGGTCGATGCCATGGTGGCGGAAAACGGTGCGCTGGCCTTTGTGCCTGCCGACGCCGAAGATTCAAGCAAAACTAGCCTCCAGGCCCCGTATTTATTGCGCAAGGCGCTATCAAAACTGTATCAACAGGATGCCGCCACGCGCAGCGCCGACCAGCTCCGCATGCGCGCCATTGCGGAGCAGGTGATCGCCGAGGTGCCTGGCGTGGCGCTGAGCCGCGACAGCGCGGGCCGCGAGACGGACCTGGCCTTTGACTACGCCGAATTTGCCCGCCACGCGCCCGAAACCGTGCAGCAGGTGCTGGCCGTGCTGCAACGCGCGGGCATGCAGACCACCGTGAGCAGCATCCACATCCACGGCTGCTTTGGCGATTTCAACAAATGGCGCGGCGCCTGCTGGATTGCGCATGAGCTGCTGGGCCGCGACCTCCGCCAGGAACTGGACCAGTGGGTGTTTGTGGGCGACTCCGGCAACGATCAGGCCATGTTTGCGCACTTCACTCACAGCGTCGGCGTGGCCAACATCCGCCATTTCGAGGCGGAACTCACGCACAAGCCGCGTTACATCACGCCTGGGGAACGGGGCGCCGGCTTTGCGCAGCTGGCGCAGGCCCTGCTGGAGGTTCGCTAGCCGTAGAGCTGGTCGACCGAAATCTGAACCGTGACGTCCTTGTCCGCCAGAGTCGCCACAATGGCACGCGCCGGTTGCGCCGTGTCCCGCTGCACCGGGCGCGCCATAGGCTCGCCCTGGGCATTGGTCAGGGCCGCCACCAGCGGCTCCTTGGCCGTGACACCGCGGCGCGTCACGACCGCCGTTTCACCGCTGGCGAGCTTGACGAAGCAGCCCGGTGGATAGATGCCGCACTCCTTGATCAAGGCCGCCGCCAGCGGATTGCCGCCGCTTTGCGCATACAGTTCCCGTGCGGCCTGCTGAGCGGGCTGCTTGGCACGCCCGGCGCGCGCGCTGTGCTTGGCGGTGAAGCTGTCGACGAAACGGATCAGCTGTGACATCTCGCACGGTTCCTGCACCTGCTGCGGATAACCACCGCCGCCCGGACGCTCATGATGCCGCTCCACCGCCAGCAGCCATTCTTCGTCTTTCAGCCCGGCGGCGCGCAGCAACGCTGCCGAGACCAGCGGATGGGCCTCAATTTCCTTGCGTTGCGGTGGGGTCGGCGGCGTACGCTGCCCGGCCAGCTTGGCCTGCAGGTTGGCCATGCCCAGGTTCATGGTCAAGGCGGCACCGATCAGGCTCAAGCGCCGGGCATCCGGCCAGCCCAGGCGACGGCTGACCAGATGGCACAAGGCGGCCACGTGCAACGAATGCACCTCGGTGTAGCGATTGGTCTGGCTGTAATCATGGCGGACGATCAGGAAAATCATCTGATCGGTACAGCTGTCGGAGCAGCCCGCCATCTGCACCACCAACTCACGCACCTGCCTGAGGAAATGGGGATCACCTGGCGTCTGCAGCAGCAATCCCAGCTTGCGCAAGAATGCATCCCAACGGCTGGAAAAACTCTCCATCGGTCGCGGCTGAACCGCCGCGGACTCCCGGACGGGCGCACTGCGCTTGACCTCTTCGGTATCCACGAACATGCCGCGGTTGAGCAGTTCCAGCAACTTGGCCTGGTCATGCAGCACCAGGCCTTTGGCCAGCAGCAGACGGCCAGCCGCATCACGCACGCCAAAAGGCAGCGGCACCCCTGGCTTGAGTATCTGGAACACCTGATCCAAGGAAATCAACTGCATGGCAATTGTCGCGGCCCGAGAGCCCCTCCCGGTCGCGTTTATAGCAGGCTTCAATAAAAGCGTGAAGCCATGGCGAAATCGCTATCCAATCAATAGCAACGCCCCCTGTTACCGCGCCAGCACCGGCCCCAGCGCCCGCCCGGTGTGCGTGCCCAGCCGCACCACCGCTTCCGGTGCGGCGGCAGCGACGATGCGGCCGCCGTCCTTGCCGCCGTCGGGGCCGAGGTCGATGATCCAGTCGGCCTCGGCAATGACGTCGAGGTCGTGCTCGATCACCACCACGCTGTGGCCGCCATCCACCAGCCGGTGCAGCACGCGGATCAGCTTGTCCACGTCGGCCATGTGCAGGCCGACGGTGGGCTCGTCCAGCACGTAGAGCGTGTGCGGCGCCTTCTGGCCGCGCCGGCCCACCTCGTCGCGTACCTTGCTCAGCTCCGTCACCAGCTTGATGCGCTGCGCCTCGCCACCACTGAGCGTGGGCGAAGGCTGGCCCAGCGTCAGGTAGCCCAGACCCACGTCCTTCAGCAGTTGCAGCGGATGCGCAATCGAAGGCATGGCGGCAAAGAACTCGACCGCCTCGTCCACCTCCATCTGCAGCACGTCGCCCACGCTCTTGCCGCGCCAGGTGACGGCCAGCGTCTCGGGGTTGAAGCGCGCGCCGCGGCACGACTCGCACAGCACCTTCACGTCGGGCAGGAAGCTCATCTCGATGGTGCGCACGCCCTGCCCCTCGCAGCTGGGGCAGCGGCCCTCGCCGGTGTTGAAGGAGAAACGACCGGCCGCATAGCCGCGCGCCTTGGCCTCCAGCGTCTCGGCAAACAGCTTGCGGATGGTGTCCCAGAAGCCGATGTAGGTGGCCGGGCAGGAGCGCGGCGTCTTGCCGATCGGGGTCTGGTCTACTTCCAGCACGCGGTCGATGGCCTCGAAACCACTGATGCCTTCACAGCCGCTCCAGGCCAGGGCCTCGCCCGCGGCCAGCGCATCGCGTCCGGCCTTGGTGGCACGCTTGGCCACTGCCGCCTGCACATTGGTCAGCAACACATCGCGCGCCAGCGTGGACTTGCCCGAACCGCTGACGCCGGTGACGGCCACCAGGCGTTTGAGCGGAATGCCGGCGCTGACGTTTTGCAGGTTGTGCAGGCTGGCGCCGTGCACGGTGAGCCAGGGCTGCTCGCTGTCGGCAACGTTGCGGCGCGCCTGCAGCGGGTGCTTCATGGCATGCAGCAGGTAGCGCCCGGTTTGCGACTCGCGCGCATTCGTCACATCCAGCACCGAGCCCTCGGCCACCAGCCGGCCGCCGCGCTTGCCGGCGCTCGGCCCGATGTCGATGATGTGGTCGGCACGGCGGATGGTGTCCTCGTCGTGCTCCACCACCACCAGCGTGTTGCCCTTGTCGCTCAAGGTCTGCAGGGCACTGAGCAGGATCTGGTTGTCGCGCGCATGCAAGCCGATGGTCGGCTCATCGAGCACGTAGCACACACCCTGCAGGTTGCTGCCGAGCTGCGCCGCCAGCCGGATGCGCTGCGCCTCGCCGCCCGACAGCGTGGGCGCGCCGCGGTCCAGCGTCAGGTAGCCCAGCCCCACCTGCTCCAGGAATTCCAGCCGGCTCCTGATCTCGGGGATCAGGTCGCGCGCAATGTCGCTTTCACGTTGCGTCATGCGGCCGACCAGCGCCAGCGTCTCCACCCAGACGCGCACGTCGCTCACGCTCAGGCGCGCGATCTCGGTGATGCCGACACCATTGAACTTGACCGCACGGGCGGTGGCGTTCAGGCGGGTGCCCTCGCAACTCGGACAGGCGACATCGGCCACGTCCTCCACCTCGGGCTCGGCAAAGGTCTGCTCGCGGCCTTTTTCCTTGTCGTCACGCACCGAATCGTCGAGCAGCTTGCGCTGCTCCTTGCTCAGTTTGACGCCAGTGCCGACGCAGTCCGGGCACCAGCCATGCTTGCTGTTGTAGGAGAACAGGCGCGGGTCGAGTTCGGCATACGAGGTGGCGCACACCGGGCAGGCGCGTTTGGTGGAAAACACGTCGAGCCGGCCGATGCCTGCAGTCGGCGCCTGGCTCTTCATGGCCTCGGCCAGACCATCGAGCCCGCTCAGCACATGCAACACGCCCTTGCCGTGCTCCAGCGCCGTGGTCAGCGCCTGGCGCAGCGCGGCTTCGTTGCCCGGCAGCACGTCGAGGCTGGCCACCGGCAGCTCGATGGTGTGCTCCTTGAAGCGGTCGATGCGCGGGAAGCCGGTGGTCGGCAGGAAGTTGCCGTCGACCCGCAAGTGGGTGTAGCCACGCGGGCGCGCCCAGTCGGCCAGTTCGGTGTAGACACCCTTGCGGTTGAGCACCAGGGGGGCGAGCAGGCCGATGTGCTGGCCGCGGAAACTCTTCATCAACTGCGCCACGATGCTCTCGGGCGTCTGCGGCGCCACCGCAGCATCGTCGTGGATGCAGTGCTGCACGCCCAGCTTGACGAACAGCAGGCGCAGGAAATGCCAGACCTCGGTGGTGGTGCCCACCGTGCTCTTGCGCCCGCCGCGCGAGAGGCGCTGCTCGATCGCCACCGTGGGCGGAATGCCGTAGACCGCGTCCACCTCGGGCCGGCCGGCCGGCTGCACGATGCTGCGCGCATAGGCATTGAGCGATTCGAGGTAGCGGCGCTGGCCCTCGTTGAACAGGATGTCGAACGCCAGCGTGGACTTGCCCGAACCCGACACGCCGGTGATGACGTTGAACTTGCCGCGCGGGATGTTGACGCTCAAGCTCTTGAGGTTGTGCTCCTTGGCATTAACGATCTGGATCGCGTCCGGCGCTTCCGCCCTCGGTCGCACCGGCTTGTGGCCCGGCGTGAAAGCCTGCGGGATGAAACGGGCGGCGCCTTCCTGCGTCTCGTGCAGCTCGCCCATGGCCAGCGCGTACTCGCGCAACGCGCGGCCGGTATGCGAGGTCGGATGCTGGCGCACCTCCTCCGGCGTGCCGACCGCCACCACCTCGCCGCCGGCGTCGCCGCCTTCGGGGCCGAGGTCGATCAGCCAGTCGCTGGCGCGCATCACGTCAAGGTTGTGCTCGATCACCAGCAGCGAGTGGCCGGCATCGAGCAGCTTGCGCAGTGCGCGCATCAGCTTGGCAATGTCGTCGAAGTGCAGGCCGGTGGTCGGCTCATCAAACAGGAACAGCGTGCCCTTGCGCGCCATGGCCTGGCGGCTGGCGCTGGCACTGCGGGCCGCCTCGGCCAGGAAGCCGGCCAGCTTCAGGCGCTGCGCCTCGCCACCCGACAGCGTGGGCACCGGCTGCCCCAGGCGCACATACTCTAGCCCCACGTCCACAATGGGCTGCAGCGCGCGGATGACGTCGCGATCGTTGGCAAACAGGCTGCAAGCCTCGCTGACGGTGAGCTCCAGCACGTCGGCCACGTTCAGGTGCTTGCCGCCGCGTTCGATGGTGATTTCCAGAATCTCGGGGCGGAAGCGCTTGCCGTCGCAGTCTGGGCAGCGCAGGTAGACGTCGCTGAGGAACTGCATCTCCACGTGCTCAAAGCCGGAGCCGCCGCAGGTCGGGCAGCGGCCGTCCCCGCTGTTGGCGCTGAACTTGGCCGCGGTGTAGCCGCGCTGGCGCGACAGCGGCGCGTTGGCAAAGATCTCGCGCAGCGCGTCCCAGGCGCCGACATAGCTGACCGGGTTGGAGCGCGCCGTCTTGCCGATCGGCGACTGGTCGACGAACACCACCTCGCTGAGCTGCTCGGCGCCGAGCAGGCGCTCGAACGCGCCCGGTGCCTCGGTGGATTTGCCGAAATGCCGCATCAGCGCCGGCGCCAGCACGTCCTGGATCAGGGTGGACTTGCCGGAGCCGGAGACGCCGGTGACGCACACCAGCCGGCCCAATGGAATGTCGACCGAGACATGTTTGAGGTTGTGCTCGGTGACGCCTTCGAGCAGCAGGCGCGGCGTGCTCTCGGCCACCATGCGCTTGAAGCCGAAGCCGACCTGCTTGCGCCCGCCCAGGTAGGCACCGGTCAGGGTATCGGCTTTTCGCAGGTCCTCGGTACTGCCGTCGAACACGATGCTGCCACCGCGCTCGCCCGGGCCGGGGCCCATGTCGATCATGCGGTCGGCCGCCAGCATCACGGCCGGGTCATGCTCCACCACCACCAGCGTGTTGCCGGCGTCGCGCAAGCGCTGCATGGCCTCGATGATGCGGTACATGTCGCGCGGGTGCAGGCCGATGCTGGGCTCGTCCAGCACGAACAGCGTATTCACCAGCGAGGTACCCAGGGCCGTGGTGAGGTTGATGCGCTGGACCTCGCCGCCGGACAGCGTGCGGCTCTGCCGGTCGAGCGTCAGGTAGCCAATGCCGACGTCGCACAGGTATTTCAGGCGGGTGGTGATCTCCTCGAACAGAAGCTTCAGCGCCTGCGCCTCGCCCTGGCCGGCATGTGCCGCACTGGCGGCGTCACCCTGTTGCACGCGGTCGAAAAACTGCCGCAACCGATCGATCGGCAGCAGCATCAGGTCGTGCAGGCACAGGCCCGGCAGCGCTTCGAGCTGCGCGCGCGTCCATTGCACGCCGGCCGGCAGAAAACGTCTGGCCGGCGCCAGCACCGCGTCGGCGTCTTCCTTGGCGCCGATGCGCCAGAGCAGGCTTTCGGTCTTCAGGCGCGCACCGTGGCAGGTCTCGCACGGCGTGTAGCTGCGGTACTTGGACAGCAGCACCCGGATGTGCATCTTGTAGGCCTTGCTCTCCAGGTATTCGAAGAAGCGCTTGACGCCGTACCACTGCTGGTTCCACTTGCCGTTCCAGTTGGGCGAGCCGTGAATGACCCAGTGCTGCTGCTCGGGCGTGAGCTTGTTCCAGGCCGTGTCGCGCGGGATGCCGGCGGCCTCGGCGTGGCGCATCAGGTCGTCCTGGCACTCGGCCCAGGCCGGCGTCTGCATCGGCTTGATGGCGCCGGCACGCAAGGTCAGCTTGTCGTTCGGGATCACCAGGCCGTAATCGACGCCGATCACGCGGCCGAAACCGCGGCAGACCTCGCAGGCGCCCACCGCCGAGTTGAACGAGAACATCGAGGGGATCGGGTCGGCGTAGCGCTGGTCGCTCTCCGGGCAGTGCAGACCGGTGGAGAACTTCCAGATCTCGGGTTCGTCCTCGTCGCGCAGCCGGTAGACGTTCAGGCGGCCGCTGCCGCGCTTGAGCGCAACCTCGATGGCCTCGATCACACGCGCACGCTCGGCATGGCTCAAGCGGAAGCGGTCGGCCACCACATCCAGCACCTTGCGCGGCCCGGCCGGGGTGGCCACCTCACGTTCGGCCTGCACCTTGGTGAAGCCGCTGGCCGAGAGCCATTGGGTGACTTCCTCCTCCGAGGTGCCACCCGGCAGTTCGACCGGGAAAGTGATGACCAGCCGCGGATCGACGGGGGCCTCCAGCGAAGCCGATGCGGACACGGCCTGCGCACGCGCCTGCAACTCGGCATAAATGCTGTCAGCCGAGTCGTGCCGCACCGGCAGCGCGGTGGCACGGTCGAACAACTGGCCGGCACGCGCGAACAGCAGCTTGAGGTGGTCGTTGAGCTCGGTCATCGTGCCGACCGTGGAGCGCGAGGAACGCACCGGATTGGTCTGGTCGATGGCAATCGCCGGCGGCACGCCCTCCACCTTGTCCACCGCCGGCTTGTCCATACGGTCAAGGAACTGGCGCGCATAGGCACTGAAGGTCTCGACGTAACGGCGCTGGCCCTCGGCATAAAGGGTGTCGAACACCAGGCTCGATTTGCCGGAACCGCTGGGACCGGTGACCACAGTCAACTCGCCGGTGCGGATGTCGAGGTCAAGGTTCTTGAGATTGTGCTGGCGTGCGCCGCGGATGCGGATGGTCCCCTGGGTCATGACGTGGCATCTTTCTAATCAGGCCAACCATTCTAGGCAGTCTCGGCCGGATCGGCTGGGCTGGGCTGGGGCCATGACAGTCCCGTTACAGCCGGACACCTCTTGCACTACGTTTAAACTGCACAATCCAAGGAGACAAGGAGCCAAGAATCATGTGGAACCACAAGACTTTGGGAACCGCCCTGCTGCTGCTCGCCTGTGCCGCAGCACAGGCACAGATCCTGATCGGCCAGACCGCCGGCTTCAGCGGCCCGGTGGCCGCTGGCGTCAAGGAAACCACGGACGGCGCCAAGCTCTACATCGACAGCATCAACGCCAAGGGCGGCATCGGCGGGCAGAAGATCGAGTTGCTCTCGCTCGACGACAAGTTCGACCCCAAACTGGCAGCCGAGAATGCGCGCAAGTTGATCGAGGACCAGAACGTGGCGGCCATGTTCCTCACGCGCGGCACCCCGCACAACGAGGCCATCCTGCCGTGGCTGGACAAATATGGCGTGCCGCTGATCGGCCCCTCCACCGGCGCCATGACGCTGCACCAGCCGGTACGCAAACACATCTTCAACGTGCGGGCCACCTACCAGCGCGAGGCCGAGAAGGCCATCGTCCACCTGGCGACCATCGGCATGACCAAGATCGCCGTGGTCCTCGTCAATGACAGCTTCGGCGAGGACGGCCTGGCCGGTGCACAAAAAGGGCTGGCGGCCGCCAAGATCAGTGCCGTCGCGGTGGAGAAATTCGACCGCGCCAAGCCGGACTTTTCCAAGATCGCGCCACTGGTGGCCCAATCCGGCGCCCAGGCCGTGCTCATGATCGCCTCCGGCGCCGCTGTCGTGGACGGCATCAAGGCCTTCCGTGCCGTCGGCAGCAATTGCCAGGTCGTGACCCTGTCCAACAACGCCTCCGGCGGCTTTATCAAGAGCCTGGGCAACGATGCGCGCGGCGTGATCGTTTCTCAAGTGTTCCCGCAGTCCCTGAGCTACGCCCTGGTCAAGGAGGCACAGGATCTGGCGCGCGCCAAGGACATCGCCGAAGTCAGCCCCGCCATGCTGGAAGGCTTTGCCGCCGCCAAGGTGCTGGTGGAGGCTTTGCGTCGCACCGGCGGCAAGCCGAGCCGCGACAAGATCCAGACCGCATTGGAAGGACTCAGCAAATTCGATCTGGGCGGGCTAGAAATCAGCTACAGCAGCAAGGACCACACGGGCCTGGACTTTGCCGATCTGGCCATCATCACAGCCGATGGCCGTTTCCGCCGCTGAGCCGTTGCGACGAAACGTCAGCCCTTGAGGGCCTGCTCCAGCTCCTGGCAGGCTTTCGGGCCAAGCGCATCCTGGATCTTGGGCAGCAAGGCCAGCAGGTCGTCATAGCCGCGGGCCGCCTCGACCGCCAGATTGAGTTTGAAGCCGCGTAGCCCGAGGGAAGCCGTCAGCCGGGTGGCAATCGGCCAAGCCTCGGCATAACGCACCTGCGGCGTGCGCGCACTGGCCGCCTCGGCCACAGGGACGATCACTTGCGGCTCGGTCGCCGCCAGCAGGCCGTGGGCCAGCATGTGGTCCACATCGGCCTGCGTGACACCGAGACCGGC
>Ga0255338_1004058_pt1 | contig 16035 bp, 15 predicted proteins | sample MeOH1_35cm_T4_19_FD_203715 | JGI IMG/M metagenome (GOLD analysis project Ga0255338, IMG submission 203715) | Sandy soil microbial communities from University of British Columbia, Vancouver, Canada - MeOH1_35cm_T4_195 | ecosystem: Engineered > Artificial ecosystem > Sand microcosm > Unclassified ...
CGTTACTTGATTCGGTAATGATCCTGGTGAGTGACCAGCCATTTATCAGCCGGGCGTTGTTACAGGAAATGATACAAACACAGGAAACAAGCGGTAAAGGCATTGTAGCCGCTTACTATAACGGTATAAAAGGAACCCCGGTTCTGTTCAATAAGAAGTATTTTCACCATTTGCAGGAATTACAGGGAGATAAGGGGGCCAAGAGTATCTTGCAACCGGAGGCCGGTGATACGGCAACGGTTGATTTCCCGGAAGGCGAGATGGATATTGATACACCGGAAGATTATGAACGATTTTGTGCACACATCAAATGAACGCATGCTGACAGATACTTTTCAACGGAAACATACTTACCTGCGGATATCCTTAACCGATAACTGCAATCTCCGTTGCTTTTACTGTATGCCGGAAGAAGACTATGCATTTATGCCCCAGCGGCAACTAATGCAGGCAGATGAGATAGAAAAACTGGCGGCCGTATTTGTAGCAAACGGCGTTAATAAGATCCGTTTAACGGGTGGCGAGCCATTGGTGCGAAAAGATGCAGCCGATATTATCCGCGCGCTCGGTAAACTGGGGGTGGAATTAACCATGACCACCAACGGTACACGCATTCATCATTTTGTAGATGACCTGGTTGCTGCCGGCATCCGCTCTGTGAATATCAGCCTGGATACTTTGCAGGAGGACAAGTTCTCGATCCTTACCCGCCGAAACCAGTATCAGGTAGTAAAAGACAATATCCAATTATTACTGGACCGGGGATTTACTGTAAAAGTAAATGTGGTGGTGGTGAAGGGGCTGAACGATAATGAGATTCTTGACTTTATTGCCTGGACAAAATATACACCCATACATGTTCGTTTTATCGAATTCATGCCCTTTGATGGTAACCAATGGAAAAGCGATAAACTGGTTACTTGGAAAGAGATACTGGAGATAGCGCATACAAGGTATGAGATAGAGCCGCTGGCAAATGATCCGCATGATACCTGCAAGAAATACCGTGCCGATGATCACCAGGGAAGTTTTGCGGTGATCAGTACCATGAGTGCTCCTTTCTGCGGCAGTTGTAACCGCATTCGTTTAACAGCCGATGGTAAGATCAAAAACTGTTTGTTCTCTGAAGAAGAGACCGATCTGCTCACGGCCTTGCGCAACGGGCAGGAAGTGCTGCCGTTAATTGAACAATCGATCCTTGCCAAACACAAGGAACTGGGCGGACAGTTTTCCAAAGATTTCACTTCTATCGATACCACCCATTTACACAACCGAAGTATGATCGCCATTGGCGGATAATACAGACAGCATATGATCAGTGTAACAGAAGCCAGGCAGATCGTTGCCGCACAGTGCAGGTTACTGGAAGCGGTGAACATCCCTTTCCAGCAGTCGGTAGGGTATGTGCTGGCAGAAGACCTGGTGAGCCCGGTTTCCATCCCCTTTTTCCGTCAGTCTTCTATGGACGGGTATGCGATCCGTGCTGCCGAGAAAGATCAACTATTACACTTACAGGATGCTTTGCCGGCAGGCAGTTCCAGAGAACTCACCCTGGCCCCGGGCAATGCCATCCGCGTGTTTACAGGCGGCCCTGTACCGGAGGGGGCAGATACCGTTGTGCAGCAGGAATGGATCAGCCTCAAAGACAAAGCCATACAGATCAACGATCATCCCGTTGAAACAGGTGCCCATATCCGGTTACCCGGTGCAGATATTGGCAAAGATGTTGTTGCCATGCCGGCGGGTACCTGTATCAATGCCATGCATATCGGTTTGATGGCCAGCCTGGGAATCACCAGCGTAACCGTTTACCGGAAACCAAGGGTGGCTATCCTGATCACTGGTAATGAATTGGTACAGCCGGGTAATGAATTACTGTTCGGGCAGGTATATGATTCCAATTCTTTCGGGTTAACCGCCTGTTTACAGCAACTGCATATTTCATCGATCAGTGTCAGTTTTACCAAAGACAGTTTAGCAGAAACAGAGACTGCGATTGAAAAAGCTTTGTTGGGGAATGACCTGCTATTGATCACCGGCGGCGTAAGTGTAGGCGATCATGATCATGTAGCGCAGGCCTGCGCAGATCTGGGAATCGTAAAACAGTTTCATGGTGTAAAACAAAGACCAGGGAAACCTTTGTTCTTTGGTACCACGCAAAACAAATGGGTATTTGGTTTGCCGGGAAATCCCGCTTCTGTGTTATCCTGTTTTTACCAGTATGTAATTCCATTCATGCATGGATTAACCGGAGGAAAGCCTGTACAACCATTGCAGGCAATATTGGCCAACGATTTTGATAAAAGAGCGGCTTTGCGTTTTTTCCTGAAAGGGTCCTATGCCGCGGGCGTTGTAAAGGTGTTGGCGGCGCAGGCTTCTTTTCAGCAAACGGCTTTTGTGCAGGCCAACTGCTGGATAGAGTTGCCGGAAGAAGCGGCCGTTTTTCCGGCAGGAACCATGGTAACGATTCACCCTTTTTTATAAATGGATTAGATGGAAGAAATTGTTTTATACGGTCTGTTTTTCCTGGTAGCTTTTCTCTACGCTTCGGTAGGGCATGGTGGCGCCAGTGGTTACCTGGCATTGATGGCTTTGCTGGGTTTTAGTGCTGCTGTAATGAAGCCTACCGCACTGTTGCTGAATGTGATGGTATCGCTGATCGCTTTTATTTCTTTTTACAGGGCCAGGCATTTCCGTTCGCAGCTATTATGGCCGCTGATCGCAGCTTCTATTCCGTTTGCCTATCTGGGCAGTGTGTTACCGGTATCTGAAGTATTGTATAAACAGATATTAGGTGTGGTATTGTTGCTTTCGATTGTCAGGATTGTATGGGAGAAGGCGGAGAAGCCTTTGTCGCCTGTACCTAAGTGGTATGTTTTATTCGGGATCGGGGCAGGCATCGGCCTTGTATCGGGTATGATCGGGATGGGGGGAGGTATTTTGCTGTCGCCGTTATTATTACTGATGGGATGGTCTACTCAGAAGCAGACAGCAGCCATCAGCGCTATCTTTATCTTTTTAAATTCTATGGCGGGCATAGCGGGGCAGTTACAAACCGGGTTTCACCTGGGGCCGCAAATAATGGCCATCATCGGATTTGTTTTGGCAGGTGGCTGGCTGGGGGCGTATATTGGCGCAGAGAAACTGCGCGCAACCAATATGAAATATATACTGGCACTGGTATTGGTGCTGGCCGCAGCAAAATTGTTTTTTGTAAAGTGATGTGTATGCAGATCGAACTGTTATTTTTTGGATCGCTGACAGATATTACCACGGTAAGCAGGCTGATAGCGGAAGGTATGAGCGATACGGAGCAGTTGAAAAAATATCTGGAAGAAAAATATCCGGCTTTGCGGACCGCTAAATATTTTATGGCCCTTAACCAGCAGATGATACAGCAGGTACATCCCCTGCAGCCGGGTGATGTGGTAGCTTTTATGCCACCTTTTTCAGGAGGATAATTATGTTGTTGAACAACCGATATATACGCCAGATGATCCTGCCCGGCTTTGGACAGGCAGCACAGGAAAAACTCCGTGCCGCCAAAGTGCTGATAGTGGGTATGGGTGGACTGGGTTGCCCGGCATTGCCTTACCTGGCGGGCGCAGGCGTGGGCACGATCGGTATCATGGATGGTGATACAGTAAGCCTGAGTAACCTGCACCGGCAGGTATTGTTCACGGAAGCAGATATCGGAAGTAACAAAGCAACTGTTGCTGCGGCCAGACTGCAGTTGCAGGATGCTGAGGTTAACGCAGCTGCCTATCCCTATTTGCTTACCAACCAGAACGCTCTGGATATCATCGGGCAATACGACCTGGTGGTAGATGGTACAGATAATTTTGCCGCCAAGTACCTGATCAACGATGCCTGTGTATTATTGAAGAAGCCCTTTATTTACGGGGCGGTATCGCGTTTCCAGGGACAGGTTTCTGTGTTCAATATACCTGTTGCAGAGGGGCGTCCGTTGAATTACCGCGACCTGTTTCCAGTATCACCCCGTCCGGGTGAGATACAGCGCTGCGAAGAAACAGGTGTGATAGGTGTGCTGCCGGGTATTATCGGTACGATGCAGGCTGCAGAAGCGGTAAAACTGATTACCGGATTAGGCGATCTGTTGTATGGGCGCCTCATGAATTATGACGTATTGCAGGCCTGTTCTTATGAGATCCGGTTCTCTCATCAACCGGAAATCCCTGTTATTGATCAAGATAGTTTCCTGCAGATGAAGTATGATTTTGATTGTGAAGAAGAAGCGGATATTCCTGAGATCAACGTAGCGGAATTTAACAGGCTGGTACAACAGCCCGATATTTTTGTACTGGATGTGCGGGAAAGACATGAATATCCCCCCATTGATTTTTCAGATGCGCAGATCCCCATGTCTGAACTGCAGGAATTGCTTGAAACACTGCCGGAGAAAGAGATCTGTGTGATCTGTCACCAGGGCATCCGCAGTGTGTATGCTGCCCAACTCATCAGGGCCAGGCGAAACCTGCCTGTATACAGTTTAAAAGGTGGGTTAACTGCTTATTTCAATCAACCCGGAAAATGAAAGAGAAAAAGATCAGAAATATTTTCACCGAAGGCGCCATCCCCGCACAGCAGGTCGCGGATGATATACAGAAGCATGCCACGCAAACAGCGATCGGAGCACATAGTATTTTTTTAGGGCAGGTCAGGGCTGACAGTAAAGAAGGTGGTTCGGTAATTGCTATCGAGTACACAGCTTATACAGAAATGGCATTGGAAAAAATGACAGAGATCAGGGAAGCGCTCTTTGCCAAATATGCCTTAACCTGTATGCACGTGTACCATAGCCTGGGAAGGGTAGTGGTAGGAGAGATCTGTTTGTTCGTGTTTGTATCCTCCCGGCACCGAAAAGCGGCCATAGATGCCTGTGAAGAACTGGTAGAAGCAATCAAATTTCAATTACCCATCTGGGGTAAAGAGATTCTCGATAATGAGGACTCCTCCTGGAAAGAAAATAAATGATATGGTCAACATCACACACAAACAGAACAGTTTACGGAAAGCCATTGCTTCAGCAGTGGTAAAAGTGTCTGCTGAGGCCACCATTGAAGCTGTGCGCAATAAAACCGTACCCAAGGGGGATGTGTTTGAGTTTGCCAAAGTAGCGGCACTGTTTGCCATTAAAAAAACCAGTGATGCGATACCGGATTGCCATCCACTGCCGATCGAGTTTGCAGATGTGCGGTATGCCATCAGTGAGCTGATGATCTATATCAGTGTGGAAGTACATACCATCTATAAAACCGGGGTGGAAGTAGAAGCCATGCATGGCGCGTCTATTGCGGCACTTACCATGTATGATATGCTGAAACCGATCGATAAACATATCGAGATCCAGAACATCCGTTTATTGCATAAAGAAGGAGGGAAGTCGCAATACACATTACCCAATAACGAAACCATCCGGGCGGCGGTGATCGTATGTTCCGATACCGTGTATGAAAAGAAAGCGGAAGACAAAGCCGGTTTGGCGGTGATAGAAAAGCTGGCCATATTTGGCGTGCAAACCCCTCAATACCATATTATACCCGACGAAGCTGACGCCATCCGCGAACAGTTGTCAGCGCATACCCGTCAGGGGATCAACCTGCTGTTATTTGTGGGAGGCACAGGTGCTTCGCCGAGGGATATTACGCCGGATACGGTACAACCGCTGCTGGACAAAGAACTGAGCGGGATCATGGAACAGGCCCGCAGGTATGGCCAGGACAGGATGCCTTATGCCATGTTATCGCGCAGCGTGGCGGGTTTTGTAAACGACACATTGGTATTGACTTTGCCCGGTTCAACCAAGGCTGCCAGTGAATACATAGACGCATTATTCCCACAGGTATTGCACGTACTCGAAATGGTGAAGGGAAACAAACATGGCTAACGCTTCCTGTTCAATAGCGAACCAGCCGCTGAAGTGAGTGACACAACCCCTGTTCAATGGAGGTATAACAGCCGGTTACCATGAAAAGAAATCAATCAGGGTCAGCTTATTTTCCCAGGTAACTTTTCACTTTGGCGTGTAATCCATCGCTTAAAGGAACCACCGGTAAACGAACCGTATTGCTGATCCATCCTTTTTCAGCCATAAAGGCTTTTACACCGGCCGGGTTGTTTTCTGCAAACATCAGGTCGTAGGCTTCAATCAGTTTGTCGTTAATAGGTTTGGCTACCGCAAAATCCTGTTTCAGGCAAAGGCGGACCATGTCTGAGAACTCGGCGGGAAAAGCGTTGGCTGCCACACTGATCACACCCTGCATACCACAGGCAATCAGCGGAAGTGCCAATGCATCATCACCACTCACCAGTAAAAAATCATCCGGCATATCGCGCAGCAATTGCATGCATTGGGCCATATCGCCACTGGCTTCTTTCATTCCCGCAATATTGGGTAACTGGGCCAGGCGTAAAGTGGTTTCTGCGGTCATATTCCTGCCTGTACGGCCCGGAACATTGTATAACAGGATTGGTTTGGGCGATTCGGCTGCCAGTGCTTTATAGTGCTGGTAAATACCTTCCTGCGAAGGTTTGTTATAATTGGGGGAGGCACTCAGTACAGCTGCCGCTTTGTCTAGTGGAAATTTATGCAGATCATTAATGAGTTCGGCGGTATTGTTTCCTCCGATTCCTACAACAACCGGTACGCGGCCAGCTACTTTCTCAAAAGTGTATTCAGCAATAGCCAGTTTTTCCTGTTTGTCGAGGGTAGGGGTTTCTCCGGTAGTGCCCAGGGTAACAAGGTATTCAACGCCACCCTTGATCATGGTATCGATCACATTCCCCAGCGAATCAAAATCCACTTTCAGATCGGATGTAAACGGTGTAACCAGCGCTACTCCCGTTCCCTGCAGTTGTTGACGTAAAGACATTATTGGTTGATTGGTTTATTCGTTTACTTGTTGATGACGGATTTCGGATTATGAACTCCAGACTCCTGACTATTAACTCCTAACTCCCACCGCTTTGCCATTCTCTTCCCAGAATCCCATTTTGCCATACTTTTCAATACGGTCGTTGATGCGCTGGTGCGGGTCTTTGTTTTTGACCTCGCTTAGCGCACGCAGAATATAGGATTTGAGAATAGCAGAAGATTCTGCATAATCCCAGTGAGCTCCGCCCAGGGGTTCATGTACAATCTCATCTACCAGGCCAAAACCTTTCATATCCGAAGCCGTGAGGCGTAATTGCTCAGCTGCTACCTCTTTTTTGTCCCAGCTGCGCCATAAGATAGAGCTGCAGCTTTCGGGAGAGATCACGGTGTACCAGGTATTCTCCATCATCAATACCTTATCGCCCACGCCAATTCCGAGCGCACCTCCACTGGCACCTTCGCCAATGATAACGATGATCACGGGCACTTTCAGGCGGATCATTTCGTAGATATTACGGGCAATGGCTTCTCCCTGGCCACGTTCTTCTGCTTCCAGGCCGGGGTAAGCGCCGGGGGTATCTATGAGGCAAATAACCGGTTTATTGAATTTCTCGGCCAGTTTCATCAGGCGCAGGGCTTTGCGGTAACCTTCCGGGTTAGCCATCCCGAAATTACGCAGCTGGCGGGCTTTGGTATTGATTCCTTTTTGCTGGCCAATCACCATCACGGTTTCTCCATCCAGCTGGGCAAAACCACCCACCATGGCTTTGTCATCTTTGAAATTACGGTCACCATGCAACTGTACAAAGTTGGTACACATATTAGTAATATGCTTCATGGTATAGGGCCTGTCGGGGTGGCGGCTCAACTGCACTCTTTGCCAGGGCGTAAGGTGCATGGTAATGTCTTTTCGCTTTTCAAGGATAGAGGCCTCCAGTTGCTCCAGGGTAGAGGTATAGTCGATGCGGGGATTTTTCTCCGCCAGTTTTTTGGTGTCATCTATCTGCTCATAGATTTCCTTAATGGGGTTCTCAAAATCAAGGAATTGTCTATTGGGGTATTGCGGCATACGATTCGGTTAAGATGGTAAAATTAGGGGTTGCAATTTTTTTTTGAAAAGATTTGTTTGAACACCCACGTCCCCCTATCTTTGCCGTCCGAAAAACGGGATGATTTGTCCCGGTTGGAGGTACGGATCGGTAGTTCAGTTGGTTAGAATGCCGCCCTGTCACGGCGGAGGTCGCGGGTTCGAGTCCCGTCCGGTCCGCAAAGCCCCTCAACGAGGGGCTTTGTTGTTTATGGAACATTTTAGGTGTATATTATAGGGCAGGTTTTTATGCAAAAGATAGTTTACTCCGCCTTTTATCAAAACAATTCGCCAAGGTTCGATAGTTTCTGTACTTTACCCAAAACCAGACTATGGAACCATTGGCTGTCTTTCAAAAACGGATCGATTCCATTGATATCCTCCGGGGTAGTATTATGATCATCATGGCATTAGACCATGTGCGCGATTTTTTCCATACAGGCGCCATGACCAGCGATCCTACCAATCCGGCAACAACCACACCCATTCTCTTCTTCACCAGGTTTATCACCCATTTCTGTGCGCCGATATTTGTTTTTCTCGCAGGTACTTCTGCTTTTCTGGCGGGGCGTAAAAAGACCAAAAAAGAAATGTCCCTTTTCCTGCTCAAAAGGGGCATCTGGTTGATCATTCTCGAAATCACCATTTTTAACCTGCTGTTTTCTTTCGATCCATTGTATCATTTTCTGGGACTGCAGGTGATCTGGGTAACCGGGTTGTCCATGGTATTACTCGCCGCATTTTTATACCTGCCTTTACCTGCTCTTTTTGTAATCGGCCTTGTGATGGTTGCCGGCCATAATATGCTGGATACCTTCAATTCCTCCGCCATGGAAAATACGCCCCTCTGGTGGGCCCTGCTGCACCAGCAATATTTTACCCAATACACACCGGGCAGGTTCTTTGGGGTATTATACCCGTTGATTCCCTGGCCGGGTATCATGTTACTCGGCTATTGTATGGGTGCTTTATTTGTGCCGGGGTATGATGCGGTTAAACGCAGACGTAAACTGGTTGGTTTTGGACTTTCTGCCACCATCGCTTTTTTTGTGATCAGGTGGCTCAATGCCTATGGCGATCTGGTTCCCTGGACAGAACAAAAGAATACAACTGCTACCATCCTTTCTTTTTTTAATGTAACCAAGTATCCCCCTTCCTTACTGTACTGCTGTATCACCCTTGGACCCGCATTGATCGTGCTGGCATGGCTGGAAAAAGCAAAGGGCAAATGGACAGAATGGGTGGTCATCTATGGCAGGGTACCTATGTTTTATTATCTGCTGCATTTTTTTCTTATCCACCTCCTGTGTACCATCGCTTTTTTTGCCAGTGGTTATACCATGGAGCAGGCCGCAACCGGTATGATGTTGTTCCGCCCTAATGAATTCGGGTTCCCGCTGGGTATTGTATACCTGGTCTGGATAGCGGTAGTGCTGATCTTATACCCTTTCTGCAAACGATACAGCCAATACAAAGCCACCCATACACATTGGTGGTTATCATACCTGTGATCACTATTTGCCGGTAAAATGGTAACTTTGCAGTATGAAAGCAGGTAAAATGGTTCAAAAGGAACCATTACATACAACACAAGCTGTTCATACAGAACCCGGTCTCCTGCAAAAATGGTTTGCATCTGACTTGCAGTTTCATCAACTGTATCCTGAAACGGTGCGTGTCCAGGCCAATATGCATTGGACACCCTTACATGTAGCACGCAAAGCCGCCGAATTTCTCACGGCCGACAAACACAAACAGATACTCGATATTGGCAGCGGTGGCGGTAAATTCTGTCTCGCTGCAGCGTATTACTGCCCGGATGGCATCTACACCGGCATCGAACAAAGAGCCAACCTGGTAGCCTGCGCCGAAGAGGCAAACCGTATACTGGGTTTACCCCCTGTTTCTTTCCTCCACCAGAATATCCTGGATACAGATTTGGCTGCGTATGATCATTTCTATTTCTTCAACGCTTTTTACGAGAACCTCGACGATAGTTTCCGCATAGATGCGTCGCTTACTTACTCGCGCGAACTGTATGCACAGTATAACCGGCATCTTTTCCGCCAGCTCGAGAAAAAACCGCCCGGCACACGGATCGTTACATTTCACAGCACAGAAAATGAAATGCCAGGCAATTACATGGAGGTAAGTGTATCGGCCGATGAACTGCTGAAATGCTGGATCAGGGTATAAGTTGTTACACGATTAAATACAGGATGATGTTCAAACCCAAACTGGTTGATTCACTGAAAAATTACAACCGCCAGCAGTTCTCCAAAGACCTGATGGCCGGTATGATTGTGGGTATTGTGGCTTTGCCACTTGCGATTGCTTTTGCCATTGCTTCCGGCGTATCGCCGGAGAAAGGTTTGTTTACAGCGGTCGTAGCCGGTTTTATCATTTCTGCATTAGGAGGGAGTAAAGTGCAGATAGGAGGGCCCACGGGTGCCTTTATTGTAGTGGTATATGGAATTGTACAGCAGTTCGGTGTAAATGGATTGATCATTGCCACCTTCATGGCCGGGGTAATGCTGATCGGGATGGGCTTTGCGAGACTGGGAGCTGTGATCAAGTTTATCCCGCACCCCCTCATTATCGGTTTTACGAGCGGGATCGCATTGATTATTTTTTCCTCCCAGGTCAAAGATTTTCTCGGGCTACAGATGGGGGCCGTGCCGGCAGATTTTACCGATAAATGGATTGCCTATGCGGAGCATATCACAACCATTAACTGGAATTCCTTCCTTATCGCTGGTATTACCGTATTCATTATCCAGTTATGGCCCAGGGTTTCGCGTAAAATACCCGGCTCGCTCGTGGCTATTTTGTTAACTACAGCAGCAGCTTATTTTTTGCACCTGCCTGTTGAAACAATCGGTAGCCGTTTTGGTAGTATCCCTTCTTCGCTTCCCTCGCCGGTATTACCGGCTTTTGATCTGGAGACCATCAAAAAACTGGTGCCTGCCGCTTTCACCATCGCATTACTCGGCGGCATAGAATCTCTTTTATCGGCCGTGGTAGCAGATGGGATGATCGGAGGTAACCACCGCTCCAATATGGAACTGGTGGCCCAGGGTACGGCCAATATTTTTTCTTCCCTGTTCGGCGGTATACCGGCAACAGGCGCTATTGCGAGAACTGCCACCAATGTAAAAAATGGGGGAAGAACACCGGTAGCCGGGATGGTTCATGCACTCACCCTTCTGCTAATCATGTTATTTGTGGGAAAATGGGCCGCTCTCATACCCATGGCTACCCTTGCAGGTATTCTGGTAGTAGTGGCCTATAACATGAGCGAATGGGAGAGTTTTGTTTCCGTATTCAAAGGACCCCGGAGCGATGTGGCAGTACTGGTAACCACTTTTCTGTTAACCGTATTGGTAGACCTTACCGTAGCCATCGAGATCGGTATGGTACTGGCCGTTTTCCTGTTTATGCAGAAGATGATCAGGTTCAGCGATGTAAGCAGTATGACGGCACAGTCTGATGAGAACAGCATTGATGCAGACTCCGTAGATAATTACCAGTTACCCAAACAGGTAGAAGTATTTGAGATCACCGGCCCCCTGTTCTTTGGTGCCGCCTACAAATTCAAAGACGCCATGCGTTTTATTGAAAAGCCACCCAAAATCCTCATCATCCGCATGCGCAAAGTGCCGATCATTGATGCCACCGGTATCAAAGCTTTACAGGAAGTTCACAAAGAATCCAGGCACAAAGGCACTAAGATCATTCTCTCCGAAGTGCACAGCGTACAGGTTTTACAGGAACTCAATGATGCGCGTTTGCTCTTTGCTATAGGTAAGGCGAATGTGACAGAAACCTTTCCCGATGCAATAGAGCGCAGCAAAAAAATACTGGCTGGATAGTTTGTGCCCTTGGCTTATAGAAACAATCCCTCTTTCCCTCTTTTTCTCTTTAACTCTTAGTGAAACATCCTCCATGATCATCAAAATCACAAGCGTTCGGAAGGTTTAGCTAAGAGAAGAAGAGAGAAAGAGAGATTTGGTGAACCCTCTACTAAAAAACTGTGCCTTAGTGCCTTGGTGTGAGAAAAAATCACACTAAGGCATCAAGGCACAGTTTACTCTTTTTCTCTTTCACTCTTAGTGAACCATCCTCCATCATCATCAAAATCACTACGGGTTCGGCAGTACGAAAGGGTGAAACTGTTCGTACAAACCAGTTATGCGATGATACTCTTGCATCTCCTGGAAAATGGAAAATTACTTTATGGAGCAGGGAACTTACTTTTCTGTTGAATCAGGTCCCAGAGATTACCATAGAGGTCTTCAAATACCGCCACCGTTCCGTATGCTTCTTCCTGCGGTGTGCGGATGAATCTGATATTTTTCGCCGTCATGTCTTTGTAATCGCGCCAGATATCATCTGTGTTCAAAAACATAAATACGCGGCCGCCCGTTTGGTTACCAACCCTTGTTTGCTGCTCATCAGTAGCTGCTTTGGCTAAGAGGATACTGCATTCTCTGGCGCCGGGAGGTGCTACCAGCACCCAGCGTTTGGTTTCGCTCAGTACCGTGTCTTCCAGTAATTGAAAATGGAGTTTTTGCGTATAAAAGGCGATGGCTTCGTCATAATCTTTTACAACCAGCGCAAAATGGGTAATATATTGTTGCATAATAAGCAGGTAGGATAGTGACGGATTATTTCAACAGGCTTTTGATCTCATTCAGCTTCAGCAAAGCTTCTACCGGTGTAAGCCGGTTGATGTCGAGGTCGTTGATTTTTTTGCGGATCTCATCAAAGGTTTCGGAGTGTGCATCAAAGATGGAGAGTTGCACCTGCGGTGACGTCATATTTTTCAACCGTTGCCCCATATCGGTCGGGACGCTTTTAGCGGCCTGACCGATATTTCCACTATCCACTCCGACGCCGCTATTCTCATGGCCACCGTTCAGGCCGCTTTGAGCGTCCCGACCGGTGGTGGCAGATCTTTCTTCCAGTTGCTCCAGGATCTCATTAGCCCGATCGATCAGTGCTGTTGGCATTCCCGCCATCTTTGCCACATGAATACCAAAACTATGGGTGCTGCCCCCTCTGGCCAGTTTACGCAGGAAGATGATTTTGTTACCCACTTCCTTATTGGTTACATGAAAATTCTGTACACGCGGTAGTTTTTCTTCCAGTTCATTCAGTTCATGGTAGTGTGTGGCAAACAAAGTTTTGGGAGCTGCAGGCGAGCTATGCAGGTATTCTACAATACTCCAGGCTATCGAAATACCATCATAGGTAGAAGTGCCCCGGCCGATCTCATCCAGTAAAATCAGGCTGCGTGGCGAAATATTGTTGATGATGCTGGCTGTTTCATTCATCTCCACCATAAAAGTAGATTCTCCTCCGCTCAGGTTATCGCTGGCGCCTACTCTTGTAAAAATCTTATCGGTCAGCGGCACCCGTGCACTGGCCGCCGGCACAAAACTGCCCATATGCGCCATGAGGGTAATCAATGCCGTTTGTCGCAGTATGGCACTCTTACCACTCATATTCGGACCGGTAAGAATAATGATCTGCTGATCAGTTGGATTAAGGGTGATATCGTTGGCAATATAAGTTTCTCCAGCAGGTAAATTTCTTTCGATCACCGGGTGACGGCTTTCGGTAAATACCAGGTCATATCCTTCGTGCAGTTCCGGTTTTTTATAGTTGTACTGCAAAGCGTTCTCCGCAAAACAGATCAGGCAATCCAGCGTAGCTAAAATATTTCCGTTCACCTGTATCGGGGCAATATAGTCCTGCAGGGCCAGTAAGAGTTTGTCGTAGAGGTCCATCTCTATCGCCAGGATCTTATCTTCTGCACCCGTGATCTTTTCTTCGTATTCTTTTAATTCGGGTGTGATATACCGTTCTGCATTGGCCAGCGTTTGTTTGCGGATCCAGTCGGCCGGCACTTTGTTCTTGTGAATATTGGTTACTTCGAGATAATACCCGAATACATTATTGAAACTGATCTTCAGCGAGGAGATACCCGTTTTTTCCGCTTCTCTTTGCTGGATATTCACCAGGAATTCTTTTCCGCCACTGGCAATGCCGCGCAGCATGTCCAGCTCTTCGTGTACACCTGCTCTGATCACTTCTCCTTTGTTAACGGCCACCGGTGGATTTTCGCTGATCTCTGTCAGGATCTTCGTCACTATCAGATGACATCCGTTCAGGGCATCGGATAAGCATTGGAGATAAGGATTGGCAACAGCGGCACAGAGCTGTTTGATCTGCGTTGTCTGTTCTAATCCTTTGGCCAGGTGCATCACTTCGCGCGGGTTGATCTTTTTCGTTGGGATCTTACTCACCAGCCGCTCAATATCGCCACAAATCTTGATGGCCTGTGTCAGTTGCTTGCGCAGATCAGCCTGCAATACCAAGAAGGCAACCGTATCCAGCCTTTCATTGATACGGCTCAGCTCTTTCAGCGGAAAGATCATCCAGCGGTGCAGCATCCTGGCACCCATAGGACTCACCGTATTGTCCAGTACTTTTAATAAACTATTGCCATTGTCGGTTCCGGTATACAGTAATTCCAGGTTGCGGATGGTAAAACGGTCCATCCACAAAAAATCTTCCCTTTCCATCCGCTGGATAGAAGTGATATGCTGCAGGTGCGGGTGTTCGGTTTCTTTCAGGTAATAGAGAATGGCCCCTGCGGCGGTAATACCCTGGTGCAGGCCTTCAATGCCAAATCCTTTCAGCGAATGTGTCTGAAAATGTTTCAGCAGACTTTCTGTGGCAAACGCTTCATCAAAGATCCAGCTCTCCATGGTATAGGTGTAAAACCTGGGACCGAAAATTTCCTTGAAATGTTTCTGGTAACTGCGTTGGTAGATCACTTCTGCGGGTTTCAGGCCCTGCAGCAGTTTGTCGATATATTCGTCGTTTCCTTCGGCGATAAAAAATTCGCCGGTAGAGATATCCAGAAAAGCGATGCCTGTTTTGTTCTCTGTAAAATGAACGGCGGCCAGAAAATTATTACTGTTATGCTCCAGCAGTTTATCATTGGTGGCAACACCCGGTGTTACCATTTCTGTTACGCCCCGCTTCACAATTCCTTTCACCGTTTTCGGGTCTTCCAGCTGATCGCAGATGGCTACGCGGTAACCCGCTTTTACCAGTTTGTGGAGGTAAGTGTCCAGCGCATGGTGCGGGAACCCGGCCAGCTCACTGGAAGAAGCGGCACCATTGTTCCGCTTGGTCAGTGTAATGCCCAGCACTTTGGATGCAATGATGGCATCTTCCCCGAACGTTTCATAAAAATCACCCACCCGAAACAGCAGAATAGCATCCGGGTATTTCTGTTTAATAGCCCGGTGTTGCTGCATTAAAGGAGTATCTGCGCTCGATTTTGACATGGGCAACAAATATACTGATGTGATTATTCTGAGTAGAGATATTCGGAGGGATGTGGAAAGAAAGTTGGGAGATAAAAATGAGTAATTAGTAGTTAGTAATTAGGAATTACGGACTGGATACACCAAAAAAAGGAGTCTGGCCTCCACAGATGCCCAACTCCTTTTTTAATTACTAATTTCTAATTACCAGTGGTCTAAAACCCAAACCCTCCCGCCGGTCTTGGCTTCGGCATTTCTTTCCTGGGCAGCTTGGCATCGCGCTGGGAAGCGTTGTAAACGAATGCAGCCACAATGGTAGCGATCTGTTTCAGGTCGTCTTCGATCAGGTGATCGTACACATCCATATTGCTGTGGTGTGTGCGGGTATCGTATTCGATCGGGTCCTGGATGAACTGGAAACCGGGTAATCCCACGCCATCAAATGCCTGGTGATCGGTACCGCCTGTGTTGCTGATGGTAACGGTGGTAGCACCGAGGTCTTTAAAAGGAGCAAGCCATTGTGCAAAAATATCGCGGCAGGCTTCGTTGCCCTGCAGGTAAATACCACGGATCTTGCCGGTACCATTATCGATATTGAAATAAGAAGAGAATTTCTCGTGTGCAGGTGTTGTCTGCATGGTGGCCGGATCAGCAAAAGTATTTTTTACATACCCTCTCGAACCCAGTAATCCCTGCTCTTCACCACTCCA